>Ga0209040_10000478_pt1 | contig 30785 bp, 29 predicted proteins | sample BogFormECP12_OM3_FD_188240 | JGI IMG/M metagenome (GOLD analysis project Ga0209040, IMG submission 188240) | Bog forest soil microbial communities from Calvert Island, British Columbia, Canada - ECP12_OM3 (SPAdes) (version 2) | ecosystem: Environmental > Aquatic > Freshwater > Wetlands > Bog ... | reverse complement strand
CGGCGAGATGAACGCTCAGCGGCTTTATCTGCTCGGTCAAATCGCCTGGGCCAGTAATGACAACGACACCTTCTATCGCTCGGTCGATGAGCTGCGGCAAGCGGCGCCAGCCAGTCCGTGGCTGGAGCAGGCGCTGCTCTCCGCGGCCAATCTGCATCTGGTGCATCACGAGTATGACCAGGCGCTCGACACGTTCCGGGAGGCGCAGCAGCGCTTTCCCAACGGAGGGCACGCTTCGTATGTCCACTGGAAGGCTGCCTGGCTTACGCTCCGGCAGGGACGCAACGATGACGCCAAGAAAGCTTTCGAAGAGCAGATCGCACTTTATCCTTCGGGTGCAGAGACGCCTGCGGCTTTGTATTGGCGGGCGCGTCTGGCGGAGGAAGACAATGAGCTGGTGTTGGCGCGGGCGTTTTATCAGAAGCTCTCCGATCGCTATCGCAATTTCTATTACGCTGAGTTGGCTCGGCAGAGGCTGAAAAATCTGCCCGCGGCTGCGGAGACGACCACAAACTATGCTTTGCTCGATCGGGTTCCGCCCCTCGACAGCAACGTCAAAATAACGGACTCCGAGCCGCCGGCGGATGAGTTGCACGTGCAGAAGGCCGAACTGCTGGGCAATGGCGGGCTGGTTGATTTTGCGGTGCGCGAGCTGCAGGCAGCCACTGCAGTGGATGGCGGAAGCTGGTGCACGGGGGAAACGGCACAACTGTACGTGGAGACCGGACACTACGATCGGGCCATTGAATTCATGAAGCACTCCGCGCCCAATTACTTCGCGCTCGACATTCCCGACCTGCCGCGACGGTACTGGGAGGCGCTTTTCCCCAAGGCTTACTGGGGCGATCTGAAGCGCTCTGCGTCAGTCAATGGATTGGATCCCTACCTGGTAGCGTCTTTGATCCGGCAGGAGTCGGAATTCAATCCCAACGCGGTTTCGCGTGCCAACGCTGTGGGGTTGATGCAACTGTTGCCGAAGACTGGCAAACTTGTCGCTAAGGAAGTGAAGCTGAAACGCTACAACCCCAGCCAGTTGTACACTCCGGCGGTGAATATGGAACTGGGCACGCGCTATTTCCGGGGGATGGTCGACAAGTTTGGGGGATCATTCGAGTATGCGCTCGCCGCCTACAATGCGGGATCGGAGCGCGTGGAAGAGTGGCTGGGTCAGGGCAAGTATCGCGACCCGCAGGAGTTTGTGGAATCGATTCCCTTCACAGAGACGCGGGAGTACGTGCAAGCGATCATGCGCAACGCCAGCGTCTACAAGCAACTCTACGGGACCCCGTAGGAGTTCACGATTAAATATGACTAAGGGAAGGCAATAAACGGCTTCCGGTGCGTTCTCACGGGTGGCGGCTTATCTTCACAGCTCAGACTGGCGGCTTACAATGGGGAAAAGCTGACCTCTACTTCCACGGGCGCGGGAGGCGGTTCATGAAATCGGCGATTTGTCTTATGGCGGTTGTGATGGTGGCGGCGGGGTGCTGGGCGCAGGAGCATCCGAGCGTCAACGCGCTGCCCAACTCGGTTTACGTGGGGGCAGATGGGAAGTTCGAATCGGCTCCCGATACCGCAGTGATCCAGTTCAACATTTCGGTGCAGGACGACACGGCGCAAGTTGCCTATCAGCATGCTTCGAAAGAAGTCGAGCAGGTGCGGGAGGTCTTGCGGGCCAACGGCATCGAACCCAAAGCGGCGAACATTGGATTCCTCTCGGTTCAGCCGATGTACGACTGGAAGAATCCCAGACAGAAAGTCGTGGGCTATCGAGTGACTACCAACGTCAGCCTTAAGCTCAAAGAGTTCTCCAAGATCGGACCGATCACGCAGCAACTCTCGGAGGCTAATGTGAGCGAGAGCCAGACGCTGAACTACACGCTGGAAAATATCGACGAGGCCAAGAACAAGGCGGTGGAAGACGCTTACCGGCGGGCGCGCGGCTCGGCCGACGCCTTAGCGCGGGCCGGCGGGCGCGTGGTGGGAGAACTTTCTTACGCTTCGGTGGATACTTTTGAGAACCAGCGCATACCGGTTCCGCGAATGGCGCGGGCGATGGCGGCGACGGCGAGTGCCGCGCCCGCTCCCACAGAGGAATTTACGCCGCAGAATGTGACGGTGACGGCGCACGTGAATGCGCTGTTCAATTTGAAGTAGGGGAGTCTGAGGAAGGCTTGGCTGCCTCAGGGCTAAAAGCCCCGCTATTTTCGGCAGGGATGACGGCGCCGCTGAAGCCGCACCCTTCAAAACGCCCTTCAAAACGGCGCGGGCTCGAAGCGCTGCGCGCATCAGCTGCGCACATCAGCTGTGCACATCAAGGCGTGCCCTCAAACAAAGACCGAGACCGACGGGCTACGGCGTGGCTTTCGCGACTGCGATGCGGGTGGGGTCTACCGTGATGGGACGCTGAATTTCCATTTCGATGGACGTACCCACGTCGAGCCGCACGTCGCTGCCGCGCTTCAGGAGCGCCCAGGCGATGCCCGCGGCGGCTCCGGCGCCGGCTCCGATGCGCGCCCCGTTGATCCCGCCGGTGGCCAAGCCGCCGCCAATGCCGCCGATGGCGCCTCCGTAGGTGCCGTTTTTCGCGGCGTCTTCAATCTTCTTGCCGGTGTCTTTGTCCTGCTGAATCGTGCCTTCGGGATCCTTCACGGATTTGTTATCCGCGCCGGGCGTGTTCTCGACCGAACCGGGCAGCATTACGGTGTATCCGCTGGGATAAATGATCGAGGTGAAGTGGATTAGGATTTCGGCACGGCCCTTGACTCGACCCGCCCGCTCCACGTGGTCAATCGCGCCCTGAACGTAGGAGCCCGCCGGGACAATCACGCGGTTACCGAGGACGAATGGAAACGCGGTTTCGGCGTAGACGGCATCGCCATCGCGCGCATTCTTGGTGGAGATGGCCTGCTTGAGGGAGAGCGGGATTTTGGTTCCGGCGGGGATGGTGACTGCGTTGGGGTCGGAGAGTATGGCCGGCGCGGGGGTAGTCGCCACCACCGTTATCGGGACTGAACTCGGGGACGCGTCATCCTGCTTTGGAGAGTCGGCGATCTGCCCCAGCGCCATCGCTGAAAGAAGAAAGAGAGTGAACAAAATGCGCATCGCAAGCCTCCCGAGGCGGTTCGTCGCTACACGCACATCAGCCAGAGATTACCACGCCCTGGAGATTACGATGCATCTCTTCGGGTAGGAGTTACCCGGTGAAGTGCCGAGTTGATCAGGGCTCACGTCGCGAACCGAGAAGTCGCCCATATCCACGTCATGCTTATATGCGGTTGCCGCTTCAGTAGGTCTTGTGCTCCTTGGCCCAATCAATCCCTACTTGAAGGTCGTTGAGGGCCTGATCGATGAGGGCGAGTCCCTTCTCCTTTCGGCCGCCCCAATCATTGCCGGCCTCTGCGAAGTTGGCCCTGGCGGTCTGCAGGCTCGATATGCCACTATTCATCATGCCGGGCTCGTCGACATCGCCGGACTGCATTTCGTTGGGAGTTGACTCCGGACTTACGCCAAATTGTTTGAAGGCGCGGTCGATGGAAGCTATGCCTCTTACGCGATACCCGCCCCACTTGTTTCCGGCCTTTTCCAGGTAGGCCTTAGCGATTCTCATTTGCGCGATTCCAGCCTGGTATTCTGCGGGCACATTCTGCGCGACGGTCACCGCCCTGGGTGCAGGCCGCTTCGGATTTGCCGCCTGCGCTTGACACAATCCTGTCACAATACCCAGGCTGACCACCAGCGCGAGGATTGCTGTTTCCAATCTTCTGCGTGTCATTACGATTCTCCTTGTCTCAATTTAGCTGGGCGGCGACATGCGCGCCGAGTCTTTGTCTGCGCTTTGAACATCCCCGTGCCCACGATTATGAGACTAGTTTACGAAAACGACGGAGGTGCTAGGGAAAAATCGCCACTTCACTCACAATTAGCCCAAAGTGTTGCAACGCCCTCTCTGCGATTTAATCTTGCGTAATTAGGAGCCGCCATTCGTCAGTAAATCAAATACTTTTTCCTGACGCGCTCAAATTTTTCCAAGTCTTCCTGCCAATCCTGGGCGATGCGGCGCGGGTCCTGCCCGGCGAGGAGCGCGTCGTAGGCGGACTGATTTACCAGCAAGTCGGAGATACGCTCGATCTTGTAATCTGCGGGATACAACTTTCTTAAGCCAGCAGCCAATTCGATGCCTAATTCGGGGGCGTCGAGGGCGTTGCGGTCGGTGAGGATTAGGTTCACGCCTTCACACTTCTGTCCGTTATAAACCGCGGACGCGGGTGTGAACGTGACTGGGACGAACCTGACTCCCGCGATGCCGCGGCCGTTGAAGTACGACGCCAGTTCACGGGATTTCATCCAGGGCGCGCCGACGAGCTCAAACGGAGTATCGGTGCCACGGCCAACAGAAACATTTGTGCCTTCGATGAGCGCCACTGCTGGATAGAGCGTGGCTTCGGTCAGGCTGCGCAGGTTCGGAGACGGATTGATCCAGGCCAGCCCGGTCGAATCGAACCAGTCGCCGCGCTGCCAGCCTTCCATCGGAACGACAGTCAGGCGAGCGTTGAGGTTGCGCTCTGCGTTGAACGTCTTCGCCAGCTCACCCATGGTCATGCCGTGGCGCACGGGGAGAGTCCAGTAGTTGGTGAAGCTCTCGCGACCCGCATCCGCTACCGGACCCTGGATGAATGAACCTGTAATCGGATTTGGCCGGTCGAGGACAACGATTTCGATTCCTGCCTGCGCGGCCGCTTCCAGAAAATATCCCAGCGTGGTCTCGTAGGTATAGAAGCGGACCCCGGCATCCTGAATGTCGAAGACCATGGCGTCGAGTTGCTTCAATATGTCGATCGATGGGCGGCGCGCCGCATCGGTGGCGCCGTATACGCTGTAAACGGAAATGCCGGTCGCTTCATCCCTGGAGTTAGCGACGTTGGTTGTATCGAGGGTGCCGGTGACGCCGTGTTCGGGGCTGAAGATGGCTTCGAGCGAAACGCCTGGGGCTTGCGCCAGCATATCGATCGTGCGGCGTCCGCTGGCGTCGATGCCGGTCTGATTGGTTAAAAGGCCGATTCGCTTTTTGCGACCGGCAAGTTGCAGGACGTCGAAGCTGTGCGCCTCCAGCACATCGATCCCGGTCTTAACGGCTCCGTTGCGGACGGTCATGCGCCGTGCCGCGGTGAGAGCTTCGTTGTAGCCGGTGATGTTCTGGCAGCGCAGGGCATCTTTCTGGTTGGGAGTGAGCGGGAGCGCGGCGGCAACCGCGGTCGCCACCCTGGACCGCAGAGCGATGGCATTTTCCTTGCCGCGGGGATGCACCGCATTGGTCAGCAGAATGATGTAAGTCTGGGTGGTGGGATCGATCCACAGCGATGTTCCAGTAAAGCCGGTATGGCCGTAACTTCCGACCGGCAGCAGATCACCGCGATTCGAAGAGAAGGGAGAGTCGATGTCCCAGCCGAAGCCGCGCAGCACCGGGGCCGAGGGGGGCTGCTCGGGCTGCGTCATCTTCTCGACCGACAGCGGCGAAAGAATTCCTCCGCCGCCATTCAGCAAAGCCTGGGCAAATTTCGCCAGATCGTCGGCGGTAGAAAAGAGGCCGGCCTGCCCCGCTACACCACCCATCCGCCGTGCCGTCGGATCGTGCACTTCGCCCCGCAGCATGTGCTCGTGCTCGTCATACTGGGTGGGAGCGATTTTTGCACGCCATGCCGCAGGCGGCACAAACCTGGTGTGCGTCATCTTCAGAGGCACAAAAATATGGCGGGCGGAATATTCCTCGAGCGACTCGCCCGCAAGCCGCTCCACCAGCGCGCCCAGCACAATAAAGTTGATGTCACTGTAGGAGAACTTCGAACCCGGCGGATCTTGTGGGGTCTGGGCGAATGCCATCCGGTAAGCGGTCTCCTTCCCTTCCCACGCGGTTTTTAGATCCATGTCGGGCTGTAATCCGGAGTAGTGAGTCAGCAACTGCCGCACCGTGATGTCTTCTTTTCCATTCTGCGCAAATTCCGGCAGATACTTTGCTACCGGATCATTGAGCCGGACCTTGCCCTGCTCGACCAACTGCATGACCGCAGTTGTGGTGACGATCACTTTGGTGAGCGATGCCAGATCAAAAATCGTATCGAGCGTCATGACTTCGCGGCGCGGCTCAAGCGCTCTCGATCCATAGGCCTTGCGGTAGATAACCTGTCCGCTGTGACCGACGATCAAAACTGCGCCAGGAATCTCTCCCTGGTGAATGGCCTGGGCAATGACCGCGTCAACCGCCCCAAAATGGACAGTAGACACGGGGCGCTTCGCATCGGCGACCGCCGATGCTGTCAGCGTGGTCGAAACAATGGTGATGCAAACTGCAAGCAGTCGAGTGTGCCTGAGAAATCGGGACGCCCAGTTTCCGTAAGGCAACGAGTTTGAATGAGACGGAAGGATGCTCTGACTCTACACAACCGTGGCGGCATGACTCAAGAAACTCAATTGGGGGGTGCCGTTTATGCCATATTGTTTATGCCATATGATGGACCTCTTGATGACCGCGCCCGAACACGCATCCCTACATGAGGCTATCGAACATCAAGACGAAGTGTTCGCACCGGCTTTTTCCGTGTTGCAGGAGGCTATCGCTGGGCGAGCGTTTCCCGCGGCGGCTGTTGCCATTACGCGGCATGGAAGCTTAGTTGCACTGAAAGGCTTCGGCCGCTTCACCTACGAAGCCAACTCGCCGGTGGTCAGGGCCGCGACGCTTTTCGATCTCGCGTCCGTCTCGAAGGTTGTCGCGACGACCAGCGTGGCCATGATTCTGTATGAACGCGGGCTGCTCGATCTCGACGCGCCGGTAGGAGCCGTTGTCCCCGACTTCGTTTACAACGCCGAAGATCCCAGACGCAGGGAGGTAACGCTTCGGATGCTTCTGGCGCACTCTTCCGGCTTGCCAGCTTATGAAAAGCTATTTCTTAAAGCTCGTTCCCGTGACGAGTTGCTTCAGGCCGCTTTGGCCACGCCGCTTGAGGCAGATCCCGGGAGCCGCACGGAATACAGCGACATTGGATTTATCGTCCTCGGCGTCGCACTCGAAAGACTCGCTGATGAATCGCTCGACCGCTTCTGCCAGCGCGAGGTCTTTGCGCGGCTGGCTATGACGGGCACGACCTTCAATCCACCAGCAGAGATCCGAGGGCAGATTCCGCCAACCGCCGACGATAAGACTTTCCGTGGCCGCGTCATCCAGGGCGAAGTTCAGGATGAGAATGCCAGTGTTCTGGGGGGCATAGCGGGTCACGCGGGGGTATTTGCCTGTGCCGTGGACATCGCCAAATTTGCCCATGCCATGCTCAACGGTGGGCGGCCTATTTTGCGCCCCGAAACCCTCGCGCTTTTCACTCGCCGCGAAGCCGCACCCGCGGGCACGTCTCGCGCGCTGGGCTGGGACACGCCATCGGCGCCTTCGCAATCAGGAAAATATTTTTCGGCGAACTCTTTCGGCCACCTCGGGTACACCGGAACATCTATGTGGATCGATCCTCCCCGCGAGCTTTCGATCACCGTATTAACCAACCGCACCTGGCCCGATTGCTCGAATCATGCCATCAAAGAGGTGAGGCCGAGATTTCACGACGCTGTGATCGAGGCGCTGCAAACATTTGACAAATAGGCAACTGAAAAGGCCGGAGACGAAAGTGGGCGGAATTGAAGGATCGGCAAAACGCCAGATAACAACTTTGAAAGGCGCGACTTGAAATCAAAAGGCAAAGAGAAATCGACCCTTCACGGTTTGCACACTGAGCAATCCAACGACTCAGCCCAAGATCTCGACTGCAAGTCGTCGCTCGAAATCGCCCGCATCATCAACGCACAAGACGCCACCGTAGCGGCCGCCGTGGGGCATGCCTTGCCGCAGATCGCGCGCGCCATTGATCTGGTGGCGTCGGGAATACGGCAGGGTGGACGACTGATCTATGTCGGGGCTGGAACCAGCGGCCGCATCGCGGCGCTCGACGCGTCGGAGTGCCCGCCGACTTTTAATACTGATCCGCGTTCCGTTCAATTCATCATTGCCGGCGGTCCGAAAGCTCTGGCCTCGGCGACCGAGGCCAGTGAAGACGACGAGAAACTCGGTCGCGCGGAAATGGCTCGGCGTAAACCGGGGAAGCATGACGTTGTGCTTGGAATCGCCTCCAGCGGACGCACTCCTTTCACCGTGGCCGCCATCGCTGAAGCACGGCGGCGAGGTGCTCACACGATCGCCCTCACATGCAATCCTAATTCACCACTGGAACGCGCGGCTCACTTCGCGATTGTGACCCCGGTCGGCGCCGAAGTGCTGGCAGGATCGTCCCGGATGAAAGCTGGCAGCGCGCAGAAGATGGTCCTCAACATGATTTCGACCGGCGCTATGACGCGCATGGGGTATGTTTACGGGAACCTGATGGTCAACGTGCATCCCAAGAATGAGAAGCTGACACAGCGCGCCATTGGAATTCTGGAGCGCGCCTCGGGAGTGGATCGCGAAGCCGCCCGCCGAACCCTGCAAGCATCGGGCAAACGCACGCCGGTCGCGTTGGTCATGCTGATGACCGGAGTCACACGTGCCCGGGCCGCGGCGGCGCTGAAAAAAACCGAGGGCCATGTTCGCCGGGCAATTGCGCTGGCAAAATTTAAGTAGATTTTCGCCTCCGACGGTTCTAATTTTTCGGCGAGAGTCGTCGGCATGTGATCTGACGGGCCCCGGTGTCTCAGGTCTGCCGGCGTCAGATTGACGGTGCCGGGAGAGAGCGCATCGAGCTGCGCTCGATGGACAGCCGGGGGCGGCTGTCCCCACGCGAGAATTTCTGCTGCTGCGCGTTTGACCCTTGCGGCGCACTCGTTTACCTTTGGAATGCCGTTCCCGCTTCGCGTTGCGAGGGCCGCGGCGCGAGGCTTCTCCCCTACATGGATAAAAAGCGCATCGTGGCCAGTGCGGTAGTGTTCCTGATTCTGGCCGTTCTGATTTATTTACAATACCGGCACTGGCAAACCTTTGACTGGGGCACGTTCTGGGCCCAGACCCATCTGATCAAGAAGCGTCACGTATTCCACGCCATTGCCCTGATCTACATCGCGTACGTATTGCGGGCGCTGCGCTGGAAGATTTTTCTGCGGCCGGTGCGGCCGAACGTGAAGTTAATGGATATGGTATCGCCCACTCTAATTGGATTCACCGGGCTGGCATTGCTGGGACGCGCGGGCGAATTTATTCGTCCGTACCTGATCGCGAGGCGCACTGATCTTCCTTTGTCTTCACAGTTGGCCGTGTGGGCGGTAGAGCGCATCTTTGACATTGGAGCCTTTACCGTGCTCATGGTGCTGGCGATCTTTCTGCCCAGCGCTTTGCCGGCGATTCCGCATCCGGAATACTACCTGCGCTTTCGCGAAGGTGGCTTTCTGCTGATCGGCGTGGTGTTAATGGCGACGGTTGCCGCGATCGTGATCCGGCGGAGCGGGGATGCGGTGGCGCGGTGGGTAGAAGAGCGATTCGGACATTTGTCCTCAAACTTCGGCCATAAACTGGGACAGAGAGTGCGCGAGTTTGGCCAGGGCCTGGATACGATTTCGGGGCCGATTTCGCTGCTGATGTTGAGCGTGGTTTCGGTAGGAATGTGGTACATCATCGCGCTGGCGTATCAGGAGGTGACGCATTCCTACGGGGTGGCCGCGCTGGATATTCCGGTATCGCAGATCCTTATACTCATGGGTGCGAGCATGGTCGGCTCGATGCTGCAGCTGCCGGCCGTGGGCGGCGGGTCACAGATGGCGACGATAGTGGCGCTTTCGAGCGTGTTCGACGTGCCTCCGGAGATGGCGGCGAGTTGCGGGATTCTGCTGTGGCTGGTGACCTTTGCGGCGGTGGTGCCGTTGGGGCTGGCGCTGGCGCATCATGAGAGACTCTCGTTGCGGAAGTTGTCGGAAGAGAGTCATCGGGCGGAGGAAGATGAGGTCAGCGGGCCTGCGGCGTGATTGTCTTCGTGTCTGTTGCGTAGGTACGGGCCGAGCGTGTGAGCGGCGCTATCCTGTTACAATTTCTGCTATCACATCCTGAACATTCGATTTCCCAGGCAGTCCAGTTCTCTGGCATCAGCGCCATGAAATGTCCCTTTTGCGGATTTGCGAATGACAAGGTGGTCGACTCGCGGGAGAGTAAAGAGGCGGAGTCGATCCGGCGACGGCGCGAGTGCCTGAAGTGCGCGAAGCGCTTTACTACCTACGAGCGCATCGACGAAATTCCCTACATGGTGGTTAAGAAGGACGGGCGGCGGGAGAAGTTCGACCGGCAGAAGGTTCTGAATGGCTTGCTACGGGCGTGCGAGAAGCGGCCGGTGCCGATCAGCAAACTCGAGCAGATTGTTAACGAGGCGGAGTCGTTCGTGATCGAGTCGCAAGAGCGCGAGCGCAAGACCAGCGAACTTGGGGAGCTGATCATGAACCGGTTGCGGCGTTATGACAAGGTGGCATATGTGCGCTTTGCGTCAGTGTATCTGGATTTCAAGGATGTGAAAGAGTTCATGGATGAGTTGAGGGATTTGATGAAGGCGAAGGAAATCGAACCCCGCGCGAAGCCAGCAACAAAGGACTAAGGGCTCCTTATGCTGGTCGGAAGAGGCAGCCATGAGGGTCTTGAGTGTATTTATATTGCTGATTGCCGTTTGCGTCCCCGGCGTGGCACAAGAGGACGAAGAGACAAAGTGCTGCTGCACAACGTATGACATATCCGTTTGCGTCTCCAAAATTCGTGACAAGGTTGATGCGGAACTAAATACAACCTACCAAGACGCCCTGAGTATGGCGAAGAAATTTACACGCGAAGATGTCGAAAACCTCAAAGACGCTCAGCAAAAGTGGATGGTGTACAAGGATGCCGCCTGCAAAGCTGAGTACGGTTTATGGGGAAAGGGCAGCGGCGGGCCTAATGCTCGCGGGATTTGTGTAATCAGGCTCACCCGGCAGCGCACGACTGACCTCAAGAGCGCTTACCTCGACCGCTTACGTTGAGTGGGTAGTGACGTCGTGATGGAGTTGTTCATATGGCACACACGGTAACGCTAATACCGGGAGACGGAATTGGGCCGGAGGTAACGAAGGCCACGGTGCGCATTCTGGAAGCGACAGGGGTGAAGTTTGAGTGGGAGTCGTTTCATGTGGGCAGCGAAGCCTTTGAGAAGTTCGGGGAATACATTCCGAAAGAGCTTATCGAGTCCATTGAGCGCACACATGTGGGGTTGAAGGGACCGGTGACCACGCCGGTGGGCGGAGGGTTTCCCAGCATCAACGTGGCGTTGCGTAAGAAGTTTGAGCTTTATGCGAACTTCCGTCCGATACGGAATCTTCCCCATATCCCGACGCGTTATCCCGATGTCGACCTCATCATCGTGCGGGAGAACACGGAGGGCCTGTATTCCGGCCTGGAGCACGAAGTCGTGCCGGGCGTCGTGGAAAGCTTAAAGATAATTACGGAAAAGGCTTCGACGCGGATCGCGCGATTTGCGTTCGAGTATGCCCGCAAGAATCAGCGGAAGAAGATCCATGCTATCCACAAGGCGAACATCATGAAGCTTTCAGATGGCTTATTCCTGCGCTGTTGCCGCGATGTGGCCAAGGAATATAAGGAGATCGTTTACGGTGAGCACATCGTAGACAACACCTGCATGCAACTGGTGATGAATCCTTATCAGTACGACATGCTGGTGATGGAAAACCTGTACGGGGATATTCTTTCGGATTTATGTGCCGCGTTTGTGGGCGGATTAGGATTTGTTCCGAGCGCGAACCTGGGCGACGAATGCGCGGTCTTCGAAGCGGTGCACGGGTCGGCTCCGGATATTGCCGGGAAAAATCTGGCGAATCCGACGGCGCTATTGCGGTCGTCGTTGTTGATGCTGAGGCACCTGGGAGAGCAGGACGCGTCGATGCAAATCCGCAATGCGTTGGAGAAAGTGTACCGGCATCCGGAAAAGTTGACCCGGGACATCGGCGGCAAGGCGGGGACGTCGGAGTTCGCCGATGCCGTGATCGAGGAGATGGAGAAAACAAAGCCAGCGCCAGCTGCTGGACACTAACGTCATGCTTAGTCGACGGTATCTTAGTTCGCGGCGCCAGAGGGAACGGCGAATCGAGCTTCGCTCGATGGACAGCCGAGGGCGGCTGTCCCCACGTGAGTATCTCGACAAAATACACACCATTCTCTAATCTCCGCCATTGACTCTGACCGCGGATGGTAGTAAATTCGCCCGTTCTGGGGAATCTGGGGGATGACGCGCACATCACGGCGTGCAGGGGTGGTTCTGTTTCAGCTGGGTGGTCCTGACAACCTGGCTGCGATCGAGCCTTTCCTTTATAACCTCTTCTGCGATCCCGACATCATCGATTTTCCTTTTGCGCGTATTGGGCGGAGACCTCTGGCTAAGCTAATTTCGACGACGCGGGCGCGCAAAGTTCAGCATCACTACGCAACTATTGGGGGAGGATCGCCGATCCGGCGTTTCACCGAGCGGCAGGCGCGGGCGTTGCAGACGGAGTTGGGGGATCGGGGAGTGGATGCGCATTGTTTTGTAGCGATGCGCTATTGGCATCCCTTTACCAGCGAAGCCATCGCTCGACTTCATGCGGCGCAATGCGATGAGGTGGTGCTGCTGCCTTTGTATCCGCAGTATTCCTCGACCACGACGGGGAGCAGTCTCAACGAGTGGCGGCGGCTGTTTCGCGAAGAAATTCCTGTACATTGCGTAGGTCCTTTCTACCGGCATCCGATGTACCTGGACGCCATCGTCGAAAAGATTGAGGAGGCGCTGGCGCGGTTTGCCGAGCCGGAGAGAGCTGCAATCGTTTTCAGCGCACATAGCGTTCCCATGTCCGTGATCGCGAAAGGCGATCCCTACCAACAGCACATTGAAGAGACGGTTGGGCTTCTGATGGAGCGGGGGGGATGGGGCAATCGGCATCGCCTCTGCTACCAGAGCAAGGTGGGAGCGAGCAAATGGCTGCAACCTTCGCTGCACCGGACGCTGCATGATCTGGCGGCGGAAAAGGTGCGGGAAGTTTGCGTTGTGCCGGTGGCATTTGTCTCGGATCACGTGGAGACGCTGGGGGAGATCGATCACGAAGCGCGCGAGGAAGCCCGCCAGCTGGGGATGGAACAGTTTGAGATGAGCGCGGGATTAAACGATTCGCCGAAATTCATTCGTGCGTTGAGCCAGTTGGTGGTGGAAGCGCTGGACGGGGACGTTGTTTCTCACGGCTCGATGCAGGGAGCGGAAATTACGATGGGAGTACCACCTTTGGCGGTGGCCGGCTGACGGCGCGAATCGGCGACGTAAAACGTCGGCTGCGCAATTAGTCAGATTCCAGAAGGAAGTTCGGGAACAAAGTCGTTCAAGAACCAGCAGGAGGGATCGATGGCCGAAGCGGGGGCCGAGAAGCCAAACCCGAGTCCTGATCCAGTTAAGCCCGCGGCTGCGGGCGCGGTGGACGCCACAAAGTACGTGGGCACGCCGGCGGTTGGAACGTCGAAGGCGGCAGCGGCGGCTGGGCTTTCTTCATCGGGTCCGTCGAATACTGATATCGACCGGCGGCGCAGGCGGCTGGTATGGGTCGGCGTGACTGCGTTTCTGACGGCGTGGTTTCTTGCATTCTTCCGGTTCTTTCTTCCCCGCACTCTTTTCGAACCCAACACGGTTTTCAAGATTGGCTACCCGTCGGAGTTTGCGCTGGGCGTCGACACCAAGTTTCAGCAGAAATTTCGCATCTGGGTCGATCGCACGCCCGACCGCGTATTCGTGATCTACGCGCGCTGTACGCATCTGGGCTGCACTCCTGACTGGAAGCCGAGCGAAAACAAATTCAAGTGCCCCTGCCACGGCAGCGGGTACGACAGCGAGGGCATCAACTTCGAGGGGCCGGCGCCGCGTCCAATGGACCGCGCCCATGTGGAACTGGCACCGGACGGGCAGATCATCGTCGATACTTCCCGGCTGTATCAGTGGCCGAAAGGACAGCCCACCAAATTTAACGATCCGGGAGCATTCTTGACCGGAGTGTAGACGTTGATTCGATGACTCATCGATTCATCGAGTCAATCTCGAATTCAGGACTCATCATCATCAGGACTCATCATGGCTGACGAAAATACTCCGAACGGCAAGAACGGTAAAGTGGGATTAGTCGAGCGGGTGAAGGACGACATTCAGGCTCTCAAGACTGATATTCCCGCCAAGGCGAAAGAGCAGATCGAGGGGCTGAAGGATCCGACCAAGACCCAGGTCTACACTTCGATCTTCCGCCACAAACATGACGACACGCCGCGCAACCGCGCTCTGGGCGTGCTTTCGAATGTTTTTCTGCATTTGCATCCGGCCAAGATCAATCGCGACTCGGTGCGCTACAGCTACACCTGGGGCATGGGCGGGATTACGTTTTTTCTGTTCATCATCCTGACTTATACCGGCGTGCTGCTGATGTTTTATTACCACCCGAGCAAGGTGCAGGCGTTTCGCGACGTGTTATATCTCGAGCACGACGTGCCCTTCGGAAAAATTCTGCGCAACATGCACCGCTGGGCCGCTCACTTGATGGTGATTGCCGTGGAACTGCACATGTTCCGCGTATTTCTGACCGGCTCGTACAAGAAACCGCGCGAGTTTAACTGGAACATCGGAGTGCTGCTGCTGGTGTTTACGTTGCTGCTGTCGTTCACGGGTTATCTGCTGCCGGACGATCAACTGGGATTCTGGGCGGTGACGGTGGGCACGAACATGGCGCGGGCTACGCCGCTGCTGGGGCATGAAGGGCCGTTCGGTTCGATGCTGGGCATGACACCTTACAATGACGTGCGCTTCGGATTACTTGGCGGTTCGATCGTGGATGCGAATGCTTTGCTGCGGTCTTATATCTGGCACTGCATTGGAATTCCGATTGTCGCTTCAATTCTGATGATTGTGCATTTCTGGCGGGTGCGGAAGGATGGCGGAATCTCGGGTCCGGCGCCGGTGATGCTGGAGGCCGAAGCGGATAAGCCAAGACGGGGGCCGAAGGCGGCGGGAGAGTAATTCACGCGGCAGTGTCGAGCTACGCTCGACGGGACAGCCGAGGGCGGCTGTCCCCACATGGTTTTCGGAGAACTTATGGACTGGCGACAACTTTGGGAGATCTGCTCGGCTCCGGACAATGTGCCGATCGTGGGTTTAATTCCGCTGCTGGCTTTCTACATTTATCTGGCTTGGAAGCAGGCGCATGCCAACGATCAGCTGATCGCGCAACTGGAAGCCGATCCGGCGATGGCCAAGACGCATCACCGCAAGACCTGGCCCTTCAAGCCGGGCTGGCAGAAGGAAGTGCACGTCTGGCCGTTCCTGCTGCGCATTGAATTTCTCGCCGCCATTATTGTGACCATCATTCTGATGGTCTGGTCGATCGCGCTGAACGCGCCGCTGGAAGAGCCCGCCAATCCCAACCTGACGATGAATCCGGCGAAGGCGCCGTGGTATTTTCTCGGACTGCAGGAGATGCTCGTCTATTTTGATCCCTGGATCGCAGGGGTCGTAATGCCCACGATGATTATCGTCGGTCTCATGGTCATTCCCTACATCGACACCAACCCGCTGGGCAGCGGCTACTACACCTGGAAGCAGCGCAAATTTTCGATCAGCACGTTTTTATTCGGGTTCGTAATTCTCTGGGTCGCGATGATCGTCATCGGGACTTTCATTCGGGGCCCTGGATGGCAGTGGTTCTGGCCGGGGCAGACGTGGGATCACAACCGGCTGATCTACGAAGTGAACCGGGATTTGCCGGATATTTTCGGGATCACGTCGAACATGGCGAAGGCGGTTTTCGGTGCAATTGTGGTCGGCGGCTATTACCTGCTGGGCGGATTTATCGTTTACTCCCTGTTCCGGCGATATATGGGAAAAGATTTCAAGCGGATGAGCTTGCTGCAATTTTCGATCACGCAGTTCCTTCTGCTGACCATGGTGGCTTTGCCCTTAAAGATGGGGCTGCGGCTGTTGTGGCACATCAAGTATGTGTGGATTACGCCCTGGTTCAATGTATAGCGTTGTGAAAGCACAATGAACAGTGATGCGGGCGCGGACACCAAGATTCCTCGCTTCGCTGGGAATGACAAGCGCACTTGGATGCTAAACACTTTCGGAGGAAGCGGTGCCTGAACAACCCAACCTCGAGCAGGACCCGATCACAACCAAGTCGTACGCCGCGTATTACCTGATCGCGACGGTGATTCTGATGGCGACGTTGTTCTGGGCCTTGTGGGACGAGGCGTGGAGCCAGAGGCCGTGGAAGGCCTTTCAGGAGCACTGGAAGGATCGCTATAGCGCGTTTCTAAATACGGCGCGATCGAAGTCGGCGACGTCAGAAAAAGACGTCGAGCAAAATCCTGACTATGCGGCGCTGAAGCAGGCCTACGAAAAAGCCTATCAGGATTCGAAGGCGCAGGCCGAGGAAGCCCGCAAGCGGCTCGACGACGCGAGCGGTCGGCTGCTGGCGGTGCAGAGCGTGTTCACCGACCGTCGCGCCTACGTGAACGCGCTGACTTACGAATACGAAACCACCAAGAGTGCTTCGGCCAAAGCCAGCAAGCAGAAGGAAATTGACGACTACAAGCAAGAGCAGGCTACGGTTGAGTTTCCTGACGGCAGCAAGAAGAAGTATAACTTTCAGCAACTGGAACAGACCTACAACGAGATCCGAGATGAGCGCACCAAGTTGAGCCTGGAGCTGGGCAATGTGTTGAAGCCCGTGACCGCGGCCAGGGCAAAGATGGACGAGTACATCTCCGACCACGACGTGGAGCTGACTCCGCAACAGGTGGACGGGCTTAAGCGGCGAGCGACGGAGTGGGATCCGGCGATTGTGCAGATCAATGTGGCCGAGGCCAACATTGTGGACCGCTGCGAATCCTGCCACATGAATGCGCGTGAGCCGTTGAAGGTGACGGCCGCGGCGATGACGGCTAAAGGCGAGAAGACTCCCGATGAGTACGCGCGGGCGTTCATGAGCCATACCGAACCTGAGTTGTTGAGCATTCACGATCCGGAAAAGTTCGGTTGCTCCCCGTGTCATCAGGGCAACGGCCGAGCGACTACCAGCGTGGAGAAGGCGCACGGAAACTACGAACATTGGTTGTGGCCGCTGTTTCCCAAGGAGAATTCTCAGGCAGGCTGCCAGAATTGCCATGCCGCAGACATGATGCTGGCGAGCGGCGATCAGCAGTGGGAAACCATCAACAATGGAAAAGACCTCTTCCGGCAGAGAGGCTGCATGGGCTGCCACCGCTATGAGGGCTACGACAAAGAGCCCGAGGACTTGAACTCGGTTGGCCAGCAGATCAAACAGATGGAGACGCAGAAGAGGGACAACATTAAGCAAACGGCGTACCTGATGAAGCAGGCCGATGCGGCGGAATCGAACGAAGAAGCGAACCGGCTGAATGGACAGGCGGTTGACCTGAGGGTGGCAAACAGCAAGCTGGACGGGCGATTGCAACAGCTCGATTTCCAGTCGCACAGTCTGATGCAGGACATGAAGAAGGTTGGTCCGAACCTGAAAGATGTGCGGCTGAAGCTTAACAAGAACTGGATTCCGGTGTGGCTGAAGAAGCCGACGGATTTTCGTCCCACAACGAAGATGCCGAACTTTCGCCTGACGGATCACCAGATTCAGGCGATTTCTGCGTACATCTGGCAATCAGGATTTACAGATTCGCTCCCGAAGCGCAAGCCGGGGAATGCCGCGCACGGAAAAGAGTTGTTTGAGACGCGGGGATGCCTGGCCTGCCATTCGATTGGCGAAGGCGATCAGATGCAGGGCGGCGTATTTGCCGCGAATCTGACGCGGGTCGGCGAAAAAGCGAATTACGATTACCTGGTGCGCTGGATTCACAATGCGCGCGAGCGCACGCGTCCGTATTGTCCGTACGAGAAAAAAGATATCGGCCCCGAAGACTACGCAAAGAAGGGTCTGCCTTATCAGTTCGACCTCGATCACAGCCAATGTCCGAACGATGGACACGAGTTGCAAGTGCAGAACATGACGGTGATGCCGAGCCTGCGGCTGGCTCCGGGGGATGCGGAGGACATTGCGACCTATCTGATGACGCAGAAGAAGCAGGAGCCTTCTTCGTATCCCGATGCGGCGTTCATGGATGATCCTGCGCTGAGAGCTGAAGGCAAGAAGTGGGTGAGGCATTTTGGCTGCTCGGGCTGTCACGAGATTGCGGGATTCGAAGACGAAGGGCGCATCGGCACCGAGCTTACCTTTGAAGGCAGCAAGCCGATCGAGCGTCTTGACTTCGCGTTGTTCACCGAAACCGCGCAGCGCGGCGGCAAGGATGCCGAGCCGATCAAGGACAAAGAAGATCTGGCGCGCTTGCCCGATGGTCCAGCCCAGGAGCCATGGTACGACCACAAGGGATTTTTCGAACACAAGTTGGCCGAGCCGAATGTTTACGACCAGGGCATGGTCAAGGGCGAAACCGAAGCGCTGCGCATGCCCAACGTGCACCTCACCAGGGAGCAAGTGCTCGATCTCACGACCTTCCTGATGGGAAGCGAGGAGACTTCCCTGCCCGCGAGCTATCAGTACAGGCCGGGCGACGCGCGGCACGATATTCAAGAGGGCTGGTGGATCGTAAAAAAATACAATTGCATGGGCTGCCACCAATTTATCCCCGGCCAGCGGACGATTCTGATGGGGTTGCCGCAGTATCAGGACAACCAGGAGCAATTGCCCCCGAAGCTTTTGACCGAAGGCGCGCGCGTCGATCCGGAGTGGCTGCGAAAGTTCCTGTCGAATCCGGCGCTGAGCGCGACTGACACGAACCGCAACGGCGTGCGTCCTTATTTGAAAGTACGCATGCCTACGTTCTCATTCTCGGACAACGAGCTGCGCAAGTTGGTGCGCTTCTTCCAGGCGCTGTCGCAGCAGCCGCTGCCTTATATTCCGGAGCAGGTTCCGGCGCTTACGGCCAAGGAAACCGATATGGCGCGGAGCTTATTCTCCAGTTCAGCAGCGCCTTGCCTGAAGTGCCACGCGACGGGCGACGCCGCGCACGACAAGATCGCGACCGCACCGAACTTCCTGCTGGCGAAGGAACGATTGAAGCCGGACTGGGTGGAGCGCTGGATCACCGATCCGCAGGCTGTTAGTCCAGGAACATCGATGCCATCGGGCCTGTTCAAACAGACGAACAATCAGTGGGTATTTGCGGGACCGACGCCGCCGTCGTTCCAGGGTTATGGAGGCGATCATCGTAAGTTGCTGACCGATTATATCTTCCAGTTAACCCAGGAGGAGCAACGGAGAGTGGCGGCGTCGATGCCGCACCCGAAAGCCGCGGTGCAGGTCAAGAGCAATCGCAAACAGGCGACGGTGGAATCGCATCGAAGCGCAAGCGGGGGCTCGCGTTAGCCGGTTCGACGCCGGGCGGTTCGCGGTAGAATGACTTTCGACAGCAGCATCCACCAAGAGTGCCGTTTAAGGCAGAGGATTGGGCAATTTTCAACTACTGAAGAGAGGGCGACATCATGAATAAGAAAACGGGTTCGAAGATGATCATCGTCAGCATGCTTGCGTTGTTGGGCTTGCTGCTGCTTGTGGCTTGTAACAAGAAAGAGGAGCAGCCGGCCAACAGCATGGCGGAGCAACCGGCGGCGGCGCCGGCAGCCACGCCGATTGATCCGGCAACCGTGGCCACAGTGAGCGGCACGGTGAAATTTGACGGCGCGGCTCCTAAAGCGTCGAAGATCGACATGAGCCAGGATCCGGCCTGCAAAGGCATGAACGAAGCAGAGACGATTGTGGTCGATAACGGAGATCTCGCCAACGTTTTCGTTTATGTAAAGGACGGGCTGGGCAGCCGCACGTTCGACGTGCCGAAAGACCCAGTCGTCCTTGAGCAGAGCGGCTGCAAGTACCATCCTCATGTGCTGGGCGTGATGGCGGGGCAGACCGTGCAGATCAAGAATGCCGATCAGACCACGCATAACATTCACCCCACGCCGAAAGATAATCGCGAATGGAACGAGTCGCAGCCGCCATCCTCGCCTGCCATTGAAAAGAACTTCGCCCGGGAAGAAATTCTGCTGCCTGTAAAGTGCAACCAGCATCCCTGGATGAAAATGTATGTCAACGTGGTGAAAAGCCCGTTCTATGCGGTCACCGACAAGTCCGGGAAATATGAAATCAAGGGGCTTCCGCCGGGCGACTACACGATTGCCTTCGTGCACGAAAAGCTCGGCGAGCAGGACCAGAAGGTGACCGTCGCCGCAAAAGAAAGCAAAACCGTCGATCAGAGCTTCAAGGCGGGGGGCGAGTAGACTTGGCTCGGGACCGGCGTTGAGTTGTGGGTGGAAGCGCACCGTTTGGTAAAATGGGTTCGGTGGCGCGGGCTGCGCGTTTGCGTAGCGCGGTTCGCTGCAAGCGGGGATGCTTAATCCCCGCAATAGCCTGACCCAATGGGAAACACTCTGAAGGCCATCCCGGCAACTTATCACCGTGCACATCACGTCTTTGCCGTATTTACGGCGTGTGCAGCGTTCGTCGTGATTATGGCTGGGGCGCTGGTGACCAGCAACGACGCCGGTTTATCAGTGCCCGACTGGCCGACTTCATTCGGCTTTCTCGTGAAGGTTCCTCACTTCGTGGGCGGCGTCCGGTATGAATGGAGCCACCGCATGGTGGCGGGGACGCTGGTGTCTCTCACACTGGCAATCGCCATGTGGACGCTGCTGGTGGAGCGGCGGCGCTGGCTGCGATGGCTGGCGGTGGGCGCATTCTGCACCGTGATTGCGCAGGCGATCCTGGGTGGACTTACGGTTTTGTTGTTGCAGCCGCCCTGGGTCTCAACTGCGCACGCTACCGTGGCGCAGACTTTTTTCTGCATTGCAGTGGCCATCGCACTCTTCACTGGACGCAGGTGGGTCGAGGAGCAGCCACCGGTGGAGTTCGATTCCCGCCGGCCGAGCTTGTTCACGCTGACCTTGCTCGCCCTCTTCGTTTTGTATGTACAGTTGATTCTCGGGGGAATGTTCCGTCATCACGGGATGAGTTGGTGGCCGCACGTCGTGCATGCCCTGATTGTGGCGTTGGTACTGGGCTGGACGGCGGTGCGGGCGATCTCTGTGTACTCAAACATTGAGGCGGTGCGGCGGCCGGCCATCCTGATGCTTTCACTTTTGATTACTCAGCTTTGCCTGGGCTTCACAGCTTTTCTGACGCGGGTGGCCTGGGGGAGAAACGCGGTGCAGCCTGAGCTGCCGATGGTGGCAGCTACCGTGGCGCACGTGGCGGTTGGCGCCCTGCTGCTGGCGACTACGGTAATTCTGTCGATTCAAGTCTGGCGTCATGTCCCGGTCGCCTTCGAAGAGCGCTTACCCGAGGGGCAACGGGATGTCTCGGCGGCTTGAGGGGAGCCTGCCCCCGCCTATTTCCTCTTTTGTTCATTGCCATGATGCGGGATGCGATATCGTCGTAAACTAGTATTGTATTTATCCATATAGTAGGTTCATCGACTCAAGGTCATCCAGATCAGGTTTTCCAGACTCAGGTCATCCAGGACACGACTTGGTATCGAAAGTTCCCGCATTCGCTGATGCAGCCCCGCAGGTCGCGCCGTCTTCCATCGCGCCCGTTATCTCGGTGCAGAATCTTGTGCATCGTTACGAAAACCGTGTCGCCCTGAACGGCATTTCATTCGACGTGCGCCCGGCGGAATTATTCGGCATGCTGGGTCCAAACGGCAGCGGCAAGACCACGCTCTTCCGTATTCTTTCCACGTTGATGATTCCGAGTGCCGGGCGCGCCGTCATCATGGGCTGCGATGTTGTACAGGACCCGGCGCGCCTTCGGCGACAGATCGGCGTTGTCTTTCAAGCGCAAAGCGTCGATCTGAAGCTGACGGCTTATGAGAATCTTTGGCATCAGGGACATTTGTATGGTCTGCGCGGCGCAGCGTTAAAGAAGCGGATTCAGGAAACTCTTTCGCGCGTAGGACTGGCGGACCGCGCTAAAGAACTGGTTGAAACTTTCTCCGGCGGAATGCAGCGGCGAATCGAGTTGGCCAAGGGATTGTTGCATCACCCCGGAGTGCTGCTGCTGGATGAGCCGACCACCGGCCTTGATCCTGGGGCGCGGCGCGATCTTTGGCAATATCTGCAGATGTTGCGCGATGAAGAGCATGTTTCGGTGCTGGTGACCACGCATCTTATGGAAGAGGCCGAGCGCTGTGACCGGCTGGCCATTATGAATGAAGGCAATCTAGTGGCTCTCGGCACACCGGCGGAGTTGAAGAGCGAAATTGGCGGCGACGTGGTGCTGTTCGATGCGGCTCACGACGCGGAATTGCTGGCGGAGCGAATCCGAGACCGGTTTCACGTGGAAGCCACCGTTCTGGAAAATCAAGTGCGCGTCGAGCGTGAGGGCGCACATCGTTTTGTAACTGAAGTGGTCGAGGCTTTCCCCGGTGAGATCGAGGCGCTCTCGGTGAGCAAGCCGGCGCTGGAGGACGTGTTTATTCGCCGCACCGGACACAAATTCTGGAGCGAAAGCGAGAATGGCGAAGAAGCGCGGCCCAGCTTAAAGGGACACGGTTCAAAAGATCACAGGAGGTAGTGTGCTTTCTATGATGCTTGCTCTTTCTCTGGTGCTTGGCATCCTTCCGCTGCTGGGGATAGTGTGGACGCTGGCCAACGGAATGATTACCACGGTAGATGGACTGTTCATGAGTTTGATCCTGCTGACTCTCTCCGGAATCTTTTTGTTGAACGCGTACTGGGAGATGCGTGACACGGGAATACTGGGTAAGAAGACTGCCGCGGCCCCCGCGACAAAATCTGCTTCACCGAAAGCGAGTTGAATTTCATGGCGACACGAACGGCAGCGCTGTCGAGACCCCTCGCACCCGCGTCGGCGGGCGTGTTGCTGCCGGCTTTTACGTTGTGGTGGCGGGAGATTGTACGCTTCTACCGGCAAAAGGCACGGGTGGTTGGCGTGCTGGCGTCGCCGCTGGTGTTCTGGGTGGTGATCGGCTCGGGCTTCGGAACTTCGTTCCGCTCGGGCGCAGGGCAGGGGCAACAGAACTACCTGGACTATTTTTATCCCGGCGCACTGATCATGATCGTCCTCTTCACCTCGATTTTCGCGATGATGTCGCTCATCGAGGACCGCAAAGAAGGCTTCCTGCTTTCGGTGATGGTCGCCCCCGTGCCGCGCTCGGCCATCGTGCTCGGCAAAGTTCTTGGAGGCACAACGCTTTCTGCAATCCAGGGAATGATCTTTCTAATCTTTGCGCCGTTCGCGGGCATTCATCTTGAACCGGTTCAGATTCTGCTGGTAGCGATTGTGATCTTCCTGGTTTCGTTTGCGCTGACGGCGCTGGGCTTCGCCATCGCGTGGCCAATGGATTCCACGCAGGCGTTCCATGGCATTATCAATCTGTTTCTGATTCCGTTGTGGCTCCTGTCGGGCGCCATGTTTCCGATAAGCCGCGCTTCGGGCTGGATTCGCGTCGTGATGTATATGAATCCCCTGACCTATGGGGTCGAGGCATTGCGCGCCCTACTCTATCCCGGGATGGATACGCCGTTTGCCTTGCCTTCGGCGATGGCAACGTTGCTGCTGTTTTCGCTGGTCATGTTTGGACTGGCATTTCTGATGGCAAACCGCCGCGGCACGAGGCCGGCCGCGTGATCCCTGAGCAATATGCCTTCTTCCCTGCCCTGATCGCCAGCCTGAACGGAATCAGCGCGGTGCTGCTCTTGATTGGACGGTATCTGATCGCGCGCGGAAAAATGGCCGCGCATCGCGCGTGCATGATCGGCGCCGTATTTGCCTCGGCGTTGTTTCTGGTTTGCTACGTTTATTTCCATTTGCACGTGGGTAATATTCGTTTTCTAGGTGAGGGCGTGTGGCGAACGGTCTATTTTTTGGTTTTGATCCCGCACGTGACGCTGGCGATCGTGATCGTTCCTCTGGTGATTATCACGTTAGTCCGCGGATTGCGGGCTCGCTATGATCGGCATCGGGCGATTGCGCGCTGGACGTGGCCGTTGTGGATGTATGTGAGCGTTACCGGGGTGCTGGTGTTCTTCATGCTGTACCAGTGGTTTCCGCATAGCTAGGGCGGCGCGGGACGTGGGCGGGGTTCCACGGACGGAGGGACTCATCAGCGGCGGCGCATACAGCATGCCCTCAGCGGCTAAAGCCTGGTTTTTTTGGCGTCTCGACCGGCACGACTGAACGTCGTACCCTTCCCGGTTCGAGTTTCTGGGTCGGCTTTCTGGTGGGTTTTCGCTGGCAAATCGGTCTGCTTATGTCGATTGTGAGATTGAAAATTGATGTGGCTGGAACAGTGGGGGATGATGCGTGGCGCGAGATCAAGCAGTTTGACCAGATCCAGAGCGCGGACTTCGGCCCACAGTTTGGCAACGGCGGACGCTGCAATCACTCGCCTGGAGCGCCTCATGCCAAGGGCGAATGGATTGGAGCGGAAATCCGGCTGCAGACGCCGCTTCTGGCCCAGTATGCGGTTTCGCACTATCTGGAGCAGGAGCGCGTGCTCGATGCCGATGTCGTAGAATAGTTCACCCTGAGCCTTGCTTGAAGTTTCTGCTATATTGCTGAGGCTGTGTCGGAATCAGCGCCCATCTCCGATTCTGGACTAACTACCAATGCCGTCTTGCCCTTGCGGCCAACCCAAAAAGCATGGCGGCAGCTACTTGCTGCTTTGTTCTCGACAATTATCCCTGGGGCAGGGCAGCTATTTCTAGGAAAAAGGAAAAAGGCTGTCTTACTCCTAGTCGTTCTTGTCCTTGTCGCGTTCGGCTTTTGGCCGTTGCGGTTGCCCGGTTCCTTTCCGGGACTGATTTTGCTGTTCTGGCTGTCTCTCCTCTTATCACTGTTCGCCGTTTGCGACGTCCTTTTCGGGTGGGGTGAAGGTTCCAGCCTACCCAAATGGTGGCGACTTGCGAGTGTTCCCCTAACTTATGCTGGCCTGAATATTATTTGTACTTCCCTGCTCATTGGCTCTGGCTTCAGGGCGCTGGAATTCGCATCTACCGCGATGGAGCCGACCCTATTCCCTCACGACAAATTCATATTCGATACAAAGTATTATCGCGTTCGTCCAGCCGCGCGAGGCGAGCTTGTAGTTGTGCAGAGGGAGGGATTCGCCACCGTCAAACGGATATCTGCGGTCGGTGGCGATACGATCCGGGGAGAAGACCAGAAGATATTTTTAAATGGCAGTGTTCTGAAGGAAGCCCTCATCCAACACACGCTTCCAATCGGCGCCAATCCTCGCCTCGACACGTTCGGCCCCATCGTCGTCCCTCCAAATGAGTATTTCGTTTTAGGAGACAATCGAGAGGTCAGTCTAGACAGTCGCATGCCGGATTTTGGACTAGTTGATAGGAGGTGGATAGTGGGAAAACCGCTCTACGTCTATCGATTCTTTGGGAAAGGACAACTGTGGCAGAAACTCTATTGACTGAAGATGAGGATCCCGCGCCTCACCAAGAGATATCCTCACTGCCCGGGAAAAAATCCAAGCCCGGCACGTCGCGCGCGCAGAAGCTTCTGTTCTTCCTGACCGCGTGGCTGATCTGCCTTATGCCTTTTCTGTTCTGGTGGAACACATGGTTTGGACGGAAGCTTTCTGACCAGCAACTTACCGAATACCTGCGCGATACGAAGAAGCCGCGGCACATCCAGCAGGCGCTGGTGCAGGTGGGCGAGCGCATTTCGCGTCATGAAGCGGCGGCGACGCAGTGGTATCCGGAACTGGTGCGGCTGGCGGGCGATCCGGTGGAGGAAGTCCGCAATACCGACGCGTGGGTTATGGGGCAGGACACGTCGGGCGCCGGGTTTCATGAGGCGCTGCTGAAGATGATCTCTGATCCGTCGCCGATGGTGCGGGGAAATGCGGCGCTATCGCTGGTGCGGTTTGGCGATTCGACGGGCCGTCCGCAGATTGTGGCGCTGTTGCAGCCCGCGCAAATTGCTTCTCCGGGGTCGGGCCGTGTCGTCGATTCCGATCGACCGGGCACGGCGATTCATCAGAACGGATTGATCGCGAAGCTGGAATATGGAAATGGGCAGACGGCGGAGGTTCGTTCTCCGATTCCCGGGCGGATTCGGTCGGTGGCTGGGACTGGGGCGACTGTTGCTGCAGGAGCCGAGATCGCGGTGGTGGATCCGGCCACTGAACAGGTTTGGGAAGGGCTGCGGGCGCTTTATCTGATCGGGCAACTTGAAGATCTTCCCGCCGTTCTTCCGTACGAACGCGATCTGCCGGATGTTTCGAATGACGTGCGACAGCAGGCGGTGATTACGGAGAAAGCGATTCGGGAGCGAAGTAAATAGACGGTCGCGGTAGAAATGCATCTAAAGGCTTGCGCGCTAGGCCGGTCAAGCGGGAGATCCTTCGCTGCGCCTGAAAAACGGCTACGCTCAGGATGACAACGCTTCTTAACCGCCGTCAAAACGACATCGCTCCTACTTCTTTTTCTACCTCGGCGGTGTCTACCATTGCGATGGCGTCCCAGGGGCAACCGTCGAGGAAGCAGCCATCGGGGCCTTTGCTGAGGCACTTTTTGCAGCCGATGCAGAGAATGGGGTCGACTGCGATGCGTCCGAAGGGAGTGCTGTCTTCGTCGGCCACCCAGAACATGCAGTCTTCGACAGGACAGTATTCCACGCAGGCCGGCGAGCCAGCGCATCCGGTGCAGCATTCGGTGATGACGGCCAGTTCCTTCGGCTTCTTTTTCCGAGGCGTGGTCAGGCCTTTGGACCTGGGTTCGGACTTCACCTCGTCGGGAACCATGCCGACGGCTCGGGTGGCGCCGGGTGCAGGAGGCATGGCGGGATTATAACCTGAATTGCCGGATTTGCAGCCTGCTTGTGACATATCAAGGCGACGCCAAAACGGTACTCGGCTGCGGTGATTGTGACAGCCCTCACCATTTCCACCGTGCTAATTCTGCTATAGTGAACCCCTGCAAAGGAGCTCCCCATGGCAGGAAAAAGTCTGAACCGGGTTCAACTGATCGGTAATCTTGGGAAAGATCCGGAGGTCAAATACACGCCGCAGGGCACGCCCGTGGCCAAGCTGACCATCGCGACCAACGAGCGATTTAAGGACAAAGGCGGCGAGTGGCAGGACCGCACTGAGTGGCACAACGTGGTGCTGTGGCAGCGCCTGGCCGAGATTGCGGGCGAATACCTGAAGAAAGGCGGCAAGGTTTATATTGAGGGCCGTCTGCAGACCCGGTCCTGGGACGACAAGACCAGCGGACAAAAGAAGTACATGACCGAAGTGGTGGCCAGCGACCTGATTCTGCTGGGCGGGCGCGGCGAAGGCGGCGGAGAATTCAGCGGAAGCTCGCGCGGGGCGGGCGCTTCAGCCGGCGGCGGCAACAACTTCGACCAGCGAATGCCGGAGCCAGAACATGCAGGAGCGGCGTCGGGACCGATCACGGATGAGGATATTCCGTTCTAGGGTGGGCGCGGAGTCTGCAAACCGGCAGCGCCCTAGCGATTCACCATGACCGAACAACTAGCTGACAAGAAATGCGTTCCCTGCCGCGGCGGAGTGCCGCCGCTCAAGGGTAAGGAGCTCGAGGCGCTGCACCGGATTGTCCCTGGGTGGAGTGTGGTCAACCAGCACCACATCACTCGCGCGTTCACCTTTCCCGATTTCAAGCAGGCTCTTGATTTTGTAAATCGGGTGGGAGCGCTGGCCGAGGAGCAGGGGCATCATCCCGACATTCTGCTGGGCTGGGGCAAAGCTGAAGTCACGATGTGGACGCATAAGATCGACGGCCTCACCGAGAGTGACTTCATCATGGCGGCGAAGATTGACCGACTATTTGGATAGGGCCTCAGGGGCTAAAGCCAGCAATTTTTCTTGGCTAATCGGACGACTGAAAGTCGTGCCCTTCCCGATCCTTTTGTCTGGTGGGTTTCAGCCAGGTGGAATAGAAACCTACGCAGTGCGCTCCCCGCTTTTCCTCATTGTTAGCGCCCATAGCGCTGCAGGAATCAGCATGACTAATCCCGTCCAGGTGGCGACCATGCGGGCCGAGACGCCTGCATCGAGCAGGCGTCCACACAAGTAGGCTCCGGCGGCGATGGTCAGCATCGAGAAGCCGAGGTCAGCGGAGAAGACTCTGCCTCGGAAGCGGTCGTCGGTATGAAGCTGCAGCAGCGTAGTGGAGAAGACCCAGACCGTCGATCCGCCGGCGTGCGCCAGCATGGCGCAGGCACTGGCCATCCAGACGGTGCGGCTACTGCCGAGAGCTCCGTATCCAACTGCGATGGTGAGATAACCGAAGAGGATGCCGAGCTGCAGCCTGCGGTCGCTGCGGCCGGCCCAGCGGGCTGAGATGAGCGGACCGGCGAGGGCTCCCAGGCCGCGCCCACCGAGCAGGATGCTCATGCCGAGCATCGATCCGCGCGCGGCGTCGACGTCGCGCCAGTGTACCGCGAACTCATGCGCACCCATGACGGTGAAGATCACCCAGCTGGGCCCGATCATGAGTTCGCCAGCCTTCGCGAAGACCGTGGGCAGCAGCGTGCGGTGACTCCGGACATAGCGAATACCTTCGAGCACCGGCGAGAAATCGACGAGATCGCGTGGACGCAGCGGGGGAGCCGAGTCGGCGTGGGGTTCGGCAAAATGCATGCCGCTGATTAGAATCGCCGACGCCAGGAAGGACAGCGCGTTGAGGACGAACACGGCGTCTCGTCCGAAGAAAGCTGCGACTATGCCGCCCACCGAAGCGCCAATCAAGAGGTTCACCGACCAGGTCGCCGAGGAAAGAGTGTTGGCGATGAGCACCTCTCCTTTGGCGGCGATGTTGGGGATCACGGCGCTGCGGGCTGGCTCGAAGAAGGCGGCCATAACGGTTTCAGCCAGCAGCAGCGGATAAACCAGCCATACCATGGAGCGCGAGCGCACCAGCAGCATGGCCAGCACTACTAAGACGCGAACCAGGTCGGCGGCGATCATCACTTGCTTGCGGCGCAAGCGGTCGTTCACCACGCCCGCCGTTGGACCTACGAGGGTCTGCGGCAGAACCTGCAGAACCAACGCAAGCGCGACGGAACTGGCGTGCCCGGTGAGCTGCAGCAGCAGGGTGTAGATGGAGAGCGTGTAGAACCAGTCACCAATTTCGCTGACGATCTGCGCCAGCCAGAGGCGGCGGAAATTGCGGTTGTCGCGCAGCAGCCGCAAGTACGAGGCCAGCGAGATGGACGGCGCGGCGAGCTCTGGTTGGGGTTCCACGGGAATGGCTAGGGTAACTGGAGGAGGTGGAGTTTGGGAACTGCCTAAGAACCGGGACAGAGCTTGCGCTTGAGATCTTCAGCGATCTGCTTGCCGTGGAAGCGTCCGTTCTCGATAAAGATTTCGTTGGTGCTGGAGCCGGCGACGATAACGCCGGCGACGTAAATTCCCGCGACATTGCTTTCGAGCGAGACCGGATCGCACACCGGACGGCACTGTTCTTCGGAGAGTTCGATGCCCATGCTGCGCAGGAAGTCGTAATCGGGGTGGTAGCCAATCAGCGCCAGCACAAAGTCATTTTTCAGACGCAGGGGGCCGCGGGGGGTGACGATGACGACGTGATCCACTCCGATTTGCTGCACCTGGCTGTCGAAGTAGGCCTCGATATCTCCATTCTTGATGCGGTTTTCCAGGTCGGGCTTGATCCAATACTTCACGTGGTGATGCAAACGTGATTCGCGATGGACCAGGGTTACGCGAGCACCATGTCTCCATAGGTCAAGCGAGGCGATGGCGGCGGAGTTTTTGCCGCCAATCACCAGCACGTCGCTGTCGTAATAAGGGTGAGGCTCGCCGTAGTAGTGAGAAACTTTGGGCATCTCTTCGCCGGGCAGGCCGAGTTGATTGGCGAGATCGTAGTATCCGGTAGAGACGATTACCTTCCGCGTGTGGTAGTCGCGGGGCCGACCGGCGCGGTCGGTGGCTGTAATGCTGAAGTCTTCATCTTCGCCCATGACGGTCTTGACCCACTCATATTGGCGAATATCGAGATGGTAATGCTCGGCGACTTTGCGGTAGTACTCGAGCGCCTCCTCACGGGTGGGCTTTTGCTGAGCCGTGGTGAAGGGGATATCGCCGATCTCGAGGAGCTCGGGCGTGGTGAAGAACACCATGTTGGCGGGATAGTGGAAAAGCGAATTCACCAGACAGCCTTTGTCGAGAACAATCACGCGCAGCCCCAGCTTTTGGGCTTCGATGGCGCAGGCGAGGCCGGTCGGGCCAGCGCCTATGACCAGAACATCGGTGCGCTGTTCCGGATGGGGACGGATTTTGGCCTTGGGTAAGGTCTCAATCTCGTCGGCGGTGAGGAATTGGGGCATGGGTTGGGACCAATGCGCGCGCGTCCCAGGGGAGCGAGCGCAGATCGGAGACCGATGATTCTAGCATGTGGGGAGTAAGGTGGCCTTCGGTAGCGAGCACAGGGCGCACAGAGCAAGGTAGAGCGCTTGGTCCCGCGTTATAATTTCCGGTTGCCTTCACCTATCGGCTCGAATCAGGAGCAGCCTTGTCTACTCTTACCGAAGCAGCCAGCAAGACCCGCCTTGAATCTGACAGCATGGGGCAGATCAAAGTCCCGGCCAACGTTTACTGGGGGGCGCAGACGCAGCGCTCGCTGCTGCATTTCAACATTGGGCGCGACACCATGCCGCCGGAACTCATTCGCGCCTTTGGCATATTGAAGAAAGCG
>Ga0209040_10000477_pt1 | contig 30836 bp, 26 predicted proteins | sample BogFormECP12_OM3_FD_188240 | JGI IMG/M metagenome (GOLD analysis project Ga0209040, IMG submission 188240) | Bog forest soil microbial communities from Calvert Island, British Columbia, Canada - ECP12_OM3 (SPAdes) (version 2) | ecosystem: Environmental > Aquatic > Freshwater > Wetlands > Bog ... | reverse complement strand
ACGTTTCGAGCAAACGTCGACTACGCCACCGGAAATTTTCCTCAAGCCGTAGCCACAGGGGATTTCAATGGCGACGGCAGGATCGACTTGGCGGTCACGAACAACAATTTTGGCTCCAACGGTTCAGTCTCAATTCTCCTGGGCAACGGGGACGGAACGTTTCAAGCTCACATGGATTATCCCACGGCGGGTGGCGCATTCTCGGTGGTGACGGGCGACTTTAACGCCGACGGGAAACTTGATTTAGCGGTTACGGACGGGGATTTTGGCTCCGGCGTTTCCGTTCTACTGGCCAAAGGAGATGGCACTTTTCAGCCTGCTGTCGGTTACATTTCGAGCGCTGGGGCCGAGGGGTTGGCCACCGCTGACGTCAACGGGGACGGACATCAGGACCTGGTGGTAACCAATCAAATTGACAATTCGGTGTCCGTTTTGCTGGGCAACGGCGACGGCAACTTTATCGCAAAGAACGACTATTCAGCTTTGGGCCCTCTAAACACAGCAGTCGCCGATCTGAACAGAGACGGCAACCCGGATCTGGTGGCGAGCAATGGCGTTCTATTGGGAAACGGCGATGGTACTTTTCAGCCGCTTCGGGGGTCCCCATTTGCTTTGTGGCCAGCGACCGTGGGCGACTTCAATCATGACGGCAATCCCGACTTGGCAGTGCTAACCCCCACTGGGCCGTTTCCATCGGGGGTGGTCTCCATTCTTATAGGCAAAGGTGACGGAACTTTCCAACCACACGTCAACTATCAAGCCGAAATAGGATTGGGATTAGCCACGGGCGACTTCCGGGGGAGAGGTGACCTCGATCTGGCAGTTGCAGACTATGAGATTGGGGCAGTTTCTGTACTATTGGGCAATGGTGATGGTACCTTCCAACCACAAGTAGTCTATTCTCTACTAACTCCTGCTAATCCCCTGCCGAATTCCATCGCCGTAAGCGACCTTAATGGTGACGCCAAGCTCGACATAATTGTGGCGAGCGAAATTGGCATCTCGGTTCTGCTCGGTAACGGTGATGGAACTTTCAAGACCCACGTCGACTATCCGCTTGCGCCGGGAGCTTCCGGCTTGGTGGTGGCGGACTTCAACGAGGATGGTAAACCGGACTTGGTCACGCTGAGCGGAGGAGCGATAGCGGTCCTGATGGGAAACGGAGATGGCACGTTCCAGTCGGCCATCACCTATGCCACCCCGGCCAATATGGGTGCGCCGCTCGTTGCAGCCGATTTCAACCTCGATGGCAAACTTGACGTCGCCGGTCTTGGCCAGACCGCGGTGGATATTCTGTTCGGAAACGGCGATGGGACTTTTCAAACGCCCGGCCACAGTTATGCGAATGGCCTGAGCGGGGGCCAAGGCTTCGCCGTAGCCGACTTCAACCGCGACGGCGCCCTCGACCTGGCTGGCGCGGCCACCAACAACTCTGTTTCGGTTGTGTTAGACACTCCCGTAATAGCCCTGTTTCCAACCAAGTTCTCGTTTGGGAAGCAGCCGCTCGGCTCCACGAGCACAGCCAAGTCGATTGTATTGAATAATCCGGGAAGCACGCCTTTGAAAATCACGAGCATTACAGTCGCTGGAACCGACGCGGGAGACTTTGCGCAGGTCAACGCTTGCCTGGAGCAAATCCCGGCGGGTTCCGGATGCGCAGTGAAGGTAGCGTTCTCTCCCAAAGCTCCTGGGATCAAGATGGCAACGATCAAGATTTCAGACAATGCTCCCGGGGGAAGCCAGTTGATCAGCGTGAGCGGTGTAGGTATATTGCCAGCGGCTGCTGAGCCCGTTATCAGCCCGCCGACTGGCACCTACACCAGCCCGCAGATGGTGACAATCACCGATGCAACTCAGGGTGCGACAGTCCACTACACAACAGACGGGACCACGCCGAGCAGGATGTCGCCCACCTACGTGAACCCCATTCCCATAAGCTCGACGGAAATCGTCAAGGCACTCGCCTTCGCTTCTGGGTATTTCACCAGCCCGGAAGGCGCCGCGAAATACACCATCATCCCGCCCTACGCGGCAACCCCGGTCTTCAGCCGGGCGTCGGGCTACTTTACTACCCCGCAAACGGCATCCATCTCGGATACCACGCCCGGAGCAACCATCTACTACACCACCAACGGCACGACGCCGACCACCTCTTCCACCCAGTACACCGGAGGCCTCATCCCGGTCAGCACAACCACCACCCTGAAGGCCATCGCGGTCGCCCCCAACTTCTCGCCGTCCGCAGTAGCCAGGATCGTCTTCACCATCGAGTCTCAGGTTGCCCAGCCCATCCTCACACCGGGCAATGGGACTTACACTGGCACCGTGATGGTGAGGATCACCGACGCGACGCCCGGAGCCACGATCTACTACACCACGGACGGTACCAATCCGAGCAGATCCTCAACGCCCTATACGGGCCTCATCCCCGTAAGCTCAACGACGATTATCAAAGCACTCGCCTTTGCTCCGGGTTATTTCACCAGCCCGGAAGGCGCGGCGAAGTACACGATCGCGCCGTAAGCAAACCGACCCCGCACTCTTGTCCGAGGCGCGGGCAATGGAGGCAGGTTCGCGCTGTCAACCTCAAATCCTCAGGCCTTGCCTGCAACCAATTCATTTCAAATGCCAAATCCAAGAAACTTGCTTGGCCGGACATTTCTCAGAACCAGCTAGAATAGAAATAGAGACCAAAGGCCCGGTTGCCATCGCAGCCGGGCCGCAACTCCTTTAGAATCTGTGACGATTAGATAAGCGCAATCTTATGAATGATCTGCCTCATGGTCGACTGATTGCCCTGAATTCAGTGCAATTGTGCGGTACTAAGTCATTTAGAATCAGAGCAGGTTAGATAAAGGCATTGTTTTCACGCACTTGTCAACGCTAAGGTCTACAACTCTCGCCGAATCATACACTTGTCAAATCGAGGGGGTAGGGGTACCCCTAGCCGCAAAATTACGGCCCTCCTACAAATTGCATCGTGTACACGGTCGCGGGATCGATCGGATGCTGGATCACCTTCAGATCGACCAGCTGCTGATACATCGCCGACCACCGGGCCGGGTCGAAATCTCCCGCCTTCGCCGGATCCTCATCGGGATAGATGAAGTGACCATCCTTTAGCGCCTGGCAGGTGAACTGCATCTGTTCGAGCGTCATCGCCGGATTCAGCTTCAACAGCTCGGCGTTTACATCGCGCGGGTCCGCGATATAGTCCCGCCAACCGCGCAGCGACGCGCGCACAAACTTCCCGACCACCTCTGGATGCTGGGCAACGTAGTCGCGGGAAGTGAAGAAAACCCGGTAGGGCGCATACCCCGTATCGCTGATCAGCAGCGTTCGCACATTCGCGCCAGCCTTGCGCGCAAAATAAGGTTCGGACGTGACAAAGATCTGCTGGATGTAATTCGGGTCTTGAAGGAAATTGGCGATGGAGTAGGTCGCAGGTATCTCGTGAACATCCTTCAGCTTGTACCGCGCCACCAGGTACTCAAACCATGTCGATCCGGGTTTGGCTGCGACCGAGTGCCCTTCCAGGTCAGCAAAGGTATGCACGGGAGAATCCGCATGGAGCATGATGCCCTGCGGATCGCGCTGCATCGTCGCGGCAACGGCCACCAGAGACTGACCCTGCGAGTCCGCCGCTAGGACGCGATCCGACGAACCCATCGCGAACTGCGCCGCGCCCAGCGAAACCTGCTGCTCCGCGATCACATAGGGGCCGCCCGGAAGGATGGAGACATCCAACCCCTCCTGCCGGTAGTACCCCTTGAGCATTGCCTGATAGAAGCCCCCTTGCTCCGGCTGGGGGTACCAGTCGGTCTGAAATTTGACCGGAATCAAACCGCTGTTGCTTTTCCCGCCGTGGCAGCCAAGCAGACCAAGACACATTACCGAAAGCGCAAGCCACTGTTTCGCACGGATCATGCCCGAGCTTAACAACGCGCCCTCAGCCAATCAAGACGCATCTTCCATCGCCAGCCGCTTTCCCAGTTGGGCCGCAAACTCCAGCAGACGGCTATCATTGCCCCGAGCCGCCAGCAACTGCACGCCCGGCCTGCCCGGCAGCACCACCGCCGGCAACCCCGCCAGACTCCCCGGCGTGGTGCACCGCAGGATTCTCGGCCTCGCCGCAGACAGGTCCGACCCGGCCGCCAGTCGCGGCAGGGGCACCGCTGGCATCAGCAAGAAATCGGCCTGCGAAAACAGCGCATCCGTTTCGCGCACGAACGCTTGATGCCGCGCCCGGAACTCCGCTACTTCTTCGGATCGCAGAGACGCGCCCCAGTGCAGCCTGTCTGCGATGGCCGGCTCGAACTCATCGAAGAAGCCTGCATGCAGCCTCGCGGCCTCGGCCGCTTGCAGCGGAGCGTAGATGTCGAACCCGCTTACCCAGAAATCGGGTTCGATGGCATCTAACTGCGCGCCAGCACTCGCGATCCGCTCTTTCCATGCAGCCAGTGACGCCTGTACAGAGGCATCGCAATCCTCAAGCAGCGGCCCGGCCAGAATGCCCACGCGGAGCGGACTCGCTGCATCTGCGGCAGGTAACTGAAAGAGCGCCCGCGCCAGCAAGGGCAGATCGCGCAGATCGCGGCAGAGCCAGCCGATCGTGTCAAAGGATTCTGCCAGATGTGCACCACCGCGCCAGTCACCCACACCCAGAGTGGCGCGGTATCCTGCCAGGCCGCACAGTGCCGCAGGGGCTCGAATCGAGCCGCCGGTATCCGTTCCGATCGCCGCCACAGCGGAGCCTTCCTGCACAGCCGCCGCTGATCCGCTGGACGATCCGCCAGTCAGACTCGTCGCGTCCGCCGGCTGGAGGCAGTCGCCGTAGTCGCGATTCTCACCCGTAATGCCGTACGCCAGCATCTGCATGTGCGTCTTGCCGGTAATCACCGCGCCCGCGGCCTTCAGCCGCGCGGCAACCCAGGAATCTGTAACTGCGGCGGCGTTGTGGCGTGCATAAAACCGAGAGCCTGCACTGGTAACGAATCCCTCCAGATCGAAGCAGTCTTTGAGGGCCACGGGGAGCCCGTACAGGAGCTTCTCCGCATCGGGACCTTGCGCTGCCAGTTGCGCCGCGTGGTCCCGAGTCCAGGTTGGATCCAGGGTCAGATATGTATTCCGGCTTGCGCTGCCATTCACCCGCGTCAGCGCCTTCGCCGCCAATCCCTCTGGATCGGCCCCTGCGAGCCCACTCATCTTCTCAGTCGGAGACGCTTTCATTTCCATGCGCTGATTCTATTCGCGATTGAACAAGAAACAGTCGGCGCGAATTCTCGCGATCCATGCTAAATTTCGTCAATGGGGAAGGTTTTCAGGCCAAAGCATGATCGAGACGAGGCGATCATGACCGAGCTCGTCCGTTTCACAGCGCGCAGCTTTCGCACTCCGAGCCCTGTGCCCTTTGGCGCGGCCATCGCGCACACTAAGTCCGGCGACTTGTTGTATCGCGCTCGCAATGCCGTGATGCGGGAGAACGACCCGAGCTCTCATGCCGAGTTGCGCACTGTTCGCCTGGCCTCCAAAAAACTCGGCAGGCCGTCGCTTGGTGGATACACGCTCTACTCCACCTGCGAGCCCTGCGCCATGTGCATGGCCAACGCGCTGTGGGCCGGCCTGGACCGTGTGGTCTACGGAGCTACCATCGAAGACGCCAATCGGCATTGCAACCAGATTCATATTCCCGCCGAAGAAGTCGCGAAGCGCAGCGACATGCCCTGCGTGGTCGAAGGCGAAGTTCTCCGCGATCTCTGTTACGGTCTCTTCACCGATCCCAGAATGCTAAAGGCCTTCAAAACATGGTGTACCCGTAAGGCGAAGAGAAGAGACGGGACAACGAATGCCTGACGCACTTTCGCACGCAATCCCCAGTCTTATTGCCGATCCGCGGCGCTACCTCACTGCGCCCGCCATTACCGAGCGGCTCTCCAAGGATTTCTACTGGTACTCGCCAGTCCTCAAGAGCCAGCTAGAGGGCAAGCATGCCGACGCCGTTATTCAGCCGATCGATGTTGAGGAAATCCGAAACATCCTGCGATTTTGTTTTGCGCATAACATCCCGGTCACGCCTCGCGGAGCCGGGACCGGCAACTACGGCCAGGCGATTCCGTTAAGCGGCGGCATCGTCCTCGACCTGTCGCGCATGGATCGCATTGACGACATTACCAGCGACGGTGTCGCGATCTGCGAGCCTGGTGTTCGACTTGGCGTGGTCGAAACTCAGGCGCGCACAGTGGGATGGGAGCTTCGCTGCTATCCGAGCACGATCGTCAAGGCCTCCGTCGGGGGCTTTCTAGGCGGAGGCTCGGGAGGCATCGGCTCAGTTCTCAACGGCAATCTGCGCGACTACCAGACAGTGCGCGCACTTGAAGTCGTCACCATGGAGCAGGAACCGCAAGTGCATTTTCTCGAAGGACAGACTGTACACGATATCCTCCACGCTTGGGGAACGAACGGCATCATCTCAAAAATCTGGCTCGCGCTCGCGCCGAAGGTTGATTGGGCGCAGTGCGCCGTGGCCTTCGATAGTTTTGATAAGGCGTATGACTTTAGCGAGCATATTGCCAATGCAGCTAAGTGGACCAAGCGGCTCGTGACGACATTCGAGTGGCCGATATCCTCGTACTTCAGTCCGGTCAAGAGCATCGCGCCGCAGGGCAAGCATCTGATCTTTTTTCTCATTGCGCAGGATCAGCTTGCCGTGTTCGAGGAAGCGGCGCAGACGGCCGGAGGGACCATCACCTATTCGGGAGCATACAAAGGCCTCAGCACGAGGCCGCTGCTCTCCGACTACACCTGGAATCACACCACACTATGGGCAATCAAGCACGACGCGGCCTACACGTATCTTCAATGCGCGTTTGATCCTGACCGTGTGCGCGACCAGATGCGCCAGCTCAGGGAACGATACGGCGACGAAATTCTCTTCCACATGGAGTTCTGGAAAAATGCGGCGGCCCGAATGCTTCCCGGAGCCCTCCCGCTTGTCCGCTTCACGACCGAGGAGCGGCTCAACGACATGATTCGCTTCTGCCGCGCTATCGGCGTCTTTGTTGCGAATCCTCACGTGAACAATGTAGAAGACGGAGGCCGGTACCGCGAAGACAACGTGCAACTCGCCGCCAAGCGCCGCTACGACCCAAAAGGCCTGCTGAATCCCGGCAAGATGCTCAGTTTTCAATCTGAGGCAGAAGAGGCTGCTCGCCCGTGAAGACCTGGATCCCCGACACCCGCAACTTCGCTTATCTCAATTGGAAGCAGGTCGAGGCTCTGCCGAAAGATTCGACTTTGCTCGTTCTGCCGACCGCCGCCATCGAGCAGCACGGCCATCATCTGCCGCTTGCCACTGATACGCTGATCAACAATCTGCTGCTGGGGAAGGCGCTCGAAAGACTTCCCGCCGAGTTGCCAGTCTACGCGTTGCCACCCATCTGCTACGGCAAGAGCAACGAGCATATCGGATTTCCCGGGACGCTCTCAGTTTCCGCCGCAACCTTCATGGCAGTGCTGCGCGATCTGGGCGCGAGTCTTGTTGCATCGGGATTCAAGAAGCTCGCTATCTACAACACTCACGGAGGCAATGCTTCGCTGGTCGATGTGATGGCGCGCGATCTCCGCGCCGAATTCGGCCTGCGCACGTTTGCGCTGTATGGCTCAGGAGGCATCAGCTTCGAAGGCGTGAGCGAACAGGAAAAAGCTTACGGCTTTCATGCTGGCGAGATTGAGACTGCATTCCTGTTGAGCGCCGTACCGGAGTTCGTCGATACGGCGGCATATACCGTCAACTACATCGCTGAGGTCGACAGGCCCGATCTGCTACGCCCCGAAGATGCTCCTGCCACCTTTGCGTGGCTCACGCGCGACATCGCCGCCAGCGGGGTGATGGGCGATCCGCGGCCCGCCACGGCGGAGAACGGCTTGCGCTGGGTCGATCAGGCGGCAACCCGCATCGCCGACGCTCTGCAGGCTATGGCGCAATACGAGAATCTCTATCGTCCATGACGTCCTCGGCGCTCGTCTATTTCGGTGGCGAGGGGTGCGGTAACGGCGTGCGCCTTGAGCGCGGCGTTGTCTGCGCTATGCCCGACGGTGTGCGACTCGTCTCTGACCACTACTATCCAGCCGAGCCGGGCCCGCATCCCACGCTGCTGATGCGCCAGCCTTATGGCCGCGACATCGCTTCGACCGTCGTCTACGCGCATCCTGTCTGGTTTGCGCGTCACGGCTACAACGTCGTCATTCAGGATGTGCGCGGGCGCGGCGGCTCTGAGGGTGAGTTTTATCCCTTCCGGCATGAGCGCGCCGACGGGGCCGCAACCATCGAATGGCTGCGCACGCGCCCCGAATCGAATGGCCGCATCGGCATGTACGGCTTTTCCTATCAGGGCGTAACGCAGTTTCTCGCCGCCGCAGCGCAACCTGAAGGGCTCGTTGCCATCGCGCCCTGCATGGCCGCGGCTGATCTGTACAACGGCTGGTTCTATCACAACGGAGCTCTGCGACTTGCAACCAGTCTCGCGTGGGGATTGCAGATGCTCAAGATGGATGCGCGCAGTCTCGGTCGTCGCGAGGCGAGCGACAGGCTTGAGAAGGCCTGGGGCGACATACGCAGCCAGTTCGGCGTGCTGCCGTTTCGTGAGCATCTCGCGCTGCAATCGCCCGGCCTGCCGTCGTACGTGCTCGACTGGTTCGATCACGATCATCCCGGTGAATATTGGGAGGCGCTCGACATCACCGGCTGCCTTGATCGGATCAATGTGCCCGCTCTACACATTTCCGGCTGGTTCGATCTTTATCTCAAAGGAACCATCGATGGCTTTCGAGTCCTCCGCGAAAAAGCTGCGAGTACATTGGCCCGCGATCATCAATACCTGATTGCCGGCCCCTGGTTACACATTCCGTGGGGAGATCAGATCGGCGAAGTCAACTTCGGTCCCGAAGCCCTCCTGGATATCGACGCGATTCTCCTTCGCTGGTTTAACCACTGGCTCAAGGATTCCGGCGAATTCGCGCGTGAGCCGCGTATCCGTCACTTCGCTTTGTTCGAAAATCGCTGGCATCGCGCAGAAGAATGGCCGTCTGGAAAGCAGAAAAAACTTTACCTACGCAGCCATGGGCGCGCGAACTCGTGCAAAGGCGATGGAGCGCTCACTGCGGTCTCGCCCGCTGCCGACGAACCGTGCGATGTCTTCGTCTACGATCCCGAGGTCCCCGTGCTCGCCCCCGGTGGCCCGGGTGCACTCGGCGGGTCGTACAATCAGGCTACGCTCGAGCTAGGAAACAACGTTCTGGTTTACACTACCGAACCTTTGCACGAAGCGGTCTCCATTTTCGGATCGCCGCAACTCATCCTCTACTGTGCAGCGTCGGCGAAGACAACCGACTTCACCGGCAAGCTCGTTCGGGTCCGTTCGGATGGTCGCGCCGACTTTGTCTCCATTGGCGTTGCGCGCTCTGATTTTCTTTTCCCCGACGCCTTCACGCCGGACGCGATCCACCGCTGGGAGTTCGAGCTGGAACCAACCTCATGCCGCTTCGACGCCGGCGACCGCATTCGTCTGGAGATCGCCAGCAGCGCGTTTCCGCTTTACGATCGCAATCCCGGCAGCAGCGTCCCTTCGCCGCTCGCAACCTCGTGGGACTGGACTCGCTCCACGCAGTTCGTCTATCACGACGCGGGGCGGCCTTCGGCTTTGCACCTTCCGCTCCGGGACGAGATGGCATGAGCTCGCAGACCAGGCCGGTGCAGGACTTCGCCGTTCCGCAAATCGAATTTGCCGGTGTGTCGAAGAAATACCAGCGTCTGATCATCGACAACCTTGACCTCACCGTGGCGAAAGGCGAATTTCTCAGCATCATCGGACCTTCGGGCTGCGGCAAATCCACAGTGCTCAAGCTTATCTCCGGCCTTACGCCCGCTACCTCCGGCAACATTCTTGTCGACGGCATGACTCCCAGAAACGCGCGCGAGACCATGTCCTTCATCTTTCAGGATCCAACCCTCCTGCCGTGGCGCACCGTACGTGCCAATGCCATTCTTGGACTCGAACTCGAACGCATGCCAAAAGAAAAGCGCGAGACCAGGGTCGATTCCCTCCTTGAACTTGTCGGCCTGTCGCATGTAAGCCGCGCCTATCCTCGTGAGCTCTCAGGCGGAATGAAAATGCGCCTGTCCATTGCTCGCGCCCTTGCCACTGGCCCCCGCCTTCTGCTGATGGACGAGCCGTTTGCCGCGCTCGACGAGATGACGCGTGACCGCATGAATGAAGAACTACTTCGATTACGCGACGAACAGAAATGGACCGTAGTCTTTGTCACGCACTCGGTCGCTGAGGCCGTCTTTCTTTCGACGCGCATCGTTGTGTTGGCGCCCAACCCCGGACGCATCCACTCGGACCTGCCGGTCAACCTGCCCAATCCGCGAACCGCCGAGCTGCGCGCCACACTCGAGTTTGAGCAAGCAGTCACAGAATTTTCCCGTGTTCTTCGGGAGGCACGCTCGGCATGAGGCAGCGTCTTCTTATCTTTCTGAATTCGCTCGCCGTCTTCGCAGCCTTTTTGCTGCTGTGGCAACTGATCATCTGGCTTGGACATATGCCGGCCTACATGCTGCCATCCCCCTGGCGGGTCGCACAGGTCATCGCGGAGCATTTTTCCGCCCTCGCCGAGTCCTTCGAAATCACTGCCATCACAGCGACCGTCGGCCTCATCGGAAGCATCTTTGCCGGGGTGGCCATCGCATTGCTGTTCGCGCAATCGCGGTGGATACGCCGCATGCTGTATCCCTACACTCTCCTGCTGCAAACCGTGCCTATCGTCGCCATCACGCCGCTGATCCTGATGTGGGTGGGCGCCGGCACCGGAGCGGTCGCGCTTATCACCTTCATTATCTGTCTCGCTCCCATCATCGCCAATACCACGCAAGGCCTGATCAGCGTGGATGAAAATCTGGTTCACCTCTTCCTCATGCACAATGCCACGCCCAGTCAGATACTCTTCAAGCTTCGTTTGCGGAGCGCCGTCCCCTCGCTCTTCGTTGGCATCCGCATCTCTGCCGGCATTGCCGTCATCGGCGCTATCACCGGCGAGCTGTTCGCCGGATCGAGCAGTGTGGGACGAGGCGGCCTCGGCTACTCCATCATCTACGCTTCGCAGCAACTGCAGACCGACTACCTCTTTGCCCTTATTGTGGCCGCCGCGGTCCTCGGCTTCGCTTTCTACTTCATCGTGGCTTTCCTGGAGTGGTATTTTCTGCACAAGTGGCACGAATCCGCCCGCTCGCCTGAAATCGAATAGCCGGATGCGCTAAGTTAAATCATGCTTCGTCTCGAAACAGACATCGGATACTGGCTTGTCACCCACGTCGATCACGCGAACCTCGCGGGACGCTTCGCCGCTCAATGGGGGAATGGGTTGTTTCGGTCCCCTGAGCCACGCGCGCCTGTGCTCAAGGGGATTTCGCGCCACGACGACGGCTGGCGCGAACGCGATGCGCAGCCGCAGATCACTCGACAGGGAAAGCCAAGCGCCTTTTCCGTCGAACTGGTCGGCAAATATTCAGCTTTTGAGGAGATCGACCTCGCCGACTACCTCGCGGTGCGCGACCGCGCGGTGCGCCTGATTGCCGAGGAGGACCCGTACGCAGCTATCCTCGTCTCGCTGCATACCTACAACCTCCTCACGGAGAGAGCTGACCGCTCGACCATCGCACCCGCGCAGCTTCCTCTGCTTGATGACTTTCTCATTCAACAGAAGGCGCTTCAGCAGAGCCAGCGCGAGAAGATTACTCTCGAAACCGGCTTCACCCTCGAGGGGTGGGGCGATACTGCTATCCACGATAACTTCCGGTTGCTTCAGGCCACCGACAATCTTTCGCTGCTCGCTTGCGTGGACTACGGACAGCCGGCAACTCTGCTCCATCCACTGCCACTCAACGACGGCGGCTACCAAACCGTGAAGGTGGCGTCGATTGGAGTGCGCAAATTCAGACTCGATCCGTATCCCTTTGCAGATGACGCTCTCACGTTTTGTTTTCCCGCGCGGCACATCAAGGGCAAGTTCTTTGCGAAAGCCGAAGAGCTTCAGGAGCAGTTCTCATCTGCCCAGTTGGTGCAGCTCGAAGTGACGGTAGTCGCCTGACCTAGCTGCGAGTGACCGGAATCCCTGGGGGGAAAAAAAATGGAGGCAGCCGTGCACGGCTGCCCTTTGAGGTCAGGCGCTTGGAGGAATCAGAAGTTCAACCGTAAAGACATCTGAATCTGGCGAGGGCTCCCGATGGTATGTTTCACCACGCCCAGGCCCGTCGGGCAGCTATAGAACGTGCCGGACGGGGCGGTGTTCGATTGGCACTGCTGAGGAGTCGGAGCCACCTGGCTGTAGGTTGAGGCCAAGGTCGGCGCGTTGTTATACCCGGCGTTTTGCGTGACGTTATTTGTGGGGATATCAAAGCTCGAGGTATTGAACACGTTAAAGACATCGAATGTATATTTAAGGTTGTATCTTTCGTGGATTTGCAGGGTTTTAACGATAGACGCGTCGGTGCGCTTCTGGACTGGCTGACGGAAGATGTTGCGCTGGCCGCTCGTAAACGAGGTCTCGAAGTCATCGCCGTTGGGAACGCCGTCGGTCCCGGGTGACAGCAGCGGGAGCGTGAAGCAGGAAGCCTTCAGCGCGGCGCTGCTAGCAGAGCCGTTATAGAACGCGCCGGAGTGGCCCGTCGTTGCGGTCTTCGCCGAGCAGCCGGGAGCCAGCGGAACGATAGGGTTGGTGATGCCGTCGAAGGTACTGTAGTAAATGCTGCCCACGGCCCCGGAGTAATCGATGATGCTGTACGGCTGTCCGCTCTGGACAATCCCGACGCCGACCAGCGACCAGTTGTTAATGATTTTTCCTACAATTGCGCTCTGGGTGGAAATCTGCGGCAGGTAAAGACCATATGTGAAGTTCAGCACGTGTTTGCGGTCGAAGTCGGCCGATCCATAGCCGCTCTGGAGACTATTGGGATTGTTGCCGTTGTAGAAGAGCCCGAGGGCGCTTTGTTCGTCGGTCGCGTGCGAATAGGTGTAAGAAACGCCGGCCTGGAAGTTGTGGCTCAACCGCTTCTCAACGTGCACCTGCAGGGCGTTGTATGAGGAGACGCCGGCGGCCGTGTAGGACTCGGATTCAGACGAATAGCCGATGAAGGGAACGCGCAGGTCGACGTTACCTCCCTCATAATTCTGCTGCATGGGGCCGTACTTGCAGGCCGGGTCCTGATTCACGCAGATGGGAAAGAAGGTGGTTGGATCATAGACGGTATAGCCGTAGGTGTAGTTCTGGCCGTTAATTGGGTTGGTCGGCGTGGCAATCTGCGACTGGTTGAATGGCAGGGGAACTACCTGGTGACGGCCCACATTGCCCACATAGCCAACCTCTATCGCAAGGTCATTGCGAGGTTGCCACTGAATGTCGAGCGTGTAATTGATCGAGTAGGGCAGCTTATTTTTTCTGTTGTAGACGCCGAGAGTGAATGGCTCAGCACCCAGGCCGAGCTGGGCTGCATTGGGAAGGTAATTGACCAGGTCGGCAGCGCTCGGGTTATTGGGTGGAGCAGAACGCGTGGGTCCCCATGGATTGGCGAGATTATAGGGCAGCGTCGAACCATCGACAGGGTTAAAGGGCTCCAGTCCGCAGATCGGAATGTAGTAGTTGTACAGGAAGCTGATGTTTGGGTCCAAGGGCGACGCACTGTAGGGACAGTTCTGATGGGTCACGAAGGGGGGCGTCTGGCTGACACCGAAGGGGCCTCCCGATATCTCGCCTGCCGCATATCCCGGTGAGAAATAGGTGTAGAGTTCACCGCGATCGTAGTAGGAGCCGACTCCGCCGCGGATGACGACCTTGTTATTTAATTCATGCGGCTGGAACGCAAATCCGAGGCGAGGCGCGATGCCCCATTGGCGTCCGGTAAGGGTAGTGTTGCTGACACCCTTCGTCCCGTTCGCGTTATTGCCCGCAATGATGAAGCCGGGACTCGTAATCATATCGGAAACAGCGGCGTAGCTGTACTGGGAAGGCTCGAAATTGTAAATACGTCCGTATTTCTCCGTCAGGCCGCCGTTCCAGTCGTAGCGCAACCCGGCCGTGATGCTGAGAGTGGGAAGGACCTGGTACTTATCCTGAACATAGAGCCCGGTCTGGTTGGCACGATAGTAGCGGTTGGCATCACCCTGAAGAAAGGTAGTAGCAACAAAGCCATTCGTCGTATACGGGGTCACCCAGTTCATGGCGTATGTCGAAAAGTCGGGCGTGGACACGTTGCCCTTACCAGTGCGCAGATCGCGGACGTTGAGCTGCGTATAGGCATAGTTGCCGCCAAAGGTGACGGAGTGATTGCCCTTCGTCCAGATGGCACTGGCTGATGGCATGAAGCGGTTCTGGAATATGCCAGTATAGGGTCCCTGGTTGGCTGCGCCAGGCCCGATGTTCAGCGCCACCTGCGGCAGCCCGAGATTGGCACCGGACGCGCCTAAGGTATCGATAATTGTGATCCCGGGGAAGTAGGAGCCGAAAGAAGTCGTCATGTCCGCGAGGGGGCTTCCAGGCTGGCCGGGGGCCCATAGCTGCTCATTGGTGCTGTAGGCCTTCTCCCGCAGGTAGCCGAAGGTTTCAGTCAGACTGAACGTGGGCCGGATCGTCTGGACGTTAGTGATGGAGGCCACCTGTGATCCGGTATCCATAAATACCGTGAACCCGGGGACGCTGGAGGTTCCATACGGTGCGCTGTTGGGATCGTGCTGGTAATAGTACTTCAGACTGAGCAGATCCTTCGGTGAAGCGTTCCAGTCGAGGCCGCCCACCGCCTGGTCGGATGTGAAGCGCGATGTGCCGGTCTCGAAGGCGTTGGAAGGCGAAAGGGCGTCGGGTACGTGGCCATTGTCGTTCGGGATGAGCCATTGCCCGTTGGGAAGTTTGGCCTGGAAGAGAGACAGACCCACGGGGTTGTTAGCCCAGTCGGAGGGTCCCACCGTGAAGCCGTTGTTACTGTAGCCTGCGCCGTTGTTGGCGTTTGGCCCCCAGTTATTGTTCACAATCGCCGCCAGGCCTACGGGGTTTCGGTTGGTATCATTGAGGCCCGGCGGAACGGCGATGAGGTTATCGCCCGTCTCCTGATCCGAAATATGCAGGTGCTGGTAACCGACGTAGTAAAAGAGCTTGTCCTTGATGATTGGTCCGCCGAAGGTGCCGCCGGCGATCCAGCGGTGCAGCTCGGGGTTCCTGTCCTCGACCGGAATGCCGGTATTGTTCTTGAAAAAGAAAGGCGCCGCGTTGATCCAGTTGGTTCCGCGGTGGCCGTAGAGAGTGCCATGGATGACATTGGTGCCCGATCCGGTGCTCATGTCGATATGCGCGCCGCTGGCCGAGCCCTGATCCGCGCCGTACATTGAAGCGTTAACCCTGACCTCCTGCAGCGTCTCCGGGGCGGGCGTGGGAAGCGCATTCCCGATGGAGAGATAGACCGACGACGCGCCCGGCTCGACGCCGGCGCTGGTTGTGCCGCTCGAGGCGCTGCCGCCGGTATTGTTCACAACACGCGCGGACGCTACCTGGCTGGTGCTTTTGCCATTGAAGAGGTTGCTGGCATCGACGCCGTTAAGCAGAAAGCTGTTCGAGGTATCGCGCTGGCCATTCGCCCAGATCGGAGCGTTGCCCAGTCCGCTGTTTGAGCCAGTTCCGCCGGGCAGCTCGGCGTTGACGCCGGGGGAGAGAATCGCCAGGCCCGTGAAGCTGCCGGTAGGCAGAGGAACGGAGTCAATCTGCTGCTTGTCGAGCACATAGCCGTTGGTAGTGTCGACGGCGTTCATCATGGGCGACTCTTCAACGGTAACCGACTGGCTGACCTGGCCCACCTTGAGCACGGCATTGATAGTCGCCGTGCGGTCGGCCTGTACCAGGATGGAGGGCACCTTTTGAGTGTCGAATCCCTCATGCACAAAGGTGATTGTGTATGTTCCGATTGGCAGGTTGGAAAAGAGATAGGAGCCGCCGGCGTTGCTCTTCGCGGTACGCGTGAGAGCAGTTTGATCGCCGACCGCGGTCACTTGCGTGTCGGAAAGCACGCCGCCCGTGGAATCGGTTACTTCGCCGGTAATGGCACCGAGGGTTTGCTGGGCCCAGCTACAGTTTGTGGGTATGAAGATGCTGAGGAGGAAAAGAAATGCAGATACAGATATACCTGGTCTCTTAAACATAATCTCTTGGCCTCATTCGAGTGAAAAGGAACACTGCGGCCTGCGTGCGGCCATGAACCGCTCTTCATTTCCCGATGAGGAACGCCATGAACTACACCGAAACTCGAAGAAGCGGTAGCTGTGATATTTGAACTACCAGCTTTTATGAAAACTTTCTGCGAGCATAACGCAGTTTATGGTCGTCCTCACAGGAAAATTCATCCCATATTCTTTCAACGCTTGACGCCATAAAAATCTCTTATGTGCGGCTTTGCGGAGACGTGTTCGTTCGTGGACAAGCGTTCGAGCCGGAGTTGCTAAGACAGGATAGAGACATGTGCTGAAACGATGCGCCAGCCCTCTGTAAGTCGAACCCACACCTGGCTTTGCCGCCCGCGAATCGTCTTGCCTTCCGCCTGGCGTTCGAACTCCAGTGTGATACTGCCGAAGTCGCGGCCAAATGTAACAATGTCGAATCTGTTTATCGTGCGCGCCAGGTTCAACGCCGGCCGGCCTTTGCGAAAGGCCGAGATTTCCTCAATTCCATACAGGTTTGCCGCAGCGCCAAAGCGCAGGACATGCTCGGAATTCCAGAACATAGCGATCAGGGTCTCAGCGTCGTTGGCCGTTAGCGCCGCTTCGTACTTCGGGTACAGTGCCGCCAGCTCTGCCACAATCTCCGGATCGTTAATGACCATGGTCTAAAAGAGCTTCCTTTCCGGCAACACCTGCTTTGGCATGGCCGCGCTGACGGTGAACATGGGCTCGTTGACTACCTGGCTCAGGCGCAGCTTCATAGCGACGCTGCACAGCAGGTAAGCGTGTACCGCGGAGAAGCCCCACCGCTCGACGAGAAGATCGATCATGCGCGAGGTAGCCGCACGCGCGGCAGCAATTGCGTCTGCAGCCGATTCGACGACGATCCAGGAGTCGGCTGGACAGTCGGGGTGCCTCGCATCTGTCGACTCAACGAGGGGGCCGGCCGGCGTGCGATGTTTGTGGAGATGGAAGCGCAGGATAGCCCCTGCCGGACACTCGATGCCGTTGATGCAGACCTCACCATCCCCTTGCGCCGCGTGCGCGTCCCCTGCAGAGAAGAGTGCGCCAGCGTTGAGCACGGGCAGATAAAGCCTCGCGCCCGCGCACAGCTCCCGCACATCCATGTTTCCGCCAAACACTCCGGGCGGCCGGGTGCGGAATTCGCCGGCTTCGGCGGGCGCTACACCCATCACGCCGAGGAACGGTCGCAGCGGCACGAGAGCCGGGAAGAGCGAGCGGCTGAGGTTCTCTTCGAGCGTCCAGTGAAAGAGGAATGGCTCGGCGAAGCGCTCCTTCAGAAATCCAAGACCGGGGGTTACGCTCGACCAGCCCCAGCCCTTGTGCTTTACTTCCAGCACTTCCACTTCGAGTGTGTCGCCGGGCGCGGCATCTTCCACCGCGATCGGCCCAGTGAGCGCGTGAATCCTCCCGCGATCGATGGCGAGAAACTCGTCGACTGTCGTTCCGGGGCGCACCTGGGAGCCGCTCGAGTCCAGGCACTCCAGATGAACTGTATCCCCGGACGCGATCTCGATGCGTGGCGTGAAGTCGCGGTTCCAGCGCGAGTGAACGGGTTCTGCGGAGAGAGCGTGGTCTTTCATGGCTGGACTTCCACCGTCATCTGCAACTCGACCATGGCATTGCGTGGCAATGCGGCCACGCCAAGCGCGGCACGTACGTGACGGCCGCTTTCGCCAAAAACTTCGACCAGGAGATCGGAAGCGCCGTTGATTACCCTGGGAGAGTCGGAAAATCCGGAGATGGTGTTTACGTAACCGTTAACGGATACGATTTGCCTGATGCGGTCCAGAGAGCCGAGTGCCTGCTTCAGAACAGCCAATTGCGTGAGCGCGCACCGCTGCGCAGCGACGTAGGCGTCTTCGATGGTGCGGTCCTGGCCGACGACCCCGGTCATCACGCCATGCTCATCAATGGAGATTACGCCAGCAAGAAATACAAGATTGCCAACAACCTTGGCAGATAGATAATTGCCGCCCGGGGCAGGCAACTCCGGCAGTGTGTAACCAAGTTCACTCAGCTTTTGATCGGCGCTCATTTGCCCGTACTCTAGCATGTGTCAGGATGAGCCTGTGGAGGAGGTGTGCATTCTTGCCGCACTTTGCGCGATCCGAGATAGGATAGGCCCAATGAAATTCCCATGGTTGGCTGGTCTACTGGCGATTGCCGCCACTTTGCCGCTCGCGCTGACCGGAGCGGAAAAGCCGTCTATTCAGGAGAATTCAGCAGGGCAGGAGAAGCTATCCCTCCACGAGAAAAGCACCTCGGCAGACGACTTGAAACTCTCTGGAGAGCTGCCCGGAGTACCCGCGAACGCGGTGCGCTTCGTCTCGTATGCCGAGCTCGCGAAGCTGCCCCAAGTAACCTTTACTGTTACAGATGACTTTAATTTCCCGGGAAAGGCAGAAATCAGCGGCGTCTATCTGGATGAACTCTTGGCGGCGCTCGATATCTCCGGGAAGAATACGCTCATCGACGCAATATGCGATGACGAGTACGAAGCGCACTATCTCGTCGAATATCGCGCGGCGCATCATCCCATCCTTGTATTACGCTTGAACGGCAAGCAACTCGCCAGGTCGAAACGAACCGGTGACGGAGGCGTTTATGGGCCATACCTGATCTCGCACTCGTCATTTACTCCCGGGTACCGAATACTCGCGCACCCGGAGGAATCGCAAATTCCCAACGGGGTGGTAGAACTTCGTTTCGAGAAAGAGAATGTGGCTCTCGGCGCTATCCGCCCGCGAGGAGATTTCGCCGCCGATTCGCCGCAAATGCAGGGCTACCGGATCGCCCAGCAGAACTGCTTCCGGTGCCACAACGCCGGTCCGTACGGTGGCAGAAAGGCCAGCGTCTCCTGGAGTTCGCTTGCCAAAACCGCCGGTGCAAAGCCTGCTTACTTCGGCGCCTATATCAAGGATCCGCAATCGCAAAGCGCATACGCCGAAATGCCCGGATTTCCGGATTACGACGATGCAACCATGGCGGCGCTCACCGCTTACTTTCAAGCCTTCGCGTCTGAAAGAGGATCGAAATGACGCTGCGCATCGCAAAAATTCTGCTTGTTGCGGCCGTCGCGTTCTTCTATACGCTCGTCGTCTTTAATAATTCGACTGACTACGGATCGAATTATCTGTTTGTCCATCATGTCCTGCTGATGGACACGACCTCACCCGGCAACCATGGTATGTGGCGCGCTATTCATCCGCCGCTTGTGCAGACAGTTTTCTATGACGGGATCATCGGCTGGGAGACGGCGACCATGATTCTCACATGGGTCGGCGTCGTTCAGTTGGTGCGGGCCATTCGCAAGCCCGTCGCTGCGTTCAACTCCGCCAAACGATTCTCGATCTTCGCCCTTACCCTCGGCATGCTGCTGTGGTTCGTTGCCTTCATCATCGTGGGTGGCGAGTGGTTCCTGATGTGGCAGTCAAAGCTCTGGAACGGACAGGATGCCGCCTTCCGCATGTTCGCGGTCATCGGCATCATCTTCATCGTGCTGGTGCTTCCGGATACGGAAGCTCAACCCTGACAAGGGCATCAGTGTTCGGACGTGCTGGAGTTCCGCAAGGCTTTTATCTAGAGGGACGCCCCTCAAGCCGTTCCCACGGGCGTCCACTTGCAACGCCAATGGTCTTGTGCTATTTAATGGATATTCAAGTTTGCTCTTAGGAGCGAGCCTGAATTTCATGAAGAGTGGCTGAGGGACGGGCCCTGTGACGCCACGACAACCGGCTCAGGCAATCTGAGACATCGGTGTCAACTCTCTCCTGATTCCGGAAACGGGTTCGGGGAACATGAGATTCGGGGTGCAGGCTGTATCGCATCTCGCTGAATCCCAGTAGTACCGCAGTACCAGAAGTTTTGGCAGAGTTCGTCACGCGTGCCCGTGCATTTTTACCCATAGGGGGAAATCCCCGATGGGTCCCGCCGCTGCTCCTGAATTTGGTTTTCAGGAATCGAGGGCTTCATGGCGCGCGCCTATGAATTGCGATGTCGGGAATGTGGCAAGCGGTATGACAACGCGCCGCTCTCCATCTGTGACGAATGCTTCTCCCCTCTTGAGGTCCAGTGCGATCTCGAAGCCGCCCGCAAGACCTTCACCCGTGAGGCTATCGCGCGGGGACCTGGCAGCATGTGGCGCTACCAGGCGCTGTTACCTGTTCCTGACGACTACGTCGCGCCAACTCCCACAGGCTGGACGCCATTGCTCCGCGCTCCCCGACTCGCCCAGCGCATCGGCGCCAGCAATCTCTACATCAAGAACGACGCTGTCTGCCTGCCCACGCTCAGCTTCAAGGACCGCGTCGTTTCGGTCGCGCTGGCGAACGCGCAGATCTTCGGTTTCGACACCGTCGGGTGCTCCTCGACCGGCAACCTGGCCAATGCTGTCGCAGCCCAGGCCGCACGGCTTGGGCTCAAGAGCTACATTCTGGTGCCTGACGACCTCGAACCAGCAAAGATTCTCAACACGCAGGTTTATGGGGCCAAGCTGGTCCGCATCGACGGCAACTACGACCATGTCAACCGTCTCTGCTCGCAGATCGCCGACCGCTACAACTGGGGCTTCGTCAATGTAAATCTGCGTCCCTACTATGCGGAAGGCTCGAAGACCGTGGGTTTTGAGATCGCCGAGCAACTTGGCTGGAGGCTGCCCGACAACGTGGTGGTACCCATGGCCGGCGGCTCGCTCATCACGAAAATTCGCAAGGCCTTCAAGGAACTGATCGCGCTCGGACTCGTCGAGGAAAGGGAAGTGCGCTTCTTTGGCGCGCAGGCCACCGGCTGTTCGCCCATCGCGACTGCTGTGAAGGCCGGCACCAATCACATTGAGCCGCAGCGGCCATCTACAATTGCCCGTTCGCTGGCAATCGGCAATCCCGCGGACGGCGTCTACGCGGCACGCTGCATCCGCGACAGCGGAGGCTGGGCGGAGGACGTATCGGATATCGAGATCGTCTCTGCGATCCAGGAGCTGGCCGAGACTGAAGGAGTCTTTACCGAAACCGCCGGCGGAGTGACCACCGCCGTCACCGCGCGCCTGTATGCTCACGGACGAATCCGTCCCGATGAACTCACCGTCACCTGCATCACAGGCAACGGTCTCAAGACCACCGACGCGCTGGCCGGAGCCTATGAGCTCGAAGCGCCAGTACGCCCTCGCCTGTCTGATTTCGAAACCTATCTGGAGGAACAAAATGAAGAACACGAGCTCGTGTCTGGAGGCGTCCGTGTCCGTTAGAGTTTTGCTGCCCAACGCATTCCAAAAGCATACCGATGGAACACGCGAGATCCGGTCGAACGCAGGCAACCTGCCCGAGCTGATTACGGAGATCGAAACGACCTTCCCGGCTCTCAAAGCCCATCTACGCGACGAGCAGGGCCAAGTGCGCCGCTTCATCAACTTCTACGTGAATGAAGAGGATATTCGCTTCCTGGGCAACGACAAGTACGCCTTCAAGGACGGCGATGAGGTGCTGGTGATCCCCTCCATCGCCGGCGGGTGCTTCAGCTGCTGCTCCTACTGTGGGAAGGAAGACTGCGTCTGTTGCTGAGTGAAACGCAGGCGTCCTTACAGGTTGGCTCCCGCTACTCCTAGTATGTGGCCGGTTCCGCGCTCCTGCGCAAAGACTACGAGGCGCATCTTTGTCTGCGCGTGATCGGGTAGCACAACATGAATTTGCCTGGTGAAGCCATCGTTGAGAGAGCCTAGTTTCTCGATCACTCGGACAACCGCTACGTGTTCGAGATGTCGACCTGAGTTTTCGCCGCCCAGCACATTTGACCGATCGTGGTCATCGGCGAGCACCACATAGAGATCGGTCCGGGGATGCGCCCCCGCCGTCACGGCCGCCTCGACAGCCTTGCCGCTGACCGCGGCGTTCGTAATTGAGATTTCGATCTTCGGCTTCTGCGCCGCCTCTTGAATCGCAGTGACCAGGCCGCGGCGGTCGCTGCCGGTCAGGCCGCGAGAGCCATCGACGACAGCTTCAGGCGTAAAAGCACTGTCCTGAGATAAGCGGGAGACGTAGAACTCCTGCCGCGCTGTCATCTCGGGAGAGGAAAACGGATCGCGCCAGCCCTCGTGGTCCCAGTAGTCGACGTGCTCGCTTAGCACAATCACTTGAGCGCCGGGAACATTCTGCTGGCGATCAAGGGAGGCCAGCAGGGCATCCGCCGGCGGGCAACTGGAGCATCCCTCAGAGGTGAACAATTCGACCAGCACAGGCTGTTTTGAGGCTCGGTCGTCGGCGGCTTTTGCGGTATCGCTGAATCTCAGGCCACCTGCGCTCACGGCCGCGGCGCATCCCGTCAGCACGATCGACGCGAGGAGCCAGCTTTTTCCAGTTAGAGTCCCCGGAAGCCTTCCAGATCTTCCCATAAACGTTCGACTCGCGGCGCAGGCAGAGGTTACAGTTCGGAAATAATCCCAAAATTCAGGCTTGACGGAAGTGCCGTTGGCGTGGAAAGGTCATTTCCACAACATCGGGAGGATTCCATGCTAACAATTCTGTGGTGGATCATCGTCGGCCTGATCGCAGGCTGGCTTACCGGGAAGATCATGGGCGGAGGCGGTTACGGAGCGATCATGGATATCGTTATCGGCATCGTCGGAGCCGTGATCGGCGGCTTCATCATGCAGGCCCTGGGCTTCGCCAAGTCGGGCGGCATGATCTATACGATCCTGGTCGCGGTGCTTGGTGCCGTCCTTCTGACGCTGCTGTTGCGGCTCATAACAAAAGGACGAACATAGGGGCGTTAGCGCTGCGCCCGACTATTTCTGATCTATCCGCGCCACTTCTGACTCAAGGGGAAGACCAGCTCGGCTACTGAGGCGACAGCATTCCCGTCCACGGTTGCGGGGTGAAACTTCCAGCCCCGCACCGTATCCAGAATGGTCTGGTCGAGACTGTTGCCCAGCCCATGAACTAGTTTCTCGTCGAGCACTTCTCCCAGAGCGCTGACGTTTACGTCGACTACGACATTCTCATTGGTCGCAGGGAGCAGGGAGCGGTCGGCCACATGCGGCGAGGGGGAGTAAACCGGAAAGGCGGGAGTCATATTCTCTGAACCATCGCCCGTTCCATTGCTCTGCGACTGTGGGGTGGAACTTCCCGCGGGGCTGGCGGCTGCAGTCGCGGTGGCTTGCGGTGTTTCCGGGTCGAGTGGCTTCTGAACCGGTGGCTTCACTGGGCTGTCTCGCGGAGTCACTCTCGCGGGCGACAATTTTTCCGCACCCTGTTGATGCGACCGAGCCATCCCGGTCCCAACGGAGCCGGCCCAGTAAAGAACCGTAGACTGCTGTCCGCCGCGTGTGCTCACGGGCCGCACCTGCCATGCGTGGCGTCCGGCAAGAATCAACAGAACGAGCAAAACAGCGTGCGCCCCAATCGAGGACCAGCGGCCGATCGGGGATGTGTCTGCGCTACGCTCGGTTTGGATCTCTGCCAGCACTCGATGTGCCTCCTGACTCTAGTGTGCATCAGGATAGCGCTGCCGGGAAGGCAAATACACAGCTAGACCGCGCGGAGCAAGCGTGCAGGCAGAAAGATCAATGCTGCGACCAGCTCGAGAGCGCCGCCAACGGCAATTCCTACCACCCGGAAGGGCAACAGGATCAGCCACACAAAGGGATATGCAATGACCGCCAGCAGCGCCAGAGGCCAGCACAAAAACAGCAGAACGCACCACAACAGGAATTTGATCATCTTGAAAGCCCTGCTCCAGTGGAGCTACGGAGGGACGGCTAGCAAAGTTCCCGACGCCTCAGAAGCCCATGATATTGTAGCCGGAGTCGACGAAGATCACTTCGCCGGTGATGCCGCTGGCCATCTCCGAGGCCAGGAAAACAGCCGCGCTGCCTACTTCCAGCTGCTCGGTGTTGCGGTGCAGCGGGGCACGCTCGGCGTGAACCTTGAGCATATCGCTCAGGCCACCAATGCCGCGGGCGGCCAGGGTCTTGATAGGCCCGGCAGAGATGGCATTGACACGGATGTTTTGCCTGCCGAGGTCGGCGGCAAGATAGCGGACAGTGGCTTCGAGTGCGGCTTTAGCCACACCCATGACGTTGTAGTGAGGGATGACTTTGTCCGCTCCATAGTATGTCAATGTGATGATGCTCCCCCCATCCGTCATGAGCGGAGCAGCGCCGTGGCTAAGCGCGATGAGCGAGTAGACGCTGACGTCGTGCGCAATGCGGAAGCCTTCACGCGTCGTCTGGAGGAAGTCGTTTTTCAGCTCCTCAGCGGGGGCGTAACCGATGGAGTGGACGAGCACGTCGAGCTTGCCGTAGCGCTCCTTCATCTGGGCGAAGACGTGGTGAATCTCCTCGTCATTCGCGACGTCGCACTGGTAGGCTTCCGCGCCCGGGAGATCCGCGATCAGATCCTGGGCCTCGGCCTTCATGCGCTCGTTCTGGTAGCTGATTGCCAGGCGGGCTCCTGCCTGCTGGAGCTTCTGGGCGATGCCCCAGGCGATGCTTCGTTTGTTGGCCAGCCCAAAAACGGCAGCGACTCGACCTTCAAGGTTAAGCATGGAACAGGTTTCCTCCAAACAACGAGGATAGCAGCGTGGCGGCGTATTGGTCGCTACAGAGTCCGTTTGAAAAGCGGAGTCGCCACGAGCAACGTTGCGATCCCAAATCCAAACAGGAAGATCAGGTCCGTGCGGATCGCCGTCAGGCCGCCGTCCTTGAGCAGGATGGCCTTGAAGCCATGCACTGCATAAGTGAAAGGATCCACGAGGGCAATGGCCTTCAACCACGCGGGAAATCCGGTGATGGGGGAGATCGCTCCGCTCGGGAAAAAGAGGAGGGTATTCAGCACTCCGAACATAGCCCTTGGCACGAGCGGATCTTCGACGCGCACCATCATCAGGAACATCATGCCGTTGAAGGCGATTGAGGTGGACAGGATCAGCAGCAGGAGAAGCAGAGCAGACTCCGGGCGAAAGATCACGCCCAGTCCCGCCATCAGCGAGCCAATCACCGTGAGACAGACGCCCGAGAGCACAGCCTTGATGGTGCCTGCGAGATTTAATCCCAGGACAAGCTCGAGTCTCGTAATCGGCGTCACCAGATAGCCTTCGTGCACGCCCCGCGCCTTGTCGTCGATATAGAGCATGCCTCCGCCGATCATGACGGCCACGTACATGGCCAGCGCCACGGAGCCCGAGAGCAGGTACTTCATGTATTCGACGTAAGGATAGAGTTCGACGATCTCGAGCGCAATCTTATCCACGACTTTCTGCTGGATGACGGGAGCGTTCAACGCGTCGACCAGCGATTGCATCTCAGCTTCGAGGCTGCTGCTCATGGTCTGGTCGGAGTTGTCGACCACCAGGCCGATTGCCGGAGAATCGCCCGCAAGCACGCGCCGCGAATACTGAGGGGGAATAATCACGGCGCCGTCGATTTTTCCGGTGCGCACGTCTTCCCGCGCCTGTTGCTCGTCGTTGTACGGGACGGTGGTAAAGGTGCGGATGTTCACGGCAATCGAATCGAAAGCCTCATGGATATTTAACGACTGCGAGCCGCGGTCGTAATCGACCACTCCCATGCGCGCGCCGCGAATCTTGCCGCCGAAGGCGTTGCCGAGGATAAGCAGCTGCACAAGCGGGAGGGTCATCGAGACCATCATCAATGCCGGTGAGCGAAAGAACTTCCGCATTTCGCGTTCCACAATTGCCATCACTCGTGTCATGGTTGCATCCCCGGGCGGGGCGGCATCATAAACCCAACCGCCTTCACCTGTTCGTCGCGAAGCTGACGCCCCGTGTAGTGAACAAATACGTCATCGAGCGTGGTCGTCTGCACACTCAGCGACTTGATGACCTCGCCCCTGCTGACTGCCATTTCCACGAGCTGCGTTGTCGTAAGCGAACCGTCGGCGGTGAGCAACTTGTACATGGCGGAGCCGTGCGATTCCACCGCGGTCACGCCAGCCAGTTGCTTCAGTCGTGCAGGCCACTCATCGGATTCATGTGTGAATTGCGCTTCGATAACATTGGTCCCCGGAACGCTGGCCTTGAGCGCCATGGGAGTATCGAGCGCGACCAGCTTCCCGTGATCGACGATGGCGATGCGATCGCACAGATGATCGGCCTCGTCCATGTAGTGCGTGGTAATCAGCATGGTGAGATGGTGGGTGTTCTTAAGGTGATTGAGCATCTCCCAAACAGCCACGCGCGACACCGGATCGAGTCCGGTCGTGGGTTCGTCGAGGAAGAAGATCAGAGGATTGTGAACCAGGCCGCGCGCGATTTCCAGCCGCCGCCGCATTCCTCCGGAGAGGGTCTTTGTCTGCGCGCCACGCCACTTGGTCAGGTCCACGGCTTCGAGAAGTTCGTCAATATTGCGCTTGCGCTCCGCCTTCGGGACTTCGTACAGCTTGGCGTAGATGGAGAGATTCTCTTCTACGGTCAGATCGATATCGCTGGTGAGCGCTTGTGGAATAACGCCGATCACTCGTCTGACCGCATCGGGTTCGCGCGAAACGTCATGTCCGGCCACGATCGCCCTGCCGCTGCTGACCGGAATCAGCGTCGTCATCATACGGATGAGCGTACTCTTGCCGGCGCCGTTCGGTCCGAGCAGACCGAAGATTTCTCCGTCGCCAACCTCGAAGGTGACCCCCTTCACGGCTTCGAAATCTCCGTAGCGCTTTACGATGTTTTCAACGGCGATCGCCGCGTTTGGCACGCTGGCATTCATCGCGACACCAGCTTGCTCTTTGGGATATAGACTTCAGCGATCATTCCCGGCACATACTTCATGCCGGGGTTGTCGATCAGCAATTTCAGCTTGATGGTCTTGATATCTCTCTTACGCCGGCTCACGTCGCGCTGCGTGGCGAAGTCCGCTTCCGCCGACTTTGCAATCACCTTGCCCTGAATCGTCGCGCCGCTCGGCATCACCACACGCAGGCTGTCTCCCACCTGCACGGAGTCCGCCTCGGTCTCGGGCAGTGGCGCATAGATCCAGGTTTGGGTCAGGTCGGTAATGGTCACGATCGGAGTTCCCGCAGCAACCACCTCACCTTGACGCGCCGCTCTTACGTTGACCTTGCCGGAGATTGGTGAAATGACCTGCGCATATCCCAATTGGACCTGCGCCTGGTTCAGCAGCGCCTGCGCATTCTGCATATCGCCACGTGTTGCTTCCACTGTTTTGGCGGCTGCCTGCGCCTGAATCGTATTCGCCTGGGCAAGCTTTACTGAGGCCTCGGCCGCAGAAGCGTTCTCCTGCGCTGTGTCGACCGCAGCCTTTGCTGCATTCAAAGAGGTAACCGCTTCATCGTGGGCCTGATCGCTCATCACGCCCTGCTTTGCCAGGGCTACGGTCCGCGAAGTATCGGCCTGCTGATGCTCGTACTGGGCCTGCGCCTGCACCAGCGCGGCTCTCGCGGCGCGGAGTTGTGCTTCCGCATTGATTACCTGGCTTGACGTGCTGCCCCGCATCTGCCGTTCCGTATCGCTCGACCCCTGCAGCTTGTATTGCTGGCTTACGGTAGCCGCCTTGGCCGCATTGGTAGCCGCCGCAAGGTCTTCGCTTTCGAGCGTTGCGATCAGTTGCCCGGCTTTCACGTCGTCGCCTTCGTCGACCGTCAGTGTTTGTATGCGGCCCGGAATGCGCGAGCTGACGACGACTTCATTAGCGTCCACTGTGCCGATGAGCTGGAGATCGTCTGAGCGCTGTGTTGAAAAGAAATACCAGCCGAGTGCGATGAGCGCTAGTATCCCGAGCAAAATAAACACGCGATTGCGTGCGTTCATGGGTGCTTTCTCCACAGGCGACTCTGGTTGACCTTCGGCATAGGCATATCGGCCAGGACGCGCTTCGCAATTCTTGCGCCCCGAGCACGATCGACGAAGAGAGCCTTGCCGAGAAAGTGCGCAGCGGCCCTGCGCCGGGTCTCCAGCGCCGCATTGTCGAAAGGATCGAAAGGTAGCGCAAACTGCATCATGGGCGCGCTCAGGAAATAGAAGACATTTGCGCCCAGCATCGAATACATCACCTGCAGCCAGTCGAACTCGCAGATTTCGCCGGTGTCGATGCCCTCGCGAATCGTTTCCTCGAGCTTCGCCAGCAGTGGCTTAAAGACCTTCTTCACGAGAAGCGACACATCCCCGCTCTCGCCTCGCCGGAAACGCACCATCTCCTGCTGTAGAAGGCTCTGAAACTCGTGTTGCGTGAGAATCCGGTCGAAATGGTCCAGCGCTGCGCGCAAAAGGCGCTCCCCGGCACCGTGTTCCGGATCAAGGGCCGCCAGCGTGCGCTCGACGACGGCGCTGGCGATCTCTTCAAATGCCGCCGCATACAAGCCATGCTTACTCTTGAAGTAGTAGTAAAGGAGCGCCTTGTTGACCTTCGCCGACTCGGCGATGGCGTCCGTGCGCGCTCCCGCAAGACCATGCGCGCTGAACTCCCGGATCGCAGCGCGCAGGATATTCTTCCGCGTCTGGTCGGCTCGATCTTGCCGGATAGGTATGAACTTGGTCGTCATTAATTAACCAGTCAGTTAAAGAGTATACACTTTGCATCAGTCGTGTATCCTCAACAGCCAAGTCTCCTTGTTGACTCTCGCCCCTCCGTCCTTTAATGTGGCTTCCTGCGCCAGTTGGACAGAAATCTAAAGATGGCAGGAACAACGAAAATCGACGAGCGGCCGAAATATACAATGCCCGGGCGGTCCATGCATTCGCTCGGGGTGCTGTGCGGCATCGCAGCAGGCGCCTGGCTGGGCGCGGCGGAGGCTCCCACCAAGCTGGTTACAACCGGCCTTTCGCCATACACGATCTCACTTTGCATGGTTGCGGGTGTCTTTTCGGCCCGATGGACCTTTCCCACTCTGTTACGCGGCACGAAATATGTTTTTGAAGACCTGCTCGGCAAACCTCATCTCCTGGTCTGGGCGATTCTCGCGGGCGCGCTGTGGGCAGTCGCAAACACACTGACGGTCTTCGCTATTCGCGACGTAGGGCTTGCGATCGCGTTTCCGCTGTGGAATGCGAACAGCCTGATTGGCATCCTGTGGGGTGTCGTTCTGTTCAATGAACTCAGAGGGGCCTCCGGCGGCAACTGGACTAAAGTCATCCTGGGAGCGTCGGCCATCGTGACCGGCGCCACGATGCTCGGGTTCAGCACCATCCGCTCCGCAAACGCGAGCTCGACGCATGCCGTGGCTGGCGTTGCCGCAGCCCTCGGAGCCAGCCTGCTATGGGGCACGATGTACGTTCCCTATCGGAAAGCCTATCTGAGCGGCATGAATCCTCTGTCGTTCGTGACTATCTTCACAGTCGGCGAGCTCGGCACGATGCTCGCCCTGGCAATCGGACTAGCAGGCGGCTTCCACACGGTTGCCGGGCAGCTTTTCGCCGCGCGTCATTTTGTCTTCTGGCTCTTTCTCGGCGGATTCTGCTGGGTCATCGGTGACCTATTCCAGCAGTATGCGACCAAGTACATCGGCATCGGCCGCGGCATTCCCCTTTCCAATACCAACCAGCTCTGGGGACTCGCCTGGGGTGCGCTTGTCTTTGGTGAACTCGCTGGGCTCGATCGAAGGCATCAGGTGGTCATTCTTGCAGGATCAGCCATGATGATTCTCGGCGCGCTCGCCATCAGCACCGCGGCGGCATCGGCGGAAGAGCACGCCTCCACCAACGAAGCACTCCTGCGCGAGTGCAATCGTTACAACCTGGAGTATCACCGCGCGCTGATGGCTCAGGCTGGCATCGAACATGACAAGCAGGCCCGAAGCAACCGTTACTGGTGGGACTACCTGATCGTCGCCCTGGCAATCGGTCTGTTCGCTTGGTTTGCCTGGGGAGCAACGCTGCCGCCGTTAGCCATGAACATGAGTTGGGCCGCGGGCTTATGCGTGCTTCTAGCAATCCTGCTTTTCGGTGCCGGGTGGACGTTGTGGAAGCGGACCCGATTTTTCTAGGGAAGAGAAGAGCGCATCGCTACCAGGCGATCTTGCCGGGGAAGAACTCGGCAAACAGATCGTCGTAATAGGGCTTGATCGCCGCAATGTTCGGCTTCGCAAGTCCCTTGGAGTAAAGATCGTAGGGATTGAACTTCAGCACCCAGTCTGTGAACATTTCCTGGTCGTGTGCTGACATCAGGTATTTGTAAGCCCCGTGCTGGTGTGCAGAATAAAAAGAGTGATAGCGAAGCATGTAGAGAGCCTCTTCGGGCAGATAAGGCTTCATCACATGCGCGATGTAGGCGTCATGCCCCCAGGACATGTGCACCCTGTCGAGGCCGCAGTTCGGCTCATAGATGCCGTACAGCGTCTGACACTCCGGCACGTTCATGTCCGGATTGTTCGCAAAGTAATCAGGGAAGACGATCTTATCGGAGTAGGCGCAGCCTACCGGAAAGGTGTCGCCCACTACCGCCCATTGCGGCTCGCCATAGAGGCATAGGACCTTGCCCAGATCGTGCACGAAAGCTGCGGCGACCATCCATCGCGGGTGCCCATCCCTGCGGACTGCCTCGGATGTTTGCAGTAGATGTTCAATTTGCGTGAGGTCGGTATCGGGATCGCTGTCATCCACGAG
>Ga0209040_10000476_pt1 | contig 30868 bp, 31 predicted proteins | sample BogFormECP12_OM3_FD_188240 | JGI IMG/M metagenome (GOLD analysis project Ga0209040, IMG submission 188240) | Bog forest soil microbial communities from Calvert Island, British Columbia, Canada - ECP12_OM3 (SPAdes) (version 2) | ecosystem: Environmental > Aquatic > Freshwater > Wetlands > Bog ... | reverse complement strand
CTTGAAGTTCGCCTTCCCGGTGAGCGTCCGCAGCCTGCGGGCGACCTACGAGATCCAGTTCGGGCACGTCGAGCGGCCGACGCACGCCAATACGAGCTGGGACGTCGCCCGGTTCGAGGTCTGCGCCCACCGATGGGCCGACCTCTCCGAGCCCGGGTACGGCGTGGCCCTGCTCAACGACTGCAAGTACGGCTACGACATCAGAGGCAACGTCATCCGGCTCTCGCTGCTGCGGGCCACGACGTGGCCCGACCCGGTGGCCGACCGCGGGCATCACCGCTTCACCTACCGCCTGCTGCCCCATGCCGGCGACCTGCGGGAGGCCGGCGTCATCGACGCAGGGTACGACCTCAACGTGGCGCTCCGGACGCTGCCGACGACGGCCCACGGCGGAACCCACGGCCGCGAGGGCTCGCTGCTGTCGGTCGACTCGCCCAACGTCGTCATCGAGACGGTCAAGCGGGCCGACGACGACGCCCAGGCCGTGGTGGTCCGTCTCTACGAGGCCTGGGGCCGTCGGGGGCCCGTCACGCTCCGGGCGCAGTGGGACATCGGCCGGGCCACGGTCACCGACCTGCTCGAGCGGGAGGTGGGGACCGTCACAACCAGCGGTGCGACCGTCACCGTCGAACTGACGCCCTTCGAGCTCACCACCCTCAAGCTCGAGCCGACGGCGGACTGAGCCGCCGAGGCGCCGCTTCCACCTGCGACTCCCGTCGGATCGAGCGAACGGCCAACAGGCCGACGCCGACGGCGGAGGTTAGCGACCGGGCGTGACGACGGGTGCAGGCACCTGCCCTTGCAACGAGCTCTGGACCGCCCGCACCGTTGCCCCGAGTGGCGTCACCAATCCGGCGACCGCTAGGAGTCGTTGTACGGGCCCCAGGAGAACGAGGACGACGAGAGTGTTGTATCCAGATTCAGGCAATTGCCCTGATACGCGGTGTGGTTGTTGGCGATGCCCGACGTGCACTTGTAACCGGCCGGACCGCCCGTCACCTTGCCGTCCAGCGGATTCGACTTCAACGGCTTGATCTTCTGGGCGATGAACTTCACCACGTAGGCGTCGGCCGCGGTGCAGGTAAAGGAGGTGCCGATGACGATGACCTGGTAGTGATGGCCGACTTCGTGCGGGGGATAGGGGTTCACCCATTTGGGTCCAGTGAACGATTTGCACGTCGTGGACCCGGGGAAGCCGTTCGAATTCGGAAGGTTCGAACTCCCGCCGTTCGAACTCGAACCGGTGGAACCCGAACCGTTCGAACTCGAACCGTTCGCACTCCCGCCGTTCGAGCTCGCACCCGCGGGCGTCGCCGACACGTAGGTGAGTGCGCCGGCGGTCAGCAGCGCACTCACGATGGCCCCACGCGCGATCCGGCTCACGGTGGAAAGGGTAGGCAACGCCCGGGTGCCCCGCAACTGGTTTCCCGGCCGTCTCCAGATCGCCCGGGACCCTGGGGACCTGGCCAACTCACGCCAACGCTCCTCGAGGAGAAGGCCCCCCGGGACCTCCGCCGCCGTCTCGGGCGGCCGCGACGGGATTGCTCAGGAGCGACGGGGGAGGGTCCCGACGATCAGCCTGGCGATCACGGCGTAACCGGCGGTGTGCGGGTGGATGTCGTGGTACTGGCAGAAGTAGGTGAGCTCGCACACCTCGGCCACCGGGACCGGGATCGTGCCGTAGGGGGCGAGCGTGGTGGTGGCGGTGAGCGGGCCGTAGGCACCGGTGGCCGCCGTCACGTCCACGAAGTCGCCGCCGGCCGCGTGGTACTCGGCCTCGAGTGCCGGATTGATCAGGGACTTGAAGGCCACCACCGAGAGCTTGGCCAGGCTCTGTTGGGACGTGCTGGTCGAGAGGTCCTCACCGAGGATCACGTCGGGATAGGTGATGCCGACGATCCGCACGTCGGGGCCGGCCGCGGTCCGCAATCCCTGCAGGAGGGTCGAGAGGTTCGTCTTGATAGTCCCCACCGCGGTGGCGACGCACGGGATCGGCATGGGTGAGGCGGCGCAGGCGGTCACGTCGTTGCCGCCGATCGAGACGGTGATGAGCCCGATCTGGCCCTTGTGGGCCTCGATGAACTGCTCGGCCGCCATGGCCTGGGTCTCGGTCGGGTAGGTCGGGGCGCCCGGCCCGAGTTGCGGGCAGCCCTCCGTGGTCAGGATCGACGTGGTGGTGGCGCCACCGCACCCGAAGTTGACCAGGGTGTAGTGGTAGCCCTTGGCGGCGGCCAGCCGGGTGGCCTGGTAGGCGAAGCCGTTCGTGCTGGTGTGGCCGCCCTTGGCACTGGTCGGCTGGTACCCCGCCGCGTAGGAGTCACCGAGCGAGACGTAGTACAGGGGACCCGAGGTGGCATGGGCTCCGGCCTCTGCGGAGCCGAGTTCGCTCACGCCAACCAAGACCGCTAGGACGAGCGCGACGCCCGCCGCCGTGCGCAGGGCGGCACCGGCGAGGTGCCCCGTGCGAGCTACTCCTGCGATTCCGGGCACCGCAGGACCCTAGCGGACCCCAGATCCCGGCTGGCATCGGCCGGCATCGGCCGGCCGCAGGTCAATGGGTCTGCTCACCCTTCGGGCGCAGCCCGAGCATCCGCAACATGAACTTGCCGGCCCGGCCCGGTTGACCGGGGTGCCGGTGGTCCGAGCCGTGACCGAGCCGACCGGTCCCGGTCTCGGCCCCGCCACCCAGGCCGGCCAGCGGGATGTTGTTGGGCTCTTCGTACTTGGGCACCTTGGCGAGACGGTGCTTCGGTTTGCGTGGTCGGCTGCCCTGGGATCCCATCCCCTTATCATGCACGATCCGAGGCAGCGTGGACCTCTCGTCACCCGGCGGGCGGTGCCGTCAGCGCTGCAGCGACTTCACCTCGAGGAACTCCTCAAAGCCGAACCGGCCCCGCTCGCGCCCGAAGCCCGACTGGCGGTAGCCGCCGAAGGGGGCCTCGGGGTTGAAGGCGCCGCCGTTGATGTCGACCTGTCCCGTCCGCAGCTTGCGGGCCACCTCCTCGGCGTGGACCTGGTCGCCGGCCCAGACCCCGCCGGCGAGGCCGTAGACGGTGCTGTTGGCGATCTCGATGGCCTCGTCCTCGGTGTCGTAGGGGATGATCGACAGCACCGGACCGAAGATCTCCTCCTGGGCGATCGTCATGTCCTTGGTCACCTCCGAGAAGACCGTCGGCTGGACGAAGTAGCCCTTGTCCCTGCCCTCGGGGGCCTCGGTGCCGCCGACGACCAGCTTGGCGCCCTCGTCGATGCCCTTCTGGATGTAGCCCCGGACCCGGTCGCGCTGGGTGGCCGAGATGAGCGGTCCGAGCATGACGCCCGGCTCGAACGCGTCGCCCGGCGGGAAACCCGCTGCTGCTGCTGCTGCCGCCTTCTCCTCGACCTCGGCCAGGCGCGAGCGGGGCACGATCATCCGGGTGAGGGCCGAGCAGGTCTGGCCCGAGTTGAGGTAGCAGGCGAAGATACCGCTCGGGACGGCGGCATCCAGGTCGGCGTCTTCGAGGATCACGTTGGCCGACTTGCCACCGAGCTCGAGGGCGACCCGCTTCACACCCTCGGCCGCGAGCTGCATGACCCGCTTGCCGGCCCGGGTCGACCCGGTGAATGAGACCATGTCCACCTTGGGGTGCGAGGCGATGGCCTCGCCAACGACGGGTCCCACGCCCGTGACGAGGTTGAAGACGCCCGGCGGGAGGCCCACCTCTTCGATCACCTCGGTCAGGGCGAAGGCGTTCAGGGGTGCCACCTCACTCGGCTTGAGCACGACGGTGCAGCCGACGGCCAGGGCCGGCGCCACCTTGAGGGCGATCTGGTAGAGCGGGTAGTTCCACGGCGTGATCGCGCCGACCACCCCGACCGGCTCGCGGACGACCAGCGAGTTGCCGATCTCCTCCTCCCAGCCGAACTCGGTGACCTGCTGTGCGGCCTCGGCGAAGGCCCCGGTGGGCAGGCCGACCTGGATGGCCCCCGACAGGGTCATCGGCATGCCGACCTCACGCGAGATGGTCTGGGCGATGTCGTCGGTCCGGGCGGCAAGGCCTTCGGAGATCCGGGACAGCATCTTGGCCCGCTCCTCGACCGAGGTGGCGGACCAGCCGGCGAAGGCGTCGGCCGCGGCCTGGACCGCCTTGTCGACGTCCTCGGCCGTCCCCGCTGGGATGGTCGCCATCACCTCCTCGGTGTTCGAGTCGGTGACCTCCAGCGTCCCCTTGCCGGTAGAGGGCACCCAGGCGCCCCCGATGTAGATCTTGTCGCGCACTTCCATGTGTCCCTCCCTGCGGGCGGCTGGTCACCGGCCGGTCACCGCGGCGGCTTGGCGTGATGGACGGAGCACGGCCGTCCTCGCCGGCAGGCGCCGGCGATCCGACCCTAGCGGCGCAGGCGCCCCGATGCGATGGCGATCAGTTGCGGGGGCGCCGACCGTCTGGGGGCGCGGGCCTCAGTCCTTCTTGCCGATGAGGGGGTGGGCCGGCATCCCGACCGGCTGGAGGTGCTGGCCGAGGACCTCGTGGAAGTGGTCGGCGACCTGCTGGGGCGTCCAGCCGCCCTCGCGCCACATGGCGGCCACCTGCCGCGGCGTCTGGAAGATGGTGTAGGCGAAGCCGGTTCGTCCGAGGACCTGGCCGTTGACGTAGGAGGCGTCCTCGGAGGCCAGGAAGGCGACGAGCGGGGCGTTGAGGGCGGGGTCCTGGTCGGGGGGCGGCTCGGCCCCCTGGTACAGCCCCTCGGTCATCCGGGTGAAGCCGGCCGGGGCCACCGCGTTGGCGGTGATGCCGTAGCGGCCGAGCTCGAGGGCCCAGACGAAGGTCATGCCCATGATCGCCGCCTTGGCCGCCCCGTAGTTGGTCTGGCCGAAGTTCCCCCGGAGACCGGCCGACGAGGTGATGTTGACGATGCGGCCGTAGCCCGCATCCTTCATCAGGGGGGCGGCGTGCCGGGTGGTGTTGAAGGTCCCCTTCTGGTGGACGGCGATCACCGCGTCGTAGTCGGCCTCGTCCATCTTGACGAGTGTCCGGTCCCGCACGATCCCGGCGTTGTTGACCAGGATGTCGATTCGGCCGAAGGCCCCGGTGGCCGAGGCGATGATCCCTCCGGCGGCCTCGAAGTCGCTGACCGAGTCGTGGTTCGCGACGGCCTCGCCCCCGGCCGCCTCGATCTCCTTGCAGACGGCGGCGGCCGGGTCCTCGGCGGTGCCTTCCCCGGCCAGGGAGACCCCGACGTCGTTCACCACCAGCTTCGCTCCCTCGCTGGCGAGACAGAGGGCGATGTCCCGTCCGATGCCCCGCCCGGCACCGGTCACGACGGCTACACGTCCATCAAGGAGGCCCATCGGGCGAGCATATCCGGCGGCCGAGTTCCCTGACATAGGCGTCAGGCGGGCGGGGCCAGGTCGAAGTACGATGGCCGCGTCCTGCCGGGGCATTGCCACACCCGGCCAACTGCCACAAGGAGCCGTGCCGATGGCCCGATTTGTCGAGAACGCCCACGAGGAGGTCCTGGCCGCGGCCAAGGAGTTGCTGGAGAAGGGTCTGGTCGAGGGCACGGCGGGCAACATCTCGGCCCGCCGGCGGGACGGCAACATCGTCATCACCCCGTCGTCGCTCGACTACCGCGAGATGACGCTGGAGGACCTGGTGGTCATCACCTCCGGCGGCGATGTGGTCACCGGGGAACGGTCGCCGTCGTCGGAGAAGCTGCTGCACCTGTCGTGCATGGCCGCGTTCGACGACATCGCCTGCGTCATCCATTCCCACGCCATCCATGCCTCGATGTTCGCGGTGGCCCAGCAGGCCATTCCGGCGTGCATCGACGAGTTCTCCGTCTACATCGGCGGGGACGTGCGCTGCACCGAGTACGCCATGAGCGGCACCGACGAGCTGGGCGAGCAGGCCGTCAAGGCCCTGCAGGGCCGGGGAGCTGCACTGATCGCGAATCACGGCATGGTGGCCGTCGCGCCGACGATGGGCAAGGCCATGCACATCACCGCGCTGGTCGAGCGCAGCGCCCAGATCATCTGGGGAGCCCGCCAGCTCGGCGAGATCCACCGTCTCCCCGAGAAGGTCGACAAGAGCTTCGCCAGCGTCTACGAGTACCTCCGCACCCAGGGGTGAGCGCGGACCGGACGCGGGCCCGGCTCGAGGAGCTGGGCCTGACCCTCCACGGCCCCCATCCGCCGCACGACCCGCTCGACGCGGTCGTCGTCCACGGCGGCGTGGCCCGGACCTCGGGCCAGTTGCCCCGGATCGACGGCAAGCTGACCTGCGTGGGCACGCTCGGGGTCGACGTCACGGCGGAGGAGGGGACCGAGGCGGCCGCCGTGTGCGCCCTCAACGCCCTGGCCGTGCTGGAGGCGGCCCTCGGCTCGCTCGACCGGATCTCGCGCATCCTGGCGGTGACCGGGTTCGTGGCTTCGGCCCCGGACTTCCACCAGCAACCGGCCGTCGTCGACGGGGCCAGCGGGGTGCTGGCCGACGTGTTCGGGGAAGCCGGGCGCCACACCCGCTCGGCCATCGGCGTGGCGGCGCTCCCGCGGGGCGGCGCGGTGGAGATCGAGGTCCTGGCGGCGGTCCGGGACTGAGTCCTCGGGAGGGCTGAGCCGGCGACGTGCCGCCCGCTTGGGTGGTGAGGGCGCGCCGGCGCGCTCCGGGCGCGGCCGTCCGGAGAGGGCCGGCGGGGATCAGCCGCCGTTGGAGCCCGACGAGCTCGACGAGCCCGAGCCCGAGGAGCTGATGCTGGAGGCGTTCACCGAAGAGGAGGGGGCGACGACGTGCACCGGCTCGTTCCAACCGCTGAAGACGACCTGGCCGGACTCGGTCTTGCCGCTCTGGCTTCCCCTCCCGGCGAAGGTCACCGGGAGCGGCGTCCCGTTGGTCCGGATGGACAACGACGCCCTGCCCTTGGCTCCCGACGACGAGAACATCGTGGTGGTGCCGCGCACCAGCACCGTCGGGACGTTCCCCACCGTCGGACCGGTCGAGGACGTGAACGGCGGGCCGATCGAGATCTGACCGACGGCGGCGGAGAGGGTCAACGACTTGGCGATGGCGGCGAAGCTCTTCTGGGTCGGGGTGAACGCGATCCATTTGCCGGCGTACCGGGTGGCGAGGGTGCTCGGCATGCCGACGTAGCCGGTGAGCCCGTTCGCGTCCCCCTTGAAGTAGACCGCCTTGCCGTCGTAGCGGGCCGAGACGAGGCCGGTCTGTCTGGCGTCGCGTAGTCGGATGGTCTCGAGGCCCGATGAGCGGGCGACATCGGCCACGATGGTGATCGACTCGGTCCCGAGGATGCTCCCCGCGACGTAGTGGACCGACTGTTGCTTCGCCGCCGCGGCCTCGGTGGCGGCGGCGAGCGCAGCCGGGCTGGTGGCGGCGGCGAGCGCAGCCGGGCTGGTGGCGGCGCCAGCGGTCTCGGCTCCCGCCAGCGCGGCGACCAGGGCTCCCAGGCCGATGGCGGCGTCCGCGAGACGCGCGATGGCACCGGCCCGAGCCCGGGTGGGGACACCGGGCCGCCGGGGGGAGGGGTTCTGGGGCATCGGGCGACGCTAACAGGCCCGTTGTCAGGCCCGTGGTCGGGGCCTCCGGGGCCCGTTCCCGCGGTGCCGATGCCCGATCAGCGCGGCGCCCGGGGCGACCCCGACCGGGCGGAAGGCGCGGTACGGTGCCCTCATGGAGACCCGCCGGCTGGGCAGGACCGGGCACTTCTCCTCGCTGGCCGTGCTCGGTGCCGCCGCCTTCTGGGACTCGACGCCCGAGGACACGGCGGAGGCGTTCGCCGCCGCCCTCCGCGCCGGGGTCAACCACCTCGACGTGGCCCCCCAGTACGGGCGGGCCCAGGAGTTGCTCGGCCCCCTCATCCCCGAGGTGCGGGACCGCCTGTTCGTCGGGTGCAAGACCCTGCGCCACAGCGCCGACGGGGCCCGGGCCCAGCTCGAGGACTCCCTCAGCCTGCTCCGGTGCGACTCGTTCGACCTCTATCAGCTGCACGCCGTGACCAGCGTCGAAGAGCTCGACCGGCGCACCGGTGCCGTCGAGGCGATCCTCCGGGCCCGTGACGAGGGGCTGTGCCGCTGGGTCGGGGTGACCGGTCACGACATGACGGCGCCGGCCGCCCACCTCGAGGCCCTCCGGCGCCACGACCTCGACACGGTGATGTTCCCGGTCAACCCCCGGCTGTGGGCCGATCCGGACTACCGGCGGGACGCCGAGGCGCTGCTCGAGGCGTGCGCCGGGCGCGACGCCGGGGTGATGGCCATCAAAGCGGCGGCCGCCCGGCCGTGGGGCGAGCGCCCCCACACCGCCGGCACCTGGTACGAGCCGTACACGGCGGCCAACGAGGTGGCCCGGGGCGTCGCCTTCGCCTTGTCGGTCCAGGGCGTGCACGCCTTCTGCACGCCGGGCGACCTCGGGGTGCTCCCGCTGGCGCTCGAGGCGGCCAACCGGTTCGAGCCACTGGACGACGGCGGTCAGGACTCGGCCGTGCGTCAGGTGGCCGCCGAGCCCCTGATCTTCCCCATGCCCCACTGAGTGCGGCGCCCGGCGGGGGTCGCGCCCGGCCACATCAGTCGTCGAGTGTCCCCAGGATCTCGCCGGCGAACTCCTCGACCCGGCCCCGGCCCTCGCCCGGCCATCCGCAGACCAGGTAGCCCACGCCGGCGTCGCGCATCCCCGCGACGTTGCGCCGGATCTGGTCGAGCGGCTCGGAGAGCGAGAGCGAGGACGCCTTGGTGATCGAGCCAGGGTCCCGACCGGCCGCCTCGGCCAGGCGGTCCACCTCGGCCCCCAGCTCGGCCATCCGGGCCGGGTCGGCGAAGGTGTGCCAGACGTCGGCGTAGCGCGCGGCCAGGGGCAGGGTGCGACGCGGGCCTGACCCGCCGATCCATATGGGAGGGTGGGGCCGCTGGACCGGCAGCGGCCGCATCCGGGCGGCGTCGAGGCTCACCCGCCGGCCCCGGTACGAGACCTCGTCGCCGGTGCACAGGCGGGTCACGATCTCGAGGGTGTCCTCCAAGAGGTCGAACCGCTGCTCCGTCGGCGGGAAGTCGATGCCCAGCTGGCGGTGCTCGGGCTCGAACCAGGCGGCACCGAGGGCCAGTTCGAGCCGGCCGGCGGACGCATGGTCGACCGTGACCGCCTGGGCGGCGAGGACCGAGGGATGGCGGTAGGTGACCCCGGTCACCAGGAGCCCCAGCCGGATCCTGCTGGTGGCCATGGCCAGGGCGGCCAGCGTCGTCATGCCTTCGAAGCAGTTCCCCGGGCCCTCGCCGTACATCGGCACGAAGTGGTCGAAGCCCCAGGCCCCGTCGAACCCCAGCTCCTCGGCGAAGCACGCCCGGTCGGCGACCTCGGTGAAGTCCATCCGTTGCTGGGCGACGTCGATCCCGAACCGCATGGCCACGACCCTACCCAACGGCACCGGGCCGCAGCCGGCCCCGGGCTCGGGCCGACCGCCCTATCCTCGGGAGATGTCCCCCCGGCCGCGACGCCACCCGGCCCCCCGTCCGTCTCGTCCGTCCGGTCCGTCCGAGCGGCGGTGGCGACAGGCGACGGCCCTCACGACCGCGTGCCTGGCCCTCGCCGTCCTCCTCCCGGCGTTCGCCGGTGCCGCTCGGACCGCCGGCGCCTCGGTCGCGCACCGCTCGGCCAGCACCTCGTTCCCCGGCACCGGGGTCTTCGCCTTCGGGAGCGCGCCGTCGTTGGGCTCGACCGCCGACGCCACCGTCAACGCCCCGATCGTGGGCATGGCCGCCACCCCCGACGCCCGGGGCTACTGGCTGGTCGGCGCCGACGGCGGGGTCTACTCGTTCGGCGACGCCGGTTACTTCGGGTCCCTCGGAGGGCTCGGGCTGGTCAAGCCGATCGTGGGCATGGCCGCCACGGCCGACGGGGGTGGCTACTGGCTGGTCGCCTCGGACGGTGGGATCTTCGCCTTCGGTGACGCCGTGTTCGCCGGCTCGTTGGGCGCGACGGCGCTCGGCGCACCGATCGTGGGCATTGCCGCCACCCCCGACGCCAAGGGCTACTGGCTGGTCGGCGCCGACGGCGGGGTGTTCTGTTTCGGCGACGCCACCTTCGCCGGCTCGCTCGGGGCGGCCCCCCTCAGCGACCCGATCGTCGGCATGGCCGTGGCGCCGGGGGGTGGCGGCTACTGGCTGGTCGGCGCGGACGGCGGGGTCTTCACCTTCGGCGACGCCACCTTCGCCGGCTCCCTCGGCGCTGCGTCTCCGGCCCAGCCGATCGTCGGCATCGCCGTCACCCCCGACGGCGGGGGCTACTGGCTGGCCGGTGCCGACGGCGGCGTCTTCACCTTCGGCGACGCCGCCTTCGCCGGCTCGCTGGCGACCGGACCCGTGGCTCAGCCGGTGGTCGGGATCGCCGCGTCGGGCGGCGGCGGCTACTGGCTGGCGGAGGGACAGTCCACCCACTCTCCGTTCACTCCGGGCGTGGTGGCCGACGTGGCCGCCCGACCGGGCCTGGTGAGCGCGGCGGCCGAGGACCTCGACACCGGGCAGGTCTACGGCTACGACCCCGGCCTGGCCCTCGACACCGCCAGCATCGTGAAGGTGCAGTTCCTCGGGACGGTGCTCGCCGAGGCCCAGAGCGCCGGCCGGGCCCTGATTCCGGCGGAGCAGGCCATCGCCGCTCCGATGATCGAGGTCAGCGACAACACCGCGGCGTCGGCCATGCTGGCCCACGTCGGGGGGCCACCGGCGGTGAACGTGTTCGACGCTTCGGTCGGCCTCACCGGCAGCTCGGTCATCTCGAACTGGGCGTTCTCCACCACCACGGCCGCTGATCAGCTGATCCTGCTGCACCATTTGGTCAACCCCAACCCGGTCCTGAGTGACCAGTCCCGGGCCTACGCCCTCTCGCTCATGGCCCAGGTGGAGCCCAGCCAGGCGTTCGGGGTCACGGCCGGGATCGACCCCGGCGCGCTCCGGGCGATCAAGACCGGTCGGTACCCGTCTTCGGGGGTCTACGGCAGCATCGGCTGGGTGAAGGGCCAGGGCCGGAACTACCTCCTCGCCGTCCTGACCCAGTCCGAGCCCTCCGAGCAGGTCGCCGACGCCACGATGGACGAGATCTCCACCTCGGCCTGGGCCACCATGGGGCACTGACGTCGCCGCGGCCCACCGAACCCCGGGCCCCCGCGACGCGGGGGCCCGGTCAGGAGCGGAGCTTGGGGACGACCTCGCCCATGAATCGCCGCAGGGTCTCCTCGCCCGGGTAGTCCCGGAGCCACAGGATGAACTCCCTGCACCCGGCGTCGACGAAGCCCTGGGACTTCTCGGTCACCTGCTCGACCGTGCCGACCAGGTTCTCGGCCAGGTAGTCGTCGGTGGACGACGGCCCCCAGAGGTTGCCGCCACCCGGTGACTCGCACCAGGCTCGGCACCCGGCGTCGGTGTCGAAGATCGCGCAATCCGGGCCGTGGGTGCGCACGATCGACCCGAACGGGCGGCCGGCCTCCTCGCAGTAGCGCTCGAGGAGCCCGGACTTGCGGATGAACGACTCGAGGCCGACCTGCCAGTTGGTGGCGTCGGCATGACGGGCGGCGATCCGCAGGGTGACCTGCTCGCCCCCGCCGCCGACCAGCACCCGGGGCAGACGCTGGAGCGGCTTGGGGTGGCAGTGGGCGTCGTCGAAGCGCAGGTGCTCGCCGTCGAAGGTCACCGAGTCCTCGGTCCAGAGGCGGCGCACCACCTGCAAGGTCTCCTCGAGGACGGCCAGCCGCTGGCGGTCGGAGGGGTACTCGTACCCGTAGGAGGCGTACTCCTGGTGGAACCACCCGGCCCCGAGCCCGAGGATCAGCCGGCCGCCCGAGTACACGTCGATGCAGGCCGTCTCCTTCGCCAGCAGACCGGCGTTGCGGTACGACGAGCAGGTGACCAGTTGGCCCAGCCGGGCCCGGGTGGTCACCTGCGAGAGGGCCGTCAGCATGGTGAAGGCCTCAAAGAGGTGCTCGGGCTCACGCCGGGGCACGGTCTCGACGTGGTCGTAGACCCAGAGGTGGTCGTAGCCCAGCTCCTCGGCCAGGCGGGCCAGCTGGACCGACCGGGTCCAGGCGTCGGGGGCCGACCACCCGGCGTACTCGAGCTTCCAGCCCTGGGGGACGAAGACCCCGTAGCGGAGCCCGCCGCCGTCGGCGTCCCCGGCGGCGGGGTCGGTCACGACGTGAACTCCCACCACTGGATCTCGCACATCATGGGCAGCAGGTACTTCACGTAGAGCGAGTGGATCTTGATCCGGCCCTGGTCGTCCATGTGCAGGTCGATCAGGTCGACCCGCGGGTCACGCTCCCGGTAGGCCTCGGCGCGGGCCTGGACGCCCTGGATCTCCTCGAGCGTCCCGACCGACAGCCCGAAGTGGTCCATGCGCGGGCACACCATCGGGTGGTCGTCGGCGATGAGGAAGATGAACTGGTCCCAGTGCACGCAGCTCAGGATCAGGCGCTTGCGGTCGATGGACATCGTCGGCATCTCGGTGAACCCGAAGACCTCGTCCCAGAAGGCGACGATCTCCTTGCGGCCCGCCTCGTCGAGCAGGTCGGCGGGCACGCTCATGGCCACGTGGTTGAAGTGCGGGTTGCCCGACGGGTAGTAGGGGTGGGTCATCGGGACGCCCCGACGTCGGTCGAGAGGCGGGGAACCACCATGACCTTGCCCCCGATGCGGCCGGTGGCCAGCCCCTCGATGGCCTCGGAGATCCGGTCGAGCGGGACGTCGTCGGGCTCGATCAGCCGCTCATTGGGCAGGTCGCCCGACGACAGGAGCTCGAGCGCCCGCTCGAAGCCGTCCTTGTCATAGACGAACGACCCGCACACCGTGAGCTCGTTGAGGATGAACCGGTTGGGGTCGAAGGTCGGGTGCTCGATACCCGCGCCGACCAGGGCCAGCGTGCCCCCGCGGCGGAGCTGGTGGAACCCGGCCTCCATGGCCGCCTTCTTGCCCGAGCACTCGAGGACGACGTGGACGGCGTGCTCGGCGATGCGCTCGGGCTCCCAGGACGGGAAGATCTCGAGGTCGCCGGGGTCGAGCACTTCGTCGGCGCCGAGGTCACGGGCCAGCTGCTTGCGCTTCTCACCCGGCTCCACCGCGGTGATCGGGCGGATCCCCCTGGCCCGCAACACGGCGATGGTGAGGGCCCCGATGGGGCCGGCTCCGATGACCATCGCGCTGTCACCGGGTTGGATCGCCGAGCGGGTGATGCCGTGGAGCGCGACGGCCAGGGGCTCGGCCAGTGCCGCGTGGCGTGCCGACAGCCCCTCGGGCAGCCGGAGGAGCGAGGTGACGCGCACCAGCGCGTAGCGGGCGAAGGCCCCGTCGGAGTGGTCCATGGTCGGCCCGGCCCGGTTCTCACACTGGGAGGGTTTGCCCTCGAGACAGCGGCGGCAGTGCCCGCACTTGGGTGAGGACCCGCAGACGACGTCCTCGCCGACCGCCCAGCCCTCGACCCCCTCACCCAGCTGCACGATCACGCCGGAGTACTCGTGGCCGGCGATGAACCCGGGCTTGTGGGCCCACCCGTCGCGCAACATGTGGATGTCGGATCCGCAGATGCCGCAGTGGTCCACCTCGATCAGGACCTGGCCGGGCCCGGCATTCGGGACCGGGCGCTCCTCGACGGTCACCACCCCGGGCTTCTGGTAGACCGCCGCGGGCATCACGTCGGGCAGCTCGCTCACGGTGACACCTCGTTCTGTCGGGAATATGACACCGGCGTCACACAGTACCGGCCGATCCCCGCTCCCGCCGGTGCCCGGGCGCAAGAGGTCGTCGGTGTCCCCGACCCCCCTCAGTCCGAGGTCAGGAGCCAGGCCAGGCCACCGCCCAGGTAGCGCAGGTGGTCCGGTGTCTCCCAGGCTCCGGGGAAGTGGCCGAGGGCGCTGTAGAACGTCCGGCCCCCTCCTTCGGTGTGGCACCACGCCAGAGGGAACCCGCAGTCGGGGCTCCGGGCCCCGGGCACCCCCATGTCCACCTGCCCCTCGGCCAGGCGCAGCAGGACCCGGGCGTCGGGCCGCAGGCCGGTGAAGAGGTACACCTCGTCGTGCCAGGCCAACGTCGGCCCGAGGTGCGCGGTGGCCGGGTGGGCCGGATCGACCACGTCGACGTCGAAGTCCTGGGTCCACGGGTGGCCGTCGAAGCGGGCCCCCAGCACCCGGCCGTAGTCGTCCCAGGTGTGGCAGGCGTCGGTGGCCGAGTGCACGCCCAGCACCGCCAGGCGCCCGGCCCGCCAGGCGGCCGAGATGGCCGTCCGCTGGGGATCGGTGAACGGGGTCTCACCGATCGTGAACAGCGCCAGCACGCCGCCGTTGTCGAGCTCGGCCGGGGCTACGTCGGCGACGTCGGTCACCGTCACCGGCTCGAGGCCGTGCATCCGCCCGAGCTCGGCCAGGCCGGTCGAGGCCTGGGCCAGGACCCCGTGCACCCCGGCCGGCCCGTCGCGGTATGGCGCCACCTGGGTCACGATGTACATCGGGCGGGTGGGCATCTCAGGCGGCGACGTCGCGGTGGAGGCGCCGGCCCCGCTCGCCGGCCTCGAGCAGCCGGCCGATCTCGGCCACCTCGGCGTCGACCGACCGGGCGAACCAGCTGGCGGCGATCCGGTCGTGGAGGAAGCCGAGCGGCCCGTGGCCGAGGTCGAGCTCCTCCACGTGGCAGATACGGGTCCCGTCGGGCACCTCGTCGATCTCAAACCAGGCGTGGAGCGAACGGGGCACCCCGTGCTCGAGCGTGACGTCGATGTGGCTGGGGCGGCTCCACCGGTACCGGGTGATCACCGACCCCCGGAAACGGCCCAGGAAGGTGCCGTCCTCGCGGGCGATCATCCCGTCGGGCGTGTCGGCCAGCTTGGTCACCCAGACCATCTTGGTGTCCGCCTTGGTGTACTGGGCGGGGTCGAGGACGAAGTCGAACGCCTCGTCGGGGGTCACCCCCCTGGCCACCGTGGTGCCCTCGCCGCGGACCATCATCGCCTCCCTCTTGCGCCGGTCGGCCCGGCGTCGGCCGAGTCTACGGTCGTCCTGCCGCCTCCGTCCCGGGGCTCTCCGCTCGCCTCCCGCCCCGGTGCCCGGCGCCCCGGCCGAACGGTCGGCGGCGTCGGCCGGGTCACGCCTCCCGGTCCTCTCCTATCGTGGTGCCCCGACACCGGGAGCCCAGAGGGGAGCGGACGTGGACACCGAGGCACTGGCACTGGCACTTGGCGAGCTCGGGTCGGCCACCCTTGGCGAATCGGGGGGGACGGCCATGCGGCCCCGGATTCGTCCGGCCTGGCCGGGTGCGACTTTGGCCGCCCCGGCATACCCCGTGCGGTGCACGCCGGGCGACAACCTGGCTGTCCACGTGGGGGTGACCCGGGCCCCGGTCGGCAGCGCCCTGGTCGTGGACGTGGGCTCGGCCGCCGAGCGCGGCTACTGGGGCGAGGTGCTCACGACCGCGGCCGAGGCGCGGAGCCTGGCCGGGCTGGTGATCGACGGTGGCGTGCGGGACACCGCCGCCCTGGAGGTCCACCGCTTCCCGGTGTTCTCGTCGCTGGTCGCCCTGCGCGGCGCCACCAAGTCCCTCCCCGGCACGGTCGGGCTGCCGGTAGTTGTCGGTGGGGTCGACGTGGCCCCCGGGGACTGGGTGGTGGGCGACAGCGACGGCGTCGTGGTGATCCCCGGCGCCGTCGTCGAGGACGTGCTCGCCGCCGGCCGCCAGCGGGCCGAGAAGGAGGCGGAGTACTTCGCCCAGCTCTCGGCCGGCCGGACCACGGTCGAGCTCCTGGGCCTCGACGAAGCACCGGTGCGGGACCGATGAGCCACCGCTGAGATGCGCGGGCCGCGTCCCGTGCCCTCTTCGTCTACGGGACGCCGCAGTTCGAACCGGTGCTCCGGGCCCTTTTCGGCCGGGTGCCCGAGCTGGCCCCGGCCCGCCTGGCCGACCACGCCGTCGTGGGCCTGCCCGGGTGCACCTACCCCGGGATGGTGAGGGCACGGGGTGGGGTGGTGCAGGGCTGGGCCTGCCCGGACCTCACCGGCGAGGAATGGGATGTCCTCGACGAGTGGGAGGACCCGTTCTCTGAGCTGGTGACGGTGACGGTGACGGTGACGGTGACGGTGACGGTGACGGTGACGGCGTGCCTGCGATCTCCCGCGTTGGCGGCGCCCACCGCTACCGCACTTACCGCCTCGCGTCCGGGGAACCCGGATCAGGGGAGTGGTCGGCCGCCGCCTTCAAGTCGACCGAGCTCACCGCCTACGCCAAGGCCCTCGCCCGCTGGCGTGCTTCGGTCGCCCCGCCGCCGCGCTGGGTCCGGCTGGGGTTCAACCGGTCACCAGGTTGGGCGGCGTCCGCCCGGCCAGCACGTCGCACACGCCCTGGCAGGCCAGCCGGGCCATCCGGCTCCTGGTCTGGGTCGTGGCGCTCCCGACGTGGGGCAGCAGAGTGACCCTCGGCGCGCCCAGCAACCTGGGGTTCACGGCCGGCTCGCCCTCGTAGACATCGAGCCCGCCTGCGAAGATGGTCCCCGCCTCGAGCGCGTCGACGAGCGCGTCCTCGTCGACCACCGAGCCGCGGGCCGTGTTGACCAGCACGGCGGTGTCCTTCATGACGCCGAGCTCACGGGCGCCGATCAGGTGCCGGGTCGAAGCCGTGAGCGGGACGTGGAGGCTCACGATGTCGGCGGTCGAGAGCAGGCCGTCGAGGTCGGCCACGTAGCCGGGGAACCCGGTCGGCGAACGGGTGTGGTGGAGGACCTCCATGCCGAATCCCTCGGCCCGGCGCGCCACCTCGCGGGCGATCCGCCCGTAGCCGACCAGGCCCAGGACCGCCCCGTGCACGTCACGGCCGAGGTGGTCGGTGATGCCCCAGCCGGTCCAGCGTCCGGCCCGAAGGTCCGCCTCGGCCCCCGAGGTCAGGCGGGAGGCGGTTAGGATCAGCAGGAAGGCCAGATCGGCGGTGGTCTGGTCCAGAACCCCCGGCGTGTTGCAGACGGCGATACCGAGCCTGCTCGCCGCGGCCACGTCGATGTTGTCGTAGCCGACGGCGGCGTTGGCCACCACCTTGAGGCGCCCGGCGGCGCCGGCGGCGAGCACGTCGGCACCGATGCGGTCGGTCAGGAGGCAGACGATCGCGTCGTGGTCGGGCGCGGCAGCCACCAGCTCCTCGGTGCTGAACGCGACGTCGTGCTCACGCTGGACGACCTCGTGGCCTGCGGCCACCAACGGGTCGAGGCCACCCTCGGGGAGGTGGCGGGTGACGAGGACAAGTGCCACTCAGTGGTTGGTGTAGTCGATCGGGCCCGCGTCCCTGACGCCGATGGCGAAGCAGAAGCAATGGATGGGAGCGTTGTCGCTGACCGGGCGCAGGTGGTGGACCTTGTCGGGCGGGATGTACACCAGGTCGCCCTGCGCGATCTCGCGGTCCACCCCCTCGATGGTCATGATGCCCCGGCCGTTCAGCACGTAATAGAACTCGTGGGTCGGGTGGGAGTGCGGGTCGACCCTTCCCCCGCCGGCAACCTCGAACTCGTTCACCAGCTCGAGGAACCCCCCGTCGGTGATGTCCTTGAATTCGCGCGAATTGATCATCCACCACACCGGCACCGTGCCGTTGTGCTCGACGATGGGCGCCACGTCTTCGATGCTGCGCACGTCCAAGGCCATCGCTCCTGCCACCTCCGGTTCCTAGACTGACGGTGACGTCAGGTTAGATCGGTAGGGGAGGCCCGTCCGGAGGGCCGCCCGGGGCGACAAGGGAGGCGTGATGGGGCAGGTGACGGCACAGATCGAGCCGGCGACCCTCAGCGAGGAGGGCTGGGCCCCGTTCGGCTGGCTCCCGGTGGCCGACACCGACCCTGGGGACGGCTCGCACCGGCTGGAGTTCGAGTGGGCCGACCCGCACGTGAACCTGATCGGGCACGCCCGGGCCGAGGTCCCCGAGGTCCCCGGGGGCCTGCGCTGCGAGATGCTCTACCGCCACGCCACCCACACCCAGACGATCATGTCGGTGGACCACCCCTGCGTCATCGCCGTGGCGCCGGCCGCCACCGACTTCGCCGCCGACGGCACCAACGAAGCGATCCGGGCCTTCGTACTCCAACCCCTCGAGCCGATCGTCCTGTCCCGTGGCACCTGGCACTGGGGCCCGTTCCCGACCCGGGCCGACGCCGTCCGCCTCTTCAATGTCCAGGGCCTGCGCTACGCCGAGGACAACGTGATGGTCGATCTGGCCGCACTCGGCCTCGCCCTCGACGTGCTCGTCGGCTGAAACAGAGGACCGTGCCTCCTCCCCCGGACGGCGGGCCCCGGGCACTGGGTACGCTGCGGCCCGTGGACGACGAGACCGACCCCGTCGAGGCGCCGGCGGTGGCCCCGGAGGCCGCAGAGGGCCCGGCAGCCACCGGCTCGATGGCCGAGCTGTCGGCGGCTCTCCTGGCCCGGCCGCTCGGCGGCGGCACGTTCGCCGCCCAGAGCCCGGACTGGTGGGGAGGCGACCGCGTGTTCGGCGGCATGGTGGTGGCCCAGGCCCTCAGCGCGGCCATCCAGACGGTCGACCCCGCGACCCCGGTCCACTCGATGCACGGCTATTTCCTGCGCCCGTCGCCGCCCGGTCGCGCCGTCGAGCTCGCCGTCGGCCACGTGCGGGACGGGCGGTCGTTCATTGCCCGGGAGGTCACCAGCTCGGTCGACGGCAGGGTCACCTTCACGATGGTGTGCTCCTTCCACGGCGACGAGCCCGGCGACGAGTACCAACTGCCCATGCCCGACGTCCCCGGACCCGACGACGTCGCGCAGGCCGACGTCCCGATCCCGTTCTTGGTGCGCGAGCTCGGGCCCAGTCCCAGACGGAACGACGGCAGCTACGCCGCCACCCGCCGGGTCTGGCTCCGCACCCGCACGGCGCTGCCCGACGACCCGCTCCTGCACACCTGCGTGGTGGCCTACCTCTCCGACATGACGGGGGCGGCGTTCCGGCCGATGAGCCTGGGCACGTGGGGCACCCACACCGACGCCAGCCTCGACCACAGCCTCTGGTTCCACCGACCGGTGCGGGCCGACCAGTGGCTGCTGTTCGACCTCCAGGCGCTGGTCAACGCCGGGGGCCGGGCCACTGTCCGCGGGGTCATGTTCGACCGGGACGGCCGGCTGGTGGCCTCGATGGCCCAGGAGCTCCTGATCCGCCTGCTGGACGACCCCCAGCCCGAGACTGTTCCCGCCTGGTCCTCCAACATGCTCTGAGCCGTGTCGGCGCAGAGCGCCGGGCCGGTTCAGCGGGTCGGCCCGCTCACTGGTAGCCCTGCAGGACGTGCTCGAACCAGGCCTGCGGCGCCGCGTTCACCAAGGTCTGCATGTCCCAGTAGTCGATCCAGCGGCTGATCCGGCCGTCGGTCAGCTCGTGGACCGAGGCGACCGGGAGCCGCATCTCCTCGCCCGTCGTCCACTTCCAGATCTCCACGTGCTCGGTCACCACGACATGGCCGTCGGCGACCATCAGTCCCCGCTCGTCGCCCATCGAAGCGAGCGGGTCGAAGGCCAGCCGCAGCCGGGCCAGGATCTCGGCCGGGCCCCGGGCGAACTCGTCGCCTGGGGTGGGGGCATCGGTGTAGGTGGCGTCGTCGGTGAAGTGCGCCGTGAAGGCGTCCCAGCGCCCGGCGTACATGTCCTCCCAGAACTGTTCGATCGTGCGTCGGTTCTCCTCGGGCGTCGCCATCGCGGCTCCTCTCTGGTCTGGCCGTCGCCGCACGGTACCCGCCGGTCCGCACCGCCGCTTCCCGGCGCCCCTGGACGTCGCGGCCCGTTGATGCAACGCTCGTGCTCTCGCCCCCCAACCCCCGGGCGACAGGGTCAGGAGGAGGCATGGGACTGCTGGAGGGCCAGCGGGCGGTCGTCACCGGTGGGGGCTCGGGCATCGGCCGGGCGACGTGTCGTCGGATGACGGCCGAGGGGGCGGCCGTGGCGGTGATCGACATCGACGGCGACCGGGCTAAGGAGGTGGCGGCCGAGATCGGGGCCGCGGCCCACCAGGCGGACGTCACCGACCCCGACGGCCTGAGGGACGCAGTCGACGCCGCGGCGGCCGGGCTCGGTGGCCTGACGATCATGTTCAACAACGCCGGCACCGGGAGCCAGACCCCGCTGCACGAGTGGGCGCCCGAGGAGTGGGACCGGCTCGTCCGGGTCAACCTCACCGGCGTGTACCTCGGGTTCCGCGCCGCGGTGCCCCACATCAAGGCGTCGGGGGGCGGGAGCATCGTGAGCACCGCCTCGATCAGCGGGACCCGGCCGGCGGCCGGCGAGGCACCGTACGCGGCGGCCAAGGCCGGAGTGGCCGCGCTGACCGCCACCGCTGCCCTCGAGTACGGACCGGGTATCCGGGTGAACGCCGTGTCGCCGGGGATGATCCGCACCGCCCTCACCGAGCCCCTGCTGGCGTTCTTCCCCCACGAGGTCGAGCGCTACGAGCGAACGACACCGGTCGGCCGGATCGGGGCGCCCGAGGACATCGCCGACGTGGTGGTCTTCCTCTGCTCGGACCTGGCGCGCTTCATCACCGGCCAGAACCTCGTGGTCGACGGGGGGATGACGCTCCACGGTTCGGGGGTCGACGGGATCTACCAGCAGCTCTTCGGCCCCCTCGGGGGCTGAGCTGCCGCCGGGGGACGGAGGCCCAGCGGGCGCGCCGCCGGCCTGGAATGATGCGATGCGGCCCCCCGGCATCGGGGAGCGGTCGAACGGAAACCAGGAACAGAGGAGCATCGATGGCCATCCCGTGGAGCTACGAGGGCAAGCGCGTCGTGGTGAGCGGCGGCGGGGGCGCCGGCATGGGTGCCGCGGTCGTCGACGACCTCAACGAGCTCGGGGCCGAGATCCACGTGCTCGACCTGAAGGAGCCCGGCGCCCCGGTCGCCGGCTACTACCAGGTCGACCTGCGCGAGCCGGCGTCGATCGATGCGGCCGTGGCCGGGATCGGTGGCCCCGTCGACGCGCTCTTCAACTGCGCCGGGCTCCCCGGGCCGCCCCACTCGGGGCTGGACACGATGCTCGTGAACTTCGTCGCCGCCCGTCACCTCACCGAGCAGGTGAGGCCGTTGATGGGCACCAAGGGCGCGGTGGCCACCATCTCGTCGGCCGGGGGGATCGGCTGGGAGCACATGAAGGAGCCGATCGAGGAGCTACTGGCCACCAAGGGCTTCGACGAGGCCCGCCAGTGGCTCGAGGCCCGGCCCGACCTGGTCGGGGAGGGGTACCTCTTCTCCAAGCAGGTCATCATCTGGTGGACCCTGCACGCGGCGATCGACCTGGCCCCGAACATCCGGGTGAACTGCACCAGCCCGGGGCCAACCGACACGCCCATGATGCCGTCGTTCGAGGCCTACATGGGCAAGGAGTTCATGGATGCCTTCCCCAAGCCCCTCGGGCGCAACTCGACGGCCCCCGAGCAGGCCCACATCCTCGCCTTTTTGAACAGCGACGCCGCGTCGTACATGACCGGGGCCAACGTCTCGGTCGACGGGGGCTTCACCGCCGGGTTGACGACCGGCCGCCTCGGGATCTGATCCCGACCGTCGGCCGCGGGCGAAGAAGGGCGGAGCGGCCGGGCGAAGGAAAGGACGGAGGGGCTGGGCGGACCGGTCAGCGTCGGGGGGGCACGGCGCCGTCGAAGAGGCCGCGGTAGACGATCGTGGTCAGGGTGTCGAGCGCCGCGTCGTCGACCGGCTCCCCCACGAACTCGCGCAGGTAGTGGAACCGGTCGAGCATGGCGATGACGGCCATGCCGGCGGTGTCGGGATCGATGCGGGCGTGATTGGCCCTGGCGTCCATCTGGGCGGTCAGGGCGCCGCACATGGCGTTCACCGCCCGTCGGACCTGGGTCCCGAGCTCGGCGTCGGTGGCCGCCAGGTCGGTCCAGGCCCGCAGCAGCGGCGCGTAGCGGACCCAGAGGGCCGAGTACTGGGTCACCCAGCCCCGCACGTCGTCCCAGCTCGCCCCCCCGACGGGGGTCACGGTGAGTGAGCTGTAGAGGTCGGCCGCCTCGGCCGCCGCCTCGGCGACCAGGGCCCGCAGCAGGTCCTCCTTGTTGGAGAAGTACAAGTAGAAGGTCCCGTGGGAGGTCTTGGCGATCTCGACCACGTCGTTGACCCGGGTTGCGTGGTAGCCGCGGCGGTCGAACGCCTCCATCGCCGCGTCGAGCAGCTTGCGCATGGTGCGGCGACCCTGGTTGCGCAGCGCCCGCCGGCTGGCCGGCGAGCCCCCGGGCTCGAGCGCTCCGTCGAAGGGCCTGGTCGGGAGGGCCCCGCCGGTGGGCTTCTCGGCCGACCGGGCGCCCGGGGTGGCCGGGGGCCGGCCGGCGGCGCTCGCCTTCTTCGCGGGCTTCTTGGCCGGGGTCGTCGGCGACCCCTTGATGGAGCCCGAGGCCCGCTTGGTCGCCGACGGCACGACACGGGCCCCGCCCCGGTGTGCCGGCGTGATCTCCGCCTCGGCCCCCGGGTTCCGGGTCGCCCCCATCAGCTCGCCCCCGGGCGGCTGGCAGCTCCAGCGGTGGGACAGGTCACGCCTGGTGGATCGTAGTGCGTGCTGGCTAACCTGACGCGGTGGTCAGGTTTCTCCGGCGGCGTCCGCGTTGCGGGCCGGCACCCCGGCCCGCTCCGGGGCGCCCGGCAACGGGGGGCGGGTGACCACCACCACTCTGGCCGACGCGGTGGGGCGCAACGTCCGTCCGGGCGACACGGTCCACGTGATGCTGGGCCACAGCCGGTGGACGGCCGGTGCCCGCGAGCTGGTCCGCCGGTTCTGGGGCACCGACCCCGGGTTCACCCTCGTCATGACCAGCCTGGGGGCGCTCGGGGCCCTCTTCTTCGAGGGCGGGCTCGTGCGCCGGGTGATCACGTCCTACTCGGGCAACAGCTTTCCGACCTATGCACCGAACCCGATCTTCCGACGGGCCTACGAGTCGGGCGCGGTCGAAGTGGAGCACTGGTCGATCCTGACGCTGGCCCAGCGGATGGAGGCGGCCGCCCGAGGCCTTCCGGCCGTCGTCACCGGGTCGCTGGCGGGTTCCTCGATGGCGGCGAACGAGGGGTTCTCGGTGGCCGACACCGACTTCGGGCCGGTGGGCCTTCTGGCCCCGCTCGCCCCCGACGTGGCACTCCTCCACGCGGCGGTTGCCGACCGGGAGGGCAACCTTGCGCTCTCCGAGCCCCTGCTCGAGGGCGTGTGGGGGGCGTGGGCGGCCCGCCGGGGCGTGGTGGCGACGGTCGAGCGGGTGGTCGACGACCTCGACGGGTTGGGCTACCGGGTGAAGATCCCGGCCCACCGAGTGCTAGCGGTTGCCGAGACCCCCTTCGGGGCCCACCCCGGCGGCTGCTACGCCCCGGGACTCCCGGCCCGCACCTACGGCGAGGACGTGCCCTTCTGGATCGAAGCGGCCGCGGCGGCCCGGGCGGATTTCGGCGCCTTCGCCCGGACCTACGCGATCGGGCCGACCGACCAGGAGGCGTACCTGAAGGTGCTCGGGGAGGACCGGCTGGCCTGGCTGGAGGGGCGCAACGATGTCGAGAGCTGGCGCCGGGACGCCGAGGAGCACCCGCTCCCGGCCGACGAGCCGGTCAGCGCCTGGGAGGCGGCCGCCAGCCTGGGGGCCCGCGAGGTGGTCGCCACCATCGTCCGCCTGGGCGCCGACGCCGTGCTCGCCGGGGCCGGGGTGGCCAACCTGGCGGCGTGGGTGGCGGTCGGCCGGGCCCGGGCCGACGGTCGCCGGGTCGAGCTGACGGCCGAGCTCGGCCTCTGGGGCTACACCCCGACCCCGGCCGACCCCTACATCTTCAACCACCGGGTGTTCCCGACCAGCCCGTACCTGTCCGACGCCTCCAGTGTCCTCGGGATGGTGGTGGGGGGACCGGGCACCACGGTGATCGGGTGCCTTGGCGCCGCCGAGGTGGACCGGCACGGGAACCTCAACTCGACCCGGTTGGCCGGTGGGCGCTTCCTGGTCGGCTCGGGCGGGGCCAACGACGTGGCGAGCCGGGCCGCCGCCTGCGTCGTGGTCACCCTGGCCCGTCCCGAGCGGCTGCCGGCCGAGGCGGCCTACGTCACCTCTCCTGGCGCCGGCGTGACCAGCGTCGTCACCGACCTGGGCGTCCTGCGCCGCCTCGACGGGACCCTGAGGGTGGCCGCGGTGCCGGCGGGACCGGCGCCGTTGGCCCAACGGGTGCGGGCCCTGGTCGGTGCCTGCGGCTGGGTGCCCGACGTGGTGCCCGACGTGGAGGAGCTCGAGCCGGTCACCATGGCCGAGGTCACGGCCCTGCGCGACTACGACCGGGAGCGCCTGTTTCTCCGCTGACCGTTGCCGCGGCGGTCGTCCCCGGTCGCTGGAGGACTCCTGTGGCCGGGTAACCGTCCCCGCTACAGTGTCGGAACCTGACAGCGATGTCATGGATCGGCTCGGCCCTGGGGAAATGGGCCGGTGACGCCGCCGCCGCCCTCGAAAGGGGCAGGATGACGGCAACGAAAGGGGTGGGGTATGCGCACGCAGGGGCACAGGATGGGGCGTTGGGTCGCCGCGATGACGAGCACCGCGCTGGTGGTCGCCATGACCGTGGGGCTCAGCACCGCCGGGGCATCCGCGACGAGCACCTCGACCGCACCGGGGGTCACGCCGACCCAGATCAACACCGGGGCCATCTCGACGCTGACCGGGCCGATCGCCTCGAACTTCGAGTCCCTGGTACCCGGCATCCGGGCCTACTTCGACTGGGTCAACTCCACCGGCGGGATCAACGGTCGCAAGCTGATCTTGGCCTACAACCTCGACGACGGGGGTAACCCCACCACCTTCACCCAGCTGACCCACACCCTGATCGACCAGGACCACGCCTTCGCCGCGGTGGGCATCGCCACCGCCTTCTTCTCGCCCAACTACTTCGCCTCGACCGGCACGCCGACCTACGGCTACGACGTGACCGGGAACTGGACGCCGGCCCCGAACCTCTACGCCGCCGGTGGGTCGTTCCTGTGCTACTCGTGCGGCGTCCCGGCCTGGTCCTACCTCATCAAGCAGCTCAAGGTGAAGTCGGTCGCCGTGGTCGGCTACAACATCACCGCCTCCTCGGCGCCGTGTCAGACCTCGGCCAACCTGTTGAAGAAGGCTGGCGTCAACGTCAGCTACGTGGACGTGAACATCCAGTACCCGGGCAGCACCGTGGCCACCGACGTCCAGCGCATGCAGCAGGCGGGATCGGACTTCGTGCTGAGCTGTATGGACGTCACCGGCAACCTCACGATGGCCAGGGCCATCAAGCAGTACGGGCTCAACATCAAGCAGCTGTGGCTGAACGGGAACGACCAGCCCACGCTCGACCAGAACCAGAGCCTGATGCAGGGCGTGTACTTCAACATCGAGCACGTGCCGTTCGCCTCGCCCACCAAGTACTACCCGGGCCTCAAGCTGTACCTGACCCAGATGCAGAAGTGGGCGCCCAAGTACGTCGACGACGAGGTGGCGATCCAGGGCTGGCAGTCGGCGGCCCTGTTCGCCGCCGGGGTCAAGGCGGCCGGGAGCAATCTCACCCAGGCCAACGTGGTGGCCCAGACCAACAAGATCACCAACTTCACGGCCAACGGGCTGACCACCCCGATAAACTGGGCGAACTCGCACCTCCGGCCCACTTTCCCGAGCTGCAGCACCTTCATCCAGGTACAGGGGACCAAGTTCGTCCCGGTGTTCAACCAGGGCCACCAGGTGTTCCTCTGCTTCGGGCCGAGCGTCAAGAATCCCGTACTGGTGACGCCCCCGCCCGGCACACCCGGCGCCTGAGCCGACCCGGCACCGGGGACGAGGAGTAGAGGGAGCCGGGGACCGGAGTGGTCCACTTTCTGGGGTTCGCGGTCCCGGGCATCCCGAACGGGTGCACCTACGCCCTGTTCGCCATCGGGCTGATCCTCACCTACCAGGCGACCGGGGTCTTCAACTTCGCCTTCGCCGCGCAGGCCTACACCTCGGCCTTCGTCTACGGCCTGCTCTGCCTGCACGGCTGGCCCGTATGGGCCGCCTTCGTGATCTCGGTGGTGATCCTCGCCCCCGCCCTGGGCCTGGCCTTCGACTATTTCCTCTTCCGGCGGATCCCCAACACGAACTCGACGGCCAAGGTGGTGACCGGGATCAGCCTGCTGGTCGGAATCCCGTCGCTGTTGACGGTCATCTTCGGCAACCAGCAGCTCGACGGGCCACCCAGCCTGCTGTTCAACGCCGACACCGTGTACTTCCACCTGTTCGGGGTGGCGGATCTGCCGATCAACGGCATCGACCTGGGCACGGTCATCGTGACCGCGGTGGTGCTGGTGGCGATGGTGATCCTGCTGCGGTACACGAGCATGGGCCTCAAGATGCGGGCCTCGGTGGAGAGCCGGCGCCTGGTGCAGCTCGACGGGGTGAACGCCATCCGGGTGGTCGCCGTCTCGTGGGCTGTATCGAGCTTCCTGGCCGGCCTGGCCGGTGTGCTCTTCGCCCACCAGCTGGCACCGGTCCAACCCGAGAACTACCAGCTGCTCTTGATCACGGCGATCGCCGCCGCCGCCTGGGGCCGCCTGCGCTCGATGCCCATCGCCGCCCTCGTGGCCATCGGGCTCGGCGTCATCGAGTCGGTCGCCCCCGCCTACCTGCCGACCGGGGGCTTCTTGAACGCGGTGGTCGTCCCGGTCATCCCGATGATCGCCCTGGCCCTGGCCCTCTTGTTCGTCCCGGGGCTGCGCAGCCTCGACGACTCGAAGGACCCGCTGGCCTCGGTCGACCCCCCGACCCCGCCCACCGCGGCGGCGTCTCGGGCCCCGACCATGGACCGGATCATCCGGACGCTCTGGTGGGCGTTCCTGGCCGTCTTTGTCGTCTCAATGCTGACCTGGATGCCGGTGCTGTGGGAGGGGGTCTTCAACGAGGGCCTCGCCTTCTCGGTGATCTTCCTGTCGATCACCCTCATCACCGGGATGGGGGGGCAGCTGTCCCTGGCCCAGGCGACCCTGGCCGGGATCGGGGCCTTCACCACCGGGTTGCTCTTCTACCACTTCGGGTTCAACGAGCTGGTGGGCGGCATCCTGGGCGCCGTCCTGGCGTCGATGGTGGCGGTGGCCCTGGCACTGCTGTCGCTGCGGCTGCGCGGACTCGGGCTGGCCCTGATGACCCTCGCGGCGGCGGTGTTCTTCGACCAGGGCGTGTTCAACCAGCCCCAGGTGGAGCCCCAGAGCGGGGCCCTGAGCCTGATCCCCCTCAACAACCCGAGATGGCACGGCCCGATCGGGATCTTCGAGCGCAACGGCCACTGGCTGTTCGTGGTCTGCTTGGTGGTCCTGGTGCTGGTGACCCTGGCCATCCTCCAGATCCGCAAGGGCACGATCGGCCACTACCTGGCGGCCATGCGGGGGAGCGAGACCGGGGCGGCCGGGCTGGGGATCAACCTCACCTGGCAGCGGATCCTGATCTTCGCCCTCTCGGGGGCGGTGGCCGGCATCGGGGGCACCCTCTTCGCCTACTACCAGACCAGTGTCACTCCCGACTACTTCAACGTCAGCTTCTCGCTGGTCTTCGTCGTCGTGGTCGTCACCACCGGGGTCAGCACGGTGGAGGGGGCGATCCAGGCCGGGATCGGGCTCACCGTCACGTTCCAGCTGGTGACGTATCTGCCGGGCCGCCTCGGCGGTCAGAGCCTGGTGTTCGTCCTGTTCGCCTTCGGGGCCCTCACCTACGCCCAGCACCCCGAGGGCGTGCTCGAGTACCAGAAGCGTCGGTCGACCCAGCGCTTCGAGCGGCTCCTCTTCAGCGAGTCGCGTTCGCCCGCTTCCGGAGGCGACGGCACGCCCCGGCCGACCGCGGCCGTGGCGTCGGACAACAGCGGTGGTGGCGGTGGCTGACCCCGGAACAGGAGGAGACGTGACCCTCGGCGGTCCCCGCCCCCGCCTCGACGTCAGCGGCCCGAGGCTTCTCGGCGACCCGCGGCCCCTGCTGAGCGTCCGTGGGGTCTCCAAGGGCTTCGGCGGCATCACCGCCGTCTCCGACGTCACGCTCATCGTCGAGCGCGGGGAGAGTGTGGGGCTGGTCGGTCCCAACGGTGCCGGGAAGACGACCCTGTTCAACTGCATCTGCGGTCAGATAAGAGCCGACGGGGGCAGCGTGGAGTTCGACGGCGAGGTGCTCGACACGCTCCCCACGTACAAGCGGGCCCGCCTCGGCATCGGCCGCACCTACCAGCGAATCGAGGTGTTCCCCGACATGACCGTGCGCTCGCATCTCGTGGTGGCCGAGCGGGCCCGCCGAGGCGACGGCCGCCTGTGGAAGGACCTGTTGAACCTCAGCTCGCCGACGCCCGATGAGCTGTCCCGGGTGAACGACGTCCTCGAGCTGGTCGGCCTGGCCGACAAGGCGTCGACCCCGGTCTCGGCCCTCGGGCTCGGGCTCTGCCGGCTCGTCGAGCTCGGCCGGGCGCTGGTCGGGCAGCCGAGATTGCTCATGGCCGACGAGCCGTCCTCGGGACTCGACGTCCAAGAGACCCACGATCTCGCCAAGGTGCTGCGGACCCTCCAGCGTGAGCGGGGCATGGCGGTGCTCCTGGTCGAGCACGATCTGGGTATGGTCGGCGAGGTGGTCGACCGGGCGATCGTCATGGACCTCGGACAGGTGATCGCCGAGGGCACCTTCGACGAGGTCATGGCCGACCCCGAGGTCCGGCACGCCTACTTGGGGACCACCGGATGAGTGCGGGCCCCGAGTCGACCGGCGCCATCTCCGCGCCGCTGCCGCCCGCCGCCGCCGACCGGCACCCGGCGCTGGAGGTGGACCACGTGGACGCCGCCTACGGCCCGTATCGGGCCCTGTTCGACGTCAGCTTCTCGGTCCCGGCCGGGGGTGTGGTCGCGCTGTTGGGATCGAACGGGGCGGGCAAGTCGACGGTGGCCCGGGTGGTGACCGGCCTGTTGGCGTCGGCCAAGGGGACGATCCGCATCAACGGCACCGACGTGACCGGCCAGGCCGCCTACAGGATCGCCCGGGCCGGCGTCGCCCATGTCCCCGAGGGCCGGGGGATCTTCGCCAACCTGACCGTGGAGGAGAACCTCACCCTGGTGTTCCGCCAACGGGCGGGTCGAACGATGGTGGCCCGGTCCCTGGCCGCCGCCTACGAGGCGTTCCCGGTACTGGGCGAGCGGCGCAAGCAGCGCGGGGGCACCCTGTCGGGCGGCCAGCAGCGGCTGCTGTCGCTGGCCAAGGTGCTGGTGGTCCCCCCCCGGCTCCTGGTGGCCGACGAGCTATCGCTCGGGCTGGCCCCGGTCGTCGTCGACGCCGTCTACGACGGCCTCCGGCGGATCAACTCGGCCGGCACGGCCCTGCTGGTCGTCGAGCAGCAGGTCGACCGGGCTCTGGGCCTGGCGTCCGACGCCGTCGTCCTCGAGCACGGCAGCGTGGCCTTCGCCGGGTCCTCGGACGAGGCGCTGGCGGCGGTGGAGAAGGTCCTGGCCGCCCGGGGCGAGCGGACGATCATGATCGACGGGAAAGCGGCGGCGGCGGCCAGGGAGGCGGCCGGTCAGGTGGACCCGGTCACCAAGGCGCGTCGGGACCGGCGCTGGTCCCTCGGTCGGGGGAGGCGGGCGAAATCGAGCGGAGAGGAAGAGGAGCAACCATGAGCGAGGTTCGAGAGCCGGTCATCGTCGACGTGCTGCGGACAACCTTCGGGAAGCGGGGCGGCGCGCTTGCCAACTGGCATCCGGCCGACCTTCTCGGCTTCGCCCTCTCGACCCTGGTCGAGCGGACCGGTGTCGACCCGGGCCGGGTCGACGACGTCATCGGCGGTTGCGTCAGCCAGGTCGGCGAGCAGAGCACGAACGTGACCCGGAACGGCTGGGTGGCCGCCGGACTGCCCCAGGAGGTCCCGGCCACGACCGTCGACCGCCAGTGCGGGTCCTCCCAGCAGGCCATGCACTTCGGCGCCGCCGGGGTGGCGGCCGGCCACTACGACCTGGTGGTCGCCTGCGGTGTGGAGGTGATGAGCCGGGTCCCCCTCGCGTCCAACGCCCGGGGCGGGACCGGCCCATTCCCGCCGTCCTTCCTCGAACAGATCGACGGGCGCCTCTGGGCCCAGTTCCGGGTGGCCCAGCTCCTGGCCGACCGCTGGGGGGTGAGCCGTGAGGACATGGACGCGTTCTCCCTCCGGAGCCACCAGCGGGCGGCCGAGGCCTGGGACTCCGGCCATTTCGCCAAGGAGGCGGTGCCGGTCGCCATCAAGGACGAGGAGGGGCGCCCCAGCGGTGCCTTCCTCGAGACCGACGAGGGCATCCGCCGGGGGGGCAGCATGGAGGCCCTGGCCGCCCTGCCTCCTGCCCAGAGCTGGGAGCCGGGCACCGCCCCCGACATCACCGCGGGGAACTCGTCCCAGACGACCGACGGGGCGGCGGCCATGCTGATCGCCGATCGCTCGGTCGCCGAGCGCCTCGGCCTGCCCGTCCGGGCCCGGTTCGCGCACTTCGCGGTCGGTGCGGAGGACGCGGCCATCGTGCTGTCGGCGCCCGTGCCGGTCACCGCCAAGCTGCTGGACCGCTCGGGGATGAAGATCGAGGACTTCGACGCCATGGAGTGCAACGAGGCCTTCGCCTCGATCGCCCTCATGTGGCAGGAGGCCTTCAAGCCCGATCCCGAGAAGTACAACCCCCGGGGCGGCGCCGTCGCCATCGGCCACCCGCTCGGAGCGAGCGGGGTCCGGATCGCCGGCACCCTGTTGAATCAACTGGAGGCGGTGGGCGGTCATTTCGGCTTCCAGACGATGTGCGAGGGCGGCGGACAGGCCAACGCCACCGTCATCGAACGGCTGGACTGAGCAGCCGAACCACCCGGCAGATGCCGGGCACAGTCGCCCCA
>Ga0209040_10000474_pt1 | contig 30892 bp, 29 predicted proteins | sample BogFormECP12_OM3_FD_188240 | JGI IMG/M metagenome (GOLD analysis project Ga0209040, IMG submission 188240) | Bog forest soil microbial communities from Calvert Island, British Columbia, Canada - ECP12_OM3 (SPAdes) (version 2) | ecosystem: Environmental > Aquatic > Freshwater > Wetlands > Bog ... | reverse complement strand
GGTGTCCGTGGGTCCGTTCGGCGATCCGCGTGCCGTCGCGTCCCATCGCGTGCCCCCAGGCGACGATCGCGTCGCCGGCGGTGTCGGCGACGGACACCGCCTGTTCCCCGTTGGCGTCCAGCACCTGCGGGGTGGCGAAGTTCCCGCGGATGGTGCCATCGGCGGCGAGCACCTGGAACCGACTGCCGACCACCACGCTCCCGATCTGCTGCGCCAGCCCATTGCCGTACAGGTACGTCCGCGCGTCGCTTGACTGAATCGGGGGGTTGGGCACCTGGTGCCAGCCGCCGGCCGGTTCGCGCACTCCCGCTTCCACGGGGGGTTCCTTCCCGCCGCAGGAACTTCCGCAGCTCCCCTCCCACGTCACCATGGCGTGCCCGACCGCGTCGAAGGAGAGGCCGACCGGCTCGATGACGCGAGCGGCGGGAATCGCTTCGACCTGCCACCCCGGGGCGGTGATCGCCTGCACGGCGCGCATCGGCGACACCCCCCATGAGGACGCCACCGCCGGGGCGACTGCTCCGCATACGCCGATCGCGGTGAACATCAGCCGGCCTGCTCGCATGTACCCCACGGTAGGTCTCCGCCGCCCTCCGGGCATCCGTAGGAATTAACAGGAAACAGGACGGTCTTGCTCGCCACCGAGGTCGCACCTCAGGGGGCACGGCGATCGGCTTCGACCGCCTTCGGACGCAGGTCCCGGTGGTCGTAGATCCAGTGCCAGTGGCTAAGTGCCTGCAAAACAGCCTAGTGGACACCACTCCAACCCTCCAGCACCGATGGAGGCTTGGCTCCGGGCCGCGTCCTGCCTGGCTGCGCGCCCCTTGGACGCTGCCCCGCGCGGGCCGCTTGGGCCCGCTCGAGTTGCAGGGGCCGCCGTCGGCGCAAGCCATCCTCGGCTCGGACGGATCGTCGAGGCGATAACGCGCGTCCTGCGCGACAACGGAGGGCCGATGCCGGTGCGTGAGGTGCATGCACGCGTCGAGGCGCTGCTGGACGAGCCGGTGCTCCGAAGCTCCGTCAAGGCCACACTCGCAGGCCACGTCGCCGGTCAGGCGCCCAGGTTCGTCCGCGTTGCCCGCGGCATCTACCGCACCACCTCCGACGCGCACCGTTAGACCACCGCCCACTGCGCCGCCTCGCGTCGACGAGCCGGCCCGGGACCTAGAGGTGGCCCACAGCTAATCTCCCCCGCCGATGGACACAACCGGCGTCAACTCTCCAGTGCACCGTCACGGACGACGCGTGCACAGCCACCCCTATGCCAGACAGCACCGCCACCTGACCGCGCCCAGGCTCTCCACGCCGGAAACACGAGTCGCGGCGCACTCGCAAGCCCACGACGACCATGGGCATCATCATGAACACTCGGGCGCGCACGGCCACTCACACGGCCTCATCGACGACAGGATCAAACGTTCGCGTGAGGGCATCCGCGCAGTCTCGCTATCGCTCGGCGTCCTCGGCCTCGCGGCGCTCGCGCAAACAGCCGTATACCTGGCGAGCGGAAGCATCGCTCTGCTCGCCGACCTGATCCACAACTTCGGCGACGCGCTCACCGCCGTCCCACTCGGGATCGCATTCGCGCTGCACTCACAGCTCGCCGAGCGACGCGCCGGCCTCGCTGTCGTTGCCGCGATCTTCATCAGCGCCTGCGTAGCCGGCGTCGAGGCGATCCAGCGCCTGATTCACCCCTCCGCACCCCGCCACCTCACCGCATTGGCGATCGCAGGCGCGATCGGCTACGCCGGCAACCTGCTAGCAGCCCGCATACGCCTACGTGCCGGCCGCAGGCTCGAAAGTACCGCGCTCATCGCCGACGGCCACCACGCTCGCGCGGACGCCTACGTCAGCCTCGCCGTTATCGCCTCCGCGATCGTCGTTGCGCTAGGGGCACCGATCGCTGACCCGATCATCGGCCTCGCCATCACGCTGGTGATCCTACGAATCACCTGGCAGTCCTGGCAGACAATCCCCGGCCACCACGCACACGAGTAACGAAACGGCGGTTCCCGTGCCGGACTGAGAGCTGGGCCAAGCCGAGCGATCGGACATCAGAACACGACCATTTGCAGCGGGATCGTTGTGATAACGACAGCGAATGGACCTTAATGGACAACCACTCCAACCCTCGAGACCGACTGCAGGCTTTGCTCGATGGCGCGCACTGCAGAGACGGAGGCCACCTCGGCGCGGCCGAGGGCAGTCACCCTGAAGCTCCCGGGGAAGCGATCGGCGCCGCGCATCCGCGGCTGGGACGTATTATCAACGCGATCGCGGAGGTGCTAAGTGACCATGGCGACCCGATGCGTGCTCGCGACGTGCACGCAGAGGTCGAGACGCTCCTCGGCGAACCGGTGCGGTGGGCGTCCGTCAAGGCGACACTCGCCGGCAATCTCAAGGGCCCGGCCCCCAGATTCGTGCGCGTTGCTCGCGGACGCTATGGCGGCCCGCCTCAACTACTTCGGTCACTCAGAAATGGGCGATCCTGGTTGAGAACCGCGTACCGGCCAGCAATTACGGGCTATCCGCGCCGCTCGCCGCGACCCGAAGGGCCCTGACGGCCGCCCCCGATCGGGGCCTCGGATGCCGGGGCGGGGCCACCGCCGCCCTCATGGAGAGCGGCGGTGGGTTGCCCTCGCCGTGGCGTTCAGACCGAGGCTCGCTTCAGGACGGGCACGCGTACTTCGGCACCCCTCGGCACGGGTTCGGCATCGTCGGCTGTTCCGGCGGAGCCTTTTGCGCCACCGGCGGTACTGCTTCCCTGTACAGCCTGGCTTCTTCCAGGTTCCCGATGAGGTAGTCGACGGCCAGTTCGCCGCCTCCCGGGTTCGGGGTCGTGTTGTGAGCACAGCTCCAGGTCCCTTGGATGCTCGCCGGGAACGTGGCCGGGTGTGCGGCATTGGAGAAGCTGTTGCTGACGACGCAGTTGTTCGTCGACTGCGTGGCCGGGAAGCTGAACCCGTAGTTTTCGTTCAGCCACTGGCCGGCTCCGCTGAACAAATCGATGTCGCCCTGGAAGGGGACGGGATTGCTCGTGTTGTAGCCGTTGCCGGAGAACGTGTTGCTGCTGATCCGATTCCCCGCGAGCTGGAAGTCGATCGTGTTTTCCGCCCCCGGGAACAGCGGGAACGGGTTGGGGTACTCGAACCCGAGCACGCCCGCGTTCGGGTTGCCCGAGATCGTGTCGTTTTCGATTAGATCGGCGTAGTCCCCGGGGAGCTCCACACCGACGCCCCACGGGGCGACTTCCGTTGAGCCGTTCGGCGGCACTTCCAGGTTGTTGTTGTCGACGATCTTGTCCCCGCGAAGAACTGTGCAGCGCTTGACTTTCGTTGAGGAGATCGTCGGCGTCGGGTTCGGGTCTTCGATGTTCGGCCGGTTGCATTCGCCGTCCTGCGGAGGTGGCGGGTCGCCCGGGTTTTCAGAGTTCGGCGCGATCCCGACCGTGTTGTGCGCGAACGTGGATCTTTCGATCACGAGCTTCCCGCCGGCATTCGAGCCCGAGTAGCCCAGAGCGTTGTCTTCCATGACCGCGTTCTTGATCGTCGCGTTACATTCCTGGCAGGCGCCCACGTAGATGCCCGAGTCGGCGAAACCGGAGGCGTAGATGTTGTTCCATTCGCCTTCGGTCTCGCTGCCTGTGAAGATCCCGTAGCCGCCTTTCTTGCCATCTTCTGGGTTGCTCGGGTTCTCAGACGTGTAGGCGGTCAGGTATTCGCCGTACCAGCCGTGCGCGTTCACCGTTTTTTTGCCTGGCTCTCGGCCGTTCCACCAGATGTCGTTGCCGCACTCTTCGTCTGGGCATCCCCCTCCGAATTCGAAGTTGCGCACCGTGAGGTTTTCGACCCAGACGTTGTTGGCGTCGTTGATTTCGATGCCGTTGCCGACCGTCCACTGGCCGTCGAGGATCACCTTGTTGCGGTTCATGCCCCTGATCCAGATGCCGGACTGGGCTGGCCCGACCTTCACTTCTTCCGTGTAGACGCCGTCCTCGATCAGCACATAGTCGCCCGGCGATGTGGAGGCGTTGACTGCCTGTTGGATCGTGTTGAAGTAGTGGACATTCGCCGGGGGGTTCGTGGGAAACGTTCCCTGGCTCACGATGTTGAACTGCGGCGCCGCTGCCGCGGCACTCGCCGCCACGCCGAACGCGATCAGCACGAGTGCAGCCGCGGCGCTCCGCAGCAGTCCCCGGCCGAGACGCCGACGTCGTTGGTTGTTGCCTCCAGATGTCACCCTGTCCTCCTGACGTTTGAACGACGAGAACCTGTGGGCCAAGGGGCGCCACCTGAGCGTCCTGCCGCGCAGGCGTGTGTGCAAACCCGCCCACCAAGCCCCTCCCGCCGCGGGAGTCTACACGGCGACAGATCCGGTTGGGACCCGAGCGAACTCCGGGTGCCGCTCTCCGAGTACGGCTCCCAAACGACGTCTCGGCGGAGGACGGCCGAAAACCACGACTATCGAGCACGTCGGAGTGCGCCCTCGCACGAGGCAGATCGAAGGCAGAGTCATTTTCGTCGTAGACCGCGACGACCCCGTTTCAAGCGTCGCAGAGCCCTATTTGGGGCTCGAGGCTTCATGTCGAGGCCCCTCCCCCGCCCTCGAGTACACGAAGGCCGAGGACGGCGCAGAAACGCCTTGCGAGACGACGAAGGCCCCTGCGCGGTGCCTAACGGCGAGATCCGTGCGCGTGGATGGCGGTCGATACCCCTCCATCCGCCTGCCGCCGACGACGCCGTGGCGCCGCATGGATCACTGTTGAGGGACGATCAGGACCTTGCCCGATCGCCCACCTCGCGAAACCGTGCTACGACCCCTGTAAAGGTATGACGAATGGGCGATACTGGGCTCGAACTCGCCACCGGAAGTCACGTCAGGCATATCCGCCCGTCTTAGCTGCTCTGAGGCGATCTAAGGTCATCTAAGGTCACCGCAAGAAGCGGCCCGAATGCGGCCACGGCACGCAGGGCGCGAAACTCCGTCAATGCCCCCGGCGAACGTTGAGCTTGTGCGCTCGATCTACGCGGCGTGGGGACGCGGCGACTTCTGTCGGCTCGGTGGGCCGACCCCGAGATCGAGTTAGTGACGAGTGACAGCATCGCGCCCGGCACCCACAGCGTCGCAGACCACACGAGTGATCCAGCCGGGTGGTGGCCTGTGCCCGGTGACACAAGCCACCGTTCCTGGCGCTCTCCGCTACGGGATGGCTTCGTATCCGTTGACCGTGGCGAGCCCTTTGCCGCCGAAGATGGAGGCAGCGAACTGGCCGGAGGTGTTTTCGTAGCCGCCACCGACCCAGGCGTCAACGCCTGAGGCGTGGTTGTATTGACCGCCGCTGTCCGAGCCGCCTTGGCCACTGGGGTAGTTCCTTTCGCCACCGCTCGCCGAGGCCCAGACCCCGGTAGCTTCGTTTTCGTGGCCGCCGCTTACCGAGGACTGTTCGCCGCCAGCGACGTTTGTACCGCCGCCACTCACGGCCGCGTAAGGTCCGCTGGCGGTGTTTGAGTAGCCGCCGCTGACCGAGGCCGTGTACGGTGAGTTGGCAGTGTTTCGCGTGCCGCCGCTGACCGAGGCCATGAGTCCGCTTGCGGTGTTCAGTTTCCCACCGGTCACCGAGGCGAACGGTCCGCTGATGGTGTTGTCATAGCCCGCGACTATGCCGCCGTAGGATGTGAACGTCTGTTCTTCGCCGAGGATCAGGTTGTGCGAGCCGGTCTGTTCCTTGCTGCTGTTCTCGTCGTAGCCGATGACGAGATTTCCCTCGCCGTTGATAGCGGCACTGGTCGAACCTGCCCCCGAGACGACCTGCACGTTGACACCCGAGAACTGGACGGTCGGCTTGCCCCCTACGCCCGAGGCGACGAACTTCACGTACGGGAGGACTTCAAGGAGCTTCTGGGCTTCTGCTGGAGACAGTCCAGAGAGCTTGCCTTCTTCGCCTATTTCGCCTTGCTTGCCTTCTTTGCCTTGTTTTCCTTCTTTTCCTTCAGGGCCGCGTTCGCCCCTAGGGCCCGGTTTGCCTTCTTTACCTTCTTTGCCTTCTTTGCCTTCCGGACCTCGTTTGCCTTCCTTGCCTTCGGTTCCGAGTTCAGTGAGGGTGTATCCAGCCGTGCAGGTCGGACCGGCTTTGGCCGTCAAGATTGGTTTCCCTTCTCCGTTGGGAACACACACTTTTATCGAGGACGCCCACGCGCTACCAACACCCAGCGCCAAGAACACCACCGCGAGCAGGATGCCTGCCGCCCCCATGCGCTTCCCATGCACCTTGCTCCTCGCGTTCGGGAGGCCGAGCAGTTCACACAAGCCAGACATTCTTCACCTCTCATCTAGTCGCGTCTCCAGTTGGGTCCGCGATGATCCACGGCCCCCGGCTCATCAGGCATAGGGAGCCAGCTCACCGCCACCCTGCCCGGCCGCAACAGCCGCAGCATCGTGGGACGACCACATCGGGCTGGGGCGAACTACGGGCGGCTCAAGCCGTCAGCAGCCCAGCGGCAAGGGCAAGGCAAGGCGCCTGCCAACGGGCCACTTCGCGGCGAGACAGTTCGGGCCGCCTTGCCGGCAACCCCAGGCTTGTGACCAGCCTGGCGTCGGTTCGGCTCCCCAGCGTCAGGAAACGAGTGGACCTTAGTGGACACCACTCCAACCCTCAAGCACCGCTGGAGGGTTTGCTGAACGGCGCATCCAGCAGAGGCAAAGCCAGCCGCGAGCGCAGTGGAACGTGCGCGACGGAAGCTCTTGGCGGAGCACTCGCCGCCGCGCATCCACGGCGAGGACGAATCATCGACGCGATCTCCGAGGTGCTAATCGGCGAGCGCGACCCGATGCAGGCTCGCGACGTGCATGCGCGGGTAGAGACTCTCCTGGTCGAACCCGTGCGGTGGTCGTCAGTCAAGGCAACTCTGGCCGGCAACCTCACGGGCCCGACCCCAGATTCGTCCGCGTGGCCCGCGGACGCTACGGCGTCCCCTCCCCCACGCCAACCAGCGCGACCCGCCCGGCGACTGGCGAGACCTGCACGTCGACGCGAAAGCAGGCGTGAGCTCCGCCTGGGACGAGACGCCTGCAAACTCGTCCGCAGCAGGAACGACGGGCTCGACGACCGAGGCGCTCGCTTGGCAACCAATGCAGCTGTGTTGACGCGCAATCGCGAGCGCCGTAAAGCGGTATCGTCCGCTCCTCGCCGGAAGCCTCGCACACAGCCGACGCTTCAACGGAGCCCGTTGATCGCGATGCGCCTTGGGGAGATTCGACGGGGCGCGTGCTAGCGAGCGTCGCAGCGCACAGCGGTGCGACCACCTGGACAGCCGGAGAGGAAAAATGACCAAGTACACAGATGAAAAGTCGAACTTCGGAGCCGATGGGGCCTTTTTCCGCATCATCCACGAAGGGCTGAAAGGGTTCGCGGACGGAGAGGACTACTTCGACCTTCTGGCCGCCGACGTGGTTTTCGAGTACGTCATCTCTGTTCCTGGCTACCCCAGGCGCGTCGAGGGGCGACAGAACATCATCGACCTGTACAGCAACTACGACGACTACATGACCGTCCACACAGCTGACAATCTACGCGTCTACAGGGATCCGGAAGCGTCGGTGGTCGTCCTTGAGTACGAGGTACACGGCGAATCGGCACCGACCGGACGGCCGTACAACAACCGTTTCGTTTCCATCGCCACCGTCAAGGACCGCAAGGTGACGCACTGGCGGGACTACCTCGACCCGATCGCGGTGTTCGACGCCGTAGGCTGGCCCGACGCACCCGCCTGAGCAATTACGATCAAGCCACCGGCCCGATGCAGCCGCGGCGCTTGCTCTCCCCCGGCGAGCGGTAGCCAGAGTCGGCTAATGGCGTTGCTGCTTAGGAGAGGAGGGGCAGTTGGGAAAGCAGAAGTCTCGGCCCGGTCTGTCCGGGCTATCGAGTTTCGTCCGCAGCGAGCGTCAGCGAGGACTCGGTTCAGACGCTCGCTCAGCCGCGAGAGCGGGCGCGATGCGCGTCCCCTCCTCTTGGCCGGACGCTCGCAGCCCATTGGCGACGTCGGCGCCGGTGCCGTTGAGCGTCTCTTCCAGCCAGTCGAGGATACGGGCGCAGGCGATCCGCTCCGCGCCGCTCTGGCAGTGTGCGTCGGCTCCCTCGACAGCGGTGAACTCCAGCAGCGTCTTGGGGCAGGTGAGGTGCTCGTATAGCTCCTGTGGTTGGCCGGGCAGGAACGTGTCGCCCGTTCCGGCGCAGACGAGGGCGGGACACTGGATCTTCTCCGCAACCCCGTCGCGCAAGTTGTACTTCAGGTACTCGGCGGCGAAGGCCCGCGGCGTCGGCTGCCCGGTCACCCACATGCCGTGGCTGAACGCCCATGCCTGCGTCGGGTCTGCTGCTGCTGCTTGGGCCAGCATGGCGTCCAGTTCGGGGTTCTCGGGCGCACTGAGCTGCCGTTCAGCGCTGTCGCGGTCGCCCGGCCAGTGCGCGAGAACTGTGGCGCCCATATCGTAGACGCCATCCCAGGCGATGACGGCCGCCAGGCGCCGCTCGAACGCCGCGGCTCGTGGTGCGAGCACTCCACCCATGCTGACGCCCATCAGGGCTACCCGCTCTGGATCGACCTCGGGTAGCTTCAGCGCGAAGTCGAGCACCGGCGCGACTACGTTCTCCCAGTCCGGGCGGAATACGAGACCGCGCCGATGCAGCGTGCCTGGCTGTCCGGGTCCGTCGAAGGTGAGCACCGTGAAGCCACGTTCTGCGGCGGCCGCTGCCCCGAAGAAGTGCATCTCCTCAGCGCTGCCGTCGAATCCGTTGTGCGCGACGAGGGTGGGCAACGGGACGCCCGGCGGGCCGCCGCGGTACAGGTAGCCGGGAAGCGTCGTTCCCTCGAAGGGGATCTCGACGGGCTCGATGGCCGGCACGAGCAACTCCGCAGCCTGCCGGAAGCACTCGACCTGACGGTCGTAAGCGAGCCGGATGCGCGGGTCATCCGGCTCGCCGTGCAGGAAGAACTCGGCGTTGCGATAGTAGTTGGCCGCGCGCAGGAAGCCGTCCCGCGCACTGACTTGGTGCCCGCGTCCCAGCGTCGCTTCGGCCTCTGCGGCTATGCGGTCCGCGGTGGCAAGCCACTCGTCGTGCCAGCTGTCGTAATCGCGCGGCTTGATCTGCTCAACGGTCATCGCAACCTCGCCGAAGTCGGCACCGCCGTAGGCGATATGACCGAAGCTGCGCAGCGTCTCAAACCAGAACTGCTCATCGTCGGGGAAGTACACGGACCGCACGCTGAAACTCCCTTCATCTTTCGCCAGGGACGACCAGCGACACGAGGGACGTTAGACGCCCACGTAAGGGCGGTCGTCAGTACGCCGCCGCAGACTTCGTGTCGCTTTCCGCCCAGGGGACCCCCCTGCTCGCGCCGCGCTACTCCATACCCCGGCTGATCGCAGCCCTGCTCCGCGCCGAAAGCAGGCGCCGCCCGGGTAGCCAACGAGACGCCCAGGTTGGACTGCCATGAAGAAGGCCCCCTCTGGTGACACGCTCCGTCTGTCACCGAGGAGCGAGTTCAAAGGAGGCCCGTCTTCAATGTTGCATGCTGGACTAGATCTCAGCCGAAAGAAGCTCGACATCTGCCTGCTCTCCGATCAAGGAGAGCATCTCGACCAACTCGTCACGCCACCCGACGCCGACGCACTGAGGACCCTCGCGAGGCGGATCGAGGAGGTCCACCACTAGCCGGTCTGCGCCGTGATCGAGTCGATGACCGGAGCCCGCCTCGTCCACGACACGCTCGAGCAGGAGGGCTGGGACGTCGAGATCGCCGACGCACAGAAGGTCAAGGGTCTCGCGCCGCTTGCCTGCAAGACCGACAAGATCGACTCGAAGGTCCTCGCGGTGCTCAGTCACCGCGACTTGGTGCCGGCGATCTGGCTGCCCGATCCGAGCGTCCGCGAGGAGCGTGAGCTCGCCCGCTTCCGCTTGCACCTCGTCAAGCACAAGTCGGCGCTCAAGAATCGCATCCACTCGACCCTGATTAACTTCGCCAAGCCCTGCCCGGTCACCGACCTGTTCGGAGTCGAGGGCCGAGAGCTGCTTGCACGAATGCAGGTCCCGGAGCCATGGCGAGGAAACATCACCGCCTCGCTCAAGCTGATCGACGACCTCGAAGCGCAGATCGCGCAGGTCAACGCGCGGTTGAAGGAGGGCCACGCCGAGCACCCCTACATCCCGTTGCTCCTGAGCGCTCCGGGGATCGGCTGGGTCCTCGCCTTCACGATCGCAGCCTAGATCGGCGAGATCGAGAGGTTCACCTCGTCGGAGAAGCTGGCCGGCTATACCGGCCTTTGCCCTCGCGTCCCATCAGTCAGGGGAGAAGGACCGCCGCGGGCCCTTGACCAAGCACGGGCCGACCTACCTTCGCTGGGCGCTGCTCGAGGCGACGATGCACGCGCTAAGGCACCCTGCCTACTCCGAGCGCTATGAGCGCACCAAGCGCCGGCTCGGAAAGCAGCGCGGTGCCAAGGTCGCCCAGGTCGACCTCGCACGCAGACTCGCCCACGCGATCTGGCACATGCTTTCCCGCAAGGAGAACTTCGCTCCCCGAGGCGCCGCTTTTCGTCTGGCGGCCTGACCGCCCTTTTTGGACTTGCGCCCGAGCGAACATCCAATCTCGCCTGATCCTCCCCACGAGGAGGCCATAGAGACATGAGCGTCGCTCCACATCATCAACCCGCGACTGACCCCGCCTCATCGAGCGCTACTTGACAACCAGCCCTTCTTCATAGAGACGACAAGCGAGCGTCTCGGCATCCTGCGGCCGCGCTGCCGCTTACCCGCCGAAGCGGGCGTCACGCGAGGTGTCGCCTACGCGCCATCACGAGACGGTTCCGCGCCCCCTGTAAAGGCATGACCGATGGGCGATACTGGGCTCGAACTCGCCACCCGAGCGCACCTCAGGCATATCGGCCGTTCTCAGGTGCTCTGAGATGCTCTGAGGTCACCTAAGGTCACGGCAAGAAGCGGCCCGAATGCGGCCACGGCCCGTAGGAGACGCTGAGCGGCATCAGGCCGCGCGCCGGGAGCATGATGAGGGTGCTCGGCGAAGTTCGGCGGCAGCACGATCACGGCGGCGGATGAGGCGTAGCGAACACGATGTTCACGACATGGAGAAGTCGTCGCAACGGGTGCCGATGACAGGCCGGCGAGCCCGAACTGGCGCCCTAGCTCGAACAGCACGTGACACTCGCTGGAGCCAGATGAGCCGATCGCCGCTTACGCCAAGCGTCGCGAGATCGTTGAAGCGGGCCTCGCGGACGGGATCAGCGCCGGCGATGAGCCAGCGCTCGTGGCCAGAGAGGTGATCGCCGCGGCGACCGACGCGCGCCCTAAGCTCCGATACCCCGTGGGCAGGGAAGCGCGCCGCGTAGGCACGGCACGCCGCTACGCGCCGGCCTCGTTCTTCGACAAGCAGGTCCGCAAGATCAACAAGCTGCCCGCGTGATTCCGGGCTAGAGGTCGGTCGTCATCGCCGCGGGGACAGCAGGCGCTCGTCGGGCGCCGACAGCGCGTTCTGCAAGCGACGGGTGCTTGCGGCGCTCGGTCCCGCTCCGCGAAGCCAGTCAGGCTCACCAGACCGAGAGGCATGAAGATCGCGCCGCGCCGCGTCGGCGGCGTTCTCGACCGGTGGCGGGGCTCGTTCAGCGGTCGGCGTCGGGAAGGTCGGGGAGCGCGGGCTCGTCGATGCCGAGATTGCCGGTGCTGGCGAGCGGCCGGACCTGGAGGTAGACACCGGTCCGATGGGTGTTCGACTCGCGAGCGCGCTTCATGGCCGGGGCATGGCCGCCAGGTTGGTAGGCGAAGTCCTGCGCCGAGCTGCGACTGCTCCAGATACTGATCGACGTGTGCTCAAAGGGTGGATCTGCGTGCACATCGATGCTGCCTCGATGGCCCGGGTGGTGGCGAGCCACTTGTTGCACTCGCCGGGCTCCTCGGCATCGTCCTCGGAGAGCACACGATCCCGTTCCCCAAAGAACAGCTGCCTCAAATCCTCGCCATACTCACTCGGACACATCACTAGGTCAGACTGGTTTGAGACGTGCCAACCGCCTTTTGGAGGGTTTCGGTCGCTCCGCGCCCGTGGAGCGCGTCTCGCTGGGCGCCATATAAGCATTGGAGCGTCGGCTGATAGACGAGCGTCTGGCGGCCGCGACATCTAAAGGTATGGCCAATGGACCTTAGTGGACACCACTCCAACCCTCGAGCGCCCCTGGAGGCTTTGCTCAATGACCCATCCAGGGATGCCGAAGCCAGTCGCGAGCACCGTCGGACGTGCGCTCCCAGAGCCCCCGGGGGAGGCGGTCGGCACCAAGCATCTGCGGCAGGGGCGGATCATCGACGCCATCTCGCACGTGCTAAGGGATGAGGGCCACCACATGAAGGCTCGCGACGTGCACGCGCGCGTAGAGACTCTCCGGGGCGAACCCGTGCCGTGGTCGTCCGTCAAGGCAACGCTCGCTGGCAACCTCACGAGCCCGACCCCCAGATTCGTCCGGCTGGCTCGCGGACGCTACGGCGTGTCCTTCTCCGCGCAAATGAGCGTAAGTCGCCCGGCGACGACCGAGACGCCCGGTTCGCCGCGAAGGCAGGCGTGAGCGACCCCTGGGGACGAGAGTGCTGCCTCTCGTCTCTATGAAGGAGGGCTGGTTGTCAATAGGGGTCGATGGTGGGTGGTCAGGGTCCTCTCGTGGCTTGATGTTTGGGAGCGGCGCTCATCTCTCTATCGCCTCCTCGGCGGGAGGACCAGGCGACATTGGAGGCCGGCCTCGGGGGCGCAATTCCAAAAGGGCCGTCACGCGGCCAGACGAAAAGCGGCGCCTCCCGGGGCAGGAGTGGGTGCGAAGGGCTGGTTGTTGGTGAGCATGTGCCAGATCGCTTCGGTGAGCTTTCTTGCGATGTCGATCTGGGCGACCCGGGCGCCGCGCTGTTTGCCCAGGCGTTTCTTGTTGCGCTGGTAGCGGCTCGGCGTAGACAGGGTGTCTGACGGCATGCATCGTGCTCTCGAGCATCGCCCAGCGCAGGTACTTCGGGCCCTGCTTGGTCAACGGGCCGCGGCGGTCCTTCTCCCCGGACTGGTGAACGCGCGGACATAGCCCGGTGTAGCCGCACAGCTTCGTGGCTGTCGGGAAGCGGGTGATGTCGCCGATCTCGGAAGCGATCGTGAACGCGAGTACCCATCCGATCCCGGGGACGGTCAACAGCAGCGGCACGTACGGATGCTCAGCGCCGGAGGCCTTCAGATCGCGGTTGATCTCGGCGACCTGGCGTTCGAGATAGTCGATCAGCTCAAGACTCGCGTCGACCGTCTGACGCCACGGGTCGGGAATCTCGCAGCGGTCGAGCAGCTCACGGCCTGCGGCACCGAACAGGTCGCTGACCGGGCACGGGTGCCCGAAGGAAAGCATCGTGGAGTGAATGCGGTGCTTGAGCATCGACTTGTGCTTGACCAGATGAAGGCGAAACCGCGCTTGCTCGCGCTCTGAGCGAATACGCGGATCGGGCAGCCAGATCGTGGGCACGAGGTCGCGCTCGGAGAGCACCGCTAAGACACGCGCGTCGATCTTGTCGGTCTTGCACGCCAGCGGCGCGAGTCCCTTGACCTTCTGCGCATCGGCGATCAGAACCTCCCAGCCAAACTGCTCCAGCGTGTCGTGAACAAAGCGCGCACCGGTCATCGACTCGATGACCGCCCGCACTGGCGCGCCATGGCGCCCGACGCGGCGAACAAGAACGCGCAGGCCGTCGGCGTCAGGCGGCGCAGCGAACTCCTCCACCAGCTCGCCGTGCTCAGAGATCAGGCAGACATCCAGACGTTTGCGACTCAGATCCAGTCCAGCGTGCAACATTGTGTTCGGGCCTCCTCTGGCTCGTTCTCAGTGACAAGCCGGAGCTTGCCACCGAGGAGGCCCTCCTTCATCGCATTCCAAACCAGGCGCCCGCCGGACGCTAGTGGAGACGCTCCCTGCCAGCGCGTAGCAGTAGTGGCAGCCGGTTCTGCTCTTCTCCCCTGCGTCGCTAGGCGTCTACCGCGTACAACTGCCAGGCGTCGGGAACGCCCTTCAACGTGTGAGTGCCGCGATCTGTGAACTGGAGGCCCGATCCGGCTACTAGATCCTTCACGGTCCGGGATACAAGCAGCTCTTGTGGTTCGGCTTGAGCGCTGACCCGCGCGGCGATGTGGACGGCGATGCCGCCGATGTCGTCTCCCATCACCTCGCACTCGCCGGTGTGCAGGCCGGCGCGAACACGGAGCCCCGACGTCTCCGAGGCTTGGAGAATCGCCCTCGCGCAGTGGATCGCGCGGGCCGGGCCCTCGAACGTCGCGAGGAAGCCATCCCCGGTCGACTTCACCTCGCAGCCGTTGAACCGGCCCAGGGCCTCGCGTACCGAGCGCTGGTGTCGCTCGAGCACCTCGCGCCAGCGCTGATCACCGAGATCCGCGGCCGTACGCGTCGAATCGACGATGTCAGTAAAGAGCACCGTGGCTAGGACGCGGTCGGTCTCGGGTAAGGCGCGCGTCCCGGTGAGAAACTCCTGCACAGCGCCGAGCCATTCCTCGGTGCCCTGGAAATAGAAATTGTGGTCATCGCCCTCGAACTCGACGATCCGTGCGTTCGGCAGGTGCTCGGCCAGCCACCGTCCGTGGCGAACGTTGACCAGGCGGTCGTGGGTGCGGTGCAGGATGAGTGCCGGAGCGTGAACGCTCGCCACGACGTCGCGGACGTCGGTATCGAGGAACATCTGCGCTAGCGCGATCATCATTCCGGGGCTCGCGGTCGAGCGTTCGAGGCGGCCCCAGAACTCACGCGCCTCCGGGTGGTCCGCCTGGCTGGGAGCGGAGATCTCGATGATGGACCCATCACCCCAGTGAGGCAGGACCAGCTCCACTGCCGACTCTGTCAGGGCCGCAGCTGGGGTTCCCCACGGGTAGTCCTCGGCGTAGGTGGTGCGCGCCATCCCTCCGGTGCAGACAAGGGCTCGGACGCGCTGCGGGTAGGTCGCGGCGAACAGGATGCTCATCGGGACCCCCTCGGAGATCCCCACGAGCGCGGCGCGCTCGGAGCCCGCGGCGTCCATGACCGCGCGGACGTCGTCCATCCGTTGCTCGAGGGTGGGGGCGTCGGTCACCGGATCGGACAGGCCCGAGCCACGGCGATCGAAGCTGATAACGCGGGCGAAGGACGCCAGGCCTTCCAGTAGCCGTGCCGACGGCTCATACTCCCAAGCCAGCTCGACGTGGGTAGTGAACCCCGACACCAGCACAAGGTCGAGGTCGCCCTCGCCAAAGACCTGGTAGGCGATGTGCCTCCCGCCGCTTCGCGCGTACTTAGTCACAGGCCGCCGTGTTGGTGTGCTGTATGCCCCGATGGGACCGCCTTTCCTGTCTGCCGCTAGGGGGACGATTTGGTGCGCTCTGACATTCGCCGATGGCGCTCTAGTGTCCCACGTATTCAGCTCCACGCCCGCGCTGGTTCCGCACTCGCGCTTCTGTTTCCGCCCCCTCGAGCACTCCTGGAGGCTTACTCGAGGACATCTTCTCCCGATCCCGGAGCCCGCGCAAGCTGGCCCGGCACGGGCGTTCTCGCGTACAGGTCCTTGTTCTCGCGCTCGAGCTCCTTGATCCGCTGGGCCTCGGAGGTCGTCACGCCGGGCCTTTGGCCCTCATCGATCGCGGCGCGGCGCACCCACTTACGAAGCGTCTCTGGCCCCATGTCGCACTTCTCGACGATCGAGCAGATAGCCGCCCATTCGCTCGGGTACTCCTGGCGGCGCTCGAAGACCAGCCGCACCGCACGCTCGCGATCGTCGGATACCTCATGCCTCGTCTCATGGCCCAAGCCTCTCACCGGAACGAGCCTCCAAGAATCCCGGGGCGATTCATATTGCCTGGATGCCCGAGGGGTCCACGACGCCTTATCCGGAGGGGCTGGCTCGACGGGCAGCGTGGCGGCGGGCGTCGGTGTAGGGTTTGCGGCCTGGTAATTGGCGGCGGGATGCCATCGCGGGGGTTTCGTGGGGGCGTTGCTCCAGGATGGCACAACAAGGAGGACACTAATGTCTGCTTGGAGGATGGGCGCGCGGCTGCTGCTGACGTGTGTTGTTGTGCTGGCGTGGGCGGCGTTGATGGCCGCGCCGTCGTGGGCAAGCGGCGGGACGACGCTGTGCGTTCCAAAGGCGGAAGGTGCATCGCTCGTGACGCCCAAGCACGGCAAGTGTAAAAAAGGTTACAAGCTCACACTTCTGGGCGGGGAAGCGGCCGAAGGCAAAGCCGGGGCGCAGGGCAAACCCGGACCCGAAGGCAAAACCGGAGCCGAAGGCAAAACCGGAGCCGAAGGCAAAACCGGAGCCGAAGGCAACCTTGGCCTGACGAGCGGCGAACTAGAAACGCTCAAGAGCATCCTGCCGCACATGACCTATGTGGCCTCGGGAGTCGGCGGCAAGCCGACCGTCCAGTTCTCGGGCGTCAACGTACAGGTCGTCAACGGCGAAGGCAAAACCGCGACCAAAAACGGCGCCGGCAACCTGATCCTCGGCTACGACGAGGACCTGGCCGCGCATCCACAGACCGGATCGCACGATCTGATCCTCGGCACAGAACAGGAATTCACCACCTACGGCGGCATTGACGCCGGTAACGCCAACGCAATCACTGCCCCGTTCGCTTCGGTGAGTGGGGGCTTCCATAACACCGCCAGCGGCGAAGCGGCCTCGGTCAGCGGGGGCAGGCAGAACATCTCCAGCGGAGTCTTCGCCTCGATCAGCGGCGGCAACAACAACACGGCCAGCGGAAGGTGGGCCTCGATCAGCGGCGGCGAATCCAACACCGTCACGGTGGGCCGCGCCTGGATCGGCGGCGGCCTAGGGAACGAAGTCTTCGACTTGGCAGGAGAAGAAGGCGAATTCGCCGCCATCTTCGGAGGCAAGGAAAACAAGACGCACACACCGTATGCCGCTATCCCGTAAGCGCCGCTGGAGCCTTACATCTCGGCGGCCCGTCCCTCGAGGTCGGGTCGCCGAGCACTATCACAGCCAAAGTCGTGCGTGCTTGAGAGCGGATTGCAGCAGCAGCAAATCCCCAGCGGCTGCAGCCCCCAGCGGCCCCGATGCCGGCGAGTCAGTGCTCACCATTCGTAGTCGTGCGCTCATCGCCTGGTTAGGACACCGCAGGCGCCGCACCGCGTTACGGAGCCCGTTGCCGATCGAGGATTGCGTGGTTCACGGCGGACGAATCGGACGGCTCCTCTCAGTGAGGAGCGGGTGCGTTGATGGTCGAGCGCGACGTGCCCGGTTTGGACGAGAGCGAGAGGGGATCGACCGCGGGGTTGGAGTCCGGCCTCTGCGATCGTCAGCGAATGGGCGATACTGGGCTCGAACCAGTGACCTCCGCCTTGTCGAGGCGGCGCTCTCCCAGCTGAGCTAATCGCCCTGGGATCGACGCAAGATTACCAGCGGGAGTTGGGCGTTTCGCGACGGCGACAATGCAGACGTTAGGCCGACATCGCTGGCCGGGAGCATCGACGCGGTCCCGCCTCGCCTACTCGCGGACGAGATCCGGGCGCCAGGCTAGAGCCTCCCAGCGGCGCCCGGATCTCTCTTCCGCTCAGGGCACGAGCACTTCCTGCCCTTCGCGAGATTCGCCTTCTTCATTTGACCCCTGGGGACCGTACGGGGAGCGCCGTGCGTAGGGGCTTTCCTGGCCGGAGCCGCCTTCGGAGCCGCCCTGGCTTCCTTCGGAGCGGCCCTGGCCTTCGGAGCCGCCCTGGCCTCCTTCGCTGCCGCTCTGGCTGCCTTCGGAGCCGCTCTGGCTCTGCGTGGCCGAGCCGTAGGAGACGCTCTTTCCGGCCTCGATCTTCTTGACGGCCTGCGCGACGGTGTTGGAGGAGATCGCGAAGCCAACCCCGGTGCTGCCCGGCTGCGAGCCGGCGACGCGTGCGGCGTCGCTTGCGATCTGCGAGTTCACGCCCACCACTTCGCCGTCTTCGTTGAGCAGGGGCCCGCCGGAGTTGCCGGGGTTGAGCGCCGCGTCGGTCTGGATCGCCCCCGTGATCTTGGCCCCGTCGGGAGCCGCTATTTCGCGCCCCACGGCCGAGACGATCCCGCGCGTGAAGGTCTCTTCAAGGCCGTAGGGGTTGCCGATCGCATACACCGAGTCGCCGATCTGCAGCGAGCTGGAGCTGACGAACTTGAGCGGCTTCAGGCCGAGACCCGAGGGGTTCACGTGGATCAGCGCCAGGTCGCTGTTGGCTTCTTCGCCGACGAGCGTGGCCGTGCGCGTCGTGCTCGTGGACCCGCCCGGGTTCACGCTCAGGCTCGTCGCACCCTGGACGACGTGGTCGTTCGTCAGGATCAAGCCTTCTTCGTTGAGCACGATCCCCGTGCCGCTGTCCTCACCGGATGCCGTCGTCGCCTTGATCGAAACGACACCCGGTGAGTTGCGTTGGAAGATCTGCGTCGCAGATAGGCCGGCAGCGGCCACCGAGCGGCGAGTACCGGAGGCAGTGCTCGGCACGGCGACGATCGTCGCGCTCCTGGCAGCCGTCGTGCCACGTTGGGAGCCGGCGCCCGTGAGCAGCACCACGGCGCTCGCCGAGGCCGCGCCGATGAGCGCCGCGAGAGATATAGGGATGAGTAGGCGCCGCATGGATGACCTCCGTTTCGTGGAACGCATCCATGGTGCGAAGGTCTCCTGCGCGAACGCTAACGATGTGCGAAAGCCCCGCTAACGGCGTTCGAAACCTCGCCTAAGCCGTTTGAGAGAGATTGGTAATAGCCGGCTGGGTGTCGCGCCGGACCCGGTAGGCGAGCGCCCTAGCCCGTACGGCCGATACGCTACGGGCGCAATCCCGGCGACGTGGCGGAGTGGCTACGCAGCGGCCTGCAAAGCCGTTTACACCGGTTCGATTCCGGTCGTCGCCTCTACGACGGCCGGCCGCGTGGCCCAGCCCCGGCCGGATCTCCGGCGCGCTCGCGCCCGCACGAAAGCTAGTCGTCGGGTCCTGCGCGACCCCTCAGGCGCTCTGCGCCGTGGTCTGCTTCTTGTGCGAGGGGAGCTTCGCCTTGAGCTCCTCGATCTTCGCGTCGATCTCCTTCTGGTGCTGCTCGTGGCGCTCCTTGTGCAGCCGCTTGCGCGCTTCCGTCGCCGCTTGGTGCTGGGCCTCTTCGGCGGCGGCGATCTCCGCTTCGACCTCGTGCACCTGGCGCCTGAGCACCGTGCCGGAGAGGCGAGCCATGGCGCTGTCGAGCACCTCTGGGCTGGACTCGCTCACCTCGGCTAGCAGCGCCGTGTGTCCCACCTTGACCGAACGAGAGATTTCGCTCAGGGCCGACTTGGTTTCGAATTCTTCGTGGAGGTCGAACAGCGAGCCGGCCAGCAGGCCGGATGCTCCCCCGATCAGCACTCCCAGCGGTCCGCCGATCACCCCGATCAGCAGGCCGATGATGCCGCCGGTGGCGATTCCGGCCCCGAAGCTATCCCCGATTTCGTCCTTGACGATGACCTTCCCATCGTCGTCACGGACAACAACGGCGGCGGCCCGAAGCTCCACCTGATTCTGCGAGTCGAGCTCCTTGAGGATCGTCAGCGCCTCGTAGGCCTTGCTGTCCTCGTCGAAGTTCACAACGACGACGTCCAAGCTGTTCGTCTGCTCATCGGACATAGCGTTCCTTCCTCGAATGCACGTACAGGAGGAGACCAATGGTCTTGCCGATCACGACCCAGTGCATCGGTAAAGAGCGGAGGCCCGGCCTTCGGAAAAATACGGAGCGAAGCGCAGCCAGGCGCTCGCCGTCGAGCTCACACGTCGACTCAGGCGCGGGAGCGATTGGCTCGGCAGGTATTCGACCAGACCGCGCGGCTGACCAGCTCCAGAGCGGGAGATCCTGGGCCGCACGGCCCCTTGGAGCGGGAGGTCCCCGTCGCAGGGGGCCTCCCCTGCGTCTTACAGCGGCCGCGAGCTGACTACGAGCTCGCCTTCAGCTCGAGCAGCGGCTGGTAGCACGTCCAGCAGCCTTCGTCGAGACGGAACGTCCCCGTTCCGCCGTGCGGCGCGCGGCGTTGCTGTCGATCAAGCGTTCAGGCGCTTCCGAAGCTCGCCAGCGCCTGCGTCAGCGTCCCCTCGTCCTGCGGCCCGCGCAGGACGGCCTTGATGCGACCCTGGGCGTCGAGCACGAACGTCGTCGGCAGGCCGGTTAGGCGGTAGGCGTTGCCGACGGTCCCTTCGCCGTCGCGAACGTTGGGGAACGTCCACCGGTAGCGCGCGATGAACGAAGCCGCCCCGCCGCGCGCGTCGCTCCAGTCCACCCCCACGATCCGCCCGCGCCCCGCGCTGCTCAGCGCGAAGCGCTCCAGCGCCGGCGCCTCGCGTTCACATGGGCCACACCAGCTCGCCCAGAACACGACGACCGCGCCGCGCCCGTGCGAGCCGGCGAGCAGGCTCGCGAGGGTCACCGGGGCGCCCGCGAGGTGTTCGCTCGGAAGCGCCGGCGCCGCGCGGCCCTGCGCGGGAGGGCTGCTCGATGCGAGCCCGAACAACACGAAGGCCGCAACAGCCGCCCCACATACCAGCGCGATAGCGACGAGTCGCATCCTGCGCGGCATCGCCGGCTCGACTCAGTCGGCGGCCAAGAGCGGCACGTCGTGGGCGATTTCGCTCGGCTGGAAGCTCGGGGCATAGATCGTGATGCGCTTACCCGAGCCGCCGATCCCGTAGATCAAGCCCGAGTGGTTGATGAACTGAGGCTTTTCAGCGTCGCGTTCGGAGCCCACGCCCCAGGCCGCCCACACGGCCCCAAGTTCGCGCGCCGAGCCGACGAGATACTGCATCCGCCCCGTCATCTCATGTCGCGCCAGAAACGCCGACACCGCGTTGCGCGTGTCGCCTCGCGGGTCCACCGAGACGGCGATGATCTGCACTTTGGAGGCGGTCGCCGCGCCCATCAGGTTCTGCGCGACGCGCAGCTGGGAGGTGATCAGCGGACAGATGTCCGGGCAGTTCGTGTACAGGAACGTCACGAGCACGGCTTTGCCTCGGTAGGAGTCGATGTTCACCGGCTGGCCGAGGTAGTTGTGCAGCGACAGCGGCGGCGCCTGCCTGACCGGCGTCAGCAGCCCGGCCGCCTCGAAGTGGGCCTGTTCGGCGTGCGCCTTGCCGCTGGCGCCGGAGGAGCCCCCGACCGTGACGAGCGCGATCACCCCTGCGATCAGCACCAAAGCGAGCAGCGAGAGCAGCAGCCGCAGGTCGAGGCCCTGTTTGCGCATCCGACCTCGAACTTATCAGCGTGTCCCCGCCTTCGCGCCGGCCTGCGTCACGGCGCATCGACGGTTTCGCGCGCCGGCTGGCCTCGGCAAGAACGCTTGCACTCCTTCCCCGGTAACGCATCTTGCAAACCGATCTGTTAGTTTGCCGCCCGTTCGTGCCGAGTCCTTCACCTCAAGGGGTGCGGGAGCGGGGGACCCAATGCAGCCGTCAGGCTGCGGGGGCGAATCGCCACACGTGTGGCGTAGCGTAGTCGTTTACGCGAGCCCGACAGCTAACCCCGTAGGCGCATGGAAACGGAATGGAGAAAGGACGCCCTCGCATGTCGGGATCCACGCGTGACCTTGCAGTTCTTGAGCATTGGAGCGCTTCGCTGCAGCGCTCGCGCGAACGTCGCGCGCGCTCGGGCCGCGGCCGAGCGCGCCGCGCCGCCCCCCTGCCGGCGACGCCGCTGCTGCAGCTCGACGGCAGCGCGGCCGCGCGCGATCTCGCCGACGAGACGCCCTGGGAGCTTTCGCTCGGCCGCTCACGGGCCCGCAGGCGGGCCGCCGCGCTGCAGTTCGTCCCCGGCGGCTCCCGCGCCAAGCGCATCTCGATAGGCACGTTGGCGGCGCTCTCGGTGGCGCCCACCGCGAGCATCGCGAGCGGCGGCCAGGGCGCCAGCGCCTCAGGCGTCAACCCCGAACCGGCGACCACGACCGAACACTCGATAATCCTCAGCTTCGGCAGCGAAGGCCGCCAGGTGCAGCTGCTGCAATCCGCACTCGGCGGCATCAAAGTCGACGGCATCTTCGGCCCCGAAACCGAAGAAGCCGTGCGCAAGTTCCAGGAAAGCCACGGCCTGCAGGTGGACGGCATCGCGGGCCCGCTGACGACCGCGGCGCTGCGCGCGGGAGGCGGCTCTGGAGCGCTGAGCGCCGACATCGCCAGCACGATCCCGGGCGAAGGCACGACCAGGCCCGCAGTGGAGGAAAAGACCCTCGCGACGGCCAGGAGCGCGGCCGCGAAGCCCTCCTCCGCCTCGGGAACCGGGGAACCGGCCAAACCCGAAACCGAAGCTCCCAGCGCCGTCGCGCGCCTGCAGCACGCGCTCAAGCTCCCCGTTGACGGTGAATTCGGCCCCCAGACGGAGGCCGCAGTGCGGAGGCTGCAGGCCCGCCATGGCCTTACGGTCGACGGCATCGTGGGACCGGAAACGTGGGCGGTGGTCGGGATTCATAGCCCCGAAACGCTCACCCCGCCCCCCTCGGCCCTGCCGCAGCCTACGCACCGCCACCACGGAGCCGCCCACGCCGCCGCGCAGGCGACGGTGAGCGTGAGCGACAGCGAACAATCAGGCCAGCCGGCCGCGAGCGGCAGCCCGGTCGAACGCCTACAGAAAGCGCTCAAGCTCCCGATCGACGGCGAATTCGGCCCCGCCACCGAGGCCGCTGTGCTGCGTCTGCAGGCTCGCCACGGGCTCACGGTCGACGGCGTCGTCGGGCCTTCGACGTGGACCGTCCTCGGCATCCACAGCGAGGGCACGCTCACTCCGCCAGCCTCGGCGCGCGTCTCCCAGCAGAGTGCCGAAAGCAGCTCCGGGGGTGGCTCCGGCGGCGGCTCCACGAGCAGCGCGGGCGGAGGCGAAGGCGTCATAGCGCGCGTGGTCGCTGCGGCCGATGAAATCGCGACCCGGCCCTACGTGTGGGGCGGCGGCCACGGCTCCTTCCAGTCTGAAGGCTATGACTGCTCGGGCTCGGTCTCCTATGCGCTCCACGGCGGCGGCCTGCTCAGCTCGCCCGAGGACTCCACCGGGCTGGAGTCATACGGCGAACCGGGCCCCGGCCGCGACATCACGATCTACGCCAACTCCGAACACGCCTTCATGGTGATCGACGGGCGCCGCTTCGACACCGTCGCGCTCGCCGAAACCGGCACGCGCTGGTCGGGCAGCATGACCTCGACGGCGGGCTTCGTCGCCCGTCACCCCAGCGGGCTCTAACGGCCCGCCCACGCGCCGCCGGACCGGTCGCCCCTGCGGCCGATCCGGTGCTGCGCGGGGCGAGCCCTCCCAAGCGCCGCCTAGCCTCCTGCGACTGGCACCGGAAGCAAGGAGATCGGCGATGCTCGCCCGCGCCCACACCTTCACCCTCGACGGGCTCGACGTCCACCGCGTCGCGGTCGAGGTCGACGTGCGCCGCGGCCTGCCGGCGTTCACGATCATCGGGCTTCCCGACGCCGCGCTGCGCGAGGCGCGCGAGCGCGTGCACACGGCGATCCTCAACTCGGGCTTCGAGTTCCCCGCGCAGCGCGTTACGGCGAACCTCGCGCCGGCGAACGTGCCCAAGGCGGGGCCCGGTCTCGACCTCGCACTGGCGTGCGCGCTCCTCGCCGCGACCGGTCAGCTGCCGCCTGCGAGCCTCGAGCGCCACGTGCTGTTGGGTGAGCTCGCGCTCGACGGCTCGGTGCGCGGCTGCGAGGGCGCGCTGGCGATCGCCGACGCCACCCACCGCGCCGGCCTCCCGGCGCTCGCGCTGGCCCACTCCCACGCGCGCGAGGCGATGCTCGTGCCGGGCCTGCAGGTCGCGCCGTTGCGCTCCCTGCAGAGCGCCGCGCGGCTGCTGCGAGGAGGCGCGGGCGACCCGCCCGCGCCCTCCCCCATCCCCCGGCCGGCCGATCGCCGCCCCGACGGCTCGCGACCCGGTCCCGACCTGGCCGAGGTCTGCGGGCAGCACCACGCCGTCAGAGCGCTCATCATCGCCGCCGCCGGCGGGCACAACCTGCTCCTGAGCGGCGCGCCGGGCACGGGCAAGACGATGCTCGCCCACCGCCTCGCCGCGATCCTGCCACCGCTCAGCGTCGCGGAGTCCGTGGAGGTCGCCCGCATCGCGAGCCTCGCGGGCCGGAGCGTCACGGCTCTCGCGCGAGGGCGCCCGTTTCGGGCACCGCATCACTCGATCACCGCCGCCGGCCTCGTCGGCGGCGCGCGAAGGGGCTGGATCGGCGAGGTGGTGCTCGCCCACAACGGGGTCCTCTTCCTCGACGAGCTCGCCGAGTTCGCGCGCCCGACGCTCGAGGCCCTGCGCCAGCCCCTCGAGGAGGGGCAGATCGCGATCGCCCGCGCGCGTCACATCGCCACGTATCCCGCCCGCTTCATGCTGCTCGCCGCCACGAACCCCTGCGGGTGCGGGCGCGCTGGCGGGGAGGAGCCGTGCTCGTGCACCGAGGCCCAGCTGGCACGCCACCGCCGGCGCCTGAGCGGCCCGCTGCTGGACCGCATCGACCTGCTCGCCGGCCTCGCCCGCCACGACCGCGAGGGCCTGACGGCGCCGGCGCTGACGAGCTCCGCTCGAGCCCGAGAGCGCGTGCAGGCGGCGCGCGAGCGCCAGGCGGCGCGGCGCGATCGCGACGGCGTCGCACTGAACGCCCACCTCGACCCCGCGGCGCTGCTGAGTCACGCGCGCCTGGACGGTCGCTCGGAGGCGATGCTCCGGCGCGCCGGGGAACGGGGCATGCTCAGCGCCCGCGGCCAGCTGCGGGTGCTCCGCGTCGCGCGCACGCTGGCCGATCTCGACGCCAGCGACCGCGTGCGGGCCCGTGACGTCGGATCTGCTCTCGCGCTTCGCCCGGAGACAGCGCTGACGGAGACGGCCGAGCAGCCCGCGACCTCGGGGCGCTCTCGATGAGCGCGAACGGGGCCGCCCGCCGCGGTGGCGCCTGCGCCGACTGCCTCAGTCGAAGTCAGCTCCTGGCCGAGCTGATCGTGCCGCTCGACTACTGCGCGCGCGACCCTGCACGTCTGCTCGCCGTGCTCGCGCTCGACGGCGACGCCCTGCTCGCGGCGCTCGGCGGCAGACGCCGCCAGGAGCTCGCGGCGCGAGTGCGCGAGCACGAGGCGCAGGATGCGGCCGTGGCGCGGGCGCGGGACGCGGGCAGCGGGCGCGCCGCCGCCGTCTGCCGCCACGACGATCGCTACCCGCCACGCCTGCGCAGCCCCGAGGCGCCGCACCTGCTGTACGCGAGTGCTGGCGCCGAGCGGCTGCAGGAGCTCACCGCGGCTCCGGTCGTGGCGGTCGCGGGCAGCACCCGTGCCAGCGACTACGGCGCCGAGACGGCCCGCTCGCTGGCACGCGGGCTCGCGGCGTGTGGCGTAACGATCGCGACGGTCATGGAGCGCGGCATCGGGGCGAGCGCCCGGCAGGGCGCGGCGGAGGTGTGCGGCGCCCAGCTCTCCGTCGCCGTCGCCGGCCTCGACGGACCGCTCGCGCTCGACGCGCAGCCCTTGGCGCGGGCGATCGGGTCCTGCATGCTGGCCGAGCTGCCGTGCGCCACCCCGGGACGGACGTTCGGCCGGATCTCGGCGCAGCGCACGCTCGTAGCGCTCGCCGACGTCGTGCTGTGCGTCGAGGCGCGTGCCAGCGCGCGCGAGCTGCTCACGGCGCGCATCGCGCTTGCGTGGGGTCGCTCTCTGGGCGCCGTGCCCGGGCGCGTGAGCTCGCCGGGCGCCGGCGGCCCGAATGCCCTGCTGCGCGGCGGCGCAGCGCTCGTGCGGGGCGTCGAGGACGTGCTCGAGCTGTTGCCAGCTGGCTGCGAGCGCCCTCCGAGGAGCCCGAACGCACGCGACCGCGCGCTGCCTGCCGCGCTCGATGCGCGCCTGGGCGGGGTACTCGAGCGCGTGGCGGGCGGGCAAGACACGGCCGCGCGACTGTGCGAGCGGGAGACCGATCCCGGCGCGATCCTGCTGGCGCTCAGCGAGCTCGAGCTGCTGGGCCTGCTCGGACGCGGAGAGGCCGGGCGCTACGTGCCTCGCTGCGACGACGCGCTCGGGGCGATGAGCGGCAATCACGCGGACCGGGACGAGCTCAAGGAGCCGCTCCCCCGAGCCGACGAGTGATAGTGAGATGGCCCAGCGGCCCACAGCGTCCGACCGTCAGGCGATCAAGCCCGCACAGACGTGGCCTTCAGCGAGCGCGGCGGCGGCGTTCGCCCGTCTCGGCGAGGCGCTCGGCGACCACACGGGCGAGGTGCTCGAGCGCGTGAGCACCCGCACGAACCGCGTCTGCCCCCCGCTGGGTACGTGCGCGCGCAGCGGTCTCGCGCGCGTGTGTGTGCTCACCACCGCGGCGTTGGCCCGCTGGATCGCCGGGGAGTGCTCCGAGCGCTCGCTGACGCCGGGCGGGGAAGCGTGGGAGATCCTCGACGACATCGCCGCGCGGCGCTCGGCGACGCTCGCCGACGTGAGTGAGCGCTGCGAGCACTGGCGCGCGGCAGTGGTCGAGGTCCTGGCCGAGCAGGCCGGGGTACTCGGCAGCTCGCCCGAGGTGCTCGCCAAGGCGATGTCGATGACGAACACGACGCTCGCGGTCAACCTCGCTCACGTCCGCGAGACGTTCGGTGCCGAGACGATGACCGTCCGTTGCGGCGTTGATGAGCACGCCGACGCCGGTCACCGTGGCGACGTGAACGATCGTGCGGCCCCCTCGCTGCGGGGCGTCGGCGCTTCGAGCCGATATCTAGCCCACGAGCGTTCAGCGGGCCTCGCGACTGGCCACTGAGCGGCCGTCGCCATCGCGCACGACCGTCGCCCGAGGAGAGGTCCGGACTTTTCCGCGACGCGTTGCTAGCGTCGAGTTCTTGCAGCCGACGGCGACGGTCCCCGAGGTGCCCCGCGGCGAGCTGCCCGAGCAGCCCGTCGTCGACCAGCGTCGTCTGCGCCGCCGTGTGCTCGTGCTCGCCGTGGTCGTGCTCGGGGTGATCGCAGCTATCACGCTGTTGCCAGGGCTGGCAAGCCTGCGCGCGCGCTTCGCCCACGCGCAGTGGGAGTGGATCGCGCTTGGTTGCGTGCTGAAGCTGGCGTCGGGTCTCTGCTATGTGGCCGTGTTCCGGTCGGTGTTTTGCACGCGCATGAACTGGCGCCTGAGCAGCGAGATCGGCCTGGCCGAGCTCGGCGCCAACGCCGTGTTGCCGACCGGCGGCGCCGGAGGGCTCGCGCTCGGCGCCTGGGCCCTGCGACGGCGAGGCATGGAGACCGACCAGATCGCCCGCCGCAGCGTCGCCTTCTTCCTGCTCACCAGCGTTCCCAACGTGCTGGGCGTGATCATCATCGGATCGGGGCTCGCGCTCGGCGTCTTCGAAGGCAGCACCAACCTCTGGCTCACCGCGCTGCCCGCCCTGGTGGCCGCTGGCGCGATCATCGCGACGCTTGCGATCGGCCGCTGGGCGGGCGCGGCCCACCGGCGCCTGGCCGCCTCGCGTGGGCCCGCGGCGAAGCTGCCGCGCGTGCTCGACGCGATCGCCGGCGGCGTGCGCGAATCACTGGCGCTGCTGCGCGCTCACGACCCGTGGCTGGTGCTCGGTCTGATCGGCTACCTGGGCTTTGACGTGATGGTTCTGTGGGCGAGCTTCCGCGCCTACGGCCAGGCGCCCGCGCTGGCGATCATCTGGATGGGCTACCTGATCGGCGAGCTTGGCGGGCTGATACCGGTCCCGGGCGGCATCGGCGGCGTGGACCTCGGCCTCGTGGGAATGCTCGTGCTCTACCACGTCACCGTCGGCGCGGCCACCGCGGCCGTGCTCACCTACCGCGCGATCGCGCTGTGGGTGCCAGCCATCGTGGGCGCGATCGCGTTCGTGCTGTTGCGGCGCACGCTCGCGCGCGAGACGCGGGCGATCAGCGTCTGCGAAGCGGGCGGCGAAGTCGAGGTGATCGGCCGCGGGCGGGTACGCATCGGCGCCTGAGCGGCGGCGGCCGCACACGCCGGCCTGCGCGAACAGCAGGGAGATCTCGTGGGCTCTGGAGGGCGACTCCATCGTCACCGTGCCGACCAATGGCCCGCCGGTCGCAACGCGGACTCTCGGACGCAACGGCAGTTGCGCAACGACCACCGCCACGTGACCGGGATCGTCGCACTACGAGCGCCCCTGCTCGAGCCGTCCGCGGGGTGATCCGAGGCCTCCCGAGGAACTGAGAGCCGCTAGCCTGAGCGGGCCATGAGTCCGTAAAAACACCCTGCTCTCGGCGGCTATCCACCGATGTAGTTCGCTGAAATGCCTGGGAGCCTGCTCCCATGACGACCAGCGAGCTCGAGCAGCCGACGAGCGATCGCGAGCAGGCTCTCATCCGACTCAAGAAGCGACGCGACTTTCAGGGTCACGTGATCGCGTACCTCATCATCAACGCGGCGTTGTGGGGGGTCTGGGCAGCGACCGGTGCCGGCTATGCCTGGCCCGCTTGGGTCACGGGCGCTTGGGGGATCGGCCTCCTCCTGAACGCTTGGGATGTCTATTTTCGGGCGCCCATCACGGAGGCTGACGTTCAGCGCGAGATCGAGCGACTGCATCCCCAGCACTGAGAGGGCACGCTGATGGTGGCCTCCTCCAAGTCCGTCCCTGAAGCCGGCGTGACGGTGGCGACGACGCTGTCGGCGACGACGCTGATCGAGCTCGCCGGGGTCGAGAAGCTCTACCGCAGCGGCAAGCTCGAGTATCCGGCGCTGCGGGGCGTGGACCTGTCGATCTCCTCCGGAGAGATGGTCGCGATTGTCGGCCCGTCCGGCAGTGGCAAGTCGACCATCATCAACATCATCACCGGCATCGACCGTCCGACCGCCGGAACCGTGACGGTTGGCGGCGCGCGGATCGATGAGCTGAGCGAGGAGCAGCTCGCGTCCTGGCGCGGCGAGAACGTTGGGATCGTGTTTCAGTTCTTCCAGCTGCTGCCGACCCTGACCGCGCTTGAGAACGCGGTGCTGCCGCTTGATTTCTCGCATCGCGGCGCCAAGCACGAGCGGTTCGAGCAGGCGGCGCACAACCTCGAGCTCGTCGGGTTGGGTGACAAGCTCGACCACCTTCCGGCGGAGCTCTCGGGCGGTGAGCAGCAGCGGGTGGCGATCGCCCGCTCGCTGGCATGTGATCCGAAGCTGATCGTCGGCGATGAGCCGACGGGCAACCTCGACACGCACACCGCGGTCGAGATGTTCGAGCTGCTGGCAAAGCTCAACGGCGAGGGCAAGACCGTGCTGTATGTCACCCACGACCTGTCGCTAGCCGAGCGCGCGCACCGTGTGGTGACGATCCGTGACGGTCTCGTCGTAAAGGGGGAGTGATGATCCTCTCAGCGGTCGCGCGCAAGTCGGTCAGCGACCTCACGCGGCGTCGGGGACGCGCCTTCTTCACTGTGGCCGCGCTGGCGCTGGCGGTCGCGAGCGTGTCCCTGTTCGCGCTGCCCACCCTGATGACCAGGGCGATGAACCGCGAGATCGCGACCGACAAACTCGCCGACGTCACCGTCACGGTCAAGCCGCTGGTGCTCACCGCGACGGAGCTGAAGGCGCTCGGGAGCCTGCCAAACGTTGCCGCGCTCGCGCCGAGGACCACCTTCTCCACGCGCGTGTACGTGGGTGCGCGCCGGCAGAAGGCGTTTCTGATCGGCGAGAGCTCGTTCGCACACCCGACGGTCGACGCGGTCACGGTCACCGCCGGGTCGGCGCCGGGGGAAGGCGCTGTGCTGACCGACGTGCAGAACGCGGCCCACGGTCGTGGCGTGGGGGGCACTGGCGGCGCGGTGCGCCTGTACGCAGGCAACGGCAACGTGGTCTCGGCGCCGATCAGCGGCGAGGGGCGGAACCTGACCGGCGCGCTGTTCAACGTGAAGGAAGGGGTCGTGACGCTGTACGCCACCGCGCCGACGGTCGCCGCGTTGAGCGGCGTGCCCGGCTACACCAGGCTTGCGTTCAGACTGCACAACCCCTCCTCCGCCGCCGCCCATCAGACGGTGAGCGCGATCCGCTCCTACCTGCAGTCGGTCCCCGGCTTCACCGGCTTCAGCGACCTGCCGGAAATCCGCGCCCCGGGCGACTGGCCCGGCAAGAGCTCCTTCAACAAAATCACGAGCATCCTCTATGTGGTCACGCTGCTCGCGCTCCTCGGTGCGCTGGTGCTGCTGTCGAGCACGATGAGCACCCTGATCAGCGAGCAGATCCCGGAGATCGCGACGATGAAGGCGATCAGAGCCGGGCGCAAGCAGATCCGACGCGTGTATCTGCGGACCGCGGTCCTGCTCGGCGCGCTCGGCGCGCTCGCTGGCGCGCTGCTCGGGATCCTGCTCTCCTGGGCGCTCACCTCCTACTTCGCGTCCTCGCTGTTTGCGATCAGCGCCCCCTTCGGCGTCGATGTTCCGGTGCTGGTGGCGAGCATCGTGCTGGGGGTGTTCGGCCCGGCGCTGGCGGCGCTGCCCGCGGTGCGCCGCGCGGCGCGGCTGCCGCTGGCCGAGACGCTGCAGGCCGCCGGCAGCGCGACCGGGCCCGAGAGCCGTCTTGACCGGCTGCTGCGCCGCGCCCGCTTTCTTCCCCGTACCGCGCAGATCGGCCTGCGCGGCGTCGCCCGCCGGCGGCGGCGCAGCATCGCAACCATCCTGCAGGTCGCGCTCGCCGTCGCCACGCTGCTCGCGTTCCTGTCGCTGGCCAGAAGCGTGGGCAACACCGTGAACCAGTCCTGGAGCTCCTACCACTTCAACATCGAAGCGGGATCAAGCCTTGGGCAGACACTCCCGCCAGGCGCCGGGACGCTGATCGCGTCGGTGCCCGGCGTCGCCCACGTGCAGCCGCAGCTGCGCAACAACGTCAAG
>Ga0209040_10000473_pt1 | contig 30895 bp, 26 predicted proteins | sample BogFormECP12_OM3_FD_188240 | JGI IMG/M metagenome (GOLD analysis project Ga0209040, IMG submission 188240) | Bog forest soil microbial communities from Calvert Island, British Columbia, Canada - ECP12_OM3 (SPAdes) (version 2) | ecosystem: Environmental > Aquatic > Freshwater > Wetlands > Bog ... | reverse complement strand
GGCTTCGGCCCGAGCGCCGCGATCCCCATCAGCCGCATCAGCCGCTGCACCCGCTTGCGGTTCACTGACACGCCCTCGGCGCGCGGCGCGAGCTCGGGCAGCGTCGTGATCGCCACCTCGTGCTCAAACTCGGCGATGATCGCTTGCTTCGTGGATGAGCGCAGCCCGCTTTTCCGCGCCAAGCGACGCGAAAGGCTCGTCGTGGGCGAGCACCTTCGCCGAGCGCTCCAGCCGGTCGCGCCGGACGCTTCCGCGGGTTCCGGCCATGAGGATGAGCATGCGGATGACCGCCTCCTCAAACCCGCCCCGGTCCACGCCGAGCAGGATCGCCTGCACCTCGGGAAGGAAGCGCAGCATCTTCGGATCCTTCAGCGTCCGCTGGAAGGCGAACGCCTCGCCGAGTCGCAGCATGGCGGGCGATCCCCAGATGTTGAGGAGCATCGCTTCGTAGAGCGTGTCGCGCCAGTCGCGGAACGCATCGAGCGCGTTGGCCACACTCGAAGCCCAAAAGCGCTCGAGGAACAGGAACAGGTTGTTCGGATCGGCGGGCTGGCGCTCGGCAAGCGCCCTCTCCACCTGCTCACGAACCCCTGTCATGAACGGATTGGCGTCGCCGAACATCGCTCGTGAGACGCGCGCCGGATGCATTTGGCGCGGGGCCTCAGCGCTTTGCGGGATCACCATCGCTTTCACGAACGGATGCGCGGCGAGGTCGTAGAGCTCGCAGCCAAGCTCCGAGAAACGCTGAACGGCCGCGAAGTCGCGCTTCTCCGTGCGGTCGTTCTCGTCCATGGCGAGGATGTCGGTGGTGCGCCGTCGTGCAGCGCAAAAGGCTGAGCGGACGACATGACAGGTGGATGAAACTTGCAGGCCCAGCCGGTCGCGCGACGAATGGACGCCGCGCGCCGGCTCTTCAGTCAGATCGCCGCCGCTTCAAGCTTGACGGCAGTCGCGGCGCACGGGGATCGCAGTCCAAGGAAAGCCCGCCCCGAAGGGCAGACTTTTTTGAGGCGCCGCCGGCAATCCCGTTCGGGTTGTAAGGCCCTAGGCTAAACTTGCGATCGAGATCGCCTCTCGTCCCCTCGGCGTGTCGACGACGCGCATGTTGACCGGCTGGCCTTCCATCAAGTGGGCGATGCCGGCGGCGTTGAGGGCCGAAATGTGGACGAAAATGTCCTTTCCGCCGTCATCGACCGCGACAAAGCCGAAGCCCTTCGTTTCGTTGAACCACTTGACCTTGCCTTCGAGCGGCGTCGCCGTCGATGGGTCGGGCTGCATGCGGCGCGGCCGCAGCGGTTCCGCGCGGTGCTGGACGCCGGTCGATGGGTCGACCGTCAGCACCTTCGCGACCTGCGGTCCCTTGGCGCCGGCGATCACCAAGACCTTCATCTTGGCGCCCGGCAGGATCGTGTCGTGCCCGGCCGCATGAAGCGCCGTTGCGTGCAGGAACGCATCGCCTTGTCCGCTGGCAAGCTCGACGAAGCCGAAACCTTTTTCGTCCTTGTACCATTTCACGACCGCATCGACCGCCTGCGGGCTGGGGGCGGCCGCAAACCGGTCCTGAGCGTCGAACGAACCTTCGTTTCTGTCTAAAGCGCGGTGCGGACGCCGCTGCTCGTACGCGAGCGGCCCGTCGTCGTCGAACCCGTGGCGGCGCGCGGCCCAGAGTTCCTTCCCGTTATTCATGGCGATCAGACTCTTCTCTTGGTGGACGCGATGGAGCTGGCGGTCGCGGCGTAGAGCGCGACGCCGTTCCGCCTCGCGGCGGCGGAACCCATGGACGGCGCTGCCGCGCCGGTATTGCGAATGTCGGTCCCCATCCCCACACGAATATCTGGCGCATAGGGCCGCTCGTTCAGGGGCGGCGGCGCCGCTTGTCGGCTGGACGGCGCCGCGGGCGCGTCGTTCCCCAACATCTCAAAGGCAGCCGCGGCCGCGATGAAGCCAGCGAGAGTCGGAAGCCAGAGCCGCGGCTTCAGCCGGCCAGAACGCCGAAAAACGAAACTGCGGTGCAAAGAAACCAGTGGGAGCGTAAACAGAACTGAATTGCGCCGCGCTGAGTTGGATTGAAATTCTTGCCGACGCGGTCCGTCGCAGGCAATCGCGTTCGAAAAAGGCAGTCCCCTGTCGCCCGCATCCAAGCCGAGCCCCTCGCTCGACCGGGAAGATTTCTGTCGCACGGCGAACTCCCAGACTAACCCGCTCCGCCTCCGCCGACGCCAAAATCGGTGAGGTCCCGCCCGTCATCCCAAGGCGTTGTCGTTGGCGTCGACATTCCCAAACGGGTCCATCGTGCGCAATTAGGGATTCTACTTAGCGAAGCAAACATTCTTCTCGCGAGATGAGGGAAACTTGTCGCGTTCGACAAGCCTCACCATATCGCTGACATGCTAGAAGCTCTTGGGCCACTCCATCCCGTGCTCGCGCTGAACGCCGACGGCGCCTCCGAAGGCCCAGGATCTGCAGGCGGCGGCGACGCCGCCCTGCTGGACGCCTATTCGCGCGTCGTGACTGAAGCCGTCGAGCGCATCGGCCCGAGCGTCGTGCGCATCGACGTGAAACGCGACGGCCGCAACGCGGGGGCGGGGTCGGGCCTCATCGTGTCCTCCGACGGGCTCACGCTCACCAATTCCCATGTCGTGCAGGGCGCGCGCGTGGTGGCCTTGACGACGCTCGAGGGACGCGAGCTTCAAGCGCGCGTCCTCGGCGACGATCCGGATACAGACCTCGCGCTTCTGCGCGTCGATTCCGACGTCTCGCTGCCCTCGGCGCGACTCGGCGACAGCTCCAAGCTCCGGCGCGGCCAGATCGCGATCGCCATCGGCAATCCGCTGGGCTTCGACGCGACGGTCACCGCGGGCGTCATCTCCGCGCTCGGCCGCTCGTTGCAGGCGCGCACCGGGCGGATGATCGAGGACGTCGTGCAGACCGACGCGGCGCTCAACCCCGGCAATTCGGGGGGTCCGCTCGTCTCCTCGGCCGGCGAGGTCATCGGCATCAACACCGCCGTCATCATGGGCGCGCAGGGCATCTGTTTCGCCGTGGCGTCGAAGACCGCGAATTTCGTCGCCGGCGAGATCGCCCGCCACGGCAGGGTCCGCCGCGCCTACATCGGCGTCGGCGCCGCGACGACGGCGATCCCGCGCCGCATCGTGCTGAGGCTCGGCCTCGACCAGGCGACCGGCGCGCGGCTGCTCACGGTCGATCAGGCGGCGCCCGCGGCCCACGCCGGGCTCTTGTCGGGCGACATCGTCATCGGCCTCGACGGCAAGCCGATCACAAGTGTCGGCGATCTTTTGCGGGCGCTCGACGCGGAGAAGATCAACCGCACGATCAGCGTCGAGGTCCTGCGGCGGTCCGAGCGACTGCGAGTCTGGATGGGTCCCGTCGAGCGTCCAGCGGCCGCGTGACGCGTTTCGCGGGACCCTAGCTAACGCCCTAGCGCAGCCGCAAGGACGCGTTCGCGCAGTGAAGACGGCGATGATGGCGAGGGCGCGCGCGGTCGCCGAACGACCTGTGCGGAAGCACGGCTACGCGAATTCACCGCCGCTTGGAAAGCGCCGATCGCTTCAAGACCAGCTTCGGGCAAGTCACCGTAGTAACCATGGATCGTAACAAAGCTTCAAGATCAATCTGTGTAGCTGCTTGATCGCGCAGGCTTTGATATCGGCGAACCGGAACGGCGCGGTGGATCTGGTCGACGGCCAATACTACGAGGTTGCCAAGTCCGGATCTCTGGCCGAGGCAGTCACACAGCTGGCCCGCGACCGTATCTATGAAGATTTCATTCGCGTTTGCCGCCCAAATAGTCTCGATAAAATCTTGGATGTAGGCGCCTCCGACATTGTGGGAGACGCCGCAAACGTCATCGAACGACGCTATTCGGTGCAACGGAACTTGACTGCTGTCGGTCTCGGGGATGGACATGCTTTCAGAAGAACCTTTCCCGAGGTCGACTATCGTAGAGTCGTCGCCAATCGACCTTTGCCGTTTCCCGATGGTTCGTTCGACATCGTCACTTCTAATGCGGTGCTCGAGCACGTCGGCAGTTTCGAAAACCAACGCTTCTTCGTCTCGGAACTCATCAGGGTCGGCGGTCGAGTGTTTGTCACGGTGCCGAACCGATTCTTTCCCCTTGAGCACCATACAGCCATTCCAATTCTGCACTGGTCTGATTTCACCTTCAAAATTGCATGTTCCGCCGCCGGCAAAACCAAGTGGTCTCATGCCGACAATCTTATCCTCATGTCGAAACGGCGGCTGTCGGCCAGCTGCTCCGCGCGGGACGCAAGGCTAGGTTCTACCGGGATAAAGCTAGGTCCCTTAAGTTCCAATCTATACTTGTTTGTTCCGGGATCGCCGGGGCGCTCCCTTTTTGGACGGGCCGGCGGGTAATGGAGGGCGTCGAAACCTTCCCCTCTGCCGGTCGGCGCACCGGCCCGCATAAACGCTCAAGCAAGAACGCGCTCGCGCGGAGGGACGGACGCGCTCCCGCGATCGCAGTAATCATTCCCTGTCACAACGAAGAGCTTTCGATCGGCCGCGTGGTTGCGGCGTTCGGCTCCGCGCTGCCCGACGCGGCCGTGTACGTCTTTGACAACAACTCGACGGATCGGACTATCGAGATCGCCCGCGCCGCCGGCGCGAAAGTGCGCAGCGAGTCTCTCCAGGGGAAAGGCCACGTCGTGCGCCGGGCCTTCGCGGACGTCGAGGCCGACATCTACCTCCTGGTCGACGGCGACGAGACTTACGATGCAGCTTCCGCGCCCGCCATGATCGATCTGTTGCTGGCGCGCGGCCTCGACATGGTGACGGCCAAGCGAATCCCAAAAGCTGGGACCGCCTACCGAAGAGGGCACCGTTTCGGCAACCGGTTGCTGACCGGCATCGTCCAGGCGGTCTTCGAGAAACGAGTCTCCGACATGCTGTCGGGGTACCGCGTGTTCAGCAGGCGTTTTGTGAAATCATTCCCGGCGCTCTCCGCCGGCTTCGAGACCGAAACGGAATTCACGGTCCACGCGCTCGAGTTGAACATGCCGCTGGGTGAAATTGAGACTCCATACAACGAGCGCGCCCCAGGATCGACGTCGAAGCTGCGCACGTGGCGGGACGGGCTGCTTATCCTTCGGGCGATTGTCCTTCTGGTGAAAGAGGAACGGCCGCTCGCCTTTTTCACCCTCTGCGCCAACCTTCTGCTGCTGGCGGGCCTGGGCCTCGGCTTGCCGGTGGTCCTGGATTTCATGCGTGACGGTTTGGTGCCGAGACTGCCCACCGCGATGTTGGCGATGGGGATGGTGCTGCTGGCGTTCCTGTCGCTGACCTGCGGCCTGATCCTCGATTCGGTGTCGCGCGGCCGCAGGGAGATGAAGCGGCTAGCCTATCTCGCCAACGCCGCCGTGGGCGAGTAGGTCATGACGCCGCAGCGGCCCTCCGCTCCCCCGCCGACTTCCGGCCCCTTGCCCGCCAGACAGGAACAGCAGCGAATTTTTCCGCCTGTGTTCGGCGGCCTCGCCAAGCTGCCGGGCTGGCTTGGCGTCCTCATGGCCTGCGCATTCGTCGAGGCGGCGCTGCAGACATTCGGCCCTTCAATTGCGGGCGCCAGCTTACCCGCGGCGACACTCAGCCTGGCGATCGCGCCGACGGCCATTAAGGCGACGCTCGACGCGGCGGGCCGCCGCCCCTGGCGTTTCCCGACAATCGATCCGACCGCGCCGATTTGGCTCGCGGGCGGGCTCTGCCTCCTAGTCGGGTGGCTCGCGGGCACGTTCTGGCCCAACTCGGGCGACGAACACTCGTACGTTTTCCTCGCGGACACGCTTTTGGCCGGCCGCCTCACCAATCCTCCGGCGCCGGATCCGGAATTGTTCGCGCTCTTCCGAGTCTTCACGATGCGCGGACAGACGTTCAGCCAGTACCTGCCCGGCTGGCCGCTCGTACTGGCGCCGTTCCGCTTCGCCGGCCTCGAGTGGCTGGCGAACCCACTGCTGACGGTTCTTCTGGGTTGGTGCCTCCTGGGGGCGATGCGCTGCCTGCGCGTGGCGGCGGCCGTGCAGCCGGTCATGCTGCTCATGGTTCTGATGACGCCGTTCGTGCTGTTCAACGGCGCCTCGCTTTTCTCCAGCACGCTGAGCGCCGCCTTCGCCGCTGCAATCGTTTGGCAACAGCTCCTGGATGAGCAGCAGCCCACGGCGTGGCGCAAGGCGCTGATCGGCGCCCTGTTCGGCGGCGAGCTGCTGGCGCGCCCTGAGGTGTTCCTGGTCCTCGCCACGCTCTACGCGGGCGACCGCCTGTGCAACCGGCGCGCGGCGGCTCTCCGCGATGCGGCGCCGATGCTGCTCGGAGCTTTGCCGTTCGTCGCGTTTTTCTTCTGGTACGACTGGGTCATCACCGGCAATCCGCTTGAGACCCCGGTAACTCTGACCAACCCTGACATAACGCTTGGGGAGGCGGTCGCCAGCCCGTGGGTGATGTTCAGGCGCGCAGCCTCGCATCTCGGGTACTGGGCAGGATCGCTCGAGCAGTTTGGCGGTCTCGCGCTCATGGTTCTGCAGACGCCGGCGCTGGCCCGGAAGATGAGGCGCGGCTCGTTGCGGTTCTTCGATCTCGCCCCGCCAGCGATAATCGCGTTCTTTCTTTTCTTTCCCAACGACGGCGGCCATCAGTACGGCCCGCGCTATTGGTTTCCCGCTTGGCCGCTCGCCGCGCTGACGGTGGCGACCGGATTGCTGGAGCCCGAGGGCGCTTTCCGGCTGGGCGGAATGCGTTTCTCCTTCGATCGGCTGACGGCGGCGAACCTTGCGTTCTGCGCTGCGGTCCTGCCCGGACTGATCGTGACCACGCGAGTCTATATCGACGCGCGACGGGAGGCGCTGGCGGACCCCGTGCCGGCAAAGCCGGCCGTCGTTCTGGTCCCTACGCGCCAGCTCACCCTATGGCCTTGGCAAGCGGTGCGCCTCGAGGCCGACAGCCTCGACTTCGCGCGCGACGATGTCAATTTCAGCGGTCCCGTCCTATACGGGCGCCTTGACGCGCCAAACGCCGTCGCACGCGCCTGCCGGCTGTCTGGACGGACAGTCTTTGTTTGGCGTGGTCCCGGAAATCTCGCCCGTTCGGATTGCCCGCGTGAAGCGCGATGATTGGAGACGCCCTACTAGCTTCATTGCGCGCGAGGCGTCTTGGGCGGAACCAGCGGGCCGGGAAGGGCTCGCTCCGCCTCCTCCTCGAGCGCCTGCGCGTGATAGCGAACGAACCGTCCGCCGATGAAGAAGGCGACCACGGCCGCAGCCAGCGCGGCGAATCCGAACGAGCGGGCGTAGGACTCGAAGGCGCGCCCGAGCCAATAGCCGCCCGCGCCGAAGATCGTGGCCCAGATCACGCCGCCTGCGGCGTTGAAGAAGAAGAATCGCTCCCAGTTGTAGTGGTTGACCCCCGCAAGAAAGGCCGCGAAGGCGCGCAGGATCGCAATGAAGCGGCCGAAGAAGACGATCTTGCCGCCATGCTTTAAGAAGAGATATTGTCCGAGCTTCAGCCGCCGCTCGTCGAGATGGACGAAGCGTCCGTAACGGTAGGCAATGGGAAACCCCAGTTCGCGCCCGACCCAATAGCCGCAATTGTCGCCAAGGATGGCGCCGAGGGCGGCCGCGCCCACAACGCCATAGATGCTCATCTTCCCCTGACCCGCAAGGAGCGCCGATGCGACGAGAATCGTCTCGCCCGGCATCGGGACGCCGGCGCTTTCGAGCCCCACGATTACGAAGATGGCAAAATAGCCGTAGATCGAGAGGTAGCCCTGCAGCTCCGGTAGGAAGTGCATATCACGGGAGCGCTTTTGCTCCTGTCAAACGGCGGGCGTTTGCACGAACTTTCTTGCGCGCCGGTCCCGCCGCGGCTTCGGCGATGTCGCTGAGACCCGCTGAGAGATCGTTGGGCGTGCGCACCCCTCCCAGCGCGGCCTTCAACATGAATGCGCCCCAGGCCGCCTGCGCGGCGACCGCGCCCTCAACCGCCGCGTCAAGCTTTTCCTGAACCATGAGCCGCGCCTCGCGCGCCTTGTCGGTCGGCCTGCCGACCGGCGACATAAGACGCTGCGTTCTGGCCGCTATGGTGACGGCCGCGTCGACCGTCGCGCGCGTGTTGTTCTTTGCGATCGCCAGCGAACGCCGCGTCAGCTTTTTCGAAAGCATTTCAGGCCTCTTCTTTCCGCAGTCCACCGGGCGCCAGCAACGACAGAGGATACCCGCGACAAGATGGGTCAAGTCCACCTCGACGACAAGTGTCACATGGTTAGACTTTGGGACGCCATCGGGCAAGCTCACGACAGCTAGGTTCAGGTCCGCGTGAGTTTGGACGGGTGCATTCTCCTGCAAGCCTCAGCGCGCGCCCGCTGCTCACGCTGGACGATGCATGCGATTTGACGTGTGGTCGCTAGTGACGGAAGCGACGGCGGTTGAAGCTCTCGCAGTCTCCTCAACGAAAGGCCGCGCCTTGTCCCGTCCTCCCCTCCTTCTCGCTACTCTCGCCGCGATCCTGGGCGCGGCCGGGGTTGCCCTCGCGGCCGCCGCAGCTCACAAAAACGGCGGGGACCTCGGCCGGATGGCGTCGCTCTTCCTCATCATGCACGGGGCGGCGGCGCTCGCCGTCGCATCGCATGCGCGCCATCGCTCTGCAAACCGCACGCTTCTGGCTTGCGGTTTTCTCATGGAGTTTGGAGCGGCGCTGTTCGCCGCCGACGTCGCGGCCCGGGCGTTCACAGGCGCGCGGCTCTTTCCGTTCGCGGCGCCGATCGGCGGGTCCGCGACGATCGTCTCGTGGATCGCGCTTGCGGTCGCTTTCGGCGCGGCATGGACCGCCTCCGCGAAGGACGCCGCAACCAAGCGTCCCGGCGCAGGCTAGGCGGAGCGGCGCCCTGGCGGACGTTACGGACGGACGAGAATCTTCTTTTCGACGAGCTTGTTCTCGATCTCGTTCGCCACCTCATCCTGCGTCCGGCCCGCGGCCTTGATCCGGCCGATGTACGGGAAGTTGATCGTGCCGTCGAGTTCGACGCGAGTGGTGACGTCGAGGTCCGGCTGTTCGAGGACGCGGACCGAGAGGACGTCCATCGGCGCCAGAATCCGCCCTCCAGCCGGCGCCGCCGATGCCGTCGCGAGCGCGGAGATCAGAATGATCGAAGTCGGGGTGAACCGGCCGGGCATTCTTTCCTCCTTCGCAAGTCGAGTGAAATCGGCCCCGAAATCAGTCAATCCTAAAAGCGGCTCGTGCCGGAGCGTCATATGGGCGCCGCAGGGCGGCCTTTAGGTGTAAGGAGAAAAAACCTGCATCGGGTCATTATCGGCTGCGGACGGCCGTCAGATATTGTATATTGTCGCAAGGAGACGGGGCTCAGGCGTTGCAAACAAGCGAGAGAACGACTTCGAAAGCGCTTGCCGCGCTTGCGCTGGCTTCTTTGCTGACTGCGCCCGCCTGGAGCCAGGACGCCGATCCAACGCCGGGAGCGGATGCGGCCAATCCCTATGCGTCCGGGGAAAGCTTCGGGTCGGCGTACGGCTCGCGCGGCGGCGTCGGCGAGAGCTATGGGGCGACTCTTCGCAGCGGTCCAGCTGACCCTTACATTTCCATATACCGCTATGGGACGACGAAGTCCGACGGACTGGGAGAGCGTTACGCGCCGTCGAACCTCTACGAGCCCAAGGACCCCTCCGCGCCCGCCGATTCCAACCTCTCGATGTACCGCCACGGGACGACGAACCCCGACGGGTTGGCCTATCGCTACGGATCCGGGGATCTGAGCGCCGACTCAAATGACCCGGGGGCGACGTCGGACGACGACCCCATGAACGCGGGACTCTCGCCTTCCCGCAAGTCCCGGGACGGCTCGGACATGTCCGAGGGCGACGACGAGTCCGCCCTTTCCTATCCCTATCCTACTTTGCCGTCAGCTGCTCCCTCCGGCTTGGCGGACGCTCTCGGCGCAACGCCCTCCGCCGCCGCTGATGGAGCGGGCGTAAACGACGCGAACAGCGCCTGGGCTTCCGCAGTGAAGAACCCCCTCAGCGCCGGTCGCGCGCCGGTTAACGCTGCGAAGCCCAAGCGCGGCGGCAAGCCGGCCAACGCCTGGGGCGAGCCGAACGTGCCGAAAAGCGCCGTCGACGGCGCGCTCGGGTTCAACCCGTACGACCCGAAGTCCGTACTCGGCGACAATCTGGTTTCGTCCGCCGGCAAAGCGACCGCCGCCGGCGGGCCAATCATGGGGACCGCGCCGCCGTCGTCCGGCGGGCTCGCTTCGCCGCTCCCCGCCCTGCCCTCGTCGGTCGGGCCAAGCTCTGTCGGGCCAAGCTCTGTCGGGCCATCGGTCCCGGGCGGGCCGTCGCTCTAGCCGAGTACGCCGGCGCGAGGCCTAATCCTGCGCGAGCTGTTCTGTCGCCTTTGCGATTTGCGCCACCGCGCCGGCGTCGATGAGGGCGGCGAGTTCCGCGTAGGCCCTCCGCCACTCGTTAAGCGCCGCCTCAAGCCGCCTGGCGCCTTCCTCCGTGAGCCAAACGGCGCGCCGCGGGCGGCCAAACCGTTCGACCAACAGCCGTAGATCCGCAAGCCCTTCACTTGCGGGGAAGGTCCCAACTACCGAAACGTCGTCGCGACCCGGGTGATCTCATTCGCAGCCTTAGAATTTCGTGTGACGCCGATCACAGCGGCGCGGGCGCAACTGTGCTACCGCCGCGGAGTTATTTTTTGAGGAATTCAATTGGGAGGGAACATGTCTGCCTTGATCCGCCAAGTCGCGTTGGTGTCGCAGTCGGCGGCGGTTCCGCGCGACGACGTCTCGAAGGTCGCGGCCGCTTTGCAAAAGCAGGCGACCCGGGACCTGGGCCCGATCTGGGAAATCTCGGCGACCGTAGACGCGTTCGACTCGCTGGACGACGTTCCGACCGGTTACTGGCCGATCCTGGTCATGGACAACATCGACGAGCCGGGCGCTGCTGGCATCCATCGAGACGACAACGGCCAACCGATCGCTCTCGTTTCCGCCTCCGGCGGCGACCTCGATGTGTGGTCCGTCACCGCCAGCCACGAGGCGCTGGAGATGCTGGTCGATCCGTCCGGGAATCGGCTGGTCGCAGGCGACTCGCCAAAACCTGACCAGGGCCGCGTGAACTTCCTCGTCGAAGTGGCCGACCCCAGCGAGGCGAGCGAGAACGGCTACACGTGCAACGGCATTCTCGTCTCGGACTTCTACACGCCGAACTTCTTCGACCCGTTCGCGGCCGCAGGCGTCCGCTATTCCTTCACGGGAAAGATCCAGAAGCCACGGCAGATCCTGCCCGGCGGCTATCTCAGCTGGCAGGACCCGCAGACGAACTCCTGGTGGCAGTCGACGTGGTTCGACGGCGCGGCTCCAACCTATCGGGAGCTCGGCCCGATCGACCAGAGCAACAGCGGAAGCGCCCGCGCGGCGATCGACCGCATTACGATGCCGCACACCACACAAGCGCTCGCGCCTGGGAGGAAAAACGCGGAGAGCGCGGGGAAAACGCTCGCCGTCGTCTCGAGGTCGACCTCGGCGACAGGAGAAAAGTGGCGTCGCCAGGTCGAGCGCATTCTCGGCCGTCCGTATTGGGACGACCGGCGCTCCGCCCACGCTCCCGTCCGCGCTCAAGACGCGGCCTTCGAACCGGCCCCACGGGTCATTTCCCCCGCCGCAGAGGCGGCTACGACAGCCGCGTACGACGTCGCACAGGCGACGCTGTTGGGGCAGTTCATCGAAGCCGCGTATGCGATGTTCAACGCCAATCCCGGGCAGCTGACGCCGCCTCCGAGCGCCAATTTCCCGCCGGGCTATCGACTCGCGGCGGCGATCCAGATGCGCGATTTCGTGATCGGCAGCACCGATCCGCTGTTCTACGGCTTCGTCGCCCAGAGCATCGCCGAGCCGAACAAGTTCGTGCTCGCGTTCCGCGGGACGTCGAACGGCGTCGAGTGGTGGGACGACCTGCACGCCCTCGGACTGACGCCGTTCCGCGTGCCGGGCTGCGGGCAAGTGGGCGAAGGTTTCGCGCGCATCTACAACACGATCCATCTAGTTGAGTATCCGGCCGCCGGCCCGACCGCGGCGCTTGCGCCCATGTCTCTCGCCGACCGCGGCAGCCTCTCCAAGCAGATGGCGGCGCTTGTATCGCGCCACGCCGCCGCGCCGCCGCGCGCAGAGGCTCTTCCAGCGGCCTCCACCGTCTCGGTCACCGGACACAGCCTCGGCGCCGCGCTCGCGACGATGTACGCGCTCGAGAACGCAAAGTCGGACCAGGTGCACAACCCTCTCGTCTGCACCTTCGCCTCCCCACGGGTGGGCGACCCGACTTTTGCGGCGGCGTTCAACGCCTTGCGGCTTACCTCATGGCGCTTCGCCAACGCGCCCGACCTCGTTCCGCAACTGCCCCCGCCATTCTTTGGCTTCCAGCATGTCGACGCCCTCTGCGGTTTGAATTCCGCGGGCCAGGTCCTGCCGACCTTCGGGTGCTGGCACGCGCTTGAGACTTATCTCAGCTTAATCAACCCGGCGCTGAAGCCCGGCGCGGACTGTCGGCTCTCGTTTGCGGCGCCCTCGGCGCGCGCTCCGACAGCGGCGTTTGCGGAACCGGCGGCTGCACCCGCCATGGCGGACGACGGATCGGCGGAGCTTGCTGCGGCGATGACGCTCGTCTGCCCGCAGGTGAACCGCGCGGCCTGGGTGGCGCCGCTCATCGCGGCCTTCGCCAAATTCGGCCTGACCACCAATCGGAGGAAGGCTGCCGCCATGGGCCAGTTCCTGGTCGAAGCGGGCCCGGCGTTCAAGGAGGTCGTCGAGAAACTTCACTATTCGGCGGAGAGGGCGGCGGAAGTGTTTCCGCACATCTTTCCCACCCCGGAAGACGCGCAGCCGTTCGTCGGCGATCCGGTCAGATTCGGCAACCATGTCTATGCCAACCGGCTCGGCAACGGCGACGAAGCAAGCGGCGATGGCTTCCGGTTCTGCGGCCGCGGCCTCATCCAGCTCACCGGCCGCAGCGAATATTCCGAATTCGCGAACTCAATCGGCAAGACTGCCGACGAAGCGTCGCGATTTTGCGAGACGCCGGAAGGCGCCGCCTTCTCAGGCTGCTGGTACCTCAAGACCAGGAATTGCCTCCACGCCGCAGACAGATGGGACATCGACGCCATCACGCGAGCGGTCAACGGGAGAGCCATGTTGGACGCGCAGCTCCGACGCAAATTCGCGGAGGCTTTTCTCAGGCATCTGGGAGACGATGGGGCGGTCGTAAGCTAGACCTGTCATATCAGTCCCGCACGAACTCGAACCTGTCCACGTCCACCAGCCCCATGTCGGTGATCTTCAAGTGCGGGATCACCGGCAGCGGCAGGAACGCGACCTGGAGGAAGGGCTCGGCGAGGGTGACGCCCAGCCCCTTCGCGGCCGCGCGCAAGGGCACGAGCCGGTCGCGCACCTCCTCGAACGTCCCTGTGCTCATGAGCCCCGCGACCGGCAGCGGCAGTTCGGCGACGACGTGTCCGCTCTCGGCGACGGCGAAGCCGCCCTCGATCTCGCGCAGGCGGTTCACCGCCGCGGCCATGTCGGTCTCGTTCACGCCCACGACGCAGAGATTGTGGCTGTCGTGGCCAACCGACGAGGCGATCGCGCCACGCTTCATGCCGAAGCCGCGCACGAAGGCGGTCGCCATATTGTCGTTCACCCCATGCCGCGCGACGACCGAAACCTTGATGACGTCCTGATTAAGATCGACGCAACGCTCGCCGTTTTGATAAGGCAGCGTCACCGGCGCGCGTTCGGTAATGATTTTCCCCGGCACGACGCCGATCGCCTGCGTCGACGGCCCCTGCCCGCGCGCGATGAAGTCGGCCGGCTCGACGCGACGCGCCTTCACGCTCCCGCGCCCGACCTCGATGAGCGCCGGCCGCTCGGCAAACAGCGCCTCGTCCACCACCCGGCCGGCCGCCAGCACCATCGAGACGGCGCAGCTTTCGAGATCGTCGAGGACGACCAGATCGGCGCGCCAGCCCGGCGCGACCAGGCCGCGGTCACGTAGCCCAAAGATCCGCGCGGCCGAAATGCTGGCGGCGCGATAGGCGGCGAGCGGCGGCGCGCCAAGCGCAATCGCCGCGCGGATGAGGAAGTCGAGGTGGCCTTCCTCGGCGATGTCGAGCGGGTTGCGGTCATCGGTGCAGAAGGCGACGAACGACGAATTGCGCTCGGTCACGATGGGCGCCAGCGCATGCAAGTCCTTGCACACCGACCCTTCGCGCACCAGCACCGCCATGCCTTTTGAGAGCTTCTCGCGCGCTTCCGGGAGGTTCGTCACCTCGTGGTCTGTGCGCACGCCGGCGGCGAGATAGCCGTTGAGCCTGAGCCCCGCGAGCAGCGGGCTGTGGCCGTCGATCGGCTGCGTCTGGAACGCCGCGAGCTTGGCGAGGCACATCGGATCGCGGGCGAGCAGGCCCGGGAAGTTCATGAATTCGGCGAGGCCGAGCACCTTGGGGTGGCTCGCGAACGGCAGGAGGTCCGCCGCTTCGAGGCGCGCGCCCGACGTCTCGAGGTCGGTCGCCGGCACGCAGCTCGAAAGCTGGACGCGCAAATCCATGGCCGTCGCCATCGCGGCGTCGAGGAAGTAGCGGACGCCCGCGGTCCCGAGAACGTTGGCGATCTCGTGCGGGTCGCAAATGGCGGTCGTCACGCCGTGACGCAGCACGCAGCGGTCGAATTCGAGCGGCGTGATGAGCGAAGATTCGACGTGGCAATGAGTGTCGATGAAGCCGGGGACGACGATCTTGCCCCGGATGTCGATCTCGCGGACGCCGCCATAGTCGGCGAGCGTTCCCACGATGCGGTCGCCGCAAATCGCCACGTCGCCGGCGAGAAGCTCGCCCGAGACGAGGTCGAAAACGCGCCCTCCTTTAAGGACGAGATCGGCCTTATCGAGCCCCTGCCCCTGCGCGATGGCGCGGGCGAGAAAGGCGATGGCGTCGCTCATGCGAACTCCTCATAAGGTCGCCGGCCATTGTTTCAGGCTTGAACGGAAGGCTCAAGGCGAAGGGCGTTCGGAGGAGGGGGAACATCGCGCCAGTGACCGGAAGGAAACGCTCACTCCTTCACGGCCCCGGTCAGACTCGAAACGTAGTGTTCGACAAAAAACGAATAGAGCACCACCACCGGCAGCGAGCCCAAGAGCGCGGCGGCCATCAGCGATCCCCAATGGTAGACGTCGCCCTCGACAAGCTCGGTGATGGCGCCGACCGGAACCGTTTTGTTCTCCGATGACGAGATGAAGGTCAGCGCGTAGATGAACTCGTTCCACGACAGGGTGAACGCAAAAATGCCCGCCGAGATGAGGCCCGGCACGGCGAGCGGGAGCGTGATCATCCAGAGGACCTGCAGGCGGGAGGCACCGTCGATCATCGCGCATTCCTCGAGCTCATGCGGGATTGTCCGGAAATAGCCCATGAGGAGCCATGTGCAGAACGGCACGAGGAACGTCGGATAGGTCAGGATCAAGGCCCAGAGCGTATCGAAAAGCCCGAGTTTGAAGATGACCGCCGCCAGCGGGATGAACAGGATGCTCGGCGGGACGAGGTAAGCGAGGAAGATCGCGAGGCCGACGTAGCGGGCGCCGGTGAAGCGGAGGCGCTCGACCGCATAGGCCGCAAAGACGCTGCATGTCAGCGAGATCGCGGTCGCTGCGACCGAAACGATCATCGTGTTCATGAGCCACGCGGGATAGCTCGTCTCGAAGAACAGTTTCCGGACATGCTGCAGCGTCGGATGCGCGACCCAGAACGGATTGAAGCGCGCGTAGTCGTAAAGCTCTTCGTCCGGCTTGAAGCTCGTCGTCCCCATCCAGTAGAATGGGAACAACAGCACGAAGATGAGGACCGCAAGCGGCAGGTAGAGCGTGACGAGGCGCCGCGGCAGGCGCTCGAGATACTCCATTCCTTCGGGCGTCGCGGCCATCAATCCCTCGACCCCTGCTGCCAGCGCCGCCGCTGGAGCCCGAAATAGCTGAACAGCACCGCGCCGACCAGGAACGGCGCCATGGCGTCGGCGATCGCAGCGCCTTCGCCGAGGCGGCCGCCGGTGATCGCCCTCTCAAAGGAGAGCGTCGCCAGGAGATGCGTCGCGTTAATCGGTCCGCCTCTGGTGATCGCATAGATCAGCTGGAAGTCGGCGAAAGTCATTAGCACCGAGAACGTCATGACCACCGCGATGATCGGGGTCAGCATCGGAAAGGTGATGTGCCAGAACCGCTGCCAGGAACTGGCGCCGTCGATCGTCGCCGCCTCGTAGAGCGAGGGCGGAATCGTCTGCAGGCCGGCGAGCAGGGTGATCGCCACGAACGGAACGCCGCGCCAGATATTGGCGGCGATGACCGAGAAGCGCGCGTTCCACGGATCGCCGAGGAAATCTATGAAGTGATCGATGAACCCTAGCTTGATGAGCGTCCAGGAAAGAATGGAGAATTGCGGATCGTAGAGCCACCAGAACGCGATTGCGGAGAGCACCGTCGGCACGACGAACGGCAGGAGCACGATCGCGCGGACGAAGGCCTTGAAGGGCAGACGGCGATCGAGCAAGAGCGCTAGATAAAGTCCAAGGCCGAACTTGAAGGCGCTGGCGACAACGGTATAGACAATCGTGTTGAACACAACGAGCCGGAAGACCGCGTCGTGTGCCAGCGAGGCGAAGTTGGCGAGGCCGACGAAACGGCCCGGTTCGCCGATGGAAGCGTCGGTAAGCCCGAGCCAGAAGCCGAGCGCGAGAGGATAGGCCAGAAAGACAAGCAGGATGGCGGCCGCGGGCGCCATGAACAGGAGCCCGAGCAGGTTGCGGTTGTCCGACCAGCGCTCGGCGACCCTCTCCTTTTCCGTCGCCAAACGAGCCGACGTCTCGATTTCCGCGGTCACGATCGACCTCCGCTGGCGAGCATTGGCGCTCCAGCGACGCCTGCGGGTCAGGCCTGGTAGTACCGCTTGGCGCGTTCGGCCGCCCGCTGTGCGGCCGCCTTCGGCGTTTGATTTCCGGTGCATGCTTCGCCGAACATGTCGACGACCACAAATCCGCCCATCGCCGCCGCCGAGGCGGTGCCGAGCGAGCCGGAATAGCCGTTGTCGATAGCATATTTCAGCCCGTCGCGGAACGGCGTGACCTTGGGGTCGTCCGTCCAGACCGGGTTGTCGTTCCAGGCCGGCATCGGCGGCGAGACGTAGCCGTTCGCCGCCTTCAGCCAGGCGTCGACCTGCGGCGACTCCCACATGAAGCGAAGATATTCGTGCACCGCGTTCGGATACTTCGTGTATTTGAACGCATAGGAGTTGAGCATGAGCTGGAATTCGGTGGGACGGCCGACCGGGCCGATCGGCAAATTGGCGTGGTTCATGTCGACGGCGATCGCCTTCACCGCGGGATCGGGCGAGTTCTTCGCGACGGTGTAGATGGAAATGCCGTTTTCGGTGAGACCGATCTTGTCGGCGAGAAACGCCTTGTTGTTGCTGGGGTCGAGCCAGGACAGCACGCCGTCGATGAAGGTGGCGTAGAGCTGCTTTGCGTATTCAAGGGCGGCGACGGTCTCCGGCGAATTAAGGACCACATTGTTGTTGTCATCGACCATCTTGCCGCCATGCGCCCACAAGCACCAATGCGTCCAGGCGTTGGCGTCGCCCGTCGCGTGGCCGAGCGCGAAGCCGGCGGGCTTGCCCGCTTTCTTGAGCCCTTCGCACAGCTTGAGGAGCCCCGCCGTATCCTTGGGGAACTCCTCGAAGCCGGCGGCGCGCATGGCGCTGACGCGGTAGTTGAGCGTGCCGATCGGGCTGCCTTGCGGCAGCGTAATCCACCGGTCGCGAAGCATCCCGTATCTCCGCGTGACGGGATACCAGCCGCCGTACTTCGCGCCGAGATACTCGGCCAAGTCGGTCATATCGAGGAGCTTGTCAGGGAATTTGAACGGATCGTCGTTCGTGCCCATGATGATGTCCGGGCCCGCGCCAACGTTGGCGGCGATTGCCGCCTTCGGACGAATGTCATCCCAGCTTTCGGCGTCGATGCGCACTTTGACGCCGGTCTGCTCGACGAACTTGTTGGTGTTGGCGACGAAGCTGTCGAACTCCGACTGGACGAACTGTTTCCAGCGAAGCACCCTCAGCTGAGCGCCCGGTTCGGGGCCGGGACCGTTCCAGGTCGGCGCCGCTCGCGCCGCGACGTTCCCGATGATAGCCGCGCCGGCCGCCGCCGCGCCCGCCTTCAGAGCGTCGCGCCTCGTGATGCCGTTCATGACAGTCCTCCCTTTGGTGTCCGGTAGTTTTCCCTCGGGTTTTCCCACTCAACCGAAATTCAGGGGCGGGCGCAATGGCGCCGCGGACGTATTGAGCCTGTCATACGAATGCGTTCAATTTCGGCCGTTGAAAGGCCTCCTAGCAGAGGCTAACGTAGCGATGGCGGCGAAGCCGCCATCAACCAGTCGTTTGATCTTCATAAAGTGGATCTCGGGAGGAAGGCATGGCGCAATTCGACGATTGCGGTCAACATTCCAACAGCACGGTTTCACGGCGCTCTCTGGTGACGGCGATCGCGGGCGGCGCGGGCGCAATGGCGCTGGGGTCCCGCGACGCCAGGGCGGCGGGTGACATGGGGCCGGTCGCGCCGCCGAGCACGGTCACGAGCCCGCCGCGCGATTTCGGCCCCCATGGACCGCCGAACGTTTATTTCACCGACGCTGACGTCCTCACCATCGATCCGAGCTTCGACGGCCTCCGCCAGCCGAACGCGCCGATCCAGCGGCTGTGGACCGGGACACTCTGGGCGGAGGGGCCGGCCTGGAATTCCCAGGGCCGCTACCTCGTCTGGAGCGACATTCCCAACAATCGGCTAATGAGATGGATTGAAGACGACGGCCACGTTAGCGTTTTCCGCACGCCCACGAACAACGGCAACGGTAATACCTTCGACTTCCAGGGGCGCCAGATTACCTGCGAGCATCTCACTCGGCGCGTCACGCGCTACGAGCTCGACGGCTCGGTCACCGTGATCGCCGACAACTACAACGGCAAACGCCTCAACTCGCCTAACGACGTCGTTCCTCATCCAGACGGCAGCATCTGGTTCACCGATCCACCGTACGGCGGCCAGCTCTACGAGGGCGCGCCGGATGCGGCCGGCGGGGCGTCCAATCCATCTGGACACATCAATCCAAAGCTCGGCCAGCCCGGCGGTTTCGTGCCCTTCAAGCGGGAACTGCCGACCAACGTCTATCGCTGGGATCCGAGCGGAAAGCTCGACATCGTGGTCACGGAGGAGCAGGTTCCGGATCCGAACGGCATTCTGTTCTCGCCCGATTACAAGAAGCTCTACGTCATCAGCACGGGCAAGGGCCCCGGCGACACCGGCCCGGGCGGAAAAGGGGACATTTCCGTCTTTGACGTCGGCGCCGACAACAAGCTCTCGAACCAGAAGCTGTTCACGGACTGCGTCGTGGACGGGGTGAAATGCGGCCCGGACGGCATGCGCTGCGACGTGGAAGGCAACGTCTGGTGCTCGAGCAACGCCGGACGCGCCGTGGGTTACAGCGGCGTGACAGTGTGGAACCCCGCCGGCAAGCTCATCGGCCGGATCCGCATCCCTGAAGTCGTGGCAAACGTCTGTTTCGGCGGCCCCAAACGCAACCGCTTGTTCATAGCCGGCAGCCAGTCGCTCTATGCGCTCTATACGGCGACGCAAGGCGCGGCCCCCGGTTGAAATCCGGCTATTGGTCCCGCTGAGTTCCGCTTAACACCGCAAGCTTGGGTCCGGGTCGAATTGAGCCCGGACCCCAACGGCGTTCGTTCGCGTTTACGCCCGAATCGTGGTGGGATGGCGGCCGATGCTGCCCCCCATCCTCTCGATTCAGTCGCATGTCGTCTACGGCCATGTCGGCAACTCGGCCGCCGTCTTCCCCTTGCAGCGGCTCGGGCGCGAGGTCTGGCCGCTGATGACCGTGCAGTTTTCGAGCCACGCCGGCTATCCAGGCTTTAAGGGCCGCGCGTTCGATGCGGCGATGATCGACGACTGCGTCGCGGGCCTCGCGGCGATCGGCGTAATGGCCCGCTGCGCGGGGCTCCTCAGCGGCTATCTCGGCCGCGCGGAGATCGGGGATGCGGCGCTGCGGGCGCTTGAGCGCATCCGCGCCGCCAATCCCGACGCCGTCTACGCCTGCGACCCCGTCATCGGCGACATGGGCCGCGGCGTCTATGTCGCGGCAGACGTCGCGGAATTCTTCCGCGACCAGGCGATCGCCCGCGCGACGATCTCGACCCCGAACGCCTTTGAGCTCGAATGGCTCACGGGCATGCCCGCCCGCACGCTCGCCGAGGCTTCCGCCGCGCTTGTGGCCCTGCGCGGCCGCGGGCCAGAGGTCGTCGTCGCGACCTCGCTCGGGCTCGACGAAACCCCGCCCGACGCGCTCGACGTCATGGCCGCCGACGCGGGCGGGGTCTGGCGCCTGCGCACGTCGAAACTGCCGATTGCGGTCAACGGCGCGGGCGACCTCTTCGCCGCCCTCTTCTTCCACCATTGGCTGGAATCGCGCTCCGCGCCCGAGGCGCTGTCAAAGGCCGCGTCCTCCGCCTTCGGCGTGGTTGCGGCGACATTGGCGGCGGGGGACCGGGAGCTGGCGCTGATCGCGGCGCAGGAGGAGCTCGTCAGGCCGTCGAAGGTTTTCCAGGCTGAGAAGGCGCTCTTTTAATCAGTCGCGGAACCCCCGCGATTTCTTAGCCTTTTTAGGAGCCGCAGGGTCGCCGCTCTTTGGCCTGCCGGCAAGCGCGGGGAGCCGTGAGGGTCCGGTAAAGGCGTCAGCCGAAGCAGGCACGAAGAGGGCGCCAAATGGCTCGCATTTTGAGGGTTTTCAAGGGCTTGCGGCGCCATTTGGTTCCGACCGTCGCCGACGGCCCTCAAGGCGGCGTGGGAGCTTGAAGTTAAACAATCGTATTGAATAGTATAGCTTCAAGATATTTAAAAAAATGACGGGGCCAACCAATGAATAATAAATACCGAAACAAAATATTAATAGGCTGCAAAACTTATTCCCCTACCCGCTCGGCAATCGCCTCGGCGAGCAGGGGGATGAAGGTCTCGGATTCTTGGGGAAAGCCCGTTTCGGACCAGAGCGCTTGGAACCGGCGCAGGATCTCTCCGACCTCTGGGCCGGGGGCGACCCCCCGCGCGACGACATCCGCGCCGGTTACCGGCAGCTTCGGCTCCTCGGCCTCCGCGAGAAAGGCGTCGGCCGCCGAGAAAGCCGGGTCCTCCGGGGCGGCAAGGGAGTCGGCCTGCGCCAGCGCAAAGGCGTCGCGCGCCGCCTGACGCTTTGCCGTAAACAGGAGCTTGAGCAGCCCCTCGCGCGGGGGCGGTGTACCGATCCCGTGCAGGCCTTCCAGGGCCGCGGCGGCCGACTCGATCCGCTCGCGCTCGGCGTTCGAGAGCCGCAGGCGGTCGGAGACGCGCTCGGCATCCTCCCTGACGAGAACGGCAAGGGCGGTCAATCGCAGGATGGCGTCCCTCGCCGCTCCTCTGGCGCGCTCGATCGCGATCAGCCGCTTGAAACGCGCCCGGTAGGGCATCCCGCCAAGCACCAGCTGCAACAGGCCGCTGTGCCCCATCGCCTGCGTGACCTCGCCGGCGAAGGGCTCCAGGAGGAGCTTGAGGAGCTCGGCCCGCACCCGCTCCCGCGACAGCGAGGCGAGGCCGGCGCGGCAGCGGATCGCGGCGGCGAGCCCCGGCGAATCCAACCCGCCGCTGAAGCGGGCGGAGAATCGAAAGAAACGCAGGATCCGAAGATAGTCCTCGCGGATCCGGGATTCGGGGTCGCCGATGAACCGGACCCAACGGCCGGCGAGGTCATCAAGCCCGCCGACGGGATCGAACACCTTGCCGTCGGCGCCGACGGAGAGCGCATTGATGGTGAAGTCCCGACGCAGCGCGTCGGAAACGAAGTCCCGACCGAACGCCACCCTGGCGCGTCGCCCATAGGTCTCGACGTCCATTCTAAGCGTGGTCGTCTCGATCGGGCGCCCGTGCACGATCAAAGTCACCGTGCCGTGCGAAAGGCCGGTCAGCGCCACCTTGAATCCCGCCGACCTCGCTCGCCGCACGACCTCCTCCGGCGCCGCCGTGGTCGCGAGGTCGAAATCCTCTGTGCGCACCCCAAGCAGGATGTCCCGCACCGCGCCGCCGATAAGTCGCGTTTCCTCCCCGTCGCCGTTGAGCGCCGCAAGAGCTTCCGCTAGCGGGCCCTGGCGCAACAGCGTCCGGTCGCGGAGTTCGCCGTCCTTCAGACCCGGCAAATCCGTCATTCGAAATGTCCCGGGACCAGGACGCCGTTTTCGACATGCGCGGGCACGTAAACGCCGCGTCCGCGCGGGGCGCTGAGGTTCAGCACGACGAGGCTCGCCACCGCGGCGGCGAGGCCGATCAGCGTCAGGATTGAAACGCGGCCCGTCGTCCAATGTTGGACCTCGAGGGGATATCGCGCCCTCAGCGCGAGATAGACCACGTAGATCGCGAACGGACTGAGGAACAGCGCGAGCGGCTCAAGAACGGCTCGCCCCATCAGGAAAACAGCCTCTCGTACATGTTGCGCAGGATGCCCGCCGTCGCGCCCCAGATATAGCGGCCTTCATGCGGCATTGCGTAGAACCTTCGCAGCCGGCCCTGCCACTCGAGCTCATTGAGCTTGTGATTGGCCGGGTCCATGAGAAACGCGAAGGGCGTTTCGAACACGTCGTCGACCTCGAGGCGGTTTACCGTCAGGCTGAACGCTGGATCGACGAGGGCCACAAGCGGCGCGATCCGAAACCCGGTCCCGGTCAGGTAAGGATCAAGCCAGCCGAGGGGCTCGACGTAGCTCTCATCGAGCCCGATTTCTTCGCGCGCCTCCCGTAGCGCAGCCTCTTGCGGCGTCTCGTCCAAATCGATTTTTCCGCCAGGAAACGCGACCTGGCCCGAATGCGCGCGCAGGTGCGACGCCCGCAGGGTCAAAAGCACCGTGAGCCCTTCGGGACGCGCCACGATCGGGGCGAGCACGGCGGCAGGTCGCGGCGGAACCAGGACCTCCGACCGCACAGGCCCGTTTAGCGCGAAATCGCCGACCTTGGAAGGGACCGCAGCCACGAGGTCCGCCGCCGACAGCGCCGGCGCAAGCCTCTCCCGAGTCAGCTCCCTGAGTCCCTCGGGCCCCAGCCCGATTGCAGAAATCGCGTTCAAAGGCCGTCGATCTCGCTCGCGGGCCGCATCGGAAAAAAGCGTCCGCGAGAGCGCACCCCGAACCACAACCCATCCCCCCATTGCTCGGTGACGCCCAGCGCCACCAGATCGTAGAACAACGCCCGCTTCACAAGCGCCCACAGATCGCCCCGGACGAGGACATAAGGCTTGAGTCCCTCCGCCGCGCCCGCCTCGAACCGGAGCGGGTGGTCTTGATCGACGATGACGAGATCGTCGACATTGGTCCGAAAAGTAAGCGTCGGCTGGTCGGCCTCCCTCTCCACAAGCATCTCGACGGCCAGGAATGGCGCCTCGTCAACTTTGATTCCCACCTTCTCCACCGGCGTCACGAGGACAAACCGATCCCCGTCCTTTCGAAGAATTGATGAGAAAAGCTTGACGAGCGGCGAACGCCCGATAGGGGAGCCGCAATAATACCATGTTCCGTCGGCAGCGATGCGCATGTCGATGTCGCCGCAGTCGGGCGGGTTCCAAAGATGCACCGGAGCCGGGCCACGCCTCGGCTTCGCAGCGAGCTGGCTTAGGCCCGCCAGAGCTTCGTCGGGGGATCGGGTTGCGGTCTCCGCCATATTCTGGCGCTTAGTTGTAGGCGAACAGGGCGTTGGCATGATACGACTTCGCCGGAAGGGGTAGCCTCAGATCTAGTTCGGCCCGGCCCGAAAACAAAACCGGCGCGGCGTTCGCCGCGCTTGAGGAGAGTTGATGAACGCGACTGACGCCATCGACGCAAGCTCGCTGAGCCGCGAGGTCGAAGCCTGTTTGGGGCTGATCGCCTCCGCCCGCGTCGAAATCGGCTCGGTCATTTTCGGGCAGGACCGGGTCGTCGATCTTGCCCTCACTGTCCTGCTTGCCGGAGGGCACGGCCTGCTGATCGGCGTGCCTGGCCTCGCCAAGACGAAACTGGTTGAGACACTTGGGATCGTCATCGGGCTTGACGCATTGAGGGTGCAGTTCACGCCCGACCTCATGCCCTCGGACATTCTCGGGTCCGAGGTGATGGAGGAGGGCTCGGACGGGAAAAGGGCGTTTCGCTTCATTCGAGGCCCCATCTTCGCGCAGCTCCTCATGGCGGACGAAATCAACCGGGCCAGTCCACGCACCCAATCGGCTCTCCTTCAGGCCATGCAGGAACATCATGTGACGGTCGCCGGGGTCAGGCACGACCTGCCGCGGCCGTTCCACGTGCTCGCGACCCAAAATCCTCTGGAGCAGGAAGGCGCTTATCCTCTGCCGGAGGCGCAGCTGGACCGCTTTCTTTTGCAAATCGACGTCGGCTACCCCGATCGGGCCGCAGAGAGGCGGATCCTGATCGAGACGACGGGGGACCGCGACGCGCGACCCAGCCCAGCAATGACCGCCAAAGACCTGCTTGCGGCGCAGCGCCTCGTGCGGCGCGCGCCGATCGGCGAGCGCGTCGTCGAGACGATCCTCGATCTCGTGCGCGCGGCCCGTCCCGGCGAGGGCGACGCCGATCTCACCAAGGGCATCGGCTGGGGACCCGGGCCGCGCGCGGCGCAGGCTCTGATGCTGGCCGCCAGGGCGAGAGCGCTGGTGCAGGGACGGCTGTCGCCGGGAATCGAGGACGTCGAGGCGCTTGCCGAACCGGCCTTGAAGCACCGAATGGCGCTCACTTTCGCAGCCCGGGCCGAAGGGGAGACGATCTCGGCCGTCATCGCCCGTCTTGTGTCGAAGACGGTGCAATGACGGCGTCCTTTCTGTTGTTTCGTCCTGAGGGCCACGACCGCCCCGCGCCTCGAGGCGCTTGCATCCTCCGATGACGATATCTCCAACGATCCGCAAGGAAGCGTCCTCTCTTTCGGCGCGGTTGCCAAGCCTGGTCGTGACGGCTCGTCACGTCGCCCAAACGGTTCGCCACGGCGTCCACGGCAGGCGGCGGGCGGGGTCTGGCGAAACCTTCTGGCAATTCAGGCCATTCGTTTCCGGCGAGCCGTCGGCGCGGGTCGATTGGCGAAGGTCGGCGCGCGAGGAAAAGGCGTTCGTCAGAGAACGGGAATGGGAGGCGGCGCATACTGTTTGGGTCTGGTTCGACCGATCGGCGTCCATGCGGTTCGGCTCCTCTCTGGCCCCGACTTCGAAGGTGGATCGGGCGGCAGTGCTCACGCTCGCGTTCGCCGATCTTTGCGTCCGCGGCGGCGAACGCGTCGGTTACTTGGGATTGACGCGTCCGCTGGCGACGCAAGGGGTCGTCGAACGACTGGCGGAAGCGATTGCGACCGATGAGCGGCTTCGCGGTCCCTCAGAAGCGGTTCTGCCCCCGGCGGCGCCGGCGACGTCTCGCTCCTTCACGTTGCTCGTCGGAGACTTCCTCTGCCCGCCTGAAGAGACCGAACAAACCATCCGGGCGATCGGCGCCGAGGGCGCAATCGGACAGCTCGTGGTCATCGCCGATCCGATTGAAGAGATATATCCCTTCTCAGGAAACGTCGAGTTTCGCCATCCGGCCGGAAAGGCTTGGTTCGTGAGCCCGCAGGCGCAAAGCTTGCGAGAAGCGTATCTGGGTCGGCTCGCCGAGCACCGGGCAAGGTTGGAGGAGATTTGCCATCGGCTGGGCTGGGGGGCGAGCCTGCATCGCACCGACCAATCCACAGCGGAAGCGCTCTTGACTTTGCGGATGCGTCTCGCCGCGCCCGAGCCGAGCTCGGAACGTTGGAGCGCGTGATGCTTGGCGTTCCTCTGGCTTTCGCCGCCCCCGCCGTTCTGGTCGCGCTGGTTGGGCTTGGCGTTCTTTATTACCTGCTGCGGGTGACGCCGCCGACCCCGCGTCAGACGTTGTTCCCCCCGCTGCGGTTGCTTCTTGGCTTGGACGTCAAGGAGACGGAGCCCGCGCGCACGCCCTGGCCGATCCTGGCTCTTCGCCTGGCGGTGGCCGCGCTCATTATTCTCGCCATGGCGGAACCCTTCTGGAGCAGGCTCGCTGCAACCGATAGATCCGGGCCGCTTCTCATGCTGATGGACGACGGCTGGGCCGCCGCTCCAACGTTTGAGAAACGCGTCGATTTCGCCCGGCAGCGCCTCGAAGCAGCCGCTCGCGCCGGCAGGATCGTGGCGCTCGAACCCCTCTCCCGGGGCGCGCAGGATATCGTACCCCTCGACGCGGCGCAGGTGGACGGGCGCCTGCGTTCGCTGGCGCCCTCGCCGTTCCAGCCGCCGCGAACGACTGCGCTGCCGGCGATCGAGCGCTTTCTCACCGGCTGGCCAGATGCGGAGGTCGTGTGGATCGCCGACGGCGTGGAGTGGGAAGGCGCACGGGAATTTTCCGATAAGCTTGGCCGTCTCGCTAAATCGGCAGAAGTCGTGACGACCGGAGCAGGCGTCCGCGCGGTTTCGGGCGCCGACAACGAGGCCGGCGCCCTCGTCGTGAGACTGACCCGATCGGATTCGAGCGCTCTCGCCAAAGGCGAAGCGCGCGCTCTTGACTCGCAGGGGCGGGAGATCGGCCGCACGCCGTTTGACTTCGCTGGGCAGTTGACCGCCGACGCGCGCTTCGAGTTTCCTGTGGAGCTGCGAAACGAAGTGTCCCGCGTCGTCATCGACGGCGAGCGCTCAGCGGGCGCAATCTGGCTCATGGACGAGCGATCCCGCCGGCGGCGAGTCGCGATCGCCTCAGGCGCGACCGCCGACATCGCCCAGCCGCTGCTTGCCCCGAGCTACTACCTAAAGCGTGCATTGCAGCCGTTCGCCGACATCGTCGAATGGCGGGATTCGTCGACCGATCCGATCGTCGCGCTGCTGGCCGAGAAGCCCTCTGTCCTCGTGCTGGCCGACATGAGCGTCGCGCCGGGCCCGGAGCGTGAGGCGATCTCCCAGTTTCTCGACAGCGGCGGGGTCCTGCTGCGTTTCGCCGGCACGCGCTTCGCCGCGGGCGACGACGACTTGACGCCAACCGATTTGAGGCGCGGCGCGCGCCTGTTGAGCGGCGCTCTTTCCTGGGAGCGGCCGAAGCATATCGCGCCGTTCGAGCAGGGAAGCTTCTTCCACGGCCTTGCGGCGCCGGAGGAAGTGACCGTGTCTCGGCAGGTGCTCGCAGAGCCCGAGCCGGGCCTGACCGAGAAAACCTGGGCCCGACTCGCCGACGGGACTCCGCTTGTGACGGCGGCCCACCGCAGCAAGGGCCTCATCGCGCTTTTCCACGTGACGGCGGACACCACCTGGTCGAACCTGCCGCTTTCCGGACTGTTCGTCGACATGCTGCGCCGCATCGTGGAGCAGGCGGACGCCGTCGCCGCCTCCGACGCGAACGGGAAGTCGACGCAGACGCAGGCAAATCGCGCGCCCTGGCGCACCCTCAATGGCTTCGGCGCGCTCGAGCCTCCGCCTGCCGAGGCTGAGCCGATCAGCGACAATTTCGCTGGACCTGGCGACGCCGCCCATCCGCCGGGTTTCTACGGCCCGAAGGAATCCTTGATGGCGGTCAACGCAATGGCCTCCGGCCAGACTCTCGCTCGCGCCGACTATGGACCTCTCACCGTCCACGAAGGCGCGCTGGCCGTCGCGCCGCCGATCGATTTGCGTCGGTGGCTGCTCCTCGCCGCGCTTATCTTTTTCCTGATCGACGCGATCGCATCCGTATGGCTCTCGCGAGGCAAAGCTCTTCAACGCCGAGGCGCGGTCGCCGCCGCAATAGCTGTCGCGATCGCCTTGTGCGGCTACCCCGCCCCGCGTCCGGCGCACGCCGCGGAGGCGGCCGCTCAGGTCAGCCGCCGAGACATGGATTCCGCCCTGTCCGCGAGGCTCGCGTATGTGGCGACAGGCGACGCCGCGGTCGATGAGACCTCGAAGGAAGGGCTCACAACGCTGACGCAGGTGCTGGCCTTGCGAACCTCAGCCGAGTTGGCCGAACCGATTGCGCTCAACCCGGCGCGCGACGAACTCGCCTTCTACCCGCTCGTCTACTGGCCAGTGGTGGCGGGCGAGCCTCAACCCTCGCCCGAGGCGCGCGCTCGGCTGGCCGCATACATGAAGAATGGCGGCACCGTCGTCTTCGACACGCGCGACGCTCTGGCAGCCCAGCCAGACGGACCGCCGACGCCGGAAGGATTGTGGCTCCGCTCGCTCTTGAAAGGCGTGGACGTGCCTCAGCTAGAACTGGTCCCGCGCGACCACGTTCTGACCAAGACCTTCTACCTTCTTGACCGGATTGTCGGCCGAACAATGGTCGGTCAAACGTGGATCGAAGCGCTTCCCCCGCCTGACCCGAATGAGCGAATGCAACGGCCCGCACGCGCTGGCGACAGCGTCTCGCCGATCATAATTGTCTCGGATGATCTCGCAGCGGGCTGGGCGAGCGACCGCGAGGGGCGGGCGCTCTTTCCTCTGGTTCCCGGCGGAGCCCGTCAGCGCGAGCTCGCCATGCGCACCGGCGTCAATCTCGTCATGTACACGCTCACCGGCAACTACAAGGCCGACCAGGTCCATGCGAAGGACATCATTGAAAGGCTGACGCGTTGAGCGTGTGGTCGATTGCATTTTCGCCGCTTCTGCCGCTGTGGGCGCTCTATGTCCTTGGCGGAATAGCGCTGGCGGTTTCGGCTATCCTCCTTTGGCGACGAGCCAGGGGCGCCTGGCTGAGGACGCTTGCGTTCGCGCTTCTGCTGCTCGGGTTGTGCGATCCCAATCTCGTTGAAGAAAACCGCCGGCCGTTGAAGGACATCGTCGCCGTCGTGGTCGATCGGTCGGCCAGTCAGGATATTGGCGATCGTCCTCGCCAAACGGACAAGGCGCGCGACGACATTGAGGCGCGCCTCAAGACGCTAGGCGACATCGACCTGCGCGTTGTCGAGACGTCGCGGGAAGAATCGGACACGGACGGCACGAAGCTATTCGCGGCGCTGCATGGCGCGCTTGCGGATGCGCCGCCGGAGCGCGTCGGCGGCGCGATCATGATTACCGACGGGGTCGTCCACGATGTGCCGGCCTCCGCCGCAGCGCTCGGATTCAGCGCGCCGCTGCACGTGCTGGCGACAGGGCATGAGGGAGAGCGACAGCGCCGCATCGAACTTGTTGAGGCGCCGCGATACGGCATCGTTGGCAAGGATCAGACGATCGTCGCGCGGGTCCTTGACAGCGCCGACCACGGAGAGCCGGTTAGGCTGACCGTGCGGCGGGACGGCGAAACCATCGCGAACCTCGGGGGCAAGGTCGGCGACGCGATCAACATTCGCACGACCATCGAGCACGGCGGCTCGAACGTCATCGAACTCGAAGTCGCTCCCGTGCAAGGGGAGATCAACGCCGACGGCAATCACGCTGTGGTCAGCATCGAGGGCGTCCGCGACAAGCTGCGCGTGCTTCTTGTCTCGGGCAAGCCGCACCCGGGCGAGCGAATGTGGCGCAACCTTTTGAAGTCGGACGCCAACGTCGATCTCGTCCATTTCACCATTCTGCGGCCGCCGGAAAAAGCGGGAGACGGAACGCCGATCAATGAGCTTTCGTTGATCGCGTTCCCGGTCGCGGACCTTTTCGGCCGCAAGATCAAGGATTTCGACCTCATCATCTTCGACCGCTACGCGCAGCAGTCGGTTCTGCCTTATGTCTATCTCGACAACATCGCCAACTACGTTCGCGAGGGCGGCGCGCTGCTGATGGCCGAGGGGCCGGAGTTTTCGGCCCCCGAGGGGCTTTTCTACTCGCCGCTCGGCGAGATAGCGCCTGCCGAGCCAACCGGGGAGGACGTCGAGGCCCCGTTCCGGGCAAGTCTGTCCGAGAAGGGGCTGCGCCATCCCGTCACTCGAGCATTGGCCGCCTCTGAGGGTCAGGACGGCGGGCCTGAGTGGGGACGTTGGTTTCGCTTGATCGGCGCAAAGCAGACCGCGGGCCACACGACTATGAACGGCCCGGACGGAAAGCCTTTGCTCGTGCTGTCCCGGGTCGACAAGGGCCGCGTCGGACTCTTGCTTAGCGATCAGATGTGGCTCTGGGCGCGCGGCTACGATGGCGGCGGTCCCTATCTTGAACTGCTCCGCCGGCTGGCGCATTGGCTGATGAAGGAGCCGGAGCTCGAGGAGGAGGCCCTGCGCGCCAGCGCGAAGGGGCGCACGGTGACGGTCGAGCGCCAGAGCGTGTCGGGCGAGGACCGCGAGACGCGTCTCGTCGGTCCGAACGGCCAGACGACGAAACTGGCGCTTTCCGCGGTCGCGCCCGGCCTGTCTCGGGCGCATGTCGCGGTGAACCGGTTCGGCCTCTATCGCGCCGAGGACGGTGAGCGTGTCGCGCTCGTGAGCGTTGGGCCGGAGAATCCGCTCGAGATGCAGGACGTGGTCTCGACGCTGGAGCGTCTTCGCCCGGTTGCCGAAGCAACCGGCGGGACCGTCCGTCGCTTGTCCCGCGATTCCGACGATTCCGTCTCTATGCCGAGAGTCGTGGCTCTGAATCCCGGGCCAAGTTACGGCGGCGGCGATTACCTCGGAATAAAAAGGACCGGTGCGACGGAGTTGATTGGTTCGCGTTCGAGGCCTCTTGCTTCGGGGTTCCTCGGTCTCGCCCTGTTGCTGGTCGCTGTGGTCCTGACCTGGCTTGTGGAGAGCGGAAGGGTCGGGCGGCGCTCATAACGGCGTCTCCCGAACAATAGCCGGCGGGCGCGAGCGC
>Ga0209040_10000472_pt1 | contig 30903 bp, 32 predicted proteins | sample BogFormECP12_OM3_FD_188240 | JGI IMG/M metagenome (GOLD analysis project Ga0209040, IMG submission 188240) | Bog forest soil microbial communities from Calvert Island, British Columbia, Canada - ECP12_OM3 (SPAdes) (version 2) | ecosystem: Environmental > Aquatic > Freshwater > Wetlands > Bog ... | reverse complement strand
TCGTGCCCGAAATACCTCGGCTGCCCTCCGGAAAGGTGCTACGCCGAGTTCTCAAGGAGCGCTATGGATGTACGTCTGACAGCTGAACAACAACAACTGCGCGACGCCGCGGCAAAGCTGGCCGACGATCTCGGCCCGGGATCGGTGCAAGCTCTCGCCGACGACGATCGAATTTCCCGGTTGGACAAGCAAATCGAGATCACGGGTTGGCGATCGCTGCGTTCCGACGGTGCCTCCGGCGTCGAAGTCGCCATCGTCGCTGAGGAATTCGGCCGCGGATTGGTGGACGCGCCGTTTCTCGGTCCGGTCCTCGCCGACGATCTGGCGCGGCATGTCGGCCACGACGGCTCCGGGTCGACGATCGCGCTGGGTGGTCACGGCATCGACGCACGGGGCTACCAGCGGGCGTTGGCGTTGGACGGGACCACGGTGCTCGCCGCCGACCTGGGCGCCGTCCGCGACGCCGTCGACCTGACCCGGTCCACCGCCGATGTCGTCGTGACACGGGTCGCTGTCGGCGAAGTCGACTCCGATGTCGCCGACCGGTGGCTGGCACTCGCTCTGGCCGCTACGTCGGCGGACCTGGTCGGAGCGGCCCGAGGCGCACACACCCTGGCTTGTGACTACGCGAAAATCCGTGAGCAATACGGCCATTCGATCGGGTCCTATCAAGCCGTCGCGCACCTGCTCGCGGAAAGCCTGGCGCTGATCGAGGGTTCGGTGAGTGTGCTGCGCCATGCCGCCTGGGCGGTTGACGAGCTCGCCCCGGTCGAGGCGATCCGCGCCGCTCGGGTCGCGAAGATCTACTGCGCACGCGCCGCGCGAACCGTATGCGAGACCGCCGTGCAGGTGCACGGCGGCATCGGCAATACCTGGGAGTGCCTGGCGCACGTCTATCTGCGACGTGCGCTGACATCGACCGAACTGTGGCCCGTCAAGCTGGAGGAGATCGACGTTGGACTTTCGTGATTCGCCCGACGAAGCCGCCTTCCGAGAGCGGTTACGATCGTGGCTTTCGGTGCACGCCAAGGAATTTCCGAGCTCAGGCGACGAGTATTGGGCCCGACAGGGTGAATGGCATCGTGCGCTGTATGAGGGCGGCTTCTTCGGGTTGTCCTGGCCGCGCGAGTACGGCGGGCAGGAACTGCCGCCGGTGTACGACGTCATTCTCGACGAAGAGCTGGCACGGGCCGGCTCCCCGCCCCGGCCCAGCCTCGGCTACCTCGTCTCCGGCCTGACCCGACACGGCAGCGAAGAGCTCTGCCGCCGGTTTCTGCCCGGCATGATCAACGGCACCGAACGGTGGTGCCAGGGCTTCAGCGAGCCCGGCTCGGGCTCCGATCTCGCCTCGCTGACAACCACCGCCACCCGCGAGGGCGACAACTACGTCATCCAGGGACACAAGATTTGGACCAGTTACTCCGATGTCGCTGACTGGTGTCTGCTATTGGCCCGTACTGATCCGGACGCCAAACGCCACCGCGGCATTTCGGCGTTCATCATCTCGATGAAACAGCCTGGCGTGCAACAGCGTCCGCTGCGCATGATCAACGGTGTCACCACCGAATTCGGCCAGGTGTTCTTCGACGGTGCTTTCGCGCCGGCGGACCACATGGTGGGTGCCCCGGGCGAGGGGTGGGCACTTGCCATGACGGTCGTCGGCCACGAACGCGAACCCTCCACGCTGGGCTACGCGGCCCGCTACGGCAAGCTCGTTCGCGAGCTGGCCGCGCGCACCGACGGGCCGCCGGGCGAGGAGCTCGCCTGGGCGGTTGTGCAGACCGAGATGCTGACCCATCACGTCCGGCGGCGGTTGTCCGAACAGCTCGACGGGGTGACGCACACGTCGGACGGATCGCTGGACAAGTTGTTGATGACCTGGGTCGAGCAGTCGGTCGGCCACGCCGCGTTGGCTGTTGCCGGCATCGACGACCCCGGCCTGCTCAGCGCCTATCTGTACAGCCGCGCGCAAAGCGTGATGGGCGGAACATCGCAGATCCAGAAAAACATCATCGCCGCACGAATCTTGGGATTAGGAGCCTGACATGTACGACATGCCGACCGAAATCGACGTGCAGGCCGACGGGCCGCTGCGCATTATCACGCTGAACCGGCCCGATTCGCTGAACTCGGTCAACGATGACCTACACCACGGGCTGGCGAAGCTGTGGCAGCGGTTGAGCGACGACCGCAGCGCCCGAGCCGCGGTGATAACCGGTGCGGGCCGGGCCTTTTCGGCCGGTGGTGACTTCGCGTATCTGGCCGAGTTGGCTGGCGACGCAGACCTGCGCGCCAAGACCATCGCCGACGGACGCGAGATCGTGCTGGGCATGGCACGGTGCCGGATACCGGTAGTGGCGGCGGTCAACGGCCCGGCAGTCGGTCTGGGCTGCAGCCTGGTCGCGCTAAGCGACATCGTCTACATCGCCGAGAACGCCTACCTGGCCGACCCGCACGTGCAGGTGGGGTTGGTGGCCGCCGACGGCGGACCGCTGACCTGGCCGCTGCACATCAGCCTGCTGTTGGCCAAGGAGTACGCGCTGACCGGCACCCGGATCCCCGCCGAGCGGGCGGTCGAACTGGGCCTGGCCAACCACATGGTCGCTGATCCGGTCGCCGAGGCGGTGCAGTGCGCACAGAAGATCATGCAACTGCCGCAGCAGGCCGTCGAGAGCACCAAACGCGTGCTGAACGTGCATCTCGAGCGCGCGGTTCTTGCCACGCTGGACTACGCTCTGTCCGCCGAGAACCAGTCCTTCCAGACCGAGGACTTCCGCTCGATCGTGACCAAGTTGGCGGCCGGCAAAAACTGACCTGCCGCCGGCATGCTGCCGAACGTCACGCCAGAGTGGCGTTCGGCGGCGACGGTCGCGCTGGCGTGACGCTCGAGGCGCTGACGCCTACTTCGGCGGGAACCGCAGCGCACCGTCCAGCCGGATGACTTCGCCATTGAGGTAATCGTTTTCGACGATGCTCTGCACGAATGCGCCGTATTCGGCAGACCTGCCCATCCGCTTGGGGTAAGGGATCTGCGGGCCCCAGTAAGCCTCCAGCTGGTCGCCGGCCTTGCCGTAGGCCGGCGTCAGGAACGTGCCTGGGGCGATGGTGACCACGCGGATCCCGAGCGGGGACAGGTCACGGGCAGCGACCAGCGTCATGCTGACGACGCCGCCCTTGGCGGCCGCGTAGGGCAGCTGGCCGATCTGGCCCTCATAGGCGGCGATCGATGCGGTGTTGACGATGACGCCGCGTGCGCCGTCGACGGGTTCCTGACGCGCCATGGCCGCGGCGGCCAGCCGCAGCACGTTGAACACCCCGGTCAGGTAGACGTCGATCGTGGTCTTGAAGCCGTCCAGGTCCAACGGCGAGCCGTCCTTGCCGACCAGCCGGCCACCGCTGGCCGGGCCGCCGTGCGCATCCACCGAGATTCGCAGCGGGCCAAGCGATTCCGTTTCGGCCAGCGCCGCCTGCACGTCGTCGGTGTTGGTGGCATCGGTGCGCACATAGCGGGCATCGAGCTCGCTGGCCAGCTCCTTGCCTTTGTCGTCGGCCAGATCGGCGATGACCACCTTGGCTCCCGCCGCGTGCAGCCGACGAACGGTGGCCTCACCCAGACCGCCGGCGCCGCCGACGACGATCGCCGAGCTACCGCTGATTTGCATTGATGTTTCCCTTCTTGCAACTCTTACTCTCGAACTGAGAGAATAGTATTCTCGCCTCGCCGCGGGCGACTCGGGTCCTGCTTGCCGAATCGGAGAGAAACCGCGATGTGCGAGGTTCCGGCTGCATGATCATCAGATGACCATCGGTGATCTGATCGAGGCCGCGCGTGGCGGTTCCCCGCGTGCCGCAGGCCGGCTGCTCAGCCTGGTCGAGGGTGAGCGTCGCGACGAGGTGCTGGCGAACCTCGGTCCGTCGTCGATTCTGGTCGTTGGGATCACCGGCCCGCCGGGCGCGGGTAAATCGACGACGATCGCGGCGTTGGTGGGGGCTTATCGGCAGCGCGAGTTGCGGGTGGCGGTGCTTGCCGTTGATCCGTCATCGCCGTTCAGCGGGGGTGCGCTGCTCGGCGACCGAATTCGGATGGCGGCGCACATCAACGATCCCGATGTGCTGATCCGCTCGGTGGCCACCCGGGGACATCTGGGCGGGCTCGCCGCGGCCGTGCCGGCGGCCATCCGGCTGCTCGGGGCATTGGGTTACGACGTGATCCTGCTGGAAACGGTCGGCGTGGGGCAGTCCGAGATCGAGATCGCCGCGGTCGCCGACCCGACCGTCGTCATCCTCAATCCCGGTGCCGGCGACGCGGTCCAGGCTGCGAAGGCGGGACTGCTGGAGGTCGCCGACATCGTTGCGGTCAACAAAGCCGACCGGGACGGCGCCGAGCAGACCGTCCGCGACCTTCGGGGTGAGACCAAAGCCCCGATCATCAGCCTGATCGCCGCGAAAGGTGAAGGGCTGTCGGACTTGATGGAGGCGATCGACGCGCACCACCGCGCCGACAGCGCCGCGCGCCGGTCCGCTCGCGCGCGAGCGCAGATCCTGTCGTTGGCACAAACCCGGCTGCGCACGCACCCGGATCTCGATCGGCTCGCGGAGTCGGTGGCCGATGGCCGCGACGATCCCTACACCGCGGCCGAACAGCTGCTGACCCCCGGAGCGGGGAGCGGATCTACTCAACCGGCAGGTTGAGGATCCGCCGTGTCGTGCGCAGCAGGTCGGCGCGCAGGGTGTCGTCGTCGATGTCGGTAACCAGTGGATGCATGACGCCGGCGGAGATGGCTCCCGACAGCATCGGCGCCGGAACGCGCGCCACCGGATCGAACTGCAGCACGCTCATCATGTGGCGGCGGGCGACAGCGCGTTGTCGCCGATCGGCTATTGTGCCGAGTGGTTCATCGGCGACAAACCCGGCCCGCGGAGACTCATGACATCGCGATCAACGGACAACGAGGTTCTGGTCATCATCGGTGCCGGCGGGATGGGGCTGTCGATCGCCCGCCGCGTCGGAGCGGGACGAACAATCGTGCTGGCCGACGTGAACGCGGCAGGCCTGAATGCTGCCGCCGATGCGCTTACCAGCGACGGGCATCGGGTGCTGACGCGAGAAGTCGACGTCACCTCGCGGCGTTCGGTGGCCGCCGTTGCGGAGATGGCAGACGAGGCCGGCCGTGTCACGGCTGTTGTTCATACCGCTGGACTTTCGCCGCAACAGGCACCCGCTGAAGCGGTTCTGGCGGTCGACCTGCTGGGGGTCGCGCTCAGCATCGACGAGTTCGGCCGCGTGATCGAGCCCGGTGGCGCCGCGGTCGTCATCGCCAGCATGGCCGGCCACATGCAGCCGGCGCTTGATCCGGCGGTTGAGCGGCAGCTGGCGAGCGCGCCGACTGACGAGCTGCTCGGCCTCGAAGCGTGCTCGAAGATCACCGATAGCCGGATAGCGTATCCATTCGCCAAGCGGGCTAACCAAATCCGGGTTGCCGCCGCGGCCGGGTCCTGGGGTGAGCGCGGCGCGCGGATCAATTCCATCAGCCCCGGTGTCATCTCCACGGCGATGGGTCGATTGGAGTTGAGCAGTGAATCCGGCGCGCTCATGCAAGCCATGGTCGACAACTCCGGCCTGCGACGTCTTGGGACGCCCGAGGACATTGCCGCCGCCACCGAGTTCCTGCTCGGCCCGTCGGCCGCATTCATCACCGGCACCGACCTGTTGGTCGATGGCGGCGTCGTCGCCGCGATCCGAACCGGCACGATCGATCTCGCCAAGGCACTCGCCGAACGCTGACGCGCGTCTTTGCAGACGAGGAGCTTCGATGAGAGCGTCCGTGGTGACAGCGCCGGGACAGATGCAGGTCGTCGAGCTACCCAAGCCTGCGGTCGGACCGACGGATGTCCTGGTGAAGATACGGGCCTGCGGCATCTGCGGGTCGGACGCGTTGTACATCGCGCTGGGCGGGCTGCCGCCGCGGCAGGGACAGATGCCGCTCGGCCACGAACCCGCGGGCGAAGTCGTTGAAGTCGGTCGCGACGTCACCGGCGTGTCCGTGGGCGATCATGTCGTGATCAATCCGATGGCGGCGCCCAGTGGCATCATCGGCAACGGCGGTGCGACCGGTGCGCTCGCGGACTATCTGCTGATCGAGAACGCCGTTCGTGGTAAAAGCCTTGAGATCGTGCCTGACCACATACCTTTCGAAGTGGCGGCACTGAACGAGCCGATGGCTGTCGCGCGACATGGGGTGAATCAAGTCGGGCCGAAACCGTCCGACAAGGTCGTGGTATTCGGTGCCGGTCCGATCGGGCTCGGGGCAACAATCGGATTCAAAGCCGTTGGTGTACAACATGTCATCGTTGTCGACCTGATTTCGTCACGGCTGGAGAAGGCCCTCGAAGTGGGTGCCGACGCGGTTATCAACTCCACCGATGAAGACGTGGCGCGCCGCCTGATCGAACTCCACGGCGCAGGCGAGTCGATGTTCCCGGGGAAGGCCGCCACCGACATCTATCTGGACGCCGCGGGTGCGCCCGCGGTGATCAACACCGCCTTGACGGCCGCCAAGCCGGGAGCCCGGGTCGTGGTGGTCGCCGTCCACAAGAAGCCGATACCGGTCGACTTTCTCAACGTCATGAGCAACGAAATCACCATCGTCGGATCGATGGGCTATCCGGAGGAGATCTTCGAGGTCACCAAAGACATCATCGACAACTGGGAGAAGTACGCGGTCATTATCAGCCATACGGTCCCATTCGATGACGTAGCCGAAGCGCTGCGGCTTGCCACCACGCCCGGTGCGGCCGACAAGGTGGTGGTCACTTTCGGCAGCGGAGACGTGTAACGGTCTTGATTTATTGTACTGCAACGTGTTTCATAAAGTAATGACTCGTTCTGCTGATGAGCTGGTAACCGAATTCTGCAAGCTGTGGTCGTCCCCCAACCCGGAAGAATTGGCCGGGTACTTCACCGAAGACGCCGTCTATCACAACATTCCCATGGAGCCTGTGCAGGGTCGAGAGGCGATCAAGCAATTCATCGCGGGATTCCTCGCCGCGGTTGACGGCATCGACTTCAATGTGCACCGGCAGGTCAGCGATGGCACGGTGGTGATGAACGAACGCACCGACGTGATGCATCGCAAGGACGGCGGCGAGGTACCGCTACCGGTGATGGGTGTCTTCGAGGTACACGACGACAAGATCGCAGCCTGGCGTGACTACTTCGACATGGCAGCCATCACGAAGGCCTTTACCTAGGCCGTCAGCTAGTCAACCGACTTGCCTGTTGCCGCGGTGTAGCCGGCGCGGAATCCGAAAACCATTGCCGGACCGATGGTCCCGCCGGCGCCGCCGTAGGCCCGCCCGGTTACGCCGCCCATCGCGTTGCCGGCGGCATACAAGCCCGGTATCGGCGCGCCATTGACGTGCAAGACCCGTCCGTCGCGGTCGGTACGCGGCCCGCCCTTGGTTCCCATCGCACCGACCGAAACCGGTACCGCGTAGTAGGGGGCGGTATCGACGGGGCCAAGCGTCTTGCCGGCCAGCGTCGTCGCGCGGCCGTCACCCCAATAGCCGTCGTATGCGCTTGAGCCACGGCCGAAGTCGGGATCCGATCCCTCACCGACATTGTGGTTCCAGTCCTCGGTCGTGCGGGTGAGTCCGTCGAGTGCGATTCCGGTCTTGGCAGCCAACTCGGCCAGATCGGCCGACGCGCAGAACCAATCCGGAATCGGGTCTCCCGGCTCGACACCGAGGAACCCGTAACGCTTGAGGTGCAATGAATCGAACACGATCCACGCCGGGTCGTTGACGTAGCCGTCACGTGGGTCCAGGTAGTGAAAGGCGCCGGCCATCGAGTTGTAGTCGCAGGCCTCGTTGACGAATCGCTTCCCGGCCCGGTTGACGATGATGCTGCGCGGGCGAGTTCGTTCCAGGCGTACGCTGCGGCTGCGTTGTTTCCCCTCGATCGTGTCGCCCGGGATCTGGACGATCGGCACCCACCACGCTTCGCCCATGTTGGCCAGATCGGCACCGTGAGCCATCACCATGCGCAACCCGTCGCCGGTGTTGTTGGGCGGTGAGACGGCGCCGTGCATCGGTCCGCGCAGGAAAGCGTTGACCAACGACGGATCCCATTCGAACCCGCCGGTGCCCAGGATGACGCCGTGACGGGCATGCACCCTCAGTTGCTCTCCCGCGCAGCTGATCCGGACCCCGACAATCTCGCCGGCTTCGGCATAGAGCTCCTCGGCCCGAGCATTCGTCTGCGGCGTCACGCCGGAATCCAGCAATCCCTTCAGCAGCCCGGCGATCAGCGCAGTACCTGCCACGCACAGGTCCGTTGTGCTCTCATCGATAGCCGCGTGCAGCCTCGCCCGGGTTTCGGCGTCGAAACCGACGTTGGACCAATCGGCCGGGAACGAGGTGATCCGATCCCGCCATTCGCCCAGTCGGGCGAGATCGAAGGGAGCAGCGGTCAGCGATCGTCCCCCGGTCGGCCGGCCGCCGGGCAACTCCGGTTTGTAATCCGGGAAACCATCAGCGATCTCGAAGTGCAAACCGCTGTGCGCCTCCACGAAGTCGAGCATCGCCGGACCGGTTCGCACAAACGTCTCGACCAGCGCCTGGTCCATCGAACCGAACGACTGCGCGTCCAGATACTTCAGCGCATCATCCACCGTCAATTCCCCGTCGGACGCACGCTTATGCGCGGGAATCCACACCACGCCGCCCGAAACCGCCGTGGTGCCACCGACAGTCGCGGCTTTCTCGTAGACCGCCACCGGAGCGCCGCTGGCCGCCGCGGTCAATGCGGCGGTGAGAGCGGCACCGCCGCTGCCCAGTACGACGACGTCGACTTCGTGGTCCCAAGACGGCATAAGCTCTTTTCCTTCCAGCTCAGGTCAGCTGAGTATCGCCGATAATTCCTTGGCTGCCTTGATGACTGCGTCCTGGCCGCGCATCACCACGTCTTCCCGGTGCGAAATCAGGTTGATGCAAGTCGGCGGCGACGGCGGTGGGCGGTGCACCGGAACGGCCAGGCCGTAGGTGTTCGGCTCGATCTCGCCGTGGGTAATCACCCAGCCCTGCTCGCGGGCGCGGACGACGAGGTCGCGTTCGTCCGGGCGTGCGGGCATGCTCGACAGCAACGCGATGCCCGCGGCTCCCCGGTCTAGCGGGTAGCGGCTGCCCTCGTGGAAGGCCAGCTGGTAGGCGACTTGGGTGGGGACTATCACCGCGACGGCCACCTGCTGGTCGCCCTCGGCGACGAGCAACGACACCGTGGTACCCAGATCGTCGGCGAGCGCGCGCAGGGTCGGCAGACTCAGTTGGCGCACGTTGCGGTCGAACGACGCGCCGAGAATCGCCAGACCCGCAGCCGGCCGATAGCGTCCGTCCTCACCCCTGGCGATGAACCGAAATTGGGAAAGTGTGGCGAGCAGGCGATAGGCGATCGTCCGATGCACGCCGACGCCATCGGCGACCTGCTGCACGGTCAGCCCCGCCGGGGCGTCGGCTACCAGCTGCAGCGCATTGAGCCCCCGGGCCAGGGTTTGCGAGCCGGGCGCTGTGGTGGTCGGCGTCTCAGCCATGTCAGTGCTCCGGGACGGGGCCGGCCAACGCGACCTGCGCTTCCCTTGACAGACAATCGGCGGAGAGTGATGCTCTATACATAGTGCACATCACTGTGCGATTTTAGCACAGGACGTTGGCGTTAAACGAGAACAAAATTTCCCTTAGGGGCCGCGAGCCTTGATAAGAGAGGAACCGGTGGCCGAGCACGAAAGCGTGTGGAGCGATCTGCAGGGTGTCCCCTTCGAGCAGGGCTACCTCGACGCCGGCGGCGTGCGAACCCGCTACCTGCGAGCGGGCGATTCGGCCAAGCCGGTGCTGGTGCTGTTGCACGGATCGGGTGGGCACGCCGAGGCGTATGTCCGCAATCTGGAAGCGCACGCCGAGCATTTCTGGACCTGGTCGATCGACATGCTGGGGCACGGCTACACCGACAAGCCCGGCCACCCGCTGGAGGTCGCCCACTATGTTGAACACCTGATGGCGGTCTTCGACGCCATCGGCGCCGAGTACGCCAGCCTGTCCGGCGAATCACTCGGCGGCTGGGTGGCGGCCCGCGCCGCCGTCGACCATCCCGACAGGATTGACCGGCTGGTCCTCAACACCGCCGGCGGTTCGCAGGCTGACCCCGAGGTGATGAAGCGAATCATCACCCTGTCGATGGCGGCTGCGGAAAATCCGACCTGGGAAACCGTCCAAGCGCGAATCAAGTGGCTAATGGCCGACGAGTCCAAGGACTACGACGATCTGGTCGCCAGCCGGCAGCGGGTGTATCGCCAGCCGGGCTTCGTGGCGGCGATGCGCGACATTATGGCCCTGCAGGATCCAGAGATTCGGGCGCGCAACCTCCTCGGCCCGGCCGAGTATGGGTCGATCACCGCGCAAACTCTGGTTTTGTGGACCAGCGATGACCCGACCGCCGATGTCGCTGAGGGCCGCCGAATCGCGTCGATGATCCCCGGCGCGCGGTTTGAGCTGATGCCCGGTTGTGGTCACTGGCCGCAGTACGAGGACGCCAAGACCTTCAACCGCCTGCATCTCGACTTCCTGCTGGGGCGCTGAAAGTGGCCCGTAACCAAGAGGCCCAAGAGGTCCACGAGGTCGACGTCGACGTCGTCGTCGTCGGCGCGGGCCCGGTCGGCCTGACCCTGGCCAATATCCTTGGCTTGCAATGCGTACGCACCCTGGTGGTCGATGAACGCGCAACGCTGATCGATTATCCCCGCGGTGTGGGGCTTGACGACGAGTCGCTGCGGACCTTTCAGGCGATCGGTCTGGTCGATCGCATTCTGCCCCACACGGTGCCCAACCAGATCCTGCGATTCGTCGACGCCAAACGTCGAGTGCTGGCCGAAATGGCCCCGCCTGACGCGCGGTTCGGCTGGCCCAAACGCAACGGTTTCGTGCAACCGCTGGTCGACGCCGAGTTGCTCAGCGGCTTAGACAGATTCGAGCACGTTGACGTGTGGTGGGACCGCCCCATGACCTCATGCACAGAAACCGACGGTGCGGTGACGGTCGAACTCGACGGCCAGGCTGGGCCGAAGAACCTGCGGGCCCGTTACGTGGTCGGCTGTGACGGCGGGCGAAGCACCACACGGCGGCTGATGGGGGTGTCTTTCGACGGCACCACCTCGTCGACACGCTGGTTGGTCGTCGACGTCGCCAACGATCCGCTCGGACATCCCAACAGCGAGGTCGGCGCCGACCCGCGGCGCCCCTACGCCTCGATCTCGATCGCACATGGGATTCGCCGCTTCGAGTTCATGATTCACGCCAACGAGACCGACGAGCAGGCAGAGGATCCGGCCTTTCTCTCGCGAATGCTCGCTTCATTCGTCCCGTATCCCGACCGAGTCGACGTGATCCGGAACCGGGTTTACACCCATCATTCGCGGATCGCCGGGACGTTTCGTCGTGGTCGGCTCCTGCTCGCAGGAGACGCCGCGCACCTGATGCCGGTGTGGCAGGGACAGGGCTACAACAGCGGTATCCGAGACGCGGCGAATCTGGGTTGGAAGCTTGCCGCGGTGGTGACCGGATACGCCGAGGATGCGTTGCTCGACACCTACGACGTGGAGCGCCGCAAGCACGCCCGCGCGATGATCGACCTGTCGACGATGGTCGGGCGCGTCATCTCTCCGACCAATCGGCGAGTCGCCGCGGCTCGCGATCTTCTGGTGCGGTCCGCGTCAATTGTGCCCTCGCTCAAGAGGTATGTGCTGGAGATGCGGTTTAAGCCGATGCCGCGATACGAGCAGGGGGCGGTCGTGCATTCCGAGCCGCGTCGCACCGACTCGCCGGTCGGTACCTTGTTCGTGCAACCCCGGGTGGACACCCGCGAACACCAGAATGTCCTGCTCGACGACGTCCTGAACGGAGGGTTCGCCGTTCTGTGCTGGAACAACAATCCGCGCGAAATACTAGGCGCCACAGCGTTTGCGAACTGGAAGGCGCTGGGCACGAAGTTCGTCGCAGCGCGGCCGCTGAGCCAGCTGCACTGGACCGGTCACGACCATCCGGACGTCGTGGTCGTCGGGGACCGCGGCGGTCATCTCAAAGCCTGGTTCGACACCCACCAAGAATCCGTGCTGTTCCTGCGCCCCGATCGTTGCATTGCGGGCGCCTGCATCGCTCAACTCGCACCCGAGTTGAGTGTCTCGCTCTTCGACGTCCTCGCCCTGATACCGGGAGGAAACCGTGCCGCTAGCCCTGTGTTGTATGTCCCACAGCCCGCTACTGAATCTGCCCGGGCCGTCGCAGGACCTCCTTGACCACATTGACACGGCACTCGCGCAGGCACGGGAATTCGTCGAGACCTTCAACCCGGAGCTCGTCGTCATCTTCGCCCCCGACCACTACAACGGCTTCTTCTACAAACTGATGCCACCGTTCTGTATTGGCACCGACGCGCAGGGAGTCGGCGATTACGACACCCACAAAGGGCCGCTGGACGTTCCGGAAGCCACCGCCGTTGCCTGCGCAAAAGCAGTCCTGTCCGCAGGCGTCGACATAGCCATATCGGCGAACATGGACGTGGATCACGGCACCGTTCAACCGCTGGAGAAATTGTTCGGTGCGGCCACGGCGCATCCGGTGATACCGATCTTCATCAACTCGGTCGCCACCCCGCTGGGGCCGTTGCATCGTTGTCGGACGCTCGGCACCGCGGTCGGCAGTTATCTGGCCACCCTGAACGAGCGGGTCCTGGTGGTGGGATCCGGTGGGCTGTCACATGATCCGCCGGTCCCGACGCTGGCGACGGCGACTCCGGCAGTCGTGGATCGAATTGTGCACGGACGGCCGATGACCTCTGAACAGCGGCTCGCGCGGCAGACCGCGGTAATCGACGCGGCCAGGAGCTTCGCAGACGGGGTAAGTGAACTCCAACCACTCAACCCGGTGTGGGATCACCGATTTCTCGACATTCTCGACAGCGGCCGACTCGACGAGCTGGACAACTGGTCCAACTCGTTCATCGCTCGAGAGGGCGGCAACTCCGCACACGAGATCCGCACCTGGGTAGCCGCTTTCGCGGCACTGGCGGCTGCCGGTCCGTACCAGACGGGATTGCGTTACTACAAGCCGGCCCCCGAGCTGATCGCCGGCTTCGCCGTTAGAACGGCGGTGCCGGCGACGTGACAGCAGTGGCGCCAAGCGCTCCCGGTACGTTCGACCACGTCGTCGACGTACTGGTGATCGGTTCTGGAGGCGGCGGCATGACGGCGGCGCTGGCTGCCCACGCTTCTGATCTGGAGACGCTGGTCGTCGAAAAGTCCAGCCAATTCGGCGGTTCCACCGCGCTGTCCGGCGGTGGCATCTGGGTACCGGGAGCGCCGGCGCAACGCCGGGCAGGCGACACGCCGTCTCCAGGCGGTGTCGTCGACTACCTGCGGCACATCACCGAGGGCCTGGTCAGCGATGCGCGGATCCAGCAATACGTCGACTCGGCGCCGGAAATGATGGAGTTCCTCGAACATCTCAGCCCATGGTTCGAGTTTGTGTGGAAGCCCGGCTATGCCGACTACTACCCGGAATTGCCGGGTGGTTCCGAGCTCGGCAGCACGATCAACGTCCCCCCGATCGATTTGCGCGCGTTGGCGGAGGAAGAACAACATCTGCTGCAGCCGTTGGCGTTGGCGCCCCGGGGAATCTGGCTGGGGCCAAAGGAGCTTCGGTCGTTCTACCAGGTGCGCCAGTCGTGGGCGGGCAAGGGCGTCCTGGTGAAGCTGGTGTGGCGCATGGTCCGGGCCCGCGTCTTCGGGGATCGAATCGCGGCGATCGGCCAGTCGCTGGCCGCGCGGCTAAGGCTGGCGATGAAGGACCGCGGTATCCCGCTGTGGCTGGACTCACCCATGACGGAATTACTCACCGACGACGACGGGTCGGTCACCGGCGCGATCGTCGTGAAAGACGGTACACCGCTGAGGATCTGCGCCAAGCGGGGGGTGATCGTGGCAACCGGCGGATTCGACCACGACCTCGCATGGCGCAAAGAGCACCAGCCGATCGTGGAACAGGATTGGAGTTTCGGCAATCCCGCCGCGACCGGCGACGGCATTCGGGCCAGCCAGCGGGTCGGTGCCGCCGCCGATCTGCTCGACGAGGCCTGGTGGTTTCCGGCCATCCAATGGCCCGATGGTCGAATGCAATTCATGCTCAATGAGCGAATGATGCCGTCGCAGTTCATCGTCAACGGCGAGGGGAAGCGATTCATCAACGAGGCGGCGCCCTACATGGACTTCGGCCACGCCATGATCGACGGCCAGAAATCCGGCGTCACCCACATCCCCTGCTGGCTTATCACCGACCATCGGTCGTGGAATCGCTACGTCGTCGCCGGACATCTTCCGCTGCCGAAGATCCCGGGCGCGCCCGTACCCACCGGGCGAAAGATCCCGGCTGCCTGGCTGCAGTCGGGTGTGGTCAAAGCGGCGAAGAGCTGGGAAGAACTCGCAGCCAAGATCGGGGTGCCGGCCGGCCAACTTCGCGACACCGCCGCGCGCTTCAACGAACTGGCCCACAGCGGCCACGACGACGATTTCAACAGAGGTGACAGCGTTTACGACAATTACTACGGAGACCCCACCCTGCCTAATCCGAACCTGTATCCGCTTGGCAAACCGCCCTACTACGCCTTTCAAGTCGTTCTCGGCGACCTCGGCACATCCGGTGGTCTGCGCACGGATGAGTACGCCCGCGTGCTACGCAGCGACGACACGGTCGTGCCCGGCCTGTACGCCGTGGGCAACACATCGGCGGCGGTGATGGGACGCAGCTATGCCGGCGCCGGCGCGACCATCGGTCCGGCAATGACTTTCGGCTACGTCGCGGCCAAGCACATTGTCAACACGAGCTCAACTCACTCGATTGTTCCGGGAGGTACCAATTGAAAATCTCATTGTTCTACGAATTCGCCCTACCCCGCCCATGGCAGCCGGACGACGAGCACGAGCTGCTGAAGGACTGCCTCGACGAGGTCGAGGCAGCCGACAAGGCCGGTTTCTCCACGGTGTGGCTGACCGAGCACCACTTCCTTGAGGAATACTGTCACTCCACCGCTCCGGAGATGTTTCTGGCCGCAGCCAGCCAGCGGACCAAAAACATCCGGCTGGGATTCGGCATCATGCACCTCCCGCCGGCCGTCAACCATCCCGCCCGGGTCGCCGAACGTATCGCCACCCTCGATCTGATTTCCGACGGACGAGTCGAGTTCGGCACCGGCGAATCCTCCTCGATCGGCGAGTTGGGAGGCTTCGGTATCGACCCCGCCGACAAGCGTGCCCAATGGGAAGAGGCGCTGGAGGTGGCGATCCGCTGCATGATCGAGGAACCCTTCACCGGGTTCAAGGGCGAGCACATCGAGATGCCGGCTCGCAACGTCATCCCCAAGCCGTTGCAAAAGCCGCACCCGCCGGTGTGGGTCGCCTGCACCAGGCCGGCGTCGGTGCAGATGGCCGCCCAGAAATGCATCGGCGCACTGAGTTTCGCTTACACCGGCCCGGGTCCGCTCACCGAGCGGGTGAACGGCTACTACAAGGAGCTCGAGGAAAGCGGTGTCCCGATCACCCCGCAGATCAACCCGAACATTCTTGCCATCGGCGGCGATTTGTCGATGATGGTCGCCCGCACCGACGAGCAGGCACTCGAGCGCCTCGGGATGGGCGGCGGGTTCTTCTCGTTCGGGATCATGCACTACTACATGACCGGAATCCACACGCCTGGGCGAACCGGAGTCTGGAAGCGCTATCTCGAAGAATGTGAGAAGGACCCGACGCTGGCTTACGGTCCGGGCCGCGGCGCCATCGGCTCGCCGGCCACCGTTCGGGAGTTCCTGCGCGGTTACGAGGAGAGCGGCGTCGACGAGATCATCCTGCTGCTCAACCCGCGCAGCCACGAAGGCACCATGGAATCCATCGAGCTGATGGGTAAAGAAGTGCTGCCGGAATTCATCGAACGCGACGCAAAGGCGGTGGCCGACAAGGCCAAGCGGTTAGCGCCGGTCATCGAGAAGATCGAGGCGCGTCGGCCGGAGTCGACCGCCCCGCAGTTTGACGAGGGCTACTCGTTCGGCGGCCTGCCCACCGGCCGCGGAGGGAAGTTCACCGCCAGCGAGATCCCAGAGGCCATGGCCGAAATCAACGAAGGTCGCGTCCAGGCGGCGCAGCGTGCCAAAGAGCAGAAAGAGCAGCAGTCGTGATACCGGAAGTTGCCTGACCTTGGGACAGATCGACGAGCTGTGGCGTTACGACGGTCGCCGTGCTGTGGTGACCGGATGCGCGTCGGGCATCGGGGCCCACGTCGTCAGACAGCTCACCGAACTCGGGGCCGACGTCGTCGGATTGGATAAGCATCCGCCCAGCACCGATATCGCCGAATTCCACGCCCTTGACCTGACCGACCCGCCATCCATCGACCGCGCTGTGGCGTCGATTGGCCGGGACGTCGATGCGTTGTTCAACATCGCCGGCGTCTCCTCCGGCATCGGCGATCGGTTGCTCGTCGTCACGATCAACTTCCTCGGCCTACGCCATGTCACCGAGGCGTTATTGGAGCAGATGCCGGCCGGATCGTCCATCGTGAGTGTGTCCTCGCTCGCGGCGGCCGGGTATCGGGAGCACCAGCAGGTCGTCGGCGGACTGCTGAACACCCGCACGATGCCCGAGGGAATTCAGTGGTGTCACCGCCATCCCGACGCGCTGGCCGACGGGGGCTACCGGTTGTCCAAAGAAGCGATCATCCTTTACACCATGAGAAATACCGCCGCGCTCGGTGCTCGAGGTATTCGCATCAACTGCACTGGACCGGGCGTTACCGAGACCCCGATTCTTGACCAGTTGCGCACTGCCTACGGGCAGCAGTACCTCGATGACATCCCCAAACCATTGGGCCGCGTCGCCGACCCGGCCGAACAGGCCGCGGTCCTGGTGTTCCTGAATAGCCAAGCCGCCAGCTATATCTCGGGCCAAGTGCTCTGGGTCGACGGCGGCAATGTCGGCGCCGCAGTTGCGCGCGAGTTCGAGGAAGGGCGAGCACTGTGGCCAGCCTGACCGACTTCCGCCGAGTCGCCGGCGATGTCCGCAACTGGGGAAGGTGGGGAGACGCCGACGAGCTCGGGACGCTGAACTTCATCACTGGGGACAAGGTCGCCCAAGCAGCCAGTCTGGTCAAGCACGGCAAGGTGTTTCCCTTGGGGGTGGACTTCGGTTCGTCGGGTCCCCAGGGGGCATTCAAGTTTCGGCACAACCCGATCCATGTGATGACGGTGGACGGTGGCGATGTGAACACGCTGGCTCGCTACGGGTCGGACTGGGCCGCGAACCCGGGTGCGCGAGAGCTTGGGAAATACTTCCAGGACAGTCTATTTCGTTTCAACGACGACATGATCATCATGCCGCTGCAGGCGGCCACCCAGTGGGATGCGCTCTCCCATGTCTATTACGATGACAAGCTCTACAACGGCTTCCCGGCAGACTCGGTGACCAGTCTCGGCGCATTCCACTGCGGAATCGACAAGGTCGACGGCAAGGGCATCACCTCGCGTGGCGTGCTGCTAGATCTCGTTCGCCATCGCGGTGTGGAGACTTTTCTCGAGCTCGGCAATCCGATCACCGCTGCCGAACTCGACGACGTTGCCCGATCGCAGGGCGTTACAGTCGGGCGCGGCGACATCGTACTGATCCGAACCGGCTGGTGGGCAAGGTTTCTGGAGACCGGCAACGGGGCTGAGCCTGGTTCGGGGCTGGACTGGCGTTGCGCCTCTTGGTTGCATGACCACGACATCGCGGCTGTGGCCGCCGATAATCTCATGGTCGAAGACCCGGTATCCGGGGTCGAGGGAACGTTTCTGCCCATGCACATGCTGTGCCTGCGGGACATGGGGCTGGTGCTCGGCGAGTACTGGGATCTCACCGCACTGGCGGTGGACTGTGCGGCCGATGGTGTGTACGAGTTTCAGCTCATCGCGCCACCGTTGAGAATCGTTGGTGCGGTGGGCTCTCCGGTGAATCCCATCGCGATCAAGTAAGGAGGGCACGGTCGATGTTGACGGAAGGCCCGGAAGGCCAAGGGCCGCTGGTTGTCGGCGTCGGCGGCACCCTGAGGTCGAACTCATCGACCGAACGAGCGTTGCGCCAGTGCCTGGCTGCCGTCGAGCGTCAAGGCGGACGCACCAAACTCTATTGCGGCGACGACATCGATCTACCGATGCACAACCCGCACGAACCCGCCCGCACGCAGGAGGCTGTTCAGCTGATCGAGGCCCTGCGTGAGGCCGACGCCGTGATCGTCGGCTCGCCCGGCTACCACGGCGGGGTCTCCGGGCTGGTGAAGAACGCGCTCGACTACATCGAAGACATGCGTGCGGACTCGCGGGTCTACCTCGACAACAAGCCGTGGGGATGCATCAGCTGCGCTTACGGGTGGCAGGCGGCGGTAGGCACGCTGAACCAGCTCCGCGGCATCGGTCATGCGCTGCGGGCCTGGCCGACTCCTCTCGGCGTCGCGATCAACTCGGCCGATCAAATCTGGGACGAGGCGGGCGAACTGATCGACGTGACTGTCGCCAATCAACTGGACTTATTGGCGACGCAGTTGTTGACGCTCGCGCGGTCGGGCCCGGGCCAAGTCGTCAGGTAAGGATGAGCGATGCGGTTTGTGCTGGTGCGCGGTGGGATTCACGCCGGACGGTGCTGGAGCCGCAGGATTCCGTTCCTGAGTAGGCCGCAAAAGCTGGCCGAACTGCTGGTCTATGCGACGACCACCAAACCCGTCGGCCCGCTTGACCCGAACTGAGGTGCCCGCCATGGAGATTCGACGCAGAACCATCGTGGTCGACGGGCTGACCACTAGCTACCTGGAGGCCGGCGACGGCGATCCGGTGATTCTGCTGCACGGTGGCGAGTTCGGTGTCAGCGCCGAAATCGGCTGGGAGCGAACGATGCCTGCGCTCGCCGCCCGGTATCGAGTACTGGCGCCAGACATGTTGGGCTTTGGGCAATCAGCCAAAGTCATCGATTTCAACGACGGGCGTGGCATGCGGATCCGCCATGTCGCCCGCTTCTGCAGCGAGCTGTCCATCGCCTCGGCGCATTTCATCGGCAATTCGATGGGCGCCATCATGCTGCTCGTCGACGCCACATCGGAGTCGCCGGCCTTGCCGATGCGCAGCATGGTCGCCATCTGTGGCGGCGGCGAAATCCAGCGCAACCAGTACATGGAGGCGCTCTACGATTACGACGCGACCATGCCGGCCATGCGCCGTATCGTCGAGGCGCTGTTTCACGATCCGTCCTATCCGGCTGACGATGACTACGTGCAGCGTCGTTTCGAGTCCAGCATCGCTCCAGGTGCGTGGGAGGCACTCGCCGCAGCCCGTTTTCGCCGCCCAGGAGCGGCGCCACCACCGACCCCGTCGAGTAAACGGGCCTATGAGCGTGTCTCGGTTCCGACGCTTGTCGTCGAGGGCGCGTGCGACAAACTTCTTCCACCGGGCTGGGCGAAGGAAATCGCCAACCAGATTTCCGGGGCCCGGTCAGCTGTGGTCCAGGCCGCCGGTCACTGCCCGCAGATTGAGCAAGCGGCGATCGTCAACGAGCTGCTGCTGGAGTTTCTGGTAGATGCCGACGGAGCTGCCTGAGCCGCGTGCTTCAGCGTCTGCGGATTGTGATCACGCGATTGGCTGCCGCGGCCACCAGATAGACCGCTGCTACGACGAGGATCAATGTCAGAGCGGCGCCCCAAACCCGCAGGAAGCCGGCGTGTTCGGGATTGTTGAGTTCGGTGTAGATCAACAGCGGCAGCGATGCCATGTTGCCATTGAAGATGTCGAAGTTGATGGAGCGGCTGTAGCCAACCAGCACCAGCACCGGCGCGGTTTCCCCCATTACACGCGCGACCGACAGTAAGACGCCGGAGATGATGCCCGGCATCGCGATCGGGACGACGATCCGCATGATGGTTCTCCATTTCGGAATACCCAAGGCGTAGCTTGCTTCTCGCAGATCATCGGGCACCAACTTGAGCATCTCCTCGCATGACCGCACCACGACCGGCAACATCAGCAAGACCAACGAGAGTGATACCGCGAAGGCGCTCTGCTGGAATCCCAGGGTGGCGATCCACAGGCTGAAGATGAACAGTGCCGCCACGATCGAGGGCAGCCCGGCCAGCACGTCAACCATGAAGCTGGTGAACCGCGCCAGCCGACGGGAACGGTATTCTGCCAAGTACACCGCGGTCATGAATCCCAGTGGTATGGCGAGGATAGCCGCCACCCCAGCCTGCACCAGGGTCCCATAGATGGCGTGATAAACCCCGCCGGAAAACTGCTCCGGTAGCACTCCGCGCAGTGAGTGGCTCCACCATCCGGGCTGCGTGATGGCGTACCAGCCTCGTTGGAAGACAACCCACAGCAGCCACACCAGCGGCACCAACGCGCTGACGAAGGAAACGACGAAAAGCACCGTCGCGATGTTGTTTTTGATCCGCCGCCCGACACTGACCGGCTGAACTGCTGCATCTTTGACGGGCAGGTGGAGGGTGGAGACGCTCATTGCTTGACCGCCCGGCCAACGATTGCGCGGGCGATCGCGTTGACGATGAACGTGAGGACGAACAGCACGAATCCGGCCGAGATGTAGGCACCTGTCGGCAGTGGGTCACTGAATTCGTTTGCCGCAGAGGCAATTTTGGAGGCGAACGTGTAGCCACCGTCGAAAAGCGACCAATTCCCGGCATGGGCCGACGCGCGCAGGATGATCAACACGGCCACGGTTTCGCCCAGAGCGCGGCCCAATCCGAGCATCGATGCAGCGACGGCACCGCTACGACCGAACGGCAGCACGGTCATCCGCACCACCTCCCACTTTGTCGCGCCCAATGCTTGCGCCGCTTCGATGTGAGTATTCGGGGTCTGCCGGAACACTTCTCGCGATACCGAGGTGATGATGGGCAGGATCATCACGGCAAGCACGACGCCGGCGGTGAAGATATTGCCGCCCCCGGCCAATGAAACGTTGCCGCCCTTGAACAGAAATAACCATCCCAGGTCGCGGTTGAGAAATGCTTCCATCGGCTCGAGTTGCGGTGCCAGCACGAAAATCCCCCACAACCCGAAGACGATCGACGGCACCGCGGCGAGCAGGTCGACTAACGCGCCGAAAGGGCGTGACAGTCTTGCCGGCGCATATTGCGTGAGGAACACCGCGATCCCGATCGAAACCGGTACCGCTAAGGCCAGGGCGCATAGTGAGCTCAGCACCGTCACCATGAAGAGGTCACGGATACCGAACGCCAGGTTGTTGCTGTGGGTGGTATCGAATTGCGCGCTGGTGAAGAAATTCGCATGGTTGGCGCGCAGTGACGGGATGGCATGGACCAGCAGGAAGATCGCGATCAGAGCGATCGCGAGCATGATCGTCGAGCCGGCGAGGGCGGCGACCGACTCGAACAGTCGGTCGCCCCGCCGTGCCTTATCTCCGTCGCTAGCCGTCAGCGCAGGCGTCGTCGCGGTCGACACGATGGCCCTGGATCACGCGATGGCGTTGACCGCGGCCGACAACCTCGACTTGAATGCGTCGGGAATGGGAATATATCCGTTGTCCGCCAACCCATTCTGACCGGGACCGATGGTGGCCTGCAGGAACGCCCTCACGGCCGTGCCGACCTTACTGTCCGGATACTTGGAGCAGACAATCTCATACGTTGCCAACACGATCGGATAGGCGCCCGGCTGCGTCGGCTTGTAGAACGACATCGTGTTAAGCATCAGGTCGTTGCTGCCCATTCCCTTTACCGTCGCCCCGGCGATCGTCTTGCCAACCGAATCGGCGCTGATCGCCACCGGGTCGGGGCCTGCCGACGTGACGATCCTGGCCACGTTGAGCTTCTGCGCCTGGGCGAAGGACCATTCGTTGTAGGTGATTGAGCCCGGGGTGTTCTTGATGGCCGCCGAGGTGCCATCGTTGCCCTTGGCGCCTTCACCAACGCCGCCGTTGAAAGACTTTCCGGCGCCCTTGCCCCATGCACCGTCCGATGCGGCATCGAGGTATTGCTGGAAGTTGTCCGACGTGCCGGACTGGTCACTGCGGAAGACGACGTGTATCGGTAGCGCGGGCAGGGTGGTGCCGGTGTTGAGCGCCGTGATGGCCGGGTCGTTCCACGTCTTGATGGTCCCGTTGAAGATTTTCGCCGCGGTCGGCCCGTCCAGATTCAGTGAGGTCACGCCGTCGACGTTGTAGGTCACCGCGATCGGGCCGAACACCACCGGCAGGTTCCACGCCGGCGAACCGCACCGCTGCTGTGCTCTGGCGTGTTCGTCGTCCTTCAGCGCCACGTCCGAGCCGCCGAAATCGGTCTGGTTGCCTAAGAATTCGTTTATCCCGGCCCCTGAGCCGTTAGCCGTGTAGTTCAAGGTTTGGCCTAAACATGCCTGCTCGAAGGCGTTGACGAATCGGGCCATCGCATTCGCCTGGGCGGTCGATCCACTGGCTTTCAGCGTCTGCTTCCCACCACAACTAACATTGGCCGCTGACGAACCAGCCGAACCAGACGTGGCACCGCCTTCATTTGTCGTGTTGTTTCCACACGCGGACAGCATCAGCGCACCGGTGGCCAGCACACTCAGCGCGACGCCAAATCGGTTGATTTTCAAATCGTTTCCTTTGAACGATCGGGGGTGACGACGACTTTCACTGCGCCACCCGCTCAGGCCGGACCACGGAACCCTGCCGACATTACGAAACCGTGGCTGTTCTAGGCCAACGCCAAGAAAATTCGAAGCAAACAAATACCCTCGCCGAGCGGAACGTAGCACCAGGCCGAGGCGGGCTGCGGAGTCGTTGGGTAAATCAATCGCTTGACTTAACCGATGTCGCGCCGATTAACTCGTCGACATGGTCAACGAACTGGCCGGCAAGGTCGCGATCGTCACGGGCGGCGCTTCAGGCATCGGTGCCGGCATCGTCGAGAAGTTTTTGGCGGAAGGCGCGCGGGTGGTGATCGCCGACGTCGAGCGCGATCGCGGCGAAGATCTCGCCACCACCCTGGGCGCCGACGCGGCCTTTCGATTGACCGATGTCTCCGACCCCGATCAGGTCGATGCGCTGGTCACCGGGGCTGTCGAGACATTCGGTGGGCTGGACGTGATGGTGAACAACGCCGGAGTCTCGAGCCGGATGCACCGCAGCTTCCTGGACGATGACCTCGCCGACTTCCACCGCGTCATGTCGGTCAACGTGCTGGGCGTGATGGCCGGTACCCGCGACGCGGCCCGGCAGATGGCGACCAGCGGCGGCGGCTCGATCATCAACATGTCATCGATCGGCGGGATCCAGGCCGGCGGAGGTGTGATGACGTACCGCGCATCCAAGGCGGCGGTCATCATGTTCACCAAGTCTGCCGCAATCGAGTTGGCGCACTTTGAAGTCCGGGTCAACGCCATCGCGCCCGGCAACATACCGACACCACTGCTGGCCACGACGACGACGGAGAAGTCGCCAGAAGAGCTCGCGCGTTTCGAGCATGCGATCCGGGAGCAGATGCGAGCCGATCGGCCGCTGAAGCGGGAGGGCACAACCGCAGATATCGCCGAGGCAGCGCTGTACCTGGCCGGCGACCGGTCCAGGTATGTCACCGGGACCGTGTTGCCGGTCGATGGCGGCACTGTCGCCGGAAAGGTGACCCGGCGCCGTAGCGACCCGAGCAATTAAATCAATCGCTTGACTTAATCGGGATCAGAGCGTTGACTGGCCAGGTGACCACCGCGAGGGCTGCGCGCAGCGACCGGGCCAGCACCACCCAGGAGGCGATCCTGACCGCGGCCGAGCGGCTATTCGCTGAGCATGGCGTCTTCGCGGTCTCTAATCGGCAGGTCAGCGAGGCTGCCGATCAGGGCAACAATGCCGCGGTCGGCTACCACTTCGGCACCAAAACCGATTTGGTGCGGGCCATCGAGCAGCGGCATCGGGTGGCCATCGAGCAGCTGCGCGAAAGCATGGTGGCCGAGACGCTGCAATCGGGGGCCGGCGACGATATGCGGAGCTGGGTGGCGTGTCTGGTACGTCCACTGACCGACCACCTCGCAGCGCTCGGCAACCCGACCTGGTACGCGCGCTTCGCCGCGCAAGTGATGACCGATCCGGCCTACTACAACATCGTGGTGAAAGATGCGCTCACATCTGAATCGCTGGTCCAGGTGATCGACGGGATCAACCGGTGCCTTCCCGAGTTGCCAATCGAGGTTCGGGTGGAACGCAATCTGATGGCCCGGAACCTGTTGATGCACACCTGTGCCGAGCGTGAGAGGGCAATGGCCGCGGGCGCATCCGTGCCGGGTTCGTCGTGGCAGGCCGCCGGTTCCGGTCTGATCGACGCGGTCGTGGGACTCTGGCTGGCGCCGGTCACCCCGCACGATTAGAAGAAGTTGGCTGTAAAAACTATGAAAGTGACTGTGGACCAAGACAAATGCGCTTCGTCAGGCAACTGCGTGATGCACGCTCCCGAACTTTTCGACCAGCGCGACGATGACGGAGTCGTCGTTCTGCTGAACGAGAACCCGCCCGCCGAACAGGCTGACAACGCCCGCAAGGCCGCCGCGGGTTGCCCCGCACTGGCCATCGACATCGAGGAGTGAGAAGTGTCCGACACCCTCACCGGCACCGCAATCGAGGCGGTTCCTGACGCCCCGGAATATCCGATGGGAAGGGCAGCCGGCTGCCCGTTCGCCCCGCCGCCGGAGGTGATGGAACTCCGAGCGGCGCGGCCGCTGTCCAGAGTCAGGATCTGGGACGGCAGCGCACCATGGCTCATCACCGGATACGACGAAGTGCGGACGCTGTTCTCTGACTCTCGCGTCAGCGTCGATGACCGGCGGCCCGGCTTTCCGCACTGGAACGAGGGCATGTTGTCGACGGTGCACAAGCGCCCCAGGTCGGTCTTCACCTCTGACGCCGAAGAGCACACGCGGTTTCGGCGAATGCTGTCGAAGCCGTTCACCTTCAAGCGGGTCGAAGGCCTGCGGCCGGTGATCCAGCAGGTCACCGACGAGCACATCGACGCAATGCTGGCCGGACCGCAGCCGGGCGACATCGTCACGGCGCTGGCGCTGCCGGTGCCGTCCCTGGTGATCAGCCAGCTGCTGGGCGTGCCGTATGAGGACGCCGAGATGTTTCAGCACCACGCCAATATCGGGCTTGCGCGCTACGCGACCGGTGAGGACACCGTCAAAGGTGCGATGAGTCTGCACAAATATCTTGCCCAGCTGGTCGAGTCGAAGATGGAGGCTCCACTGGAAGATTCGGCAGATGCGGTGTCGGACTTGGCCGAAAGGGTCAAGGCGGGAGAGCTCAGCGTCAAGGAGGCCGCGCAGCTGGGTACCGGGCTGCTGATCGCCGGGCACGAAACCACGGCCAACATGATCGGCCTCGGCGTGCTGGCGTTGCTGCAATACCCGGAGCAGGCGGCCGTGCTGCGTGACACCGACGACCCGAAAGTCGTCGCCAACGCGGTCGAGGAACTACTGCGCTACCTGTCCATCATTCAGAACGGGCAGCGCCGCGTCGCCGCTGAGGATATTGAAATCGCCGGCGAGGTGATCCGCGCCGGTGAAGGGATCATCATCGACCTGGCGCCGGCGAACTGGGATGCCAGCGCATTTGCCGAACCCGAGCGGCTGTACCTTCATCGCTCGGGCGCCGGCCAGCACGTCGCATTCGGCTACGGCAGGCACCAATGCGTCGGTCAGCAGCTGGCCCGGGCCGAACTGCAGATCGTCTTTCACACGCTGCTTCGCCGCATCCCTACGCTCGAACTGGCCGTGCCGATCGAAGACATTCCGTTCAAGCACGACCGGCTCGCATACGGCGTCTATGAACTACCGGTGACCTGGTGAATCCGTTCACCAAGCGATCCGAAATGACTACTGTCGAAAACGTGTGGATCCGATTGGAGTGTCAATGATGTCGACTCAAACAAGCGCCGTCTCGCTCTACCCGCCCGGAGGATTTGGCGCACCCAAGGATCGGCACGGCCACGCCAACGGCACGAACGTGGGCCTGCCGGAAGGAACCGTGGTTTTCTCTGCGGATAACCACATTTCGCTGGCCGACGATATTTTCTATCAGCGTTTTCCAGAGGCCCTCAAGGACAAGGCGCCGCGAATCTGGTACGAGGACGGCGCCTACCAAGTCGGGCGTAAAGGACAGTCGTTCCTGCCGGGCGACTTCAGCGCGGTGTTGATGCAGTACGACGACCTGCCCGGGGCCGCCAGTACCAACATCGAGGCCCGGATTCAGGAGCTGCGCGAGGACGGTGTGGAGAAGGAACTGGCGTTCCCCAATGCCATCCTGGCGCTGTTCCACTACCCGGACAAGGAACTTCGCGAGCTCGCGTTCCGCATCTACAACGAGTACATCGCCGAGTTGCAGGAGCGCTCCAACGGCCACTTCTACGGCGCGGGCCTGATCAACTGGTGGGATCCACAAGGCACTCGCCGGACGCTTGCGGAGCTGAAATCGTTGGGGCTCAAGACCTTCCTGCTGCCGCTCAACCCGGGCAAGGACGACGAAGGCAATCCGATCGACTACGGCAGCACCGGGATGAAGCCGGTATGGGACGAGATCGAAGACGCCGGCCTCCCGGTGAGCCACCACATCGGCGAGACCCCGCCGAAGAGCCCGTGTCAGTTCAACAGCGTCGTCGTCGGCATGATGATCAATATCGACGGATTCCGCGAACAGTTCGCCAAGTACATCTTCTCCGGGATTCTCGACGATCACCCAAGGCTGCGGATCGGCTGGTTCGAGGGTGGAATCGCCTGGGTGCCATGGGCTTTGCAGGACGCCGAGCACCTGGTGGCGTCGTATCAGCACATGTTCAATCGGCCGCTGGAGCATGACGTTCGCTACTACTGGGACAACCACATGAGCGCATCGTTCATGGTCGACCCGCTCGGACTGAAGTTGATCGACCAGATCGGCGTCGACAAGGTGATGTGGTCTAGCGATTATCCGCACAACGAAAGCACCTTTGGCTATTCCGAGAAGTCGTTGGCCGCGGTTGTCGAGTCGGTCGGCGCTGAGGCAGCGGCGCGGATCGTGAGCGGCAATATCACCGAATTCCTGGGTCTTTAAGGCTGCTAGATGACTTCGATCACTTCGTTCCTGGCCGCACCAACGTCTGCGCTCGACATCCCGGACACACCCGATCTCGATCGGATGCGGCGCGAGACCGGCGCGCGGCTGCGCTCGGCGATGGCCGACCGCGGCGTGGATGCCTTGATCCTGCTCGGAAACAACAGCGTCGTCTACGCCACCGGGGTGAGCTGGCCGTTGGGTGACGCCGGATTGTCTTATGTCGAGCGTCCGGTCGCGGTGGTGCTGGCCGATGACCCGTATCCGCACCTGTTCCTGCCGTTCCGTGAAGGGGCCGCGTCGGAATCGGGGCTGCCCGCGGACCATCTGCACGGCCCGGTCTACTTGGAGTTCGACGAGGGAGTGGAGACCTTCGCGCGGGTGGTCGAGGACTTGGTCCCGGCCGGGGCGGTGCTCGCCGTGGACGAACTCACCGGCGCGATGCGGCGCGCGCAGTCGCGACTTTTCCCGTCCGGGTGGCCTGCTGACGCCGCGCAGATTGTCGGCGCCGCCAAGCTCATCAAGACTCCGGACGAGCTGGCCTGCATCCGTACCGCGTGCCGGATCACCGACACGGCCATGGTCGACGTGCAGGCCGCGCTGGCGCCCGGCATTCGCCAGATCGACCTGTCGGCCGGGTTTGTGCGGCGGGCATTCGAGCTGGGCGCGATGGCCAGCATGCTGGAACCGATCTGGCAGGTGATGCCGCAATCCAAGGCAGACGGGGTCTGGACCACCCATGGCGATTTGGCATTGCCGCTGTTGACAACTGAGCGCGAGCTGGTCGCCGGTGACGTGCTGTGGACCGATGTCAGTATCACTTACGCGGGCTATTGCTCCGATTTCGGCCGCACCTGGGTGGTCGGCGCCGAGCCGACACCCCGCCAGCAAGCGCAATTCGCCAAGTGGCGGGAAATCATGGACGCGGTGCTCGACGTGACCCGCGCGGGTGCCACCGCCGCCGAGTTGGGCAGAACGGCCACCAAAGCCAACGGCGGTACCCGACCATGGTTGCCGCACTTCTATCTAGGGCATGGCATCGGTGTCAACCCCGCCGAAACACCCATGATCGGAACCGATCTCGGTGATGAGTTCGATGAGAACTTCGTCTTCGAGCCGGGGATGGTGTTGGTCCTGGAACCGGTGGTGTGGGAGGACGGCACCGGCGGCTATCGCAGCGAAGAGATCATCGTCATCACCGAGGAAGGCTGGATCCCGTTGACCGACTACCCCTATCACCCCTATGGCTAGCGCTGACGACGATGCAGAGCGAAGCGATGAAGAGGAGTGGCGCCGATGGCGACTGAGGTTCTGCCGGACGACCGCGCGCTGCGCGCAGGTCGCCGGGAGCGGGCACTGGCCCAGATGGAAAAGCACGACCTCGACGTGCTGGTGCTGGGTCGGCAGGCCAACGTGCGCTACGTCTCCGGTGCGCCGCAGCTGTGGGTGGCAGGCACCCGCCCATTCGGACCCACCTGCGTGCTCGTCCGTCGGACCGGGGCGATCCATCTGCTCAGCACCTGGGACGAGGGGGTTCCGGACGACATCCCGCACGAGAATCTCTATGGCATCACCTGGAATCCGATGAACACGATTTCGGTGCTCAAGCGTATCGAGGGCGCAGCGACTGCCAAACGTGTTGGCACCGATGCGCTTTCACCGGTGTTTGCGCAGCTGCTGCCGGTGGCGTTCCCTAACGCCGAGCTGGTCGACGGTGAGCTGGCCATGCGGGCCGCCCGGCGGATCAAGACCGCCGAGGAGGTGAGCGCGCTTCGCGAGGCCATCCGGGTTGCCGAAGTCGGGTTGGCCGCGGCAGTCGCCGAGCTGCGACCGGGGGTCAGCGAGAAGACGCTGGCCGGCGTCCTGCTAGAGGCCATGGCGGCGGGAGGGGTGAGCACCCCGTCGACCCAAGATGCTGCCTGGGTGACCTCACGGGATCACCCGTGGCGACGCGCGAGTGACGACGGGCGGGTTGAGCCCGGCGACTTAGTGGCGTTCTCCGCGGGCGTGCTGGACAACGGGTATACCGGCGAGGTCGGACGCACCTGGCCTGTCGGCGAACCGAGCGGTGCTGCCGATCTGTATCGGCGATGGGACGCCCTGTGGCACAGGCTGTATGACGCGTGCCAGCCGGGCGCGCCGGGTACCGACCTGCTGGCCGCCTACCAGGCTGCGGGAGAGCAGCTGCCGCCGATGCCGATTGCCCGAGGCCTGGGCCTGGGATTCGACCCCCCGGTCGTTTCGCAGCACTTGCCGGCGACCGCTGCCGGGGAACGCCTGGAGGCGGGGATGGTGCTCGCTGTTACCGGCTATGTCTGGCAAGAAGGTGTTGGCGCGGTGTTCGGGCGGGAGGCTGTGTTGATCACGACCGATGGCCGTGAAATCCTGACATCGAGTCCGTCGGCCAACGTCGCTGTCGGCGCTTGAAAATGGCGGAGAGCGAGCGGCCGTCGCCTGAGGAGATCATCCTCTACGCGAAGGACCCAAAGACCAAGATCGCGACGATCACGTTCAACCGTCCCGAGTTTCTCAACGCTCCCACCGCGGCGGCGCGGCTGCGGTATGCCGACCTGCTGCACGCTGCCGGCGTCGACGACGACGTCAAGGTGGTGGTGATTCGCGGCGTCGGCGACGACTTCGGTAGCGGCGCAGATCTTCCCGAGGTCATGGAAGGCGCGGATTCGCCCGGCTTCCGGCTCGCCGAGCTGCGCCTGGACGAAGACGATATTCGGTATCCGCCGAAGGGATCGTTTCGCCACGGCGCAACGATCGGCGCATGGTACGCGAATGCGCAGGCCGGCAACCGCTCTCTGCAGGAGTTCAAAAAGATCAGCATCGTCGAGGCCAAGGGGTACTGCTACGGTTGGCATTTCTATCAGGCCGGTGACGCCGATCTGGTGATCGCCAGTGACGACGCGCTTTTCGGCCATCCGTCCTTCCGGTATTACGGCTGGGGGCCACGGATGTGGACCTGGGTCCAGACCATGGGGCTGCGCAAGTTTCAGGAAATGGTTTTCACCGGGAGGCCATTCACCGCAGACGAGATGTTCCAGTGCAACTTCCTGAACAAGGTCGTGCCGCGGGATCAGCTGGAAGCCGAGGTCGACAAATACGCGCTCGCGTGTGCGCGCAATCGACCCATCGACACGGTCTTCATGCAGAAGGCTTTCTTCGAAATGGTGAAGCAGTATCAAGGCGAATACCTGGGCAGCATGCTGAGCGCCTTCTTCGAGTCGATGGGCAGCTTGGTCAGACCCGATGGTGATGACCTGATGCTGAGCGACGCGATCGACAGCGGCCTCGCCGACACGGTGAAGGACAACGACAGCAAGTTTCCGCCCGACTTCCGGTTGAGTAAGTCGGGCCGGGCGAAGAAAGGGTAGGCCGTGCAGCCGGAAGCTGGCCCGCTGCACGGCTACACCGTCGTCGAACTCTCCACCGGCATCGCCGGGGCCTACTGCACCAAGCTGTTGGCCGACGGCGGCGCGCAGGTGATCAAAGTCGAGTCACCACAAGGTGATCCGCTGCGCGGCTGGTCGGCGTCCGGGGCGCGCATCGAACCCGCCAGTGACGGCGCCTTGTTCGGTTTCCTGGCGTGTTCCAAGCATAGTGTCGTCGCCGATCCGGGCGTCGACGGCGACGTCGGGTTCGTCAGCGATCTATTGGCCTCTTCCGACGCGGTGGTGTGGTCGCGTGGTTCGACGGT
>Ga0209040_10000471_pt1 | contig 30913 bp, 26 predicted proteins | sample BogFormECP12_OM3_FD_188240 | JGI IMG/M metagenome (GOLD analysis project Ga0209040, IMG submission 188240) | Bog forest soil microbial communities from Calvert Island, British Columbia, Canada - ECP12_OM3 (SPAdes) (version 2) | ecosystem: Environmental > Aquatic > Freshwater > Wetlands > Bog ... | reverse complement strand
TGTTTGTTGAGCACGGCGCCGACGGCGATCCCGATCTTGGCGGCGCCCCGCAACGGGCGGCGTTTGTGCGCCAGCCTGGCGGCGACGGCGGCGAGCAGACTCTCGGTCGCCTCCAGTAGATCTTGGCGTTTGCGGCGACGCCGGGCGGCGAGGTCGGGATTGCGGCAGACGACAAGGCGCTCGCCTGGATACTCGTGCGAGGTGATCTCGGCCATGTCCCGCTGGTCGAACAGGGAGAGCTGGAGCGGTCCGCCCTCGGCGGCGAGATCGCGGATGCTGGGCGCGCGCAAGGCGGTGATCCAGTCCAGGCCGGCGGGTTTGACATCGGCTTCGAGCCTGGCGTCGGTGATCATGCCGCGATCGCCGACCAGCACGAGGCGGCTCAGGTTGAAGCGCGTCCGGAGCTTGGTGATCTGGGTGGCGAGCGTCATCGGGTCGGCGACGTTGCCCTCAAAGACCTCGACGGCGACGGGGCATCCCTGTTGGTTGCAGAGCAGACCATCGACAATCTGCGGGCGATCCGGACGGTGGTCACGGCTGTCGCCGCGTTGCGCGAGTTCGCAGTGTTCGCCTTCGAGATAACTTGAGCTGATGTCGTAGAGCACCAGCACGCCATCCTTGAGGTGACGCTTGGCGAGGGCCTGTTCGATCTCCGGCTGGGCGGCTTGCAGCCGATCCAACGCCTCGTAGAGTTCGTCGGCATCGACTTCACCGCGAGCGGCCGGCACGCACCAGATCGACCATCTGGCGATGGAACTCGGGCGGGTAGGCTCGTCTTGTCTTGCCCATCGTGGACTCCTCGAACACAAAATCGTCCGGTGTCCACGAAACCGGGGCAACTTCAAAGTCCAAAATTTGCCGATGATGGACACTCACCAAGCCAACCAAGCCATCACCGCCTTGCAAATTCCCTACCTTCCCTCTATTTCTGCCCCAGAAATCAATCTTCCGCATAGCTACGGAGGGTGGCCCTAACCGGCCGCCTTTTTTGTTTTGGACGCACCTGAAGCAACCCACACCAGCCTCGAATCCCGGCTGGCCGCGATCGCCGCACCCACGCTGGAAGGCATGGGCTACGAGCTCGTGCGCGTCGCCGTGCTCGGCCGCGAACGCCCCACCGTGCAGGTGATGGCCGACCGCGCTGACGGCGGCCAGATCACCGTCGCCGATTGCGAGGCGATCAGCCACGCCCTCGGCGCCGTGCTGGACGTGGCGGATCCGGTCCCCGGTGCCTGGTCGCTCGAAGTCAGCTCTGCCGGCATCGACCGCCCGCTGACGCGCGCCAAGGACTGGAACCGCTATGCCGGCCACCTTGCGCGCGCGGAAACCATCGCACCGATCGACGGCCGCAGACGCTTCTCCGGCATCGCACTGGGCGCCGACGACACCGCCGCCCGCCTCCGCCTCGACGACGGCAGCGAAATCGTGCTTCCCCTCAACAGCATCAGACGTGCAAAGCTGGTATTGACCGACGCACTGATCGCCGCCACTGCAACCCCACCTCGAACCAACTAGAACAGAGGCCACAATGGACACCGCCATCGCCCGCCCGGAACTGCTCCTGGTCGCCGACGCCGTCGCGCGGGAAAAGAACATCGACCGCGAAGAGGTCCTGGAAGCCATGGAGCAGGCCATCCAGAAGGCCGGCCGCGCCAAGTACGGGCACGAGAAGGACATCCGCGCCACCATCGACCGCAAGACCGGCGACGTGCGTCTCTCGCGCTGGACCGAGGCGGTGGAGACGGTCGAGAACGAGGAAACCCAAATCCCCCTCCACATCGCCAAGAAATTCCAGCCGGAGATCAAGCTGGGCGAGCACCTGGTCGATCCGCTGCCGCCGATCGATTTCGGCCGCATCGCCGCGCAAACCGCCAAGCAGGTGATCGTGCAACGTGTGCGCGAGTACGAGCGCAAGCGGCAGTACGAGGAATTCAAGGACCGCGTCGGCGAGATCATCAACGGGGTAGTGAAGCGCACCGAGTACGGGAACCTGATGGTGGAGCTCGGCCGCGCCGAGGCGCTGTTGCGGCGGGACGAGCTGATCCCGCGCGAGAGCTTCCGCAACGGCGACCGCGTGCGCGCTTACATCTACGACGTACGCGACGAACCGCGCGGGCCGCAGATCTTTCTCTCCCGCACGCATCCCGGCTTTCTGGCGAAGCTGTTCGCCCAGGAGGTGCCGGAAATCTACGACGGCATCATCGAGATCAAGGCGGTGGCGCGCGATCCCGGCAGCCGGGCGAAGATGGCGGTGATCAGCCGTGATTCCTCGATCGACCCGGTGGGCGCCTGCGTCGGCATGCGCGGTTCGCGCGTGCAGGCAGTGGTGCAGGAGCTGCAGGGTGAGAAGATCGACATCATCCCGTGGTCGCCGCAGTCTGCCACGTTCGTGGTGAACGCGCTGGCGCCAGCCGAAGTCACCAAGGTGGTGATGGACGAGGAGGCTGGTCGCGTCGAGGTCGTGGTGCCGGACGAGCAGCTTTCGCTGGCCATTGGCCGGCGCGGCCAGAACGTGCGGCTGGCCAGCCAGCTCACCCGCTGGGACATCGACATCCTGACCGAGGCCGAAGAGAGCGAGCGGCGCCAGGAGGAATTCCGCCGACGCAGCGGGCTGTTTGTCGAGGCGCTCGACGTGGACGACGTCATCGCCGGCCTGCTGGTCACCGAGGGTTTCACCTCGGTCGAGGAACTGGCGTTCACGCCCGAAGACGAGGTCGCCGCGATCGAGGGCTTCGACGAATCGATCGCTGCCGAGTTGATCCGCCGCGCCGAAGCCTTCATTACCCGCCGCGACAACGAACTGACCGAGAAACGCGTCGAGCTCGGGGTGAGCGATGACATCGCGGCCATCGAGGTGCTGACCCCCACGATGCTGGTAGCGCTCGGGGAAAAGGGCGTTAAGACGCTGGACGATCTCGCCGATCTCGCGTCAGACGAACTGATCGAGATCGTCGGCGCCGACGCCATGGACGAGGCCACCGCCAACGACGTGATCATGACGGCGCGCGCCCACTGGTTCGCTGACCCCGGATCCGCGGATCAAGTCCGGGGACTGTCCGGGGCAGGTGAAGCAGCACCGCAGGAGACGCAACACGGCTGAGGCGGCGGAACAAGTAGGTGATGATGAGCCCGAGACCGGCCCACTCCGCCGCTGCATCGTCACGCGCGAACGCCTGCCGAAGGAGCGGATGATCCGCTTCGTCGTCGCGCCCGACCGAAAGTTGGTGCCGGACCTGGCCGCAACCCTGCCCGGCCGGGGAATCTGGTTGAGCGCCTCCGCGGATGTGCTAGAAACTGCCCGCGCCCAGGGAGGCTTGGGGCGTGCCTTCGCCAGGGCCGCGCGCGGTCCTGTCATCGTGCCCCCCGATCTTCCTGCCGTGCTCGAGGCGGCGCTGATCCGCCGGATCAGCGAGCTGCTTGGACTCGCTCGCCGCGCTGGGCAGGCAGTCGCCGGGTTCGACAAGGCGCGTGAGTGGCTGCGGACTGGTCGGGGCAGACTGATTCTGCAGGCGTCGGATGGCAGCGCGGCGGAACGTGCGCGCTTTCTTGGCGCCGCCGGGGAGTCGGTCGTTGTATTGGACCCGCTTCCGGCGGCGGCGCTTGGCCGCGTGTTCGGTCGTGACCATGTGGTGCATGTCGCGATCGCGCCGGGACGACTGGGCGAACGGCTCGCCGTCGAGGCGGCACGCCTCGGGGGGTTGCGGCGGGATGGCTGCGGCGGCAAGACCAGGGCAGACAAGCAAACACATTCGGACGGGGCCAACGGGTAGTCGATGAGCGAAACCAACGATCAGGAAACTGCCAAGGGCCGGCTTTCGCTGCGGCCCGCGGGCCGCCTCGAGCTAGGCCGGACGGTCGACGCCGGGTCTGTGCGGCAGAGCTTCAGCCACGGCCGCTCCAAGGTGGTGCAGGTCGAAGTGCGCAAGAAACGCGCCCCGGTCGGCGCCCCTGGCACCCCGGCCGCCGGCACTGCCAAGCCCGGCACCACGGCGCCGACCGCACGCGCCAGCGGCGCCCCGGGCGAACGGCCGGCGACTACCGCTGTCCCTCGTGCGCTGACGGCGACCGAGCAGGCGGCGCGGCAACGCGCCCTGGTCGAGCAGCAGCGCGAGGCCGCCCGCCGTGAGGCGGAACGACGAGAGCAGGAGAAGATCTCGATCCTGTCGGCCGCCGAGGAGGCCCGCCGACGCGAAGAAGAAGAGCGCAAGGCAGCGGAAGAACAAGCCCGCCAGGCGGCCCTGGACGCGGCACGGCAGGAAGCGGAGGACGCCGCGCGCAAGGCGGCCGAGATTACGGCGGAAGTTCCGGCGGACGCCCCGGTGGCGCGTGGCGCCGAACAGGCACGTCCGCAACCCACACCGGCAGCCGCGCCCGCGGCGCCGACCGAGACATTGCGCCTCCGCCCCGGCACACGGGTGATGGAGGAAGAGGACGAAGCGCGCCCGATCCGCCGCCCCGGCGGCGTGCTGATGCCGCGCAAGCCGCAGACCATCGTGGCCAAGAAGGGCACCGATGCCGGCCGCCGCACCGGCCGCATCGACGTGCAGGCCGCGATCGAGGGCGAAGACGAACGCGTCCGCTCGCTCGCGTCGGTGCGGCGCCAGCGCGAACGTGAGCGCCGCCAGGCGGAGCTGGAACGGCTGCGGTCGGACCAGGTGAAGGTGGTGCGCGACGTGATCCTGCCCGACACCATCACGGTGCAGGAGCTCGCCAACCGTATGGCCGCCCGTGCCGGCGATGTGGTCAAGGCACTGATGAAACTCGGCGTCATGGCGACCATCACCCAGACGCTGGATGCCGACACTGCCGAACTGGTGGTGCAGGAATTCGGCCACCGCGCGCGGCGCGTCTCGGAGTCCGACGTGGAGATGGGCCTGGAGGGTGTAACCGATACCGAGGCTGAGCTGAAGCCGCGCCCGCCGGTGGTGACCGTGATGGGCCACGTGGACCACGGCAAGACCTCGCTGCTCGATGCGCTGCGCTCGACCGATGTCGCGGCGGGCGAGGCCGGCGGCATCACCCAGCATATCGGCGCCTATCAGGTGGAAATGCCCGGCGGCGAAAGGATCACCTTCATCGATACACCGGGCCACGAGGCGTTCACCGCGATGCGCGCCCGTGGTGCCTCCGTCACCGACATCGTGGTGCTGGTGGTGGCGGGGGATGATGGCGTCATGCCGCAGACCATCGAGGCGATCCGCCACGCCAAGGCGGCCGGCGCGCCGCTGATTGTCGCCATCAACAAGATGGACAAGGAGGACGCCAATCCCGCGCGCGTTCGCCAGGAACTGCTCAGCTACGAGGTCGTGGTTGAGGAGATGGGCGGCGAGACGCAGGACGTGGAGGTGTCCGCGATCAAGCGGACCGGCCTCGACAAGCTGACCGAGGCGATCTCGCTGCAAGCGGAGATCCTCGACCTCAAGGCAAATCCGGAACGCGCCGCGGAGGGGACTGTGATCGAGAGCCGACTCGACCGCGGCCGTGGTCCGGTGGCGACGGTGCTGGTGCAGAAGGGCACGCTGCGGCAGGGCGATATCGTCGTCGCCGGCGCCGAATGGGGCCGTGTGCGCGCCATGCTGGACGACAAGGCCCGCGCAATCACCGAGGCGGGGCCGTCCGCACCAGTGGAGATCCTCGGCCTGGCCGGCGTGCCGTCGGCCGGCGAGCCGTTCGTCGCAGTCGAGAACGAAGGCCGCGCCCGCGAGATCGCCGAGTTCCGCACCCGCAAGCTGCGCGATAAGGCAGCCGGCGCGACTGCCGGCGCACGGGGCACGCTCGACCAGATGCTGGCGCGCATCCAGGCCGGCGAGCAGAAAGAGGTCACGGTGCTGATCAAGGCCGACGTGCAAGGCAGCGCCGAGGCGATCCAGCAGACCGTGCTGAAACTGGCACACGAGGAAGTGAAGGTGCGCGTGCTGCATGCCGCGGTGGGCCAGATTACCGAGAGCGACATCCAGCTAGCCAAGGCGTCGGACGCGGTGATCCTGGCGTTCAATGTGCGGGCCACGGCGCAGGCGCGCGACCTGGCGACACGTGACGGCGTCGATATCCGCTACTACTCGATTATCTACGAGGTGGCGGACGACATCGAGAAGCTGGTGCAGGGGAAGGTCGCGCCGAAGGAGCGCGAACGCTTCCTGGGCTACGCCGAGGTGCGCAAGGTCTTCAACATCACCCGCGTGGGACGGGTCGCCGGCTGCATGGTGACCGACGGCGTGGTGAAGCGTGGCGCCGGTGTGCGCGTGCTGCGCGACAACGTGGTGATCCACAACGGCGAACTGTCGCAGTTGAAGCGCTTCAAGGACGATGTGCGCGAGGTAGCGCGCGGCTACGAGTGCGGCCTGTCGTTCGCCAACTTCCACGACCTGCAGGAAGGCGACGTCATCGAGTGCTTCGAGACGGAGCTGGTGCCGGCTTGAGGAAGCCGGCTGCAGGCCCGTCGCAGCGCCAGTTGCGCGTGGCGGAGGAGATTCGCCACGTGCTCGCCGGAATGTTCGAACGGCGGGATTTCCGCGATCCGGAGCTGGCCGAGGCGCAAATCACGGTAACCGAGGTGCGCATCGGGCCCGATCTGAAGCACGCCATCGCCTTCGTGGCGCGGCTGGGGCGTACGGACATCGATGCGCTGCTGCCGGCGCTGACCCGCGCGGCCCCGTTCCTGCGTGGCCACGTGGCACATGCGCTGCGGCTGAAGTTCGCGCCGGAGCTGACGTTCCAGCCGGACCACGCGCTGGATTACGCGTCGAAGATCGACCGCCTGCTGCACCAGCCGGAGGTGGCGAGGGATTTGGAGTGATTCGCTTCGCTCGCAATACAAGGCGTCACAGTCAACGCGTCGGTAGAAACCCGCCGAGGAACGCGGCCAGATTGTCGCCCAGCTTCTCCACGATGTAGCCGCCCTCCTGCACCAACAGCGTCGGCAGACCCAGGCTGCCGATCTGCTGGCCGATGGCGCGGAATCCCTCGCCGGTGACAGCGAGATTGGCGGTGGGATCCCCGGTATGCGCATCGAAGCCGAGTGAGACGATCAACGCCGAAGCACCGAATTTCCGGAGCGCCGCCAGCCCGGTCTCCACCGCCGCGACATACCTGGCGTTTTCCGTTCCTGGTGGCAGCGGCAGGTTCAGGTTGCAGCCGAACCCCTTCCCCGATCCGGTCTCATCGGCGTAGCCCGCGTACCAAGGATACAGCCAGCTTGGATCTCCGTGCACCGAGCAGAAGAACACATCGTCCCGCCGGTAGAGGATCCCCTGAGTGCCGTTGCCGTGATGCACGTCGACATCCAGCACCGCCGGCTTCGCCCCCCCGTTCACCAGCACCTGCGCGGCAATCGCGGCGTTGTTGAGATAGCAGAACCCGCCGGCCAGATCGGCATAGACGTGATGCCCGGACGGGCGGCACAGCGCATAGGCCTCGCGGGCGCCGCCGAGAATGCGCTTCGCCCCCTCGACCGCCACGTGCGTCGAGGCCTTGGCCGCAAGCCAGCTGCCCGTGAGCAGCGGCACGCCTTCGCCGCTCAGATAGTATCCGGCCTGGCCGACGATGCTGTCAGGGCAACGCTGCATCGGCCGCACCGCGAAACTGCCTGGCCGAACCGCGGGGCCGGCCAGCGGTGTCGCCTGCCAACGCTCGAATGCGGTCTCCAGAAAATGCAGATAGCCCGCATCGTGCACCGCAGCGATCGGCGCCACGCCGTGATCCGGCGCCGGCGTCGTCGGCAGGCCCAGCCGGTGCACCGCGCCGAGCAACTGGTCCACCCGCTCCGGGAGGTCATAGAATGGGCGGCCGCTCGGCGATGGCGCCATGGTGGCAGGATCATGCGCGGCATGCGCATTCGTGGTGATGACGATCATGAAGCTGCCCGAGAGTTTGACATGAAGCGCGCTGTCCTCGTGATCCTCGACGGGCTACGGCGCGACTTCGTCGATGCAGAGCGAACGCCGCACCTCGCCGAATTCACCGCACGCGCCGAGCAATTTCCTGCGTATCGTACCGCCTTCCCGTCCGCCACCCGCGTGGTAACCGCCACCCTGGCCACCGGCTGCCATCCCGCGCGGCACACGCTGCAGGGCAACGCCATGGCGCTGCTGGAGGACGGCGTGCTGGTCCCGCACGACGCGGGCCTGCCGGACTTCCTGCAGCACAAGCGCGCGGTCACTGGCCATTCGCTGGGCGCTCCGACGCTCGCCGAACGCCTGGTACCGCATGGCGGGGCGATCATTTACAACAACGTCTCTCCCGGGGCCGCGTATGCGCACGATCCGGACGGCCACGGCTACGTCCATCACCGCGCCGGCTCGTTCGCTCCCGGCCGTACCCCGCTCGATCCGCTGAACATCGCCCTGGATTCGGCCGGCGATCGCGCGATGACCGAGCGCTTCATCGCCGACGCACTGGGCCGGCGCCAACCGGCACTTGCCGTGCTGTGGCTGGGCGAGCCCGACCACATCCAGCATAATACCACGCTTGGCTCACCCGAGCATCTTGCCGTGCTGCGCGAGGCGGATCGCCACGCCGGCATGGCGATCGCTGCGGTTGATCGACGGCGCGCCGCCGGCGACGACGTGCTGCTGATCGTGGGCTCCGACCATGGCCACGAGACGGTGTGCGGCGTGGTGGACATCGAGGCGGAGTTGATCGCCGCTGGCCTGAAGGCAGCCGCCGACTCGAACGACATGATTGCCGTGTCCAGCGGAACGTCGAGCCTGGTCTACCTGCATCCCGACGCGGAGCGTCGCCGTGACGTTCTCGGCGACTTCCTGGCATCGCAGCGATGGGCCGGCCGGGTGATCGACGCGGCGAACCTCGGCACGGTGGGACAGGCGGCACATTACGGCCTCGCCTTCGCGGTGTCGCTCAAGGCCGATGCATCCGCGAACCAATTCGGCGTTCCCGGCCGCTCGCTGGCTGCCAGACCACGCTGGGGCAAGCCGGACCGGCTCGGCTGCGGTCAGCACGGCGGGCTCGGCCAGTTCGAGCAGTCACCGGTGCTGCTGATCGACGGTCCCGGTTTCGCAGCCGGTACGGCGCGTGAAGCAACGGTTCACGTCACCGATCTCGCGCCTACCATCATGCTGCATCTCGGCATTCCGGCGCCCGGAATGGACGGAAGGCCGCTGCAGCAAGCGCCGTAGCGACGCGTGCGATCACCGGCGCCCAGTCGCCGCTTCGCTGCTGTCGGAAGATGCGCAGCGTCGGATACCACGGGCTGTCCTCGCGCCCGCTCAGCCAACGCCAGCAGTTGTCGTAGCGGTCGAGCAGGAACACCGGCTTGCCCATCGCTCCGGCGAGATGCACGACCGAGGTATCCACGCTGATCACCAAGTCCAGATTGGCGACGATCGCGGCTGTGTCGGCGAAGTCGCGCACGTCGTCCATCATGTCGAGCAGATCGAAGCCTGCCGCGCCCGCCTCTGCCGCCGCCGGCCCTTTCTGCAGACTGACGAACCGCACATGCGGAACGGCGGCGAACGGTGCCAGTGTCGCCAGGCTGGTGCTGCGACGGCGATCGAGCCCAGCGAACCCCGTCAGCCACGGCCGCGCCTGGCCGGCCCAGCACAGCCCCACGCGCAACGCGTCGCTGGCCGGCAGAAGTTCAGCCCATTGGCGCGTCAGCTCCGGATCCGCCACGAGATACGGCACGTCGCACGGGATGGTCGCCAACGTGGTCTCGAAGGCACGCGGCAGGCCGTTGAACGAGCAGTGGGAGTCGTGATCCGGCACCGGCGCCTCGCCTTCGGGCACTGCGTCAATCCCTGGAACCGTGCGCAATAGCCGGGTCAGCGCCGGCGGCACCGCAGCGACAACGCGCGCGCCACGCCTTGCCAACAGCGGCAGGTAACGCAGGAACTGCAACGTATCGCCGAGGCCTTCTTCCTGCACCACCAACACGGTGCGCCCCGTCAGGTCGGGCAGGTGCGAAAGCGGCGGCAGCAAACGCTCAACGGGCAGCATGCTGCGGCCCGGGTCCGCCAGGACCCAGTCCGCGTCCTGCCACGCCTCGGCAAAACACCCGGCATGCAGTCGCGCCACGGCTCGATTTACCCGGATGCGCTGATCGCCCGGCGCCCGTTCCAGCGCCTCGCCGTACGCATCCAGTGCCGCGTCGAACTGTCCCTCGATTTTCAGCATCATGGCTAGGTTCGCCCAGAACACCGCTTGTGCCGGATCGCGGGCAATCGCCTGGCGGAATTGCCCCATCGCATCGGCGAAGCGCCCGGCCTCGGCGAGGGCAAGGCCCATCTGATCGTGCGCCTCCGCGCTGTCAGGCTCGGTCCGCAGCACGGGACCCAGCACCGTCACCGCCTGTTCCGCTTCCCCGGTTTCGCGCAAGAACGCGGCAAAACCGTAGCGCAGCCGCAGATCGTCAGGCGCCATCCTAAGGCACGCCCGATACTGTGGCCCAGCGCACGACGCGCCGCCTTGCGCCAGCAGAATGCGCGCCAGGTCGTTGCAAGGATGCGCGAACCCGAGCCGCGCCCGCGCGACCCGGTTCAGCAACGGCGCGGCGGCATCGGTGTGGCCCTGCATGCCGACCGCGAGACCAAGCAGCAACAGCGCCTCGATATCGTCGCGATCGTGCTGGACGAGACCGCGGCAAATGCGCTCGCATTGCCAGTACCGGCCGCCTTCCAGCAGCGCCAGAGCGGCATTGAGACTGCGCAAACGCTCCGCCGCTTCCACTCCGCTCCCCGACTCAACAATGGAGGCGCAGTATCCGCGGTAGCGGATTAAGGGCGCGTTTACGCCGCGCTCTCAATACCCCGTCCGCGTCGCCCCTGCCACGTAGTCCTTGCGTGGGAACTCTTCCCAGTACTGCCGCAGCCCCTTGCCACCCATGTCGCGATACGGCCGCGCCTTCAACCGCGCGACATCGATGTCAATGCCGTGTCCCGGCACCGTCGGCAGTTCCGCCCAGCCGTCCTGCACGGTGATCGGCTGCACCGCTATCTCGTCACACGCCGGGCGCAGGTTGACGAAGAACTCCGCGATCCAGAAGTTCGGGATGACCGCGGCGAAGTTGACCGTCGCCGCCAACCCGACCAGCGTGCTGTTGTAGTTGTGCGGCGCGATCGCCACGGCGTGCGGCTGCGCCATCGCCGCGATGTCCAGCATCGCCGAGATGCCGCCGCAGTTGCAGATGTCCGGGTTCAGGATGTCGGCCGCGCGCGCCGCCAACGCCGCCGCGAACGCCTCCTTCGAGTAGATCGCCTCGCCGGTGACGATCGGGATCGGCACGTTGCGCCGGACTTCCGCGATCAGCTCGATGTTGTCGCACAGGCACGGTTCCTCGTACCAGCCGATGTCGAACTCGGCGATACGCTTGCCGATGCGGATTGCGTGCATCGGCGCCAGACGGCGATGCACCTCGACCAACAGCGTGAAGTCCGGCCCCAGCGCCTCGCGCATCGCGCGGACATAGCGCACCACGTGCTCCTCGTCCTCGCGATGGATGAAGCTGCGCCAGGGACCTGGGAACGGATCCCATTTCAGCGCGGTGAATCCCATCTCCTTCACCTTCAGCGCACGCTGGATGTTGGCCTCGATCGGCTCCGATCCGTTCGACCAGCCATTGGCATAGACGCGCACGCGTTCGCGCGACGCACCGCCTAGGATGTTGTACAGCGGCAACCCGGCGCGCTTTGCCACGATGTCCCACATGGCGATCTCCAGCGCGCTCCACGCCGACAGCAGATCGAGCGAGGCACGACGGATCGCGAAGTCCTCGAACATGATCTGCGCGGTATGGCGGATGTTCAGCGCGCTGCGGCCGATCACGTGCTTCGCCATCGCCTGGAGGCACTGCTGGATGACCGGCTCCTTGCCCGGCGTCACGTAAGCTTCGCCCCAGCCGTGCAGCCCGTCCTCGGTCTCCATGCGGCAGAACAGCACATTCTTGCCGGCGCCGGGGTCGAACAGGAACGTCTCGACGCGGGCGATCTGCAACTCTGGCATCGCTTTCCTCCTCGGCGCATGGTTGCGGCGAGCCTACGCGGGCGCCGATGCAATGCAAGGGAGGACGCGGCATGCAGTTCGAACAGATCACCTACGAGGTGAAGGGCAAGACCGCCATCGTCACGTTGAATCGCCCGGAGAAGCGCAACGCGCTCAGCGCGAAACTGTTGCGCGAACTCCACGAGGCGCTGCTGGAAGCCGACGAGTACAACCCGGTCCACTGCGTCGTGCTGCGCGGTGCCGGTCCGCACTTCTGCGCCGGCGCCGATCTCAGCGAATACTCGTCGGGCCGCGGCGAGGCGTATCGCGGCCGGCAGGAGATCGACGACGATGTATGGCGGCTGGAACAGGGCCAGCGCCTGCGCATCACGCTGTTCGACATGCACAAGCCGGTGATCGCCCAGGTACACGGCACCTGCATCGGCATCGGCACCGACCTCGCCGGGCTGTGCGACATGGTGATCGTCGCCGACGATGCCCGAATTGGCTTCCCGCCGGTGCGCGACCTCGGCACGCCGCCCGGCAGCATGTGGCTGTATCACTGCGGTCCGCAATGGGCGAAGCGGCTGCTGTTCACCGGCGACAGCGTCACCGGCGCGGATGCCGCGCGCATCGGCCTGGCGATGAAGTCGGTGCCGGTCGCCGACCTCGAAGCCGAGGTGATGCGGCTGGCGGAGCGCATGGGGCTGGTCGATCCGCACCTGCTGTCGGCCAACAAGCGGCTGGTCAATCTCGGGCTCGAGCTAATGGGCGCGCGCACGTTGCAGCGGATCGGCGCCGAGATCGACGCACGTGGCCACAACGCTCCGCTGGCACGCGAATTCCGTCAGACGATGCGAGCGCACGGGGTGAAGTACGCGTTCCAGAAGCGCGACGCCGCGTTCGGCAGGGGATTTGCCGCGGTCGAAGGGCGCGATCCCGAATAGGCGAACGGCCATGCCGTGGCCTGTCATCGATTTGTAACGTTTCGACGCCGCAGGCCGACGTTCTGCGCATCCGAACGCCACGCCCGAATCACAATCTACGCCTCACATCGATGAAATATTCCCCGGTGCGCGAAAAATTTTCTTGCCCTCGATCTTGCAACCAAAGCAGCGAACGGCGGACCAAGCCTGCCACGCAGAGGACAGTACAGCGATCATAAATTCCTCCTGAACCGATCGTCAAATGGTCATGTCATTGGCCCTATGTCAGGTCTTCAAATAAAGTTTTATTTCTATACACCGGAGTATTTTGTGTAGTTACCGCTCATTTTTCATCAGGAGAACCAAACCTATCCGCAAAGGTCGACCCTTTACGCCCATTTGCTTACTAGATCAGTTGGTTTACTTAGAATTCAGCCGACAAATGCCCCGAGCTACACCGCAGGCACCGCTCACGGTTTCGTGATCTTCTTGTTGACGCATCGGAATCTTACGGTAGAGTGCCATGACCATGCAGTTATCAATTCGGTGGGCGTAACTCCGTAACGGTCATCAGGGAGGCTTCCCAAGAGAGCGGGGCTTTGTCGATCTAGCGCACAGGCTCTGCCTCTGCGGCCGGGACGTCGCGCGTGCAACGCACGGGACCGCTGGAGTGGAGCGCCACGATTGCAACAGTAGTGCAACCTGAACAGGAGGTCCGTGCATGCTCGGGGTCCGTGTGACACTGTTTGTTCTCGCCAGCGCCATCACGCTCGTCATTGCCGTGCGAGCGCATGCGCAGGACGCCGCGACTGGCGAAAAGGTGTTCAAAAACAATTGCGGCATCTGTCACAGCCCCCAGCCTGGTCGAAATTTGATAGGGCCGAGCCTGTTCAGCGTTGTAGATCGTCATTCCGGCCAGATGCCGGGCTTCCACTACTCGGACGCCAACCTGAACTCAGGCCTTACTTGGAACGTGACGACACTCGATCGCTATATCGCGGGGCCGCGCGAGCTCGTGCCGGGCACGAAGATGACATTTCCAGGACTCAAGGATGCGAAGCAACGTGCCGATCTGATCGCCTATCTCGCAACGCTGCGGTGACCTGAGGTTCCGTGTTCACCGCGTCCGGCCCGCGCAAAATGGGCCGGACGCGACGCAGTGTGCGGCGTACGCTCGGTTCAGCCCGACTGGTGATGCATATCCCCGCCGATCATTGATGCCGGGCTTGGCGTCGCGTTCGCCGTCATGCTGCCGAACAGGCCGTGCGCCTCTTCCTTCACCGCTGACGTGAAGTAAATCGTGTTGGGATTGCCAGCCGATCCGCCATTGGCCGACGCCCCAAGGCGGCTAAGCCAGGGCCGTGAAGCCGGGCGGCAGGAGAAGCTCCGATAACGGACCTGGTGGATCGCCCGACGGCAACTGCAGCATGTTGAACTTGCAGATTATCGTGCTCGAGCGGTTTGTGTTCCGACGAGAGTTATCGGTGGCTCCGTTGATAAGGACGGTCAGCAGTGAAGGAAAAGGACCGATGCGCAGCACGCTGGCGAGGGTTCTTTTCCGAGCGCGCATCCAGTTCGGTTAGAAGTTCCTTTATCTTTGCGACTTCTCGAATCGCGGCTAGCCGAAGTTTTACTTGCGCATCAACGTTCACTTGCCAGACCCCTCCGGAGACTCCCATCTGGCCCCGACGCTATATCCACATAGTCCGCGTCTGGATCGGGAGGGGTAGTTGCGTGGATTACCTGATTAGGAGGGCCATCGTCTGCAAGCGCCTGCAACAGATGAGCGGCACGCCTCAGTTGCTTTCGAAGCTTGCTATTGGTCACGTTTGCACTCCCTGAAAAGCAGCCCGTGCGCAGTCATTGTGCATCTGGCTGATCGGCGCAGCGGTTTCGGGCGTCTGGCCGGGTGGCGTCGCGATGGTGACCTGGGGCACGGCTCCGCTGAACAGTGACTGCTTCACGCCGGAGCCGTTATAGATGGTCGCGACCCTGGAGTTGTTGTTCGACACCCAAAATGGGCCACTAGGCCCGTACGAGATTCCCCACGGACTGATCAGGTTGTTGTCGTGTGGTCGGCCGGTGGGGATGCAGTGGACGGTGAACGGCCCGAGGACGTACGTCGGCTGATCCGCTGGGGGTGGACGCGCTGGTCACCGATCGGCCCGATCTCGCGCGCCGCGTGCTGGCAGAAGACGGGTATAAGCCGCCGCCAACACAGCGGGCTACTGAACGGCCGTTATCCACCCACAGTGCCCGTGGGTCGGGGGACAGAACCGCTGCCTTCGACCCAAATCGCACGTCACCTACCCGCACCGGCCGAAGCACCCGCCGTGCAAGAAGGCGCGGGCCGCGGCGATCACCAGCCTGGCCATCGTAGCCACCACCGGCGATCGCCGCCGATGTCCCGCGGCGCTGCATCATCCGTCAGTGGATGCCGCCACATCGGGAGACGGTGCGGAAGGCCGAACGGGACACGTCGTTCAGCCTGTCATTCCGTGCGAGGATCCACTCACCATGAAGTCGTTGGTGCCGGCAACGGGCGAAATGCTGCCGAACAGGCCTTGCGACTCACCCTGAACGCCGGAGGTGAAATAGATCTCTCCCGTCGATCCCGCCGAGCCGCCGTTCCCCGGCGTCAGCGTCCACAGATCGCCTATCGTGATCGGCTTGCCGTCGACCCCCGTCAGCTGGCCCATGAATTTGTCATGATCCTTCAGGTCGAACGCGTCGATCCTGCCGTCACCAAAATTACCGACCAGCAGGTCGCCGGCAAACTTACCGAAATCAGCGGGTGCGATGGCGAGCCCCCACGGCGAACCGAGCGGCCCGTTCGAAGCGACGCGCGCGATGAACTTGCCGCTAAGCGAGTACTCGTCAACGAACCCGTGACCTGCCCCGGCTACGTCATCGTGCTTGAACTGGTCCTGCAAGGCGTATGTCACGAACAGCTTCCCTTGGAGCACCTGCACGTTGAACGGCGCGTAGCCGTTGGGCAGATCACCGTCCGTCAAACTGTTTACCTGCTGGAACCGGTCGTTAAAGACGTCCACCGTCCCGTGCCGGAAGTTCGAGGCATAGAGCAGCGTCGTTCCGTCTTTCTGCGTCCCGATCGCGAGGCCCTTGTAAACCGCGCCGATCCCTTCGGTCTGGTCCTGCGGCGGCAGCGAGCCATCACCATGTGCAGGATTGTTGGAATTGTCGACCTTGAGTGTCGTCATCTTTCCGCCGTTCCACGCCGAGATGGTGCCGTCCTCGGTATCCATGATGAAAACGGCCGGCGTGCCGTTTACCATGAAGCCGTTAGAATCGCTGTTGAATACGATACCCGTCGGGCTGGCCGTTATATTTGTACCGGCTGGTGGTGCGATCGTGACGACGAGCGGCGATGCCGTGGTCGCATCCGTCGTCTGGTCGACAGAGTAGAGCGTCGCCGTGCCGGTTTGGTTGTTGTTGACCCAGAAGTCGCCCTTCGGATTGAACGCAACGCCCCATGGGTTGATCAGATTCGGGTCCTGAATCTGGGCGTTGAGATGTCCTGGCTTGTCGTCAGACACCAAGTTGGACTGGCTGAACCGCTGGCTCGTGGATAGCGCGTTGAATTTGAAGAACGCGTCCGACGGGTCCAGGAACGACATCGCAGTCATGCCGAGGGTATCGTCGGTAATCGGCAGCTCTGTCAGGTTACTCATCACATTGCTCCCCTAAGTTGGATGTTGTCGGGCCGTTGAACACGCCGGCGCGGTACCGGTGCGGAGCGAATGCAGGACGTCTCCCTGCCCGCTCGTGGTATCGACGTGATGACACGAGCTTTATTCCAGCCGTGGGGGGCGACGTGCAGCGCATATACCGCCATGCACTGCGAGGCCTGCCGGAGACGATGGCACGGAGTGACGCTCCTATTGATGTTAGTCTTTGATCGGCCGCAGAGGCCGTCGAATAGGCAGACGCGTCAGATGCCGGCGCCGTCCATGCTCACGTTCAGTTGTTTGCACGTCATGCGATGCGGCAGACGCGAATCCTCGTAGACGTTTGCCACCGGAGAAAATTTCAGGCCGCGGCGTAATTTTTCCATGATGCCCCGCGTCGCGAAATGACGTCAGGGTTCGGTGGAATAAAGCGGATCACCGCGACGTCGATCTCGTGGCTCACATTATGGGATTGCCAGTCCCGTCGAAGCTGATGCTTCCGCGCGGCCATGACAGGAGGTTTACGTATGTCCGGATGCAACCTGGCATCATGCGTGCTTGCCGGCGCGATCGCCGTTGGCATCGTTGCGCAGGCACAGGCACAGGATGTCGCGAACGGGGAACACCTGTTCAAACTTGACTGCAGCATCTGCCACAGCCCACAGCCTGGTCGAAACCTGATCGGCCCAAGCCTGTACAATGTGGTCAATCGTCATTCCGGCGGGATTGCCAACTACCACTACTCGGATGCCAACAGACAATCAGGCCTCACCTGGAATGTGGCGACGCTCGATCGCTATCTCACGGCGCCGCGCGAACTCGTGCCGGGCACGAAGATGACGTTCCCCGGCGTGAAGGACGCGAAGCAGCGAGCCGATCTGATCGCCTATCTCGCAACGCTCTATTGAGCTGTGCTCGGATTCTTGCCGTGACACGATGTACCTCGGCGCCCAGATGGCGTTTCAGTACTCCGGCTGATGCCGAATGTGCAGGGCAGCAGGCGTGATGCAGGACGCCGCGGTTCCGGGTCGCTGGCTTGGCGGGCCTCGGTTCAAGCGGTCTGGTGATACCAGAAGCCGCCGGTCATCGCCGTCCAGCTCGGCGTTGCACTCGCTGTCAGGCTGCCGACCAGGCCATGCGTCTCGTTCTGCAGTCCCGCGGTGAAGTAGACCGTGCTGGAATTGCCGCCGAGTCCTCCGCTGTCATTGCCCGGGATCAGCTCCCACAGGGCAGGAAGCACGATCGGGTTGCCGCTTGCGTAAGTCAGCCTGCCGACGAACCTGTCATTATTGTTCAGATGGTAAGCATCGATGGTACCGTCGCCGAAGTTGCCGACCAGCAGGTCGCCGGCGAAACTGCCAAAGCTTGCCGGCGCGATCGCCAGGCCCCACGGTGAATCGAGCGGTCCGCCCGATGCCACACGCCGCAGCAGGTTGCCCTCCAGGTCGAATTCATCCACGAACCCGTGGCCGGCGCCGGCAACGTCGCCGCGCATCATTGGATCCTGTAAGGCAAACGTCACGAACAGCTTTCCGTCAAGGACCTGCACGTTGAAGGGCGCGTAACCGACGGGCAGATTCGTGTCGGTGAAGCTCTTCACCTGGTTGAAGTTCTGGTCGAACATGTCGACCGTCCCATGACGGAAGTTCGCGGCGTATAGCGTTGGGCCTGCGCTGGACTCGCCGATTGCAAGCCCTTTGTAGACAGCGCCGAGCCCCAGCGCGGCGCTGCCATTGGCTGGATTGGCAGATTCGTTCACCATCAGGATTGCCTGCGAATGCGCCGAGACATTCCAGCCGGAGAGGGTACCGTCATCGGTCGCAAACAAGAAGGTCGCGGGCGAGCCGTCGGTCAATGTGAACGCGTCCGTTGTCAGGAAGGAATTGTAAACTTGGCCGGTGGGCGTGGAGGGACCGCCGCCGGGCGTGGCAGACGGGATGGTAACGGCGGGAAACAGATTGAGCATCGCGCCCGAGGACGTGACGCTGTCGATGCTGGTGAGGCCCGTACCGGCGTCGGAAATCCAGAACTCGCCGCCTGTTCCGATCGAACCGTAGGAGACGCCCCAGGGGTTGATCAGGTTCGGATCGGTCGTTTGCGCCGGCACGGAGCCATCTGAAATCAGGTTGGTCTGCGTGAAGGTGGTCGGCATGGCGTGCCAGCGGGCCATCGCGTCCTGAAATACGTGATGATGCGATGAGTAAGGGCGCAAGGCGCTAACCCCCTTGTGGTGTTCCGGGCTCGACCCGGCCGCGATGGCCGTCAAATGCCAGCGTAGTCCATGCTCCTAGTCAATAGTTCTGGGCTGGCCGCGAATTGACTGGGTCAGTTGCGGCCAGGAGGTACCGGCCCGCGATACCTGACCGGATGCGTCCTAGCTGAGGTGCGGCGCAGCGGCGGCGCCAAGCCACGCCGTCATCGTCCACAGCGTCAGCAGTACCGCATAGGCACGCACCGTGAGTGCGGGCACGGGTGCGTCATCAGCGAGCGCGCCGCCGCCGTTCAGCGCGAGCACCGTCAGCGGCACGTACACCAGGAAGCTCGCCAGGCTTGCGACAGCCAGCGAGGCAAGGCAGGCCTGCCAGCCGAGGACAAAGCCAGGCCCGAAGGCCGCCAACACGAATGGCAGCCCCAGCAGCCGCCCCCCGGATCGCGCAGCGAAGGCCAAGCAGGATATTGGATCGCCTGTCGCAGGGAACGCATCATTCAGCTCCGCAGTTCGGGGGGCAGATCGGCGTGGAATGTATTGCCGGCGGTCGTCGGGCGAATGTGGCCGGCGCGAATCGCGTAGTCGCCGAAGCGTTCGCCCGGCGCACGGTGCTCGGCGTAGTCGCGGAACAGCGGCGCCAGCGCGGCGACGATGGCATCGCCCCCGACATCGCGGCGATACAGCTTGTTCAAGCGCGCGCCGTCGAATGCGCCGCCGAGATAGAGGTTGTAGACGCCAGGACTGTGTCCCACGAGACCGATCTCGGCGAGGTACGGCCGCGCGCAGCCGTTCGGGCAGCCGGTCATACGGATGGTGATGTCGTCCTCCGTCAAACCCACGCGCTCCAGTTCGTCTTCCAGGCGCGTGACCAGATCCGGCAGATAGCGTTCACTCTCCGCCAGTGCGAGGCCGCAGGTCGGCAGCGCGACACAGCCCAGCGCATTGCGCCGCAGCCCGCCGATCGGAGCATCGAGGTCGTGTATTTGCAGCAGCGCCGCGAGCTGCGCCTTGCGGTCCGCCGCAATGTCGGCGATCACAAGGTTCTGGTTCGGCGTGATGATGAAGCGGCCGATGCCGAGTTCAGCGATCGCGTGCAATCCGGCAGGATCGCGCACGCGGCCGTTCTCGACATATAACGTGTAGTGCCAGGCGCCGTCATCGCCCTGCACCCAGCCGAGGCGATCGCCATTATCGGTGAAGGCGAAGTCACGCGCGGGCGCCAGCGTATAACCAAGTCTGGCCTCGAGCTCGGCGCGGAATGCTTCGAGCCCCATGCGCTCGATGGTGTATTTCAGCCGTGCGTGCTTGCGATCGGAGCGGTCGCCGAAATCGCGCTGCACCGTCACGACCTTCTCCGCGACATCCACCGCCTGGTCCGGCGAGCAGAAGCCGATCACGTCACCGGTGCGCGGGAACGTATCGGGCTCGCCATGCGTCATGCCCATGCCGCCGCCGACCACGACGTTGTAGCCGGTGATGTGACCGGCTTGCTCGATGGCGACGAAGCCGAGATCGTGCGCGAACACATCGACATCGTTGTGCGGCGGCAGCGCGATAGCGATCTTGAACTTGCGTGGCATGTAGGTGCGGCCGTAGATCGGTTCGTCCTCCTCCTCGCCGCCGATGAGCTGTTCGCCGTCGATCCAGATTTCGTGCCAGGCGCGGTTCTTCGGCAGCAGATGCGTGCCGAGCGCCTGTGCCAGCCCCGCCACCTCGGCGTGCGCGCGGCTGTGCCATGGATTGACACGGGCGATGACGTTGCGGTTCACATCGCCACATGCCGCGATGGTATCGAGCATCGCGTCATCGAGACCGCGGATCGCGTGACGCAGGTTGCTCTTGATGATGCCGTGGAACTGAATGGTCTGCCGCGTGGTAAGCCGCAGCGTGCCGTTGCCGCGTTCAAGCGCTATGCGTTCCGCTGCCAGCCATTGCTGCGGCGTCAGCACCCCGCCTGGCACGCGCAGCCGCGCCATGAAGATGAACGCCTTCTCCAGCTTCTTACGCCCGCGTTCGGCGCGCGGGTCGCGGTCGTCCTGCACGTAGATGCCGTGGAACTTCGTCAGTTGCTGGTCGTCGTCCGACAGCGAGCCGGTTTCGACGCGGGTCAGGCCATCGGCGATGGTGCCCCGCAGGAAGCGACTGTTTGCCTTGATCGCTTCGTTCGGGGAGGGGGGACGAAGGTCAGTAGACATCGCGCAGATACCTTCCTTCGCGCCGCAGTGCATCCAGCGCCGCCACCCCGTCCCTGCCGCCTTGCTCGCCAAGAATGCGTTGCAGCGTGGCGTGCACGTCCTTCGCCATCGCGTTAGCGTCGCCGCATACGTAGATCGCAGCGCCCTCCTGCACCCATCCGTACAGTTCGCGCCGAGCATCCCACAGCGCGTGCTGCACGTAGCGCTTCTCCGGCTGGTCGCGGGAGAACGCCACGTCGAGCCGCGTCAGCACGCCGCGCTTCAGCAGGTCCTGCCATTCGAGCTGATACAGGAAGTCGTGGGTGTAGTTGCGATGCCCGAGCACCAGCCAGTTGCGGCCGCGCGCGCTCACCGCGTCGCGCTCTTGCATGAAGGCGCGGAACGGTGCGACGCCGGTGCCCGGCCCGATCATGATGACCGGCCGGTCGGGTTCCTTCGGCAGCCGGAAATGCATGTTCGGCTTGAGGAACACGCGCATCCGGTGGCCGGTCTTGCGCCGCTCGGCGACATCCACCGAAGCGACGCCGTTGCGCGGCCGCCCATGGGCTGCGTAGTGCACCGCCGCGATCAGCAGGTGCGCCTCGTCCGGCACCGCCTTGCGGCTGGAGGCGATCGAATAATAGCGTGGCGCCAATGTCCGCAGCCGCGACAGCAACTGTGCCTCGGTGAACGGCTGACGCGCAGCCTCCAGCATGTCGATGACCTGCCACCCGTCCGGATGCGTCTCGGGACCGGTCAACGTGGTAATATCGAATTGCTCCAACAGCCGCGTGCGCAGCGGCGCGTTGCCGGCCAATCCCGCAGCGTCCAGCACCGCATCCACCAGCGCCGGATCGTTCACCGGCAGAAAGCCGAGCGAATCACCCGGCTCGTAGTCGATCCCGGCGCCGGCGAGCGACAGTTCGACATGCCATGTGTCCGCGGTTGACCGGCTGCCGGAGAGCCGGATGCGCTCGGTTATCTCCGCCTCGAACGGCCGCGTCCGGCTCCAGGCGCTGACCCCGGCCGGTGCACGGGCGAAATCGACATGGATCACCGCACCTGCTTCCGGCTCACCAAGCTCCGCCTGCAGCGTGTTCAGCGTGCCATCGATCCAGGTCGCGGCCGGCGCCTCATAGTCCAGATCGCACTCGATTCGCTCGGCCACCCGCGTAGCGCCCAACACGGCGAAGCGTTCGTCGAACAGCCGGCCGGTCTCGCAGAACCTGGCGTAGGCGCGGTCGCCCAGCGCCAGCACGGCGAAGCGCACGCCATCGAAGCGCGGTGCATCATCGGCCATCAGCGCGGCATGGAAATCGATCGCACGCTGCGGCGGGTCACCTTCGCCCCAGGTGCTGGCGATCACCAACAGGTTCTGTGCACCGGTCAGTTGCGCCGGTGTAGCGTCCGCCATGTCGAGCACCCGGGCCGCAAAGCCCAGCTTGCCGGCGGCCTTACGCGCTGCATCCGCCAGCGCCTCGGCATTGCCGGACTCGGTGGCAAACAGGATGGTGAGCGGCGCCCGCCGCGCCGGCGGTGCGGCCACCACGGGCTGCGGTGCGGTCGCCGCCTGGTACCCCGCGAGGAACCCGCTCAACCAGGTTCGCTGTTCGGCATTGGTGCCGGACATGATGCGGTTCAGCACCACGATCTGATCGGCCGGGAAGGGGGCGGTTTCAGGCAGCATGGCGTTCTCCTTCGGACGGCGGCGCGGTCTCTTGCCAAGCGCCAAGCAGCGGCCGGAGCGCGACCACAGGCCCGATGACGATCAGCGTTGGCGCATGCGACGGGATGGCCGCCGCGGTGCGCTCCGCGTCCGCCAGCATGGTGATCGCAACCCGCTGGCGCGGGGTGGTCGCCTCGGTGATGAAGGCGACCGGCTCCGCGGCGTTACGTCCCGCCGCGCGCAGATGCGCCGCGATCGCGCCGATCCGGCGCAGCGCCATGTAGAGCACCAGCACATCGGCGCCACGCGCCAATGCCGGCCAGTCGAGGTCGGGCAGTTCGCCGCTGGCGTCGTGGCCGGTGACGAAGGCGACGCTGTGCGCCAGGCCGCGATGCGTGATCGGGATTCCCGCCGCAGCGGTGCCGCCGATGCCAGCGCTGATGCCGGGGATTATGCGGAAACGGATCCCGGCGGCGGCGAGCGCCAGCGCTTCTTCCCCACCGCGGCCGAACACCAGCGGGTCGCCGCCCTTTAGCCGCACCACGCGATTGCCCTCGCGCGCCAGACGGATCATGCGCTCGTTGATGCGAAGCTGCGGCGTACGGCGCCCGCCGGCGCGCTTGCCGACCGGCTCCAGCCGCGCGTGTGGCGCCAGCGCCAGGATCTCCGGCGAGACCAGCGCGTCGTGCAGCACGACATCGGCCTCGGCCAGCGCGCGGGCGGCGTGAAGGGTGAGCAGACCAGGATCGCCCGGACCGGCGCCCACCAGCCAAACGGTGCCCGGCTCCAGCCTCACGCGAGCCACCCGTTCGCCTGCAGCAGCGCGTCGGTGAGCGCGGCGGCGTCGTGGCCCTGCTCGCGCCATGCCGCCCGATGCTTGCGCAGCAGTGCCAGCCGGTCGGCCCATTCCGGGCCGTAGTCAGCGGCGAGCCGTGCGCAAAGGCGGGCGGCGAGACCCGGGCTGGCACCGCCGGTCGACACCGTCAGCAGCAGGTCGCCCCGGCGGACCTCGGCGACATTGTGGAAGTCGCACAGCTCAGGGCGGTCCTCCACATTCACCAGCACCCGCTCCGAATGAGCCAGCGCGGCCAGCGAGATCGCCGTGTCGTCAGGCAGGCCGACAATCCAAAGCACGCGCAGGCCGACGAGGTCGACCCGATCCGGCAGCCAAGGCCGCAGCGCCGCAGTGCCGGCGCCCTGCATCTCGCCGACCTGGTCGGTGAACAGCTTCAGATCGTGCGCCCCCGCAGCGCGCAACGCCTGAAAACGGCGGAAAGCCATGGGGCCGCGGCCGGCGACCGCGATTGCCAGCGCCGCTGGGTGCAAAGCGATGGCGATCATCTCGCCGACCATCGAAACCCCTGGACTGCCATGGTGCGATTGCAAGCCGAGGCGGCAATCGCAGTCCTAGAAGAGAAAGATTTGCTCGTATTGGCAAGAAGGACCATAAAATAATAATATCTTTCTCCGGCGGGAGCCGTTGTTGGATGGTAATGCGCGCCACCTGGCTGGCCGTGTGGGGACTCTCCCTCTGCCGCGAAGCCGCGAAGCAGCGTGATCCAGCAGGGACGCTGGCTGAGCGGTCACTCCGGCGAGCGCGAATCGCTCACCAGGCGGGGGGAAACTCCGCCCTCGCGCGCCTGGCCCCCTCGCGCGCCATCTCCGCACACAGACCGGTATACGCGGTCGGGTCCAGCAACGCGGCGATCGCCCCGGCATCGAGATGCGCCGTCACACGCGGGTCCGCCGCCAGCAGATCCCCGAACGACCGTCCCTCCACCGCCGCCGCCTGCGCCGCGTCGTACACCACATCGTGCGCGTGCTGCCGCCCGATCGTCGCGCCCAGTTCCAGCATCACCGCCTCGGCCATGATCAGCCCACCGCCCAGGTCCAGATTGCGCCGCATCCGCGCCGGATCGAGCCGCAGCCCACGCATCACCTCGCCCAGCCGCGCCAGCATGTCGCCGGTCTCGATGCAGGCGCGCGCCTCGGCCGAGTCCATCATCAGGCTGGTAGTGCGGTCGGCCTCGTGCTCGGTCTGCATCGCCTCCAGCGCCAGCGGCACCATCGCGCGCACCTCGGCCCCCGCGGCGATGATGTCCTGGCACAGCTTCGGATTGCGTTTTTGCGGCATGGTGGAGCTGCCGACGGTGCCGGGCGGCACCGGTTCCTCCACCTCGCCGAACTCGGTCTTCATCAGCGTATAGACCTCGCGGCCGATCTTGCCGCAGGTGGCCGCCAGCAGGCCGAGCAGGCAGATGTTCTCCGCCAGATGATCGCCGAGCGCGCGCGACGGCACGGTCATCGTGCCGAAGCCGAGCTGACGGCCGATCCCCGCCTGCACCGGCGGCCCCCGCTTGCCCAGTGACGCGAATGTCCCGGCGCCCCCGCCCAGCATGGCGACGAACAGCCGCGGCGCGGCTTGGCGCAGCCGCTCGACATGGCGCAGCAGCTCGTCGATCCACACCGCGACCTTGTAGCCGAAGGTGGCGGGCACCGCGTGCTGGCCGTGGGTGCGGCCGGGCATCGGCATGTCCGCGCCACGTTCGGCGAGATCGGCCATCGCGGTCAGCGCCTCGCCGATCAGGCGGAGGAAGACGCGGTGCGCCTGGCGCAGGACCAGCAGGTCGCCGGTCTGGGTGATGTTCTGCGTCGTGGCACCCCAGTGCACCCAGCCGCCATGCGGCTCGCCGACCACGCGGGACAGCTCCCAGACCAACGGCACGATGGTGTGGCCGGTGCGGGCGAGGCCTTCGTCGATGCGGGCGCGATCCAGCTTTTCCAGCCGGGCGGCGCGAGCAATTGCCTCGGCGGCGTCGGCCGGGATGATGCCGAGTTCGGCCTGGGCGCGGGCCAGCGCGACCTCCACATCCAGCCAGGCCTGCCAGCGGTTCTCCAGCCGGTACAGCGCGCGGATGCCCGGATCGGAGACGCGCGCGGCGGTCGGGAGATCGCTCATTGACGTTCCTCCGCATTCTCAAGGGCTGCACGGTGCCCCTGGCCGCCCTACATGGGAAGCAGTTAAAGTCATCGTTCCAACCAGGGAATGCCCGCACAGTGTCAGAAGCCATCCAGCTTACCCGCCACCCCTCCGGCCTCACCATCGTCACCGAACGGATGGAACGGGTGGAGACCGTCTCTCTCGGCGCCTATGTCGCCACCGGTTCCCGCCACGAACAGGAAGCGGAGAACGGCGTCTCCCACTTCCTCGAACACATGGCCTTCAAGGGCACCGAACACCGCTCGGCGGCGCAGATTGCCGAGGAGATCGAGGCGGTCGGGGGCCACATCAACGCCTACACCGCCCGCGAGCAGACCGCCTACTACGTGAAGGTGCTGAAGGAGGACACCGCGCTTGCCGCCGACATCATCGGCGACATCCTCACCCACTCCACCTTCGAACCGGAGGAACTGGAGCGCGAGCGTGGCGTGATCCTGCAGGAGATCGGCCAAGCGAACGACACACCGGACGACATCATCTTCGACCACTTCCAGGAGCACGCCTATCCGGCCCAGCCGCTCGGCCGGCCGGTGCTCGGGTCGGAGGAGGGCATCCGGTCGATGCCGCGCACCATGCTGACCGGCTACATGCGCCGGCACTATGCGGCACCCAACGTGGTGGTGGCGGCGGCGGGCGCACTGACCCACCAGCAGGTGCTCGACCTGGTCAACGTGCACTTTGCCGACCTGCCGCTCGATCGGGTGCCGGCGATGACGCCGGCGCGCTACGGCGGCGGCGAGTTTCGCGAGGCGCGCGACCTGGACCAGGTGCATATCGTGCTGGGCTTCCCCTCGGTCGGCTACGGCGACCGCGACTACTACCCGACGCTGCTGCTCTCCACCCTGCTGGGCGGCGGCATGTCGTCGCGGCTGTTCCAGGAGGTGCGCGAGAAGCGAGGGTTGGTCTACTCGATCTACTCGTTCAGCGCGCCGTTCCTGGATGGCGGGCTGTTCGGCATCTACGCCGGCACCGGCGAAAGCGAGGCCGAGGAGCTGATGCCGATCACGCTTGAGGAGCTGCGCAAGGTGCAGACCCAGGTGACCGAGGTGGAGCTGGCGCGGGCACGGGCGCAGGTGAAGGCCAGCCTGCTCATGTCGCTGGAGAGCACCGGCAGCCGCTGCGAGCAGCTTGCCCGGCAGTTGCAGGTGTTCGGCCGCGTGGTGCCGACCGGGGAGACGGTGGCGAAGATCAATGCGGTGACCACAGTGGATGTCTGTCGGGCCGCGGCCCGGCTGTTCCGTGGCGCACCGACCTTGGCAACGATGGGGCCAGCCGAGAGGGTGCCGGCGCTCGGGGAGATCGCGGAGAAGCTGGCGGCTTGACGAATGGCTGATACGACCTAAGTTTAGCTAAGTCCAAAAGGGTTCCCGTATGCCGACCGTCAACGTGCACGCAGCCAAGAGTCAGCTTTCCCGCCTGCTCGACGCGGCAATAGCGGGCGAGGAAGTTATTATCGCCAAAGCTGGCAAGCCCGTTGCGCGCCTGGTGCCGATCGAGACAAAGAAGGAGCGGCGCAAGCTCGGGACCCTTGCCGGTCAGTTCCACGTCCCGGACGACTTCGACGACCCGCTGCCGGACGATATATTGGACGCCTTCGAAGGACGTTGATGCGTTTCCTGTTGGATACGCACCTGCTTCTCTGGGCGCTCAACGATCCGGAACGGCTGGGAGCAGCGGCACGCGACACCATAGAGGATCCGGCCAATGACGTGCTGTTCAGCACCGCAAGCATTTGGGAGGTTGCCATCAAGACCCGGCTCGGCCGCCCTGATTTCGCGGTACGGGCAGAAACCATTGCCAAGGAGGCGCTTGTGCGCGGGTTTGCCGAATTGCTGATCCGTTGGCAGTCCGCCGCAGTGGTTGCGGATCTCCCGCTGCATCACCGGGATCCGTTCGATCGCATACTTTTGGCTCAGGCCATCACTGAGCCGGTCCATCTCTACACGGTAGATCGAAAGCTCATGCAGTACTCGCCGCTGGTTGTGCTCGCCTGACCGGCGTAACCCGCGGCGCAACCGTGGAATTACAATTATGGCCGCCAACGCTCTCGACCTCCTCTCCGACCTGATCGCCCGTGCCCGCGCGGCCGGCGCGGATGCAGCGGACGCGGTGCTGGTTTCCGGCACGTCGCTCGGGGTGCAGCGCCGGCTGGGCAAGACCGAACACGTCGAGCGTTCGGAAGGTCGCGATCTCGGGCTGCGGGTGTTCCTGGGGCAACGGGCGGCCGTGGTCTCCTCCAGCACCATGGACCCCGCCAGCTTCAAGGAGCTGGCTGAGCGTGCCGTGGCGATGGCGCGGGTGGTGCCCGAGGACCCCTATGCGGGCCTCGCCGATACCGCCGCGCCGCCCGAGCAGATCGCGCTCGATCTGGTGGACGCCACCGAGCCGACCACCGAACAGCTTGTCGCGCGTGCAGCCGCGGCCGAGGAGGCGGCGCTTGCCGTGCCGGGCATCAACAACTCGGAAGGCGCCGGGGCCGGCTTTGGGAGGACCGAGGCATTCCTGGTCACCTCGGCCGGCTTTGCCGGGAGCGCGGTGCGCACCAGCCACTCGGTATCGGCTACAGCGTTGGCGGGCACCGGAACGGCGATGCAGCGCGACTACGACTACCATTCGACCGTCCATCTCGCCGATCTGGACGATCCGGCGACGATCGGCCGCAGCGCCGGCGAACGTGCCATCGCCAGGCTCAACCCGACGCGGCCTCCCACGACCAAGCTGGCCGTCGTCTACGATCCCCGTGTGGCTGGCGGCCTGCTCGGCCATCTCGCCGGCGCGATCAACGGCGCCTCGGTGGCGCGCGGCACCTCGTTCCTGAAGGACAGAATGGGGCAGCGCGTGTTCGCCGCCGGGATCGCGGTGCACGACGATCCGCGGCGGGTGCGCGGCCTGCGGTCGCGCGTGTTCGATGGCGAGGGCACGCCGACCGCTGCGCGTGCGCTGGTCGACGATGGCGTGCTGACCACCTGGCTGCTGGACAGCCGCTCGGCCCGCCAGCTTGGCCTGCACTCCACCGGCCACGCAGCACGCGGCACCGGCGGGCCGCCCTCACCCGCGCCGAACAATCTGTATCTCGCCGCCGGCCGCCTGACACCGGCGGAATTGATGGCGGATATCAAGCTTGGCATCTACGTCACGGAATTGATCGGCATGGGGGTGAACGGCGTCACCGGCGACTACAGCCGCGGTGCCGCCGGCTTCATGATCCGCGACGGCGCCATCGCGGAGCCGGCCGCCGAGATCACCATCGCCGGCAACCTGCTCGAGATATTCGCGCATCTGACGCCGGCGAATGATCTGCGCTTTCGCCGCGGCACCGATGCGCCGACGGTCCGGGTTGACGGCATGACTTTGGCTGGCGCCTGAGCCGGCCCCACACCATATGGTCCGCATGCTCACAAAAAAGCGAACAACGATGCGTCGTACATCCTTCGCGGTGGCCGCTTGCGCCGCGCTTGCTCTGGCGCTCGCCCCCGGACTGGCCGAGGCCCGCGCCGGCGGCGGCAGCTCGTTCGGTAGCCGCGGCGGCATGACCTGGTCGGCACCTCCGTCCACTGGCACCGCCCCCTATTCGGCCGCGCCGATGCAGCGCGGCATGACACCGAACAGTCCTTCGCCCGGGTACGGCAGTGGCTTCGCCGCGCCGAATTCCGGCTTCGGTGCGCGCTCCGGCTTCATGTCCGGCCTGATGGGCGGCCTGATCGGGGCCGGGATCGGCGGCCTGCTGCTGGGGCATGGGTTCTTCGGCGGTATGTTGGGGTTCGGCGGGTTCCTGGGCTTCCTGCTGCAGATCTTCCTGATCGTGCTGGTGGTGCGGTTCCTGATCCGTTTGTTTCGGGGCCAGTCGCCCGCGTTCGCCGGCGGACCGAACATATTCGCCCGCGGCGGCCCGCCTAGCCCAGGCCCGACGGGCGGTTTCGGCGGACCGGCGGGACCACCGCCGATCCAGATCGGTCCGCAGGACTACCAGGCTTTCGAACAGCTCTTGCAGGGCATCCAGGCAGCATGGAGCCGGCAAGACCTGAACGCGCTGCGCGCACTGGTGACGCCGGAGATGCTCAGCTACTTCGCCGAGCAGCTTGCTGAGCAGGCCAGCCAAGGCGCCCGCAACGAGGTCACCGATGTGCGGCTGCTGCAAGGCGACCTGGCGCAGGCGTGGAGCGAAGGCAATCGCGAATATGCCACCGTGGCGATGCGCTTCTCGATGATCGACGTGACGCGGGATGCGTCCGGGCGCATCGTCGACGGCAGCCCGAGCGAGCACGTGACCGCAACCGAGCTCTGGACCTTCGTGCGCGCGCCGGGCGGACGGTGGATTCTGTCGGCGATCCAGCAGGCACGATAATCGGTTGGTCCCGTCATGGCCGGGCGGCCGGCACAAGGCCGGCCATGACGCGTAAAGGGAGACCGAGCAGATGACCGCAGTCGATTCGATCCGGTACTCGGATGCGAAGATCCGCCGCATCCTCTCGACCGTGCGTACCATCGCCATGGTCGGCGCGTCGTCCAACTGGAACCGGCCCAGCTACTTCGTAATGAAGTACCTGCAGGGCAAAGGCTATCGCGTCATCCCGGTGAACCCCGGCACCGCCGGCAAGGAACAGCTCGGCGAAACGATCTACGCCAGCCTGCGCGACATTCCCGACAAGATCGACATGGTCGACATCTTCCGCGCCTCGGATCAGGTCGGCCCGATCGTCGACGATGCGATCGCGATCGGCGCCAAGGTGGTGTGGATGCAGCTTGGCATTCGTAACGACGAAGCCGCCGCACGTGCCGAGGCCGCCGGCATCGAAGTGATCATGAACCGCTGCCCGAAGATCGAGTTCGGCCGGCTGGGCGGCGAGCTGTCATGGAGCGGCGTCAATTCCGGCATCATCCGCAACCGCGCCGCGGAGCCACCGACGGAACGCAAGGCAAAACCGCGCGCGGAGCCGTCGGCCAATGTCAGCTACGGCTTCGAAACGCGTGCGATCCACGCGGGTGCGGCACCTGATCCCACCACCGGCGCGCGAACCACCCCGATCTTCCAGACTGCCGCTTATGTTTTCAACGACGTCGATCATGCGGCGTCGCTCTTCAACCTGCACAACTTCGGCTACATCTACGGGCGCCTGACCAATCCGACGGTCGCGGTGCTGGAGGAGCGCGTCGCCAACCTGGAAGGCGGGCGTGCCGCATGCGCCGCCGCATCGGGCCACGCCGCGCAGTTCCTGATCTTCGCCACCATGATGGAGCCGGGCGACGAGTTCCTCGCATCGCGCAACCTCTACGGCGGTTCGCTGACGCAGTTCGGGCTGTCGTTCAAGAAACT
>Ga0209040_10000470_pt1 | contig 31027 bp, 24 predicted proteins | sample BogFormECP12_OM3_FD_188240 | JGI IMG/M metagenome (GOLD analysis project Ga0209040, IMG submission 188240) | Bog forest soil microbial communities from Calvert Island, British Columbia, Canada - ECP12_OM3 (SPAdes) (version 2) | ecosystem: Environmental > Aquatic > Freshwater > Wetlands > Bog ... | reverse complement strand
GTAAATACCAGGCCTCCAGCCGTCGATAGCACGCCCGACCACGTCGGCGACGTGTGCTCGAATTTCCATTTGATCTCACCCGTCGCGGGATCAATCGCCTTGAGAAACCCGCGATACGGCTCAGCTTCTTCCGATGGAAAATATGCGCTGCCGTAATAGGCGTGGCCGGCTTCATAAGGTTGAGGCGCGGTCGAGAATATGTCGCACTGATCGCGCGCCGTCACGTAGAACAAAGAAGTCTGCGGATCGAACGCCGGCGCCATGAAGTTGGTCGTTCCCAGCGCCCCCGGACATACCGTATGCCCTTCGAGCGTTGGCGAAGCTTCCTTCTTCGCCACAGGTCGTCCCTCGGCATCTTTACTGTCGCTCCACGTGATCTTGCCGTAAGCGTTCGCTGAAATCAGTTTCCCGGTGGTGCGATCGATCACGTAGAAAAATCCGTTCCGGTTGGCCTGCGCGATCAAATGCCTCCCTTCGGAGTCGAGCATGACTGGAACCTGCGTCGCATCCCAGTCATGCTCGTCGTGCTTGGTGAACTGGAAATACCAGTTCATCCTTCCTGTGTCCGCATTCAGCGCCAGCAGCGTATTGCTGTAGAGATTGTCTCCCGCTCGTCCCTCGCCACGATTCGAGGGCGAAGGATTTCCCGTGGGCCAGAAAATCTGGTTCGTCACCGGATCGTAGGTGCCCGTGTTCCACGCCGGTGCGCCGCCGATCTTCCAGGAATCGCCCTCCCAGGTTTCATGTCCCGGCTCTCCCGGCCCCGGCACGGTATAGAAGCGCCATTTGCGCTCCCCGGTCGCGGCATCGTAAGCATCGATGAAGCCGCGCACACCGTATTCGCCGCCAGAGACACCAATCACCACAAGGTTCTTCACCGCCAGCGGCGCGACCGTGAAGCTGTATCCCTTCTGATAATCCGCGGCCACTACATCCCAAATCACATTGCCGGTTTTCGTGTCGAGTGCAATCACGTGCGAATCGAGCGTTCCCAGAAAAACGTTATCTTCCAGAATCGCCAGCCCGCGGTTCACCCGTCCGCAGCACGGACGAATATCTCCCGGCAGTTGACGCTGGTACAGCCAGATCGGCCGCCCCGAGCGCGCATCCAGAGCAAAGGCGCGATCATCCTGCGCCGTCGCGTATAGAATTCCATCCACCACTAGCGGCGAGGTCTCAAGCTTGCCCGTAGCACCCGTCTGGAATACCCACTTCGCCACCATCGTGTGCGCAGTCGCGGTGTTGATCTGATCCAGCGAACTGAATCGCTTCCCCGAATAATCGCCGGAATACGTCATCCAGTTCTGCGGCTCTTTTCCAGAATTCAGCAGCCGTTCGAACGTCACCTGCGCCAGCGCCGGCAATGTAGAAAAGCCGGAGAAGAAGAAAAACGTGACCCACAAGGCGAAACTCTTTCTAGCCGTCATTTCGCCCCCACGCTAACCAGGTAAGCCACAATGTCCTCGAGATCCTCGTCGCTCAAAAGTTCCGGAGTATACGTGGGCATCATCGATTCGCGGCTTTTCTGAAACGACCGCAGCTTGTCTTTGTCCAGGAGATAAATCTGCTCGTTCGTGTCCATCATCTGCACGCTGAAGTTGTCTTCGTTCAAAGCCACGCCCTTCATTTCCTTTCCGTCAGCCGTCACCACGGTAATCGTCTCGTACTCCTGGGGAAATTCTTTCGTGGCCTCGGTCAATCCCCAGGCCAGCCGCCGGCTGGGATTCCGCACCGAATCGACAATCGCGGCCCGAGTCCGCGATCCTCCCACCCCTGTGAGCTCCGGCCCCACGCGGCCGCCTTTGCCCTCGACCATGTGGCAGAGCGAGCAATTCGCATCGCCGTAAAAAAACTCCTTGCCGTGCGCCGCATTGCCCGTGGAATTGGTTGCGGCCTTCACTTCGACACTGCGGATATACGTGATGATCTGCCAGATCTCTTCATCAGTCATGCCCACGCCCTGGCCGTTAGTTCCGTTCGCCGGCATGACCGTCCCCGGGATGCCGTTGCTGATCACTTGAAACAACTCCGCGTCGGAGTGCGCATGCTTTTTCGGCGCCCGCGTCAGGTCAGGGCCGCGCCCGCCGCCATGCGCTCCCAGCCCATGGCAAAGCGCGCAGTTGATCCGGAATTCATACTCTCCCGCCTTCGCGGCCTTGGCATCGCCCGCATACGGGTTGCGATCGTCCGCCGCACTAGCCGCAGTCGCGGCCATCAGCACGACTCCACAGATCGCCGCCAGAACGAGTCGGCGCCGTTGAACAACCAGAGCCGCTAATTTCGCCGTGATTCGCTCACCTCGCGTAAGGGCCAAAGACATGAGTTCACCCCAGGGAATTTGCCGAATTCTACGCTATGCAATCGCGATCGTCGCTCTGGAAAACCCGGCCCCAACTCACGGACCGTTTCGGCACGCTCCCTGCCGTACATGACCGCTGGGTATCTGGGACCCGAACCGAAGGCTCTCTACACTTAAGATTCCCCGACCTCAAAGCCGATCATCTGGTAAGGCGAGGAGTTTTTATCTGTAGGCCGGTAAGTTGCTGATAATTCAGCCTTTCCATTCGAAGGCATCCGGCTGAGGAAGGCCCAGGTGAGCCAGCACGCGATAGGCAAACTCGCGGGCCATGTCATCTAAAGTAGCAGGCCGGTAATAGAAGGCGGGGATGAGCGGAAACACGGTCGCACCGGCATCGGCGGCCCGGTACATGTTGCGGATGTGAATTTTGTTGAGCGGCGTCTCGCGCACGCAGAGCACCAGCGGACGCTTCTCTTTCAGGGTGACATCGGCAGCCCGCTCGATCAGATGCGAGGCGACGCCGTTGGCAATCCGGGCCAGAGTGCCCACGCTGCAGGGGAGGACGACCATGGCATCGGCGGGGTAAGAACCGCTGGCCACGTTAGCGCCAATATCGGCGTTCGATTGCTCTTCGATCTTGATTCTTGGTTCTTTGACTTTAGACGCGGTGCTTTCGGTGGCCAGGATTTGGCGGACAACATTCGCCCGGCCTCGAATGCCTAGTTCTTCGGCAAGCACGCGCAGGGCAGAGTCCGATGCGATGAAGTTCACAGTCTGTACGCGCGCATCGCGCTCGACGGCGATCAGGAATTGCCGGAGAAACACGGATCCGCTGGCGCCGGTAGTCGCGATGGTCAGATTTTGTGGCGGATGATTCGGCAAGGCTTCTCCGGCGGGGCCAAGAGCGCAACCCCGACCTTGGAGCATAGGGAGTCGCCGAAGCGGAAGTCAAGGTGAAGGGCGAAAGCTAAGTAGTTAGGAGCCAGGAGCTAGGAGCTAGAAGCTGTTTTTTATGGCATCGACGGCCAATTTACGATCCCGCCGCAGCGCAGCCGAACGCCATGCGCTGGCAGGCGTGGAGCGCGAAATTCGCGCCCAGGATTCTCACGGCCGCCGTAAATATCTGCGCGAGTTCACCGAGGCCTTCAGCCAGTACGATTCTCTTTTAGATAGCGAGCAGTTTCACAATGCTCTGCATGCAGCCGACGTCGTCCTCGTTGGCGACTATCACGCCCTGCCCGCGGGCCAACGCTACGCCGCATCTTTGTTTGAGCAGCGCGCGCTGGCTGGAGACCGGCCCGTCGTCCTCGGTGTCGAAACCATCTTCGCCCGAGACCAACACATCCTCGAAGAATGGTGGCGTCGCGAAATTGATGAGGCCGAACTTCGCCAGCGTATCCGTTTCGATCTCGACTGGGGATACGACTGGACTCCGTTCTACCAATTGCTGGTCGCGGCGCGCGATCATGGCGAGTCGATCTATGGCCTCGATTGCATGCCGCGCGAAAGCTTGCGCAAAATTGGCGCACGCGATCGCCATGCTGCCGCCAAGATTGCCGAGATTCGCCAACTCCATCCCGAGGCAGTGATCTTCGTTCTCTTCGGCGAATCCCACCTCGCTCCCGGACATCTGCCGCGCGTGCTGCAGAAGGCGATGCCCGGCGCCAAAACCCTTACCGTGTTGCAGAATATCGATGCCTTATATTGGCGTGCGGCGGGCGAGCCGGTCGACAAGGTCGACGCCGTCCGTGTCAAAAAAGACGTCCTCTGCGTCTTCAATGCCACGCCGCTCGAGAAGTACGAAAGCTACCGCCTCTTCCTCGATCAATGGAGCCGCTGCGAGACTGGCCCCGACTTCGCGCCCACCATCTACAACCTGATCGACAGCCTCGCCAGCTTTCTCGAAATCAACCGCTATTCGCCGCACAATGGCACGCAGCCCAAGTTTCTCGTCGACATGCTGCCCGAGGTTCACGGCAATTCGTCCGACGCGACGCTGCGCCGCCTGCTCTCGCGCAAAGCCATCAGCGAGCCACAACTCCAAACCATACTGGCTAGTGTGGAGGAGCGCGGCTGTGCCTATTTCCCCGAAGTCAACGCATTCCACATTCGCGAATTTCAGCTGGTGCATGCGGCCGAGGATGCCGCTCGATTCCTCCATCACGCCTGCCGCGGCCTGCCCCAGCGTTTGAATGGACACGACACGAACGGCAACGGCTCACGCGGAAATAGCAGCGCAGTCGCCGCAATCGATGCTTTCTACACGCGAGTGATTGAAAACGCCGTCGCCTATTTCGGCTCGCGCGTGCTTTACCCTTCGCGGCCCGCGCCCGAAACCGAAGCGCCTGCCTTGTCGCGTGCCGCCGTTGAAAAAGCCGCGCAGGCGGCCATCCGCACCGATACTGATAAATTTGAATCGACCGCGCAAGACTTCGGGTACCGTCTCGGAAACCAGATCTACGAATCGTATCTCGCTGGCAAAGTGAAGCCGAGCGGCCTTCGCCGCCTTTTCTTGACCCACCTCGACGAACCCGGACTGGCCCGGAAAGTCTGTACTGCCGTAATTGCGCGAGTGCGCTCTTCCTCCAACGCGCACTCCTAACCCTCAGAACTCGGCGCAGATGCTAATCTAGATTTCGCATCTTGATTCTGCATCTTAAGTTTTCGCATCCAAGATTTCGCGCAGTCGACTGCTGAGCACCACCGTGAACGCCGAATCCATTCGCAAACTGTTCGAGCAAGTGCGCCACGGCGAAATCACGCCCGACGACGCGGTGGAGCACCTGCGTCACTTGCCCTTTGAAGATCTTGACTTCGCCAAGGTCGATCATCATCGCAGCCTCCGTGCCGGCATGCCGGAAGTGATTTTCGGAGAGCGAAAAACGCCGGCACACACCGCGCAGATCTTTGCGCGATTGGCCAAACATGGCGGCAACATTCTCGCCACCCGCGCCGACAAGAAACAATTCGCCGCCGTAAAGAAAAAAGTGCGCGCCGCCGAATATCGCGAACTCGCACGAGCAATTGTTCTGCAGCGCGACCCGCATACCTACGGCAAAGGAACCATCGCCGTGGTCTCGGCGGGAACCAGCGACATCCCGGTCGCAGAAGAGGCCCTCGTCACTGCCGAACTAATGGGAAATTCTGTGGAGCACTTCTACGATGTTGGCGTTGCCGGCATCCATCGTCTGCTGGCCAATCGCGAAGCGCTCACCAAGGCTCGCGTGGTGATTGTCTGCGCCGGCATGGAAGGCGCACTGCCCAGCGTGGTCGGAGGCCTCGTCGGCGTTCCCGTAATTGCCGTGCCCACCAGCATCGGCTACGGCGCTTCGTTCAAGGGGCTGACGGCGCTCCTCGGCATGCTGAATTCCTGCGCGTCAAATGTGAGCGTGGTAAATATCGATAACGGATTCGGTGCAGGATACGTCGCGTCGCTGATCAACCGGCTGTAAGGAGTCTAGGGAATGAAGTGTTTCTCGATCGCAATCCTACTTTGTACTTTTGCGGGTGCGTCATTTGTGGAAAATACAAAAACCATTCAGCTGGCGGAGGTTGCGCAACACGCCGTCGATCAGTCCAAACTCACATTGCCGGGGAGCACGCCCTTTCACCTGAAAGCAGAAGTTGTTGAGACCACGAATCCCGGCTCCGACTATAAGGCGGAAATTGAGGAATATTGGGCTTCCCCCGAAAAGTGGCAACGCACGATCGTATCGCCAAGCTTTTCGCAAACCCTGACCGTGAACAGCGATCAGATATCAGAGGAGAACAAAGGGGACTATTTCCCGTGGTGGTTAAACGACCTCGTCACCGCCATCTTTGATCCCGTCCCGATGCTGGACAGTTTGAAGAATGTAGACGCACCGATGCAAAGGCCCGGCGGCTCGCAGCGTTCCAACAGCTGCGCCCGGCTGCAGATGAAAGTTGGCACACCTCCCACTGAGAACAGCGCGTTCCTGATATTTTGCTTCGCAGGCAGGCTCGGCCTCCTCGAATCAGTGATCACTCCGGCATATGACGCCGAATTCAAGGATTATGGCGACTTCAAAGACAAGAAAGTGGCTCGACGATTTGTGATCAACCCCGAGCCAGGCACGACGATCGAAGCAAAGATAACCCAGCTCGAGGAACTCGCAAGCCCTAGGGAAAGCCGCTTCGCTGTCCAGCACTCGACGCCTCCCAAGGAACGCATCGACCGCATTAGCGTTCCAGAAGCCACCGTGCGCAGCTTGTCGGAATATACGCCGGACATCCTTTGGCCCCCTGCGCGCAGCGGCAAAACCTTCGGCGTCCTCAGCATGTACATCTCTGTCGATCGAAGCGGGCGCGTTCGCGAGGCTTGGCCGCTGAACTCTGACAACGCTGGCCTCGAGAACGCGGCGCGTGAGCAAGTAATGAAATGGCGATTCAAGCCGGCCAAGATGCACGATACCCCAGTTCAAACAGAAACTGTGCTGACCTTTGCCTTCAGCACAAAAATTGGGGATCCAATCCCCATCCTCACAGACGAAGAAGCTCGCAAGTTGGCCATGAATGTACTCGAACCTGCGTTTCCTCCCGGAAGTAAGAAAGGAACCGAAGTGAAGGTACAGATTGGAGTCAATTTGGATGGGACCGTGAACGGAGTCGGAAATCCTTACGACGTGCCGACGCCGCTTTTCATGGCAGCAGCCGTGGCTGTTCGGCAATGGCATTTCCGGCCGTACCTGCGCAAGGGCAAGCCCGATCTCTTTGGCGCCGACATCGTTTTTCGCGTGCCGTAAATAGCCTTGAAGAAAAACGGGCGCGACTTTCGCCGCGCCCAAGGCTCACCCCCAACAGTTACATCCCCGACAAGCCGGGCTGACCGGCCTGGCGCGAATCTTTTTCCACGACCAGTTTGTTCTCTACGCTGAACGCGCCGAAGATTTGGTTGGCGCGAATGCCCGCAACATTCTTATCCATGGCGGAATCCACCGAACCGTACAGTGTGATGTGGCCGTTGTCGACAATGATGCGAATCGGCCGCGCCGGATCGATGGCGTATTTGCTCAGCACAGAGTCGCGATAGATCACACGAGCCACGCGCAAACGCAAACCATCATCGAACAGGGAGACCGGCTCCAGTGAGATGTTCGAGATCACATCCTTCACTCCCGGCATATTCTGTATGTCGGCCAGAGCCTCGTCGCGTCCCACTCCAGTTCGATCCTGTCCCTCAACCGTGACCACGCCATCCTTCACGCCCAGAGCGAAGTAGTCGAACGTGATGTCATAGCCCTCTCGCACATAGCGCAGCTTCTTCGCCAGTTGCCGTTCCAGTTGCGCATCGGATACATTCGGCCCCGCCACCGTGATCAGGTTACGCACGCCCTGCACGTTCGAAGCTTTTCGAGCCAGCTTGGCGGCGTCCAGTTTGCGCTGGTACAGATCGACCGTACCCGTGAGGGTAACGATTCCATCTTGTGTGCTCGACTGCACATCGCGGAACTGATTCTTCGCCGCCAGTTTCTGTCCCACCATCGTTTGAATTTGATTGTCGTAGCGCGTCGCCGCCACCGGTTCGGCCAGCAGCATCCCGCTCATGAGCCCTACCGCCAGCAGCGCACCCGCAATTTTCTGCAAGCCTGCTTTCTTCATCATCACCACTGTCATAGGTCACCTCCGACCCAATTTTGACGAAACTTTACGAACTAACCACTTGGTTAATTCCTTCGATGCGGACACGTGTGCAGGAGATGCATTTGGTGGGTTGTCTCGGCAAGGCAGCGCCGTCCGCAACTTCTTCAGGTTTGTCGGGTTAGATACAAACGTGGGAGGCGAGGTTAGCGACGGGTCCGCGTCCGCGGGGGGCGGGCGTCAGTGCTGGATTTCGCGCGGCTCGCCTCTTCAGTCTTAAACACGCGGGCAAAAATCTTGTCCACGTTTTTCAGCTGTCTCTGCAGGTCGAATGCGTATTCGATTTGCTTGCGCGGAACTTTTTTTGTGATCTCCTTGTCCGCAAGTACGAGATCATGAAAGTTCAGCCCTTCTTTCCACGCGCGCATCGCGTGCGCTTGCACCAGGCGGTAAGCATCCTCGCGCGAAACTCCTTGCTCCACCAGATCGAGCAACAGTTGGCCGCTGAAGATCAGTCCATGAGTACTCTCCAGGTTAGCCAGCATTCGCTTGGGATACACGAACATGTTTTCGATAAGACTGGCCGTCTTGTTCAGCAGATAATCGATGAGCGTGGTGGAGTCCGGCAGAATCACGCGTTCGGTCGACGAGTGCGAGATGTCGCGCTCGTGCCACAAGGCAACGTTTTCAAAGCCGGCCTGAGCATTGCCGCGTACCACCCGGGCCAGCCCACTGATCTGCTCGCTGGTCACCGGATTCCGCTTGTGCGGCATCGCCGAAGATCCCTTTTGTTTTTCACTGAAAAACTCTTCAGCCTCGCGAACCTCCGTGCGCTGCAGGTGTCGTATCTCAGTGGCAATCTTATCCAACGTAGACGCAATCACAGCCAGCGTCGCAAGATAGTGCGCGTGCCTGTCGCGCTGGATCACTTGCGACGACACCGCCGCCGCCTTCAGACCCAGGCGCGCGCAAATTTTCTCCTCAATTTCCGGCGTAAGATGCGCGAAAATCCCGACCGCTCCTGAAAATTTTCCAACTCGCAAATCCTCAGCCGCCGCCTTGAAGCGGACGATGTTGCGCTGCGTTTCCGAATACCAGTTCGCCAGCTTGAATCCGAACGTAATGGGCTCGGCGTGAACTCCATGCGTCCGTCCTACCATCGGCGTGTCTTTAAATTCCCACGCCCGTCGCTCGAGCACCTCGGCCAGCCGTTCCAGATCCTGCGCAATCAGCGTCGAAGCCTGCTTGATCAGCAAAGCCTGCGCGGTATCGACCACATCATTAGAGGTGAGCCCGTAGTGGAACCAGCGCGCATCGGGGCCCACGATCTCAGCTACCGCCGTCGTGAAGGCAATCACATCGTGGCGCACTTCCGCTTCAATCTCGTGGATGCGCTCCACGCTGAAATCGGCGCGCTCGCGAATGGATTTGGCCGCGGCCTTGGGAACCATTCCTGCCTCGGCCAGGGTTTCCGTGGCGGCAACTTCTACAGCCAGCCAGGTGCGGAAGCGATTCTCATCATTCCAGATGCGGCCCATTTCCGGGCGGGTGTAGCGCGGGATCAACTCGTACCCCTCCTGTCGATGCCGATGTAAGCGGGACAGAGGATTCTAACTGGACCAGTAAAAAGAGGCCAGCGCCTGGAATCGTGCCCATCTCCTCATGTATCGTCTTACGATATACTATGAAGGAAGTGGATCGCGGGACGATACAATCAGCGGCATGAAGAGGCTCACCTTGTCGGATTACCAGGCCTTGGCCGAGTTCCGTTACCAGATCCGCCGCTTCCTTCATTTCAGCGAGCAAGCTGTGAAGAAGGCCGGCCTGGAGCGGGGCCAGTATCAGCTGATGCTGGCCATCAAAGGTATGCCGGCTGGAGTACGTCCGCGAATCCGCGAATTAGCCGGACGCATGGAAATTCGCCATCATAGCGCCGTGGAATTGGTGAATCGCCTGGAAGCCGGAGGTTTCGTTCATCGCACCCGAGCCCAGGACGACCGCCGCGAAGTTTTGCTTGCGCTTACGCCCAAGGGAGAGAAGGTCCTCGCCGAGCTGGCGCTCCATCATCACGACGAACTCCGCAGCGCCGGACCTGAACTGGTGTCCGCCCTTCGCCGCATCATGCGCGAGGGCAATGACGCCGATTCTCGGCATTTTCCACTCCCGCACGAAGAAGGTGCGCCCGAAAAGGCGCCGTCCGAAAGAGGAAAACCCGCCAAGCGTTCATGAACCTCAAATCCAACCGCCTCCTGAAGCATCGCTTGCTTCACAAATATGTTTCGTTGGTTCGTGAAGATCTTACCGCGGTCTATGCCCGCGATCTGCGCAAGTGGCTCATCATCGCGCCCGTGATTGGCTTAACTACTGGCTTGGTGATCACCGGAGTCGTAGTGATCATTCTCGGGAAGTTGTGGCCTCCCGTGCTCGCATACTATTTGCACCATCACTGGGCCATCGTCCCAGGATTGGTTCTGGGCCTCCTTGCCACCGGACTCCTGATGCAGTTTCTTACTCCGGATCCCAACGAACATTCCACCGAAGAAATCATCCGCTCCTACCACGAGCACGAAGGCGAAGTCGATATGCGCTCCTTCGTCCCCAAGCTGCTCGCCGCCATCACCACCGTGGGCTTTGGCGGCAGTGCCGCGCTCGAAGGTCCCAGCATTTATGGTGGCGCGGCGATCGGTTCGTGGCTTTGGACCAAGCTCCGGCACTTGCGTCTCCGCCTTCGCCTCGAAGACCGCGACCGGCGCATCATGTTGATCTGCGGCGCTGCCGCAGGCATGTCGGCGGTTTTTCGCGCGCCGCTCACCGGCATCGTCTTCGCCCTTGAGATGCCCTACCGCGACGATCTTGCGCACGAAGCTCTGGTGCCCTCCCTTATCGCCTCGGTCGTCTCTTTCGTCACTCTCAGTTCTTTTCTCGGCGCAGCCCCGCTTTTCAACTTCGTCGGCTCTACCGGATTTGCTCGCCGCGATCTCTACTGGAGCGCGCTGCTTGGCTTGATCGTGGGACTGCTCGCCATGGTCTTTGTGATCACTTTCCGCCGCGCCCGCGGTTTTTTTGTGAAGTGGTCCGTGCCCCATTGGCTCAAGCTCGCAATCGGCGGCTTGCTCACCGGCCTCTGCGGCCTTCTTTTTCTGCGCATCTACCCCGGAAGTCTCGTACCCATCGGCCCCAACTACGAGGCGGTCGGAGAAATCCTCGCCAAGTCTCACAGCACTTCACAATTAATTGTCTTTAGTGTGCTCAAGCTCGCCGCGACCCTGTTTACGCTCGCTGCCGGTGGAGTGAGCGCCATGTTCGTTCCACTATTTCTTACCGGCGGGAGCATCGGCACCGCGTTCGCACAATCCATCGTCCATAGCCCCAGCCTCGATCTTTATGCCGCCGTCGGTATGGCATCGTTTCTGGCCGCTGGATACAAAACACCACTCGCTGCAGTTGTTTTTGTTGCGGAAGCGACCGGCGGTCATGCTTTCATCGTTCCTGCCCTCATCGGAGCTGCCGTGGCCTACGCAGTCTCCGGCGATGCCTCAGCCTCGGGCGACCAGCGTCTCCATGAAGGCGAAAAGGTCAGGGAGTATCCAGACTCCGGCGTGTGAAAATAAGCTTTCCGGAATCTCTGTCCCAGGGTCACTCGCCGCGGCTGTTCGCGATCCTTCGTGTCCGGAGAATAAATTTCTATTGCCAACCGTCGCCGTCTTTCAGTATTCTTCCGCAATCCCCAGAGTCCGCACTCTGCAGGGAAGCGTGTATCCGATGGCGATAGCCGACCTCAAGCGATCACGTCCTTATCTACGCAGCCCACTCCAGGGTTTAAGCGCGCAACACCGGCTGCGCCCTTTCTTCTGTTGTCGATCCGCTTGTCCGCTCGCCAAAAGTCCGACTCAGCAATAACCGACAATTTCAAGTCCGAACTCAGGGAGAAGCAATGCTGAAGCTACAAGCTAGGTTGATCTGGATTAGTTTTCTCGCAGTGGCGTTCCTCGCCCAGGCCTTCGCCCAGGGCGGTGCGACGGGCGCGATCACCGGCACAATTCAGGATCCCAGCGGCGCAGTCGTTGCCAACGCCGAGGTGCGCATCACCAACCAGGAAACCGGCGTGCTCGAGCGCAGCGTCACATCCGGCGGCGACGGTTCTTTCACCGCGCCGCTTCTACCGGTAGGCCAGTACACGGTGAGCGTCCATGCGCCCGGCTTCTCCGAATCCACGTTTCGTGACATCGTCGTGCGCGTCACCGAAACCACACGTTTGATCGCCAAGCTCAAGACCCAGGCAGTGCAGCAGCAAGTGGAAGTTCAGGCCGACGTACAGCAGGTCGACACCACCGACGCGACAACCGGCCAGGCCATCGAATCGAGCACCATCAAGAACCTGCCGCTCGCCACGCAAAACTTTCAGCAGTTGCTCACGCTCTCCAGTGGCGCGCAAGGCGAGTTGAATGCCGCCTCGCAGCTCGGACGCGGCAACGTTCGCATTGAAGTAAATGGCCAGCGCGAAGACAACAACAACTATCAGATCGAAGGCATCAGCGCGACCGACTACAACGTTGCTGAACTGACGACGACTCCATTGCCGAATCCTGCGGTCATTCAGGAATTCAAAGTACAGACCTCGCTCTATGACGCCACTCAGGGCCGCAACGGAGGCGGCAACATCAACGCCATCCTGAAGACAGGTACCAACGCCTTTCACGGCGAAGCCTATGAATTCTTCCGCAACACCGTGCTAGATGCAAACGACTACTTCCTCAATGGCGCGGGCGAGCCCAGACCCGTAATCCAGCAGAACATTTTCGGCGGAGATCTGGGTGGCCCCATCGGCACCGGCGGCAAGCTCGGTTTCTTCTTCGTGAACTATTCGGGAACGCGCCAGCGTAGCGGCGATTCCCCGGGAACCATCATCAGCACACTCATCCCATATATTCCCGCAGCCGATCGAGCTCCCTCCGGCTATGCCGCGCTGTCATCGGCTTTCAACCTAACCAGCGTCGATCCCGTCGCAGCCTCGTTGATTGCGTTCCGAAGCAATCAATTCGGTGCAGCTGCAAACGGCTATCTCTATCCCCTGCCCAACGTTCCCGCCGGAACCGCGGCCGGGACTGTCGTCCCGTTCACTACCAGCATTCCCGGCTCCTACACCGACGACCAATTCACTGCGACCTGGGATCGCGAATTCCGCAACTCCAACGACAAGCTCTCGATCAATTTCTTTTTCCAGAATTTCCAATCCGACGTTCCCTTCGGCGCGGGCGGTCTGCAAGCCTCTCTCGGTGGCAGCATCAGCAGCGGAGACCTCAACTTTCCCTACCAGCTCCCGGTTAACGACCGTGTCTTCTCGCTTACCGAGACGCACGTTTTCTCTCCCGCATTGGTCAACGACTTCCGCCTCGGCTTTATTCGCATCAACAACAGCGATATCAACGTTCCACCGGTCACCGCCGCCGACGCTGGCATCACTCGCCCCACCAACAATCTCACCGACAACATTTACAAATTTACTTTCGTCAGTTCGGGATTTCAATTCGGCCCCACGCCGCAAGCCAACCAGTACCAGGCGCAGAACAACTTTAATTTCATTGACACACTGGGTTGGGTGAAAGGAAAGCACAACTGGCGATTCGGCGGCGAGTTCACGCCCGTGGCCCTCAATAAAAAGTTCCCGCAGGTCTTCAACGGCCAGCTTTACTTTGGCGATTCCACAACCACGGCTCTTCCGGGATGCACTGTTACCCCATGCCCAGTCAGCGATGTCGGCAACTTTCTGCAAGGCACTCCGGAATTCAGCTTCGGCGGCGGCGGCGTCTACAACCATAACTACCGCCAGAAAAATTCCGCCATCTTCGTGCAGGACGACTGGAAAGCCACGCAGAACGTCACTCTGAACCTCGGCCTCCGCACCGAGTTCTTCGGCGCCTGGAGCGACAATGCCTGCCACATCGGCAACATGGAATCAGACCTCACCAAATCCGGCCAGTATCCTTTTATCTATCCGAGCTGCGTCAATAAGCTGGGCGTTCCCGGCCTTACCGGAAATGCTGCTGGATCAACTTTCAAGAACAGTGTCTCCACCGGAATCGGCCCGCGCATCGGCTTCGCCTGGGATGTGATGGGCCATCACAACACAACCATCCGCGGCGGCTACGGCATCTTCTACGTACGCGAAGATGTTGGCGCGGTCGACCAGCTCAGCTTCCAGTCTCCGTTCATCCCCATCGTATTTTTCGGACAGACCCCCGGCTTCACCATGTCTGACTTCTTCACCGGAACTCCCGCCACCAACTCCAACGCGGTGCCCGCCGCTGGACAGTTGTCGGGCGCATGGCTTCCCTGCCTCGCTCATCTCATCAGCCTCGTTCCCAGCAATAATCCGGGCATACCGGACAGCACCTACGCTTGCACCGGCGGACCAGGAGTAAACTCCACGCAAAATCTGTTTGTGCTCGAAGTTCCACGGCACTTCGTGGTCCCCAATACGCAGCAATGGAACCTCACCGTCCAGCGCGATCTGGGCCGCAAATGGGTGCTGGAAGTTGGCTATGTCGGCACCAAAGGAACGCACCTGCGCGAAACTCGCGACGCCATCCAATCAGTCAATGCAACTCCCACGAACCCGTTCGTCGTCACCGACACCAGCGGCAACACCTACACCATCACCAACAATACTTTTTCCAACGCCATCGCCCGCACGCCCACGCCCGGATTGAACGGCTATTCGGGCTATCAGATCTTCGCTAACGATGCGTACTCCATCTATCACTCTCTTCAGGGCACCGTCTCGCGGCGCTGGGACCGCGGCTACATTCAGGCCGCCTACACCTATTCCAAGAACATTGACGCGACCTCGACCGGCAACACCGCTAACAACACCGCCTTCAACGACGAGAGCACGATCAACGCCTCCCGGGGAATCTCCGACTTCAACCGTCCGAACGTGTTAAAGCTCAGCTACGTCTATGAACTCCCATTCTTCGCCCACGTCGTCGGGTTCAGGCGCACCGCGCTTGGGGGATGGTCGGTGAGCGGCGTCACCAGCTTTCAAAATTCCCTGCCATTTTCAGTTTTGGATTCCAACGGCGGCAATGCCTTTCTGGGAGCCGGAACGTCACCCGTCGCCGCAAGTCTGGCCTCCGGCGCCACCATTGGCAGCGGCATGAGCTCCGGCAGCGTCTCGCAGCGCCTCAGCGGATGGCTAAACCCGGGTGCGTTCACTACCGCGCCGCAACTGTATCCCACGCAATGCGCCACTAGCGCCGACTTCTGCACCACCGGATTCGGCGACCTCGGCCGCAACATTTATCGTGGCCCATTCCAGCAGAACTGGGATTTCTCGCTCATCAAGCATTTCAAACTTGCGGAGCGGCAGGATCTGCGCTTCGCCGCCGATTTCTTCAACCTGTGGAATCACCCGAATTTCGGCACTCCGCTGATCACCGACTACGAACAATATCTGGCCTGGTCCTCCGGCCCCAAGACCAGTCCTGACCCGTTCGGCGAGATCGTCAGTACCACGGGAACTCCGCGCCTGATCCAGTTCTCGCTGCGTTGGCAATTCTGATCACAGCCAAAAGCAATGAACCGGGAAGCATTGCTTCCCGGCTCTTTTCTTGCTTTGATTTCACACTCTTCGCTGAACTCTATGGTCGCTTCTCCGCCTCCATAATCAGCGGCCGCAGCGCGTCCACCGAAAATCCCAGCGTGCCCCCGGAAAATCCATCGATGTAGGCGGAATTGATTCCAATCACTTCCGCATTGGAGTTGAACACCGGCCCCCCGCTGCCCCCATGGGCCGTAGGCGCATCGTAGATCAGCTTATCTCCCACCACATCGCCCAGATGCCCGCACGTGGTCGAAGGACGAATCAGCGACAACGCCGCCAGTTCACTCGCCGCCGTAATGTCGTTGTGCCGGTATGCCAGCCGCTGGTAAATCCCGCTCGGCGACTTCGCCACCATCCCTGCGATCCCCATCGGATAACCGATCACCGTCACCAGTTCTCCCGGCAGCGCCGTCCCGTGCGCCAGCGGTAGCACAGCAAGTCCACGCACCGAGTCCTTGTTCACAATCTTCAGCACTGCCAGATCACCAGTCGAAGAAACCGACCCGGGCGCTAAGCTGACCGGCGTCGCCGACCCGGGAAAGAACACGATCAGGCTCTCCAGCATCGCCGCCGCTCCCTTGTGCATCAACCCTTCCGCCTCACTGTCTCCATACCAGGGTTCGGCCACGTGCCGGTTGGTGGCAAGCAATCCATCGCCCACCAGAAATCCGGTACCCGACACGCGCGCCCGAATCGCTGCCGGTTGGTTCGCAAACCCCACCTGATACACGCCGTAGATGTAGCCGATAGAATTCCGGTACCGGTTCAGCACCAGCGCCGGCATGGCCTGCTCTTTCTCCAGCTGCGCCACCTGCTGCGTCAGCGCATGCACTTGCTTCTGCAGATCCTCTGGCGGCGGCCCCTGTGCCATCCCGGGCGCATAGTAATGGAACATCGCTACCGCGCCGATCAGCAACACGATCGCCAGCACGGCTTGCACCGCCTGCTGCCAGCTCTCAGTAACTTCGTTCGATTCCTCTGGAACTTCCGCTTCGGCCATGGATGTGGATGCCGCATGCTCTTCGAGTTCCTGCGCGAGGGGGAAAACGCGCGCCCGGCGCCGAAAGCAGGCGAGTCGTCATCTTGCCTTGTCTGGCAAGGCTTTTCCACGGTACGGAAGATGATGTACAGGGGATACCAAAGGAGCGGTGAGAATGGCAGTCAGCGGCGGCCTGCCAAATGCAAGCAGGCTAAGGCTTTCCGACGCCCAGCCGCTTGGCCATTTCGTCGTAAAGGAAGCCTTTGCCCGCCTTATACGGCTGCACCCATTCGCCATCGATCACGAACTGAGGCACAGCGCGCTTGCCCGTGTGCTTGACGATCTCTTCTGCCGCGCCCGGCGTGCTCTCGACGTCGATATCTTTATAGGAAACGTTGTGTTTGGCCAGAAAGCGTTTGGCCTCGCGACAATCCGGGCACCAGGCAGAAGAGTAAACGGTGAGTTCCATAGATCTGGATAGTGATCTTTCAGACAATCTGTCGCGCGGACTAACTTGCCACCCTTCTCGATCGTATCCTACACGTGTTCTAGTTGCCTCACCGTACGTTCGTTGACCACGTTCCCCGTGTTCAGCGTGGAAGCCGGCTCGAACAGGATAAGCCAGCATTCCTCGTCCGCCACCGGTCGATGTTCCACTCCGCGCGGCACCACAATAAACTCGCCTTCCTCAATCCACTCATGCCGGTCGCGAAATTCCATGCGGAAGCGTCCCTTCACCACCAGGAACATCTCGTCTTCGTTCTCGTGATGATGAAACACGAACTCGCCTTTCAGTTTGTCGAGCTTCACGTGTTGGCCGTTCAACTCGGCGGCAATGTACGGCTTCCAGTACTCCGAAATCTTTGCGAATTTATCAGCAATGTTGACTTTGGTCATGAAGCGCTCCCCCTGCTGACTGTGACCGCATTCTAAAGATTCCTTGGAAACCGAATTGGTCGCAAAATCGGGTACCCCGTCCTTGTCCCTCCGTCTTTTGGAGGGACAGGGCGGGGACTTTGATCTTTCGCCCTCTGCGTTTACGAAGCCTCGCTCGCCTCTTAAATCTGACCTGCGCCGCCGTCCACACCCAGGTCAACCCCGGTAATATAGGACGCCTCGCTGCTGGCCAGGAAAAGCACCGCATGTCCCACTTCCTCGGGAGTGCCGAAGCGCTTCATCGGGTTGGCCGTCTTGATATAGTTCGCGAACTCATCGACCGCGGCCTGCGGCAGTCCCGTTCTTCCGAAGATCGGAGTTTCGATCGGTCCCGGACTAACCACATTCACTCGAATTCCGCGGTCCACCAATTCTCCCGCGAAGGTGCGAGCCAGCGAGCGCACCGCCGCCTTACTGGCTGAGTAAACGCTGGTTGTGGGACTACCCTTTGCATTTACCACGGAGGAGTTCAGAACGATTCCGGCATTGTTATTAAGATGGGGCAGCGCTTTCTGCAGCGTAAAATAAAGGCCCTTGACGTTGATATCAAAAATTTCATCGAACAGTTGCTCGCTGCTTTCGCTCGCCGGAGCAAACTTCGCAATGCCCGCGTTGGCAAAAATCGCGTCAATCTTGCCGAACTTTCCCGTCACCTGTGTGTACAGCCGGTCGATGTCCGCCAGTTTGGACACATCCGCCTTCACCGCCAGTGTGCCGCTGCCAATGGTTTTGACCGCCTCGTCGAGCGTCTTCTGGTCCCTCCCCGAGATCGCAACTTTCGCTCCCTCGTCATGAAACAGCTTGGCGGTAGCAAGTCCAATGCCACTGTTGCCGCCGGTAACTACAACCGTTTTGCCCTCAAACCTCTTCGCCATATGATTTCTCCTTTTTGAATGAGCGGGCTGATCAGTCACAGCGCCGCAGGCTTCGCTACTTTTACACTTTGATGATCATCAAACTATGGTGGTTACAATTTCTTCGAAACGGCATGCTACATTGGGACCTGACTCTATGGAAAGAAAAGAATTAGCGGAAATTTCCAAGGCTCTGAGCGATCCCACCCGCCTCCAGATCTATGAAGGGATCTCCTCCCGCAAGGAAATGTTTTGCGGCCAGGTGGTCGAGAAATATGGGCTGACCCCGGGCACCATCTCGCATCATCTGAAGATTCTGGCGGACGCCAATCTGATCGAGACGCGCCGTCAAGGCCAGTTCATCTATCTCAAATCGCGGCCGCAGACCATCCTCGACTATGCCAAGGCATTGACCAAAATAACGACCAAAAGAAAAGCCGCCAGCAAAAGCTGACGGCTGAAAGCTGATAGCTAGTCTTCCTAACTGTTCTCGTACAGCAGCACGCCCTCGGTCTTTTCCGCGTCCACCGGACGGTAGAACAGCTTGTTGTCTTCCAGGAACACCTCGATAAATGCCGGACGCGTCGTAATCGTGCCCTGAATCAGCGCCTCCGACAGCGGGTCTTCAATGTATTTCTGCAAGGCCCTGCGCAGCGGCCGGGCGCCGTAGGAGCGGTCCGTCAGCGTTTGGCTGAGGATCCACTTCTTGGCCTCATCCGCCACTGTAACCGTAATCGCCTTCTGCGCCAGGTTCGCATTGAGCTGCGTGACCATAAGTTCCAGAATCTGGATCAGATCGCTCTCGCTCAAAGCCAGGAACAGAATGATTTCGTCCAGCCGGTTCAGGAATTCCGGATTGAAGGTGCGTTTCACCTCGCCCTTAACCAGTTCCTCAACCTTGCCCGAAACCTGATCTTCCGCGGTCGACTGGAAGCCAAATCCTTCGCGCTTCTGCAGGTGCCGCGCCCCAATGTTTGAGGTCATGATGAGGATCGTGTTCTTGAAATCGACTGTGTTGCCCAACCCGTCGGTCAACTGGCCGTCTTCAAAAACTTGCAGCAGGATGTTGAACACGTCCGGATGCGCCTTCTCGATCTCATCCAGCAACACCACCGAATACGGCGCACGCTTTACGCGCTCGGTAAGCTGTCCGCCCTCTTCATAGCCCACGTATCCCGGAGGCGAGCCGATCAGCTTCGAGACCGAATGCTTCTCCATGAATTCCGACATGTCGAAGCGAACCAAAGCCTTTTCCGTGCCGAACATGAACTGAGCCAACGTCCGCGCCACTTCCGTCTTGCCAACGCCCGTCGGACCCAGGAACAGGAACGACCCAATCGGCCGGTTCGGACTCTTCAACCCTGCGCGCGAACGTCGGATCGCCCGGGCCAGCGCGCTGATCGACTTATCCTGCGAAATAATCCGCTTGTGCAGCTCTTCTTCGATGCGCAGCAGTTTCTGCGTCTCTTCTTCTTTGATCGAAGTGACGGGAACGCCCGTCCATCGGGACACTACGTCTTCGATATCTTCGCGGCCGACTACGCCGGTCGAAGATTCATCCAGATGATATTTCTCGCGCAGCGCGCGCAGGTTCTCGCGCTCCTTGCGTTCTTCATCCGAATAGAAGCGAGCCTTTTCGAATTCATGGTTCGCGATCGCGTTCTCCATGCGGTGCACGATGAACTTGATCCGCTTCTGCACTTCGGTGATCTCTTCCGGCTGCGAAGTCTGGCGCAGCTTCACCCGCGCCCCAGCTTCATCCACCAGGTCGATCGCCTTATCTGGCAGGAAGCGGTCCGGGATGTAACGGTTCGAGTGCGACACCGCGAAGTTGATGGCGTCGTCGGTGTAAGTAACGGCGTGAAATTTCTCGTACCGATCCTTGATCCCGAACAGCACCTTCACCGCGTCCGCCTCGTTCGGCGGCGGAACTTTCACCGCCTGGAAGCGCCGCTCCAGTGATCGGTCTTTCTCGATGGATTTGCGATATTCACCCGGCGTGGTTGCGCCGATGCATTGAATCTCGCCGCGCGATAACGCCGGCTTGAGAATGTTGGCCGCGTCCAGCGATCCTTCCGCCGATCCCGCGCCCACCAGCGTGTGCAACTCATCAATAAAGATGATGGAATTCTGCGACTCCATCAGTTCTTTCATGATGGTCTTCAGCCGCTCCTCAAACTGTCCACGATATTTCGTTCCCGCAACGATCAGCGAAAGATCAAGCGCCAGAATTCGCTTGTCCGCGAGGAACGATGGAACCTCGCCGTCGGCAATCCGCTGCGCCAAGCCTTCGACAATAGCCGTCTTGCCGACTCCCGGCTCGCCGATCAACACTGGATTATTCTTGGTGCGCCGGCACAGAATCTGGACCACACGCTCCAACTCACCGTCGCGTCCAACCAGCGGATCCAGCTGGCTGTCCATCGCCGCCTGCGTCAGATCGCGCGAAAACTCGCTCAAGAGGGAAGACTCGCGCTGCCGCTGCGGCTGCGCTTTTTCCTGGCTGGTACGCGCCAGTTCCTCCCGAATAGTCGAGAGTCGCAGCCCGCGCTCGTGCAGAATTTCCGCGGCAAAGCACTTCTCTTCTCTCAATAACCCCAACAACAAATGCTCGGTTCCAATGTGCCGGTGCGAGAGCCTTTCCGCTTCTTCCGCGGCATAAGCCAGCACGCGCTTGCACTCGTTGCTCAAGGGCAGGTCCACCGAGGTCGAGACTTTTTCCCGAATCGTGGTGTGACCCTCAATCTGCTTGCGGATCGACTCAACCGAAGCGTGTGAGCGCAGGAATCGATTGGTCAGGGCTTTGTCTTCGCGCAGGAGCCCCAGCAGCAGGTGCTCGGTCTCTATATAAGGAGACCCGAACTGGCTTGCTTCGTAGCGCGCAAAAAAGATTACGCGCCTGGCTTTCTCCGTATAACGTTCAAACATAATGCGCTTCCCCCTGAACCCTTCTGGCCGAGAAGGCACTGGCTCCGGCTCGACCTACCTGAATCCCCGCCCGATTTCGTATACGGCCTGCATCCTGATTCGTGTCACCCGGTCATTATGCAATCAAACGGCCACCAAACCCAAGTACCGAAACGTTACCGCAATGTTACCGAAGGAATCTGTTGAAATCTCCTTCGATTTCCAGCTATTCCAATTTCTTGCACTTTGTCTAACTAATCTTTCACTCGCCGTGCTTAATTCAAACCGGCAACGACTCCGGACTAACTTCTTCCACGCGCCCTCGTTCCAGACGCAACACCCGGTGGCAACGCCGTGCAAACGACAAATTATGTGTTGCAATGAGGGAGGTGAGTTGGTGCTCGCGATGTAATCGCGCAATCAATTCGAAAACCGCTTCCGCGTTCGGCCCGTCAAGGTCCCCGGTAGGCTCATCCGCCAGCAACAACTTCGGGCCGGTAATGAGCGCCCTCGCCAAAGCTACCCGCTGTTGCTCACCACCCGAAAGCTCTCCTGAGCGGTGATGCGCGCGTTTCTCCAGTCCGACCTCGCGCAACCAGCGCGACGCTTCCGGCGCGGCCTCTGCCCAGCTACGCCCCCGCACCAGCAGAGGCATCGCCACATTTTCCGCCGCCGTAAATTCCGGCAGCAGATAGTGAAGTTGCCAGACAAAGCCCGTCTCGCGATTGCGAAACTTCGATGCTTCATCCGCCGTCAACGTATTCAGCTTCAATTCCGCGCAGTATACGTCACCCGCGGAAGCGTGATCAAGAGCGCTGAGGATGTGCAACAAGGTACTCTTCCCCGCTCCCGACTCGCCGACGATCGCGAGCATCTCGCCTCGCTTCACCTCGAACGATAGATTCTCAAAGAGCACTAGATCCGATTCGCCGGATCGAAAAACTTTCTTTAACCCATCAACCCGAAGCAAAGTGTCCTGTTTCGCCACCTGTTCACTTAGATGCACTTTGCCCCCGCTTCGGTCCAGCCCGTCCAGGCCCTAGGCTGCGGTGGGCGGGAACAGTAGAAGCGGACATCTTCTCACACTAGACCCGTACTCCACATGGCACCTTTGCACCATATGGAAGATCCGGTCGCGGCGGCTCTGCCGATCATTAGAAAGCCGCCTACGGAAAACTGTACTCATTGTCCAGCGCCCGCGATGTGACCTGCATCACGAGGCACTATGCCAAACAAAGTGGTCAGTGATCGGTGGCCAGTGGCCAGTCTTTTCTGCCCCCCGGACACTGTCCACTGCCCACTGCTTTCTACGCTTCCACCTTCGCTTCCGCGCCCGCCAGTCGTTCCAAAGACTCCCGGTAAGGCTCGCGCGCAATGCCGCGCTCCGTAATGATGGCGGCCACATACTTTGCCGGAGTCACATCGAACGCCGGATTCTCAATCGATACGCCATCAGGCGTCATCTGCTTCCCCGCAATATGAGTTACTTCCTTCGGATTACGCTGCTCGATCGGAATCCGGTCGCCGTCCGGGCACGCCAGGTCGACCGTCGAAATCGGCGCCGCCACATAAAACGGGATCCCGTTTTCCTTAGCCAGCACCGCAACCGTATACGTTCCAATTTTGTTGGCCACATCCCCGTTGGCCGCGATCCGGTCCGCGCCCACCACAATCGCTCCAATCTTTCCCTGCTTCATCATGGCGCCCGCCATGTTGTCGGAAATCACGGTGGTCGGGATGCCATCTTTCATTAGTTCCCATGCCGTCAACCGCGACCCCTGCAGGAACGGCCGCGTCTCATCCGCATAGACATGAATCTTCTTTCCCTGTTCCACGGCCGCGCGAATCACTCCCAGCGCCGTTCCGTAGCCAGCCGTTGCCAGCGCTCCGGCATTGCAGTGCGTCAGCACTCCACCTTCGCTCGGCATCAGCGCCGCGCCATGCCGTCCCATAGCCTGGTTCGCGGCAATATCTTCCGCGTGCATGCGCTTGGCTTCTTCCACCAGATCCCGCTTGATTTGCGCAATAGGACGAATCCGCACCCGCTCAAACTTCTCCTGCATCCGCCGGATCGCCCAGAAAAGATTCACCGCCGTCGGCCTGGTTTTCCCGATCACATCGCAGATCTTATCCAGATCGCGCTTGAGGTCCGCGACCGTCTCTGCCTTGGAGTTCTGCACTCCAAGCCCAATCCCCATCGCCGCGGCCACGCCAATCGCAGGCGCTCCCCGCACCACCATCGTCCGTATAGCATCGGCAACCTGCTCGTACGTCTTGCAGGTCACATAAGTCTCTTCCGTCGGCAGCTTCGTCTGATCGATGAAGCGTACGCCCTGTTCCGTCCATTCCAGTGTTTGAATCATCTCGTTTTGTCATCCTGAGCGAGGATTGCGCTTCGCGCTAGTGAAGCACACCGCAGTCGAAGGATCCCTTGCAGCTCCGCCCACCCATCGGATCCGCAACGCATTTCCATCACGACGTTCTATGCGCCTCGCACAAGTTTCGCGGATTATTCGTCACCGCCGGTCGTCCACAAATTTCGCAAACCGCCGCCACAGCAAAGATCGCAGGCTGCGTATCGTCCGTCTGCAGAATGTGTTGCGCTCGCACTTCGCTCGCCGTAAAGATCGACACAAACGGCGCCGGAGCCGCAGCCTTTTCTACGTTCGGCCTTCCCTTTGCCTCCTCGCGCTCCACCAGGCACATCGCTCCCACCACGTGGAAGCCAAACTCGCGTGCCGTCTCAATCGCCTGCACCGTCGAAGCTCCGGTGGTGCAAACGTCATCCACGATCACCACCCGCGCGCCCTTCTCGCGAAAGCCTTCAATCCGCTGCCCCGTCCCGTGCTGCTTTTCCGCCTTGCGCACCAGAAACCCGTTCAGTTCGCCGCTCACCACCGAAACTGCCACCACAATCGGATCCGCGCCCATGGTGAGCCCACCAATGGCCTGCGCCTTCCAGCCTCGCTGCTTGATTTCGTCGTAAAAAACCTGCCCGGTAAGCCGCGCGCCCTTGGCATCCAGCGTAGTAGTCCGGCAATCGATGTAGTAGTCGCTGGTGCCGCCTGAAGACAGTTTGAACTCGCCCAGCCGGAACGACTTGTGCGCGAGCAACTGCAGCAATTCCTGGCGCGATGAATTCATGAAATTCAACAATACCACGGGAAATCAGCCTCTGTGGGCCTCACAACTCGCCCACAACGGCAGCCTCCCATCTCCTCGCCGTGATAACCTTGAAGTTTCCCCACAACGATGCCCAGAGGTATGAAATTGCACAGCGCGCGAAAGCCTTTCTTCTTCCTTCTTACTGCTTTCTTTCTTACATACATTTGCGGTTCCGGCCCGATCTCCACAGCATTTGCCGAAGGCACCCGTTCCTGGGAGCAGTCCAAATTTGAAGACCTCACCAAAGGCACCGCAACCGGAGTAGCCATTCGCAGCGCCGGCGGCCTCGAGCTCGCCCCCACCTTCAAGAGTCTCTACGCGACCCCTTCCACCTACATTTGGGCCATCGCCGCCGACGACGCAGGAAATGTCTACGTAGCGGCCGGCGCTCCGGCCCGCGTCTACCGCATCACGCCCGATGGTAAAGCCACCGTCATTTTCGAGCCGAAAGAACTCCAGGTGCAAGCCCTGCAGATCGCCTCTGCTGGCGTGATCTACGCTGCCACCGCTCCCGACGGCAAAGTTTACAAAATCGAACACAACTCCGCCGGTAAAACCCAGCCCACCAAAGCCGACTCATCTCCCGCCGCCGATCCCTCCTGGAGCTCTTCTGTCTACTTCGAACCTGGCACGAAATATATCTGGGACCTCGCCCTCGACAAATCTGGCAACCTCTACGTCGCCACCGGCGACCACGGCGAGATTTTCCGCGTCACGCCCAAAGGCGAGCACTCGGTCTTTTTCAAGAGCGACGAAACTCACATTCGCGTTCTCGCCTTCGATGCCCAGGACAACCTGATCGCCGGCTCCGACGGCAGCGGCCTCATCTACCGCATCTCTCCCGCCGGCGACGGTTTCGTGCTCTACAGCGCGCCCAAGAAAGAAATCACGGCGCTGGCGCTCGATCGCTCCGGCAACATTTATGCGGCCGCCGTCGGCGAGAAAAAGCCTGGAAGCGCTTCGACCTCCTCAGCCTTCAACGCGGCCCTGTTAACCATGGGTGCGAACGTCCCCGTAGGCGTCGCACCGCAGGTTCCCGGCATGACCATGACTGCCAACCCCGCTGGCCCAGCGATCACCGGCCCGTTTCCATTTCCCGGCGGCGGCGCCAGCAGCGGTTCCGATGTCTATCGCATCGCTCCCGACGGTTCCCCGATCCGCCTGTGGACCTCCCACGAAGACATCGTCTATGCCCTGTCTTTTGATTCGCAGGGACGCCTGCTCGCCGGCACAGGAAATCGCGGCCACATCTTCGCCATAACCGGCCTCGACGATTTCTCCGACCTGCTGAAAGCCGCTGCATCGCAAGTGACGGCCTTCGCCAAAGCGCCCGGCGGAGGCGTCTACGCGGCCGCCAGCAATCTGGGAAAAGTTTTCGTCCTTGGCCCCGGCCCCGAAGCCCAGGGCACTTACGAGAGCGACGTCTTCGACGCCAAGATTTTCTCCCGCTGGGGACGCGTCGAATTCCGCGGCATCGGCAACGTCGATCTCTACGCCCGCAGTGGCAACGTCGATAATCCCGACCGCAACTGGAGTCCCTGGAAAAAGGTCGACCTCGGCAAAGATGATCAAACCGGCGTTCCCGCCGCCCGTTACGCCCAGTGGAAAGCCGTGCTGCATGCGGGATCTCCAGCTCCAAACGTGGATAGCGTAGCCCTCAATTACCTGCCCAAAAATGTCGCTCCCGAGATCGAAGACGTCGCCGTTCAAGTCGGCGTAAAGTATCAGCCCCAGCCGAAAAATACTGGCCTCAGCCTGAGCACGGATTCTTCAAATCTTTCTTCCGCAACCCATTTCGAAGCTCCCCCATCCAGCTCTCATGATCGCGATTCCATCGGCGTCAAGTGGAGCGCGCACGATGACAACGACGATCAGCTCGTCTATTCCATCTACTACCGCGGCGACGGCCAGAAGCGCTGGCTTCTTCTCAAAGACAACCTCACCGATAAAGCCTATTCCTTCGACGCCAGCCTCCTGCCCGACGGCGGCTACACCGTGAAAGTCATCGCCTCCGATGCGCCCTCGCACTCCCCGGGTGAAGCCCTGACCGCGTCGAAAGAGAGCCGCCGCTTCGAGGTCGACACCACGCCTCCGCGCATCGAAAACCTCTCCGCCACTCTTGACGGCGGCCAGATTCACGTCACCTTTCGCGCCGTGGATGGTTTTTCCCCCGTCAAACGCGCCGAATATTCCGTCGATGCCGGCGATTGGAAGTACGTCGAACCCGTCGGCCAACTCTCCGACGCAAAAATCGAGACCTACGATTTCAAAGCCACTCCCGAAGCCGCCAAGGACGGCGCGGCTTCTTCCGAGCACGTAGTCGTAGTTCGTGTCTACGACCGTTACGACAACATGGGCGCCGCGAAAACTTTGCTCCCGCAAAAGTAACTTTTCACCAGAACGGTGCTTGAGGCGGCTCTTAAGCAGCGCGGAAAGAGCGGCTCATGCGGTGACGTGGAAGAGCGGCGCTTCAGCGCCGCGTAAAGAACCAGAATTCCTGCGGGCTTTAGCCCCTGCGGTCGCATTTTGCATCGGCCCGCTAACGCATCTCTTCCTCAGCTTCCGAAGCTGCCTGTTGCACGCCAGTGTTCGTTGCGTTCAACGCCCCCGTTCGCCGCAACTCCGGAAACATCCACGACCACAGTCCAATCACCACCAGCGTTCCCACGCCTCCCAACACCACCGCTGGAACTGTGCCAAACCACTGCGCCGTCAATCCAGACTCGAACTGCCCCAGTTCATTCGAGGTCCCGATAAAAACCATGTCGACGGCCATCACGCGCCCGCGCATCTCATCCGGCGTGCGCAACTGCACCAGCGTCGCGCGAATGATCACGCTGACCATGTCCGTCGCCCCCAGCAGCACGAGCGCCACCAGCGACAGCACGATGCTGTGCGACACCCCAAACAAAATCGTCAGCACTCCAAACCCCGCCACCGACCACAACAGCGTCGGCCCCGCGCGCCCGCGCAGCGGCCGGTGAGCCAACGCCACCGCCATGATAGCGGCGCCCACTCCCGGAGCCGTCCGCAACAATCCCAGCCCCCACGGCCCGGTGTGAAGAATGTCGCGCGCGTAAACCGGAAGCAGCGCCACCGCTCCGCCCAGCAACACCGCGAACAAATCCAGAGAAATCGCGCCCAGGATCAACTTCTCGCGCCATATGAAATGCAATCCGGCGAAAACCGTCTTCATCGTCATCGGCTCGCGCTTGCGCGCCTGCTGCCTCGCCTTTATACGGAATGTGGAAGCCAGCGCTCCCACCGCCGTCAGCATCGCCGCCGCATACACTGCCGACGGACCGTGAAACGCCGCATACAGAATCCCGCCCAGCGATGGCCCCAGAATCGTGGCTGCTTGAAACGTCGTCGCATTCCACGCCACGGCATTCGGGAAGTGCTCTTCCGGAACCAGTTGCGGCAGGATCGACCGGCTGGCCGTCCCGTTAAACGACCGCACCACGCCCAGCAAAATCAGCACTACGTAAATGGGACGCACCGCGTGCGTTCCTCTCTGCGCCAGCACCAACAGAAGCCCGGAGCACATCGCAAAACCGGCATAACATGTGCCCAACACCTTGCGCCGCTCGAATCGATCCGACGCATGCCCCGAAACCAGAAACAGCAAGATGCCCGGCAAAAACTGCGCCAGCCCCACCAACCCAAGATCCAGCGCCCGTTTCGTGATGTCGTACACCTGCCATCCCACCGCGACTGCCTGCATCTCCACCGCGGCCACAATCAGAAATCGCGCAATCTGGAACAGCACGAAGTCAGGATGAGTAAACGCGATGCGTCCAGCTCTGGCGTCGGCGGGCGATGGCATTGATCTTCTAATTTGCCATAGAAACGGCTCACCTGCATGGCCGGAGAAACCAAGCAGCTAGAATCTATCCATGCACTTGTTGCGCACCCTCGGCTGGATCGCCTGCGTCGTCTACTCCACGATCCCCGCCTTCTGGCTGCTGATTCATCCCCGTGTGGAATTCTGGCGCTCACGCCCGCGCTCGCCCTACAAAATCCTTCTGCCCATTTGGATCGGAATGTGGGCAGCCATGGCCGCGATCACCACCCCTTGGCGCAGCTTCCTGCTCTACACAAATAACTGGATTTGGATTCCCGCAGCCTTCTTATTCTGCGCCGGCCTCGTACTCTACAAACTCTCGCACCACCACTTCACTCTGGCGCAACTTGGTGGCCTGTCCGAGATCCTTCCCGGAGATCGCGAGCAGCGTCTCGCCACCACCGGCGTCCGCGCCCACGTCCGCCATCCCGTCTATCTCGGCCATCTCTGCGAAATGCTCGCCTGGAGTACCGGCACCGGCCTCGCCGTCTGTTGGGCACTGACTGCATTCGCGATCGTAACCGGAGCAGTAATGATGAGGATGGAAGACAAAGAACTGGAAACCCGCTTCGGTGAAGAATATCGCACCTATCGCTTAGCCGTACCAGCCTTGGTGCCGAAGGTAAAGCTATAATCCGACTTGGCTGAAAGCTGAGAGCTGACAGCTGAAAGCCCCATGCGCTTCGAACTCTTCATCGCAACCCGCTACCTGCGCGCCAAGCGCCGTCAAGCCTTCATCGGTATCATCACCGGCATCTCCATCCTCGGCGTCGCCGCCGGTGTCGCCTCGCTCATCATCGCCCTCGCCATTAACAATGGATTTCGTCAGGACCTGCAGGAGCGCCTCATCGGATCCACCTCGCACATCAGCCTGCTCCGCATCGCCGACGATGGCATCAAAGATTGGCCTCCGCTCCTCGAACGTCTTTCCAAACAGCCGCACGTCGTCGCCGCCGCGCCCGCAATTTTCGAGCAAGTCCTCATCTCCCGCGGCCCCCGCGCCCGCGGCGCCGTCCTCAAAGGCATGATCCCCGCCGACGAGCGCAAAATCGGCGATCTGCTCAACACAATAAAGGATGGATCAGCCGACGCTCTCGAAGAAACTCCGGCTCCCGAGAATGCTCATGTAGAGACAGCTGCCTCGCCTGTCCAGGGCGCGCCAGCGCCCCGTAATTCTTCTGAGGCTCTCCACGACGATTCCCCCGATTCCCTCGCCGGCGTCCACGCCCGCATCGCTGCCATGCCTCCCATCATTCTCGGTAAAGATATGGCCGATAATCTCGGCGCGACCGTCGGTTCCGTCGTCCTCGTCACCAGCCCGCAAGGTGAACTCACGCCCTTCGGCATGGTTCCGAAGTACAGCCGCTTCCGCGTGGTAGGAATCTTCAGCTCCGGTTTCTATGACTACGATTCTTCCTGGGCCTTCACGCGCCTCTCCGCTGCGCAAAGCCTCTTCGGTCTCGGTGATCTCATCTCCGTCATCGAATTCAAGGTCGACGACATCTACAAAGCCGATCAGGTTTCGCACCAACTCGAAACCGCTGCCGGCAAAGGCTTCATGACCACCAACTGGATGGAACAGAACCAGGCTCTCTTCCACGCCCTCCGACTCGAGCGCCTGGTCACCTTCATCACCATCGGCCTCATCGTCTTCGTAGCCGCCCTGAATATCCTCATCTCCCTCATCATGATGGTCATGGAAAAAACCAAAGACATCGCCGTTCTCATCTCGATGGGCACGCGCAAGTCGCAAGTCCGCAACATCTTCATCGCCCAGGGCGTTCTCATCGGCGTGATCGGCACCGCCATCGGCCTCCTGCTCGGCTACGCCATCTCCTACGCCGGAGGCCATTACCACATCATCTCGCTCTCGCCCGAGGTCTATTCCATCGACTACGTCCCCTTCGCCCCGCGCCCCATGGACGGAGTGCTCGTCGCCATCGTCGCCATCGGCGTCTCCTTCATCGCCACCCTCTACCCCTCCTGGTCCGCCGGCCGCACCCTCCCCGCCGAAGCCCTCCGCTACGAATGATCAACGTTTTCCCAAAGCAATGTCATTCTGAGCGAAGCGCGCGCGAAAGCGCGCGCGAGTCGAAGAATCCCTATCCGTCTGCACAACGGCCAGATTCGCAAGGAATTCTCACCACGGAACTTTCCCCGCCTCCCCGCCGTACAATTAAATGGAAGGATTAGAAAGAAGGAGGTCTCCCATGTTCACTTTCCTCCTGTGGTGCATCCTCTTCGTAGTCTGCTGGCCGCTAGCCCTGCTGGCGCTGATCGCTTACCCATTCATCTGGCTATTACTGCTCCCATTCCGCATCGTCGGCATCGCCGTAAAGGGAGTGCTGGAAATCGTTTTCCTCGCCATCACGCTCCCCTTCCGCCTGCTGGCCGCGCCATTCAGGATCTAGCTCCGCAGAAGGTATTTGATTTTGGGTGGCGCAGCGCTTTATGCGCTGCGATAGAATGCCGCTAAAATGAATGGGCTTTAGCCCCTGAAGTTCGCCTGGCGGCGAACCTACCCCTCCATCACCTTCAACCCCTCACTCACCACCAAACTCGCCTCCGTCGCCCGCTGCACATCCTCCGCCGTCAGCCCCGGAGCCACTTCCTCCAGCACCAGCCCCCACCCCGTCACCCGTATGTACGCCATCTCCGTCACAATCGTATCCACAACCCGCACGCCAGTCAGCGGCAGCGTGCACTTCTTCAAAATCTTCGGCGCGCCGTCTTTCGTCGTGTGCTCCATCGCCACCACCACACGCCGCGCCCCGGCCACCAAATCCATCGCGCCGCCCATCCCCTTCACCATTTTTCCCGGGATCATCCAATTCGCCAGGCT
>Ga0209040_10000469_pt1 | contig 31037 bp, 29 predicted proteins | sample BogFormECP12_OM3_FD_188240 | JGI IMG/M metagenome (GOLD analysis project Ga0209040, IMG submission 188240) | Bog forest soil microbial communities from Calvert Island, British Columbia, Canada - ECP12_OM3 (SPAdes) (version 2) | ecosystem: Environmental > Aquatic > Freshwater > Wetlands > Bog ... | reverse complement strand
AGAGTGCTCCACCGCGCTGCCCACCTCGACGCGCGACCGGCGCCCGGCCGGGCTCGATCCGCGGCCAGGGCACCTGCCGCCCCTCGCGCCGCCGAACCGCTCGACCCTGGCCTCGCGCGCCTGCCCACCCCGGAGCAGATCGCAGCCGAGGTGCGCCGCCGGCCGATCGGCGCCGTCATCGGCGATATCTGCCGCGATCTCGGTGTCCTGCCGAGCCATCCGCTGTGGCGGGACGTGCAACGGGTCATGGCCGAGCACGGCGGCGCCTTTGCCCGCCTGGCGATCGACACCATCAGGCAGGCATTCTCCCCGGCTGCCCGACACGCGTTCGCAGCCATCCCCGCCGGCCAGCCATGGCCGGTCCCGCCGTCCTGATTCGTCTGATATGAGACGCTGTTTCAGTCGACGTCGCCGTAGTTGGAACAACCACCAGATGCGTTACCTGTGCCGTTGCCGTTTCGGAGTCGACGGAAATGTTCGACCGGCTGTATGAGTTCGATCTCGCGGTTCTCTATCCCGCGACCATCATTCTGATCGCGGGAGCGGCGGAGCTTGGCGCCTGGATCGGCCGGCACATTCGCGGCGGTGCAACCGAAGGAGCCGATATCAGCACCCTGACCGGAGCGGCGCTTGGGTTGCTTGCGCTGCTGCTCGCGTTCAGCTTCTCCCTCGCGCTGTCGCGTTATGACACGCGCCGCACCCTGGCCCTCGAGGAAGCCAACGCGATCGGCAGCACGGCGAACTTTGCCCTGATGCTGCCGGAGCCGGCACAGGGGCCAATTCTAAGCCTGCTGCGTGACTACACCGCCGTGCGGATCGGCCTCGGTGTTCCGATCCGGCCAAGCTGCAGCGTGACGTTGCGCAATCATTGGATCTCCAGACCAGGCTGTGGCAGCAGGCGATGGCGGTGACCGCGACGGCGCCGCAATCGCTGCCGACTTACCGTTTCGTCGCCTCGCTGAACGAGATGAACAACATTCACGAACGGCGGCTGACAGCCCTGCGCTACCACGTTCCGGGTGCGGTGATGTTCATGCTGATCGGTGTTGCGATGGTGGCGATGGGGTTCACCGGCTACCAAGCCCGCGTGATGGAGTCCCGCCGGCGCGTCGCCACCTTGATCATGTCGCTCACGGTGGCCGGAGTGATCATGCTGGTCGTCGACCTCGACCAGCCGGCTCGCGGGCTGATCCAAGTGCCCGTGCAGGCACTGGTCGACGCGGCACAGGGCTTCCGGCCGTAGCAAGAGGCTTTACCGGTCCCGTTTGGCCTGGGCGACCTTGTTGGCTTTTGACACGCGTCCGACCTCGCGGGGGTCCATGCGGACGGAGCGCTGCTTGCCGACCGTCGCTCGCATGCCCTTGGACGCAGTGGGGCCGGCGCTGGGATGCTGCGGCACCGCCGCCTGCTTGGCCTCCAGCGCCTTGCGCAGCACTTGCGCCGCGGTCGGCCGGTTGAACTTGCGCAGTGCCGCCGTCACCCGCTTCAGCGCCTCCACCAGGACCGCGGTCTTGGCCTCCGAACCGGTGTTGTCGCGGGCCGGAGCGGCGCCGCGCGGACCGGTCTTTCCACGCATTTCCCGCTGCTGCTGGCTCGCGATGCGGCGGGAGCGGTCGCGCGCCTCGCGCAGCCGCTTGCCGACCGCTTGCAGTTCCTCCTTGGTCAGCCCGTCTGCGATCGGTGGCTGGCTCTGCGCCACCAGATCCCGCTCAGCCATGTTCAGCAGCCGGTCATCATTTTTGGTGGATGTGTTCATCGGGCTGTCTCCCCAAGGCGCAAGGCTGCGATTGGCAGGGGACGCTACCCGACATTCAACCTGCACCTCAACAATGTGTGCGGCTTGACAAGCCTGAAACGCGGGTCCATTTAGCCAATCAGTTACTTAACCATCAGGTTCACAACCGCATGCCGCCTGATCGCCTCAGTCGCACATTCTCGGCCCTCTCGGACCCGACGCGCCGGGCGATCCTGGCACGGCTGGCCTCCGGCGAGGCCTCGGTCACCGAACTGGCCGAACCGTTCGACATGAGCCTCCCCGCGATCTCCAAGCACCTCAAGGTGCTGGAGCACGCCGGCCTGATCACCCGCGGCCGTGAGGCACAGTGGCGCCCATGCCGGCTGGAAGCGCGCCCGCTCAAGGGTGCGGCCGACTGGCTGGAGCACTACCGCATCTTCTGGGAACAGAGCCTCGACCGCCTCGAGGGCTACCTGAAGGAACTGCAAGGCAAGGAGAAGCGCCGTGGACGCAAACATTAGCACGGCCGAGCGCGAACTGGTCGTCACGCGCGTCATCGATGCGCCGCGCCGGCTGGTGTTCAAGGCGTGGACGCAACCCGAGCACATCGCACGTTGGTGGGGGCCGCAGGGCTACACCACGATCCACTGCGACATGGATATCCGCGTCGGCGGCGCCTACCGCTTCGGCATGCGCTCGCCGCAGGGCACCGAGCACTGGAAGCGCGGCATCTATCGCGAAATCGTCGAGCCGGAGCGGATCGTGTTCACCTTCGCCTGGGAGGATGCCGATGGCCGTCCGAGCCACGAACTGCTGACCACGGTGACGTTTGCCGAGGACGGCGAGAAGACCAGACTCACGCTGCACCAGGCCGTGTTTGAGACGACCGAGGGCCGCGACAGCCACGTGACCGGCTGGACAAGCTGCCTCGGGCGCTTCGCCGACTACATGCTCACCGTCGCACAAGGAGAATAGAGCCATGCAACACCAGATCGTCTCACGCGATGAATGGATTGCCGCGCGCAAGGAACTGCTGCGCAAGGAAAAGGAGTTCACCCGCCTGCGCGACCAGTTGAGCGCCGAGCGGCGTGCGCTGCCCTGGGTCAAGGTCGAGAAGAACTACGTGTTCGACGGACCGGATGGCAAGGTGTCCCTCGCCGACCTGTTCGACGGCCGCAGCCAGCTTGTGGTGAAGCACTTCATGTTCGGGCCCGACTGGTCGGAAGGCTGTGTCGGCTGCTCGTTCGAGCTCGACCATACAGTCGGCGCGCTACAGCACCTCGAGCATCACGATGTTTCCTACGCCGTGGTCTCGCGCGCGCCGTTGGCGAAGACCGAGCCGTTCAGGCAGCGCATGGGCTGGAACGTCAAATGGGTGTCGTCATACGGCAGCGACTTCAACCACGACTTCCACGTCTCGTTCACGCCCGAGGAGATCGCCGACGGCAAGGCCACCTACAACTACCAATCGGGTGCCAGCGTAATCGACGAAATGTCTGGCCGCAGCGTGTTCTACCAGGATGAGGCAGGGCAAATCTTCCACACCTATTCGGCATACGGGCGCGGCGGCGAGATGTTCCTGACCAGCTACGCCTTCCTTGACATCGCGCCCAAGGGACGCGACGAAACCATCAACGGCAACCTCACCGACTGGGTTCGTCACCACGATCGCTACGACGATGCCGGCTCGCACTGTCATTAGCCCGCGGGAGCGGACATGAAACTGTTCTACGGCTGGGTCATCGTCGGCGTCGGCATGGTGATCGGCTGCATCGGCATGGGCACCATGATGTCGCTCGGGGTGTTCCTACAGCCGATGTCGCAGAGCATGGGCTGGTCGCGCGCCGGCATCTCGTTCGCCGCGGTGCTCAACTTCCTGGCCATGGGGTTCGGCTCGTTCTTCTGGGGCTCGCTGTCCGACCGGTACGGCACACGCGCGGTCGTGCTGGCCGGCGGCGTCCTGCTCGGTGTAGGACTGATCGCGGGCAGCCAGGCGGCCGAGCTCTGGCAGTTCCAGCTCCTGTTCGGGATCACGGTCGGGCTGGCGGCGGGCAGCTTCTATGCGCCGATGACGGCGACGGTCACCCGCTGGTTCACCACGAACCGCAGCCTCGCCGTGGCACTGGTCTCGGCGGGCATGGGGCTCGGCACGGTGCTGATCGCACCGTTGTCGCGCTGGATCATCAGCAACTACGACTGGCGCAGTGCGATGCTGGTGATCGGCGGGATCGCCTGGATCGTGATCATTCCGGCCGCTTTGTTCGTGCGTCGGCCGCCCGCCTCAGCGCACGCGCCTGGCTCGGCGGCAAGCGTCGCGGCTTCCGGACACGACTTCACCATGGCGGAGGTGCTGCGCACGCCGCAGTTCGCCGCGATCGCATTGACCCACTTCGCGTGCTGCGCGGCGCATTCCGGGCCGATCTTCCACATGGTGAGCTACGCGATCGATTGCGGCGTGCCGTCGATGACCGCGGCCACCGTGTTCGGTGTCGCCGGCCTCGCATCGCTCAGCGGCCGCATCGCATGCGGCCTGGTTGCCGACCGCGTCGGTGCCAAGCGCACACTGATCACCGGCCTTGCGGTCCAGGCCCTTGCCGTGAGCCTGTATGTGGTGACGCAGGGTACCGTCGGGTTCTACGCGTTGGCGGCGCTGTTCGGCCTGTCCTATGGCGGGGTGATGCCGCTCTACGCGATCCTGGTGCGCGAGTATTTCGGCGCGAAGATCATGGGCACCGCCTTCGGCGCCGTGGCGATGGTGTCCACGCTCGGCATGGCGATCGGCCCGTGGGCCGGTGGCTGGCTGTTCGACACGTTCGGCAGCTACTTCTGGCTGTATATCGGCTCATTCGGGATCGGGCTCGGCGCGGTGGCGATTGCCGTCACCTTCCGGCCGCCGGAACGGCAGCCGGTCGCGCTGGTGGCGAGCTTGGCATGACACCGTTACCCAAGCGCACCGCTGTCGCGTAACGCTGCGATCTCGCCACCCGACAGTCCAAGCACCTCCGCGAGGACCGCATCGGTGTCCGCGCCAAGCCCCGGCGCCTCGCCGGACCTTCGACCGAAGCTCGCACACCATGGCAAGCCTGGCAGGACGCCGACGTCATGCGCGTCCCAGAACCCGCGTTCGCGCAGATGGTCGTTGCCGAGCAGATCCAGCGAACTGGCAAGCGCGGCTGCCGGAACGCCGGCGCGCCGCAGCCGGTCTGCGGCGATCGGGGCAGCCTGGGTACGCAGCCAGCCGCTCAGCGCCTCGGCCGACACGACGTCACGCAGTCCATGCCGCTCCGCATCGTTATTGACCGCGATCGCGATCCACTCGTCATCGCCGGCACAGCGATAGGCGCCATGCAGTTTGTGCCGATCGGAGCGATTCCCTTGCGGGGCGGGTGGCGCGCCACTTTGCGCCGCGAGCAGCGGCTCCGCCATCGTCCACAGCATCGCCTCGATCATCGAGAAATCGATCCGCGCCACGCCGCCATGGCTGCGGCGCTGCCAGATCGCCGCCGCAACGATGAAGGCCAGCATCAGCCCGCACATCGGATCGAGCCACGCGAACCCCACGCGCGGCGGCACCTCGGGATGCCGGTTCAGCCCGGCGAAGCCGGCGTAGCATTGCAGCAGCGTGCCATAGGCGACGGCGTGCGACTCCGGCCCAGTACGCCCGAGGCCCGAGGCCGACACATAGATCAGCTCGGGATTGCGCTGTTGCAGTGCGGCCGCGCCGAGCCCCAGCCGATCCATCACACCGGTTGCGAAGTTCTCCACCAGCACATCGCACTGTTCCGCCAGTGATCGCGCCACATCGACCGCTTCCGGCTGCTTCAGATCGAGCACGATGCCGCGCTTCGCCTGCCCGAGCACGGTGTGCAATTCAGACGCGCGACCGGGATCGCCGCGACCGGGCGCTTCGACCTTGATCACATCGGCGCCCATCGCCGCGAGATAGCGTGTCGTCGTCGGGCCCGCGATCACCCAACTGAAATCGAGCACGTGTACGCCCGACAGCGGCAGCGAGCCGCGTGATGGCGCCGCCCCGGCCGGTGTGATCGTTAGGACCTGTCCTGAAACAAGTGCACCAGCTCCAGCGACGGCTGGTGCTTCATCGTCATGGTGGGGCTTGGCCCCGCCATCCACGTCTTCCTTGCTGGCATCGCGGAAAGACGTGGATGGCCGGCCTTCGCCGGCCATGACGATCGGGGGAGACACCACTGCGCCGGTTGCAGCAGTCATTCCGTGACGCATCGTCAGCCCGAATGGCGGGCCGGGCGCCTTCACGGCACGGCCATCAAGCTCGATCGCGCGCCAGAACCCCCGATGCGCAAGCTGCGGCGACTCGAATTGCGCCGACAATTCGCGCAGCGGAAAACTCGGCACCCGCGCGGCCTGCGCGGTATCGGCGATCCATCGCTTGTCGTGCTGGCGGCTCCACGCCGACATCAGCGCGTGCAGCGCATCCCAGTTGGCGACCCGATCCGGCTTGGTGGCGAAGCGGGGATCGTTGCCCCATCCCGGCGAACCCATCGCGACCAACCAGGACGCCCACTGCCGGTCCTCGCGCGGCGAGATCCCCGCGTAGCCGTCGCGTGCCGGCAGGATGCAGACGGTGGCGCCATTGCCGTCGGTCACGCGCTTGCGCGAGCGGCTCCTGCCGTGCAGGCCCGCGCTGGTCAGCTCGCCCATCGCCATCGTCGCCAGCGCTTCCTCGATCGAGACATCGACGATCGCGCCCTGCATGTTCAGTTGCGCCGCATGCATGCCGGCACACGCGGCGGCAAGCCCGCCGATGAACGCGGACTGCTCGCCCACCGGGCGGATCGGCGCTTCCGACAGATCGTCCACCTGTCCCGTCAGCAGCCGGGCAATGCCGCTGGAGTACATCAAGGTGAGATCGCTCGCCGGATCGTTCGCCCGCGGCCCGATCTGACCGAACGGTGAAATGAGAACCAGCGCGGCCCCGGCATTCAATCGGTGCAATGCTTCGGCATCGCACTGCCGCGAACGAAGCTCGGCGGGACGGCCCTCGCAGACGATCAGGTCGGCTGTCGCCAGCACATCCCGCGCCACGACCCGCTTGCCGTGATTGAGATACGCCGTGAGCAACGTCGAACGGTCCGGTTCGATGCAGCCTACATCGGCACCGACATCGGCCAGCAACCGCCCGCATACTGCGGCGGCCAGGCCCTGGCCGATCTGCACCACGCGGAAGCCGGTCAGCAGCGACATGTGTCACCCAATCAGGATGGGACGGACGAAATCAGCCAGATTCCCGCCGGGAAAGCGAATGCCCTTGATACCGGCCGCCGCCGCCGCTGCCATGTCCGTGTCCTGATCGCCGATCATCACGCACCGTGCGGGGTCGAGTTCCCACGCGCGCATCAGATCGAGCAGCATGCCGGGCGCGGGCTTGCGCCAGTCGCTGACACGTCGATAGGCCGGCACCTCTGCATCCGGATGAAACGGGCAGTAGCGGATATCGTCAATCGTGCCGCCGGCGCGCCGGACCTCGTCGATCATCCAGGCGTGCAACGCGGTCACCGCCGCCTCGTCGTAGTGGCCGCGGGCCACGCCCGACTGGTTGGTGACGACGAACACGTGCCAGCCGGCATCGGTCGCCGCACGGATCGCTTCGCGCGCGCCCGGCGTCCACTCGAAGCGGTCGCGGCTGCCGACATAGCCGTGGTCGACGTTGATCACGCCGTCGCGGTCGAGGATCAGCGCCCGCCTGCGCAGCACGCGCGGAATCTCTTGTTCCGCACGGGCATAGTCCTCGGGAGTGCCGATGTCGCGGAAATAGCCGTCGCCCACCGTGCCGCGCAGCACGCCTCGCGCCGCCAGCCGCGGAAGGATGTCGGCTTCCAATGAACAGACCGGGGTCAGGTCATCGAACAGCCGACGATCGAACCGGTAGATGCCGACGTTGATCAAGCCACCCCGCCCGGTCGTCGGTCGATCGGTGAATGCGCTCACCCGGTCGCCGTCCAGTGCAACCACGCCATAACGGGATGCATCGTCCATCCGGCGCAGCAGCATCCATCCAGCTGCGTCCGCATCGCCGATCGAAAGCAGCCGGGCGAGGTTGCAGTCGAACAGCGAGTCGCCGTTGCACAACAGAAATCGTTCATCCAGGAGGTCGCGGGCGTGAAGCACCGCGCCGCCGGTGCCGACGCGCACCGGCTCCCTGGAAACCACGATCCGCACCGCGCGCGGCAACCGTGCCGCGAGTGCCTGCACCCGGGCCTCGATCGTTTCGGAGAGGTGACCGCTCAGCAGCACGAATTCCTCGACGCCGAAGCGGACGAGTTCGCGCAGCAACCAGCCGAGGAACGGCCGATCGCCACAGGGCAGCAGCGGTTTCGGTGTGCCTCTCGTCAGCCCGCCGAGGCGTGTGCCGAGCCCGCCGGCCAGCACGGCGCATTGGCGGATGGTTGCCGGCCTCATGCTCAGCGCCCGACCGCGCCTTCGACCTGCTTGCCGATGATCGGCAAGTGCAGATCGACGATGTGCGGACCCCGCGCAACGTTGCCCATATTGCGGTAGATCAGCAGCGTGCGGTCCTCGGTCTCCATATTCGCGACCACGGGAATGCGCGCAACCTCCTGGAAATGCGCCGATCGCAGCACCGACTGGAGCCGGGCCTTGACCGGCAGATCGGCCCAGAAGCCGTCCTGCGCGACAACGTAGCTGACGCCGTCCCGATCCAGCAGATCACCGATCTCCTGTTCGGACAACGGTTTCTCCTGCACGCCCAGCGTGCGCCGCACCGCCACCTCCAACAACAGCTTGTCGGCGCGCAGGATGGCGATGTCGGGGCGGGATTCGATCGCACGTATGTTGAAGATGAACGAGCCGTCGCGCTTGCCGGAGAAAACGACGACTGCGTCCCTTGGCACCTCCCTTGCGATCCATTCCGCCGCCTCGCGATAGCCATCGACATAAGGCGTAGGTGCCTCGCTCCAGGTGTAGGCACCGGTCCCGATGACCAGCACGAGCAACGCAACACCCGCGGCACGCGGCGGCAGCACGGTATCGATGGCTAGACCGGCTGCCAGCAGCGCCACCGGCAGGATGATGAGCGCATGGCGTGCCTCTTTCAGTGCAATAAGCGACAGGAGCAGATAGCCCAGCAAGAACCAGCCGCCGAGCAGCACCAGGTCGCTGCGAGACAGGCGGCGAGAGAAGCCAAGCGGCACCGCAAGGATTGCCAGTATCAGCAATGGCCAGCCAAGTTGTGACGGCATCTGGCGCGCATACCAGACCCAGCCGGCGATGCTGTCACGGGAGACGGCGGCATCGGGGATGCCAGTGACCGACTGCACGTTGGCACCGCCGAATGCGACCGTCAGGTAGACGACCGGGATCAGCCCCACGATCGTCAGTGCCGCGACAACCCAGGTGCGACGCTCGCGCAACAGGGCGGGTCCACGCGCCACAAGCAGGGTCAGTGCGAAGACAGGGAACAGGAAGATCGTGGTGATCTTGGTGTAGGTGGCACACAGCAGCAGAAACGCGGAAAGATACAGCGCACCCGGGCGCCCATCGCTGACGTGGCGCCGCAGCAGCAGCGCGGCCCAGACCGCGTAGGCGACCGAGGGTACCTCCAGCATGACCTGCCGACCCCACAGCGCAATGCCTGGCGTCGCCATGACCGCGAGACCGACGGCAATGGCGGCGAGCGGGCCAATCCAGCAACGGGCAAGCAGATAGAGCCCGAACGCCAGCGCCAAATAATGCAACAGCACCACCGCGAGCGCGGTCGCGTGCGACACGCCGAACAGCGCGTACACCAGTGCCAGAATGACATAGAACAGCGGCGGGTAGAACAGGATCGTCAGCGCCGGGTATCTTACATAGTACTGCATCGCCCATGTGCCGGGATGCGCCGGCATGGCGACGATCAGATCCTTGACGAAGACGCCATTGAGCGCGTGCCGCGGCGCGGCGCTCCACCAGAACTCGCCATGATGCGGTGCCGTGACAAACAGCAGGACCGCGCCCAGCAGGAACACAAAGCCAGCGGCGAGGCGTTCCGCGCGGATGCTCGGTGTCGAAACGCCGCGGCTCATGCCAGCGGCGAGGCCGCCACCGCGACACCGACGTGCGTGGTCCTCGGCTCAGGCTTGAACATGGTTGCCAGTCTGCATCGCTTCCTCCCGACGCGGTTGCTCAACCCCCGCCGGAAGGAACGCATCAACCAGATAGAGCGGCCGTCGCTTGGTCTCGTTGAATATCCGGCCCAGGTACTCTCCAATGATGCCGAGGGTCAGGAGCTGAACGCCACCCAGAACCAACACCACTGCCAGGAGGCTGGGATAGCCGGCCACCGGATTGCCGAACAGCAGTGTGCGGACAATGAGCTGGATTGCATAGATCGCGGCAAACACCGAAACCGCCAACCCGAGATAGGTCGCAACCTTCAATGGCACGACAGTAAAGCTGGTGATGCCTTCCAACGCGAGGTTCCAAAGCTTCCAATATGGCCACTTGCTGCGCCCGGCAAATCTCGGAGCACGGTCATACAGCACGGCAATGCTGGAAAACCCCACCCATGCGAACAGGCCCTTCATGAACCTGTGGTATTCACGCATGCGGCCGACCGCCACCACAACGCGCCAGCTCATCAGCCGGAAGTCGCCGGTATCGGGCGGCAGCCGGGCGTTGCCGACATCCTGCATCAACCGATAGAAAACCCTTGCCGTGAGCCGCTTCAGAAAAGTCTCACCGTCCCGGTTCCGTCGCTCAGCATAGACAACATCGTAACCTTCCTCCCAGCGGCGGATCAGACTGGGTATGAGCTCCGGCGGGTCTTGCAGATCGGCGTCGATGACGATCACCGCGCTGCCTTTTGCATGGTCGAGCCCCGCGGTCAGCGCCAACTCCTTGCCGAAATTGCGCGACAGGTGAACGATTGCGATCCGCGGGTCATGTTGACGCAGATCCTGTAAAAGTCTCAGACTATCGTCTGTACTCCCGTCATTGACATAGACCACTTGCCAATCGCCATTTGGATCCATGGTCGCCGCAAGACGACGTTGGAATTCGCAAACGCAATCCGCCTCATTGTAAACCGGCACCACGACGCAGAAGCGTGGCATGACAGTGCCATCAATGGGCGACTCTCGCTCCATGTGGAGAACACTATTCCTCTTCGTTCATCACCGGCCAATACCATGCCGCCTGCCCATGATCCATGACCACGCGATGTACCAAGGCGAAATTCATACCGGCAGCCAGGCAGCCACCGCGACGCCGACCACGCCGGCGAACACCAGCCACGAGACCCAGTCGCGCGCGGCATACACGATCGGATCGTCGTTCATGTAGCCGCGGCTGGTGGAGAGCCACAGCCGGCACTGCCAGAACAGCAGCAGCGGGATCGCGCCCCACAGCATCGACGGCCTCGCATAGGCATGCAACGCGGTGTCGCTCTGCACGTAGAGCGACAGCACAACGACCGACGCGAAGCTCGCTGCACTGCCGAACATCTGCAGCATCGCGAGGTCCCCGGTGGTGTAGCCGCGCCGCTCAGTGCGCTGCTGGGCCGCCGATTGCAGCCGGTAGAGTTCGGAGACCCGCTTCACCAGGGCGAGGCTCAGGAACAGGAACGAGGAAAAACCGAGCAGCCACATTGACACGCGATGCCCGCTCGCCTCGCCGCCACCGAGCAGACGAATGCTATAAAGCGCGGCGAGGATGAACACATCGATCAGCGGCAGCTCCTTCAGCCGCACCGTGTAGGCAAGCGACAGCACTGCGTACAACGCCAGCGCGAGCCAGGCACCACTCGCCACGCCCAGCCAGGCGCCGATCAGGAACAGCACCGGAACCATCGCAAGCCCTGTCGCCAGCGGCAGCGCTCCGCTGGCGAACGGGCGCTGCCGCTTGCGCGGATGCGCTCGATCGGCGGCAAGATCCGAGAGGTCGTTGAGCACGTAGATCGCCGATGCGGTGGCACAGAACGCCGCCATGATCGCCAGCGAGTGGCGCCACGCCGCGGCGTTGCCGAGGTCCCCCGAGGTAAACAACGGCACCAGCGTGAACAGGTTCTTTACCCACTGGTATGGCCGCAACGCGCGCAGTGCGGCACGCATGCGCGGCACCCCATCGTCGATCACCGAGACGACGCGATGACGTCTTGCCGCGGCACGCGACACCGCGGCCGGCGCATTCACCACCACCGCAGCCGCCGCGCGTTGCCAGACGGCGTGATCGGTGGCGTCATTGCCGGCATAGACAAATCCACGCTCGCCGAACCGCCGGCACAGCGCCTCCGCCTTGTGCGCACCGCGCAGATTGCTGACGCCTTCCGAAGCGATCACCTCGTCGAACACGCCGAGATGGCTGGCCACCGCCTGGGCCACCTGCCGATCGGCGGCCGTACACAGCACAATTCGGCGCCCACGGGCGCGCTCCTGCTCCAGCAGTCGCAGCAACTCGTCGCTGTAGGGCAGTTGCGCCGCGGAGAAACGCCAGCGCGCGGCCAATTCCCGCTTCAGCCGCGCGCGGCCACCGGCGAGCCAGACCGGCAGCAGGAACAGCACGCGCCAATCCGCCAGCGCCGCCGTGAAGGCAGCCTCATGCAGGGAATTGATGCGCAACAGCGTGCCATCCAGGTCGATGCACAACGGCAGCGCGTTCATCGCCATGCCATCGCGCATGGTCCCGGCGGGATCGTCCACCGGATGCGCAATCGGCACCGGCCCGCTGCCGCCGCGCCGCACCACGCCCGCCGGGGCATGAGCCATCGCCGGCACCCCGACGAAATACCCCCGCACGCCCGACCAGAACCGGTGCAACAGTCGTGACAACGTGATCCTCTTGGGTGGTTCAGGCCAATCCCTATGCCGGGTTCCCGCTAGCCAGGGCAAGCATTGGATGGGGACTCATGTTTCCGCCGCCGTCTCACGGCTGGCACGCACCTTGTCCACCCGCCTGCCATCCATCTCCAGCACCTCGAATCGCCAGCCTGAAAAGACGATGCGATCTCCCACCCGCGGTACCCGCCGCAACAGCGCCAGCACCAGCCCCGCGAGCGTGTGATAGCTGCCCTCGGCCGGCAGGTCAGGCAGCGACAGGCGTGATTTCAATTCATCCACCGGCATCATGCCGTCCATCACCAACGCGGCCTCGCCCTTGCCTGCCTCATCACCCGGCTGGGCTTCGGCGTCCGTCGGATCGCCGACAATCGCCTCCAGCACATCGGCTGCCGTCACCACACCCTCGAAGCTGCCGTACTCGTCCATCACCAGGGCCATCCCGAGCGGATCGGACTTCAGCCGTTCCAGTGCATCCAGCGCGGTCACCGTGTCGGGCACCACAATCGGTTGACGCAGCGCGGCAGCCAGCGAGACGTCGCCGCCGTCCAGCACCCGGTCCAGGATGTCCTTCGCCTGCACCACGCCGACCACGTTGTCCACCGAACCGTCGCACACCACGAAACGCGAATGCGGTGCGGCTTTCAGCGCCGCCGCGATCTCCTTGGGCGGGTCGGTCCGATCGATCCAGGCGATCTCGGTGCGCGGCGTCATGATCGCGCGCACCGGCTTGTCGGCCAGGCGCAGCAGGCGCTCGATCATGTCGCGCTCCTCGGTCTCCAGCACGCCGGCCTGTGCGCCCTCGACGAGCAGCGCTTTGAGTTCCTCCTCGGTCACGGTCTGCCGCGGGACACGGTGCAGGCCCAACAAGCGGAGTACCCCGGCGGACGATCGGTCGAGCAGCCAGACGACCGGGCCGGTCACGCGGGCCATCCACGCGATCGCCGGCGCCACATGGGCCGCGGTCTGCTCCGGCCGGCGCAGCGCAAGATGCTTGGGCACCAGCTCGCCCAGAACCAGCGTCAGATAGGTCGTCACCACGACCACCAGCGCCAGCGACAGCGTCTCCGCCACGGATGCCAGCGCCGGCATGGCGGCGAGCCACGCCCTCACATCACCTGCAATCCGCGCGCCGCCGAACACGCCGGTCAGCATGCTCACCAGCGTGATGCCGATCTGCACAGTGGGCAGAAACCGCTGCGGATCGCCGGCGAGCTCCCGTGCCGTCGTGGCACCAGGCACGCCTTTGCGTTCCAGAACGGCAAGTCGGGCGCGCCGCGCGGAGGCCAGCGCCAATTCGCTCATCGCGAATACGCCGTTCACCCCGATCAGCAGCAGCACGATGACGATCTCGACGCCGATGCCCATGTCCCAGCATAACGGGCGTCGGCGATCTGCCCATAGCCAACCGGCGTACCGTGTGGCAGATGGCCGCATGCCCATGCTGACGATCCTGCTGAGCGCCCTCGGCGTGGTCCCGTTCATCGTGTGCGGGCTGGCGGCGCTCGGGCCCGATGCCGTTACGTCGGCGCGGATGCTGGACGCGCTGATCGGCTATGCCGCGGTTATCCTGGCCTTCGCCGGCGGCATCCATTGGGGCTTCGAGCTGCAGTCACGCCAGCAGGATCGGGTCATCCACCGCGCGCGGCTTGGAGTCGCCATCGTCGCGCCGCTGGTCGGCTGGATCGCCCTGCTGCTGCCGGTGGTGGTGGCGGCCTGGGTCTCACTGATCGTGCTGATCGCCGCCTATATCGGCGCCGTGCTGGTGGAGCAGGAAGCCGGGAGGCGCGGCCTGCTGCCGCCGCGCTATCTCTGGCTGCGCTGGGGGTTCACAGTGGTCGCCGTCGCCATGATGGTCACCGTGCTGACGCTTCGACTGCTCGGCCAGACCATCAGTTTTTAAGACTTATCTGGATACTGCAACAATCCCTGATTTGGTGACGCCGCTCAGCCGGGATTTTCCTCGGTGAAGAATTTCTGGCCGGCCGCGAAGTGGTTCGGGCTCATGAACACGCCTAGCAGCAGCGCCCCCCGCGGCGCCCGCGCCTCATGCGTGTTGCCCGCCGGTCGCCAGACGAAGTTGCCGGCAGTGCATTCGCCCTCCTCGTCTTCCAGGCTGCCTTCCAGCACATAGGTCAGCTCGACTCCGGTGTGCTCGTGCAGCGGCACGACCGCGCCGGGGGCGAGGCGGAACAGCAGCGTCGCCATGCCGGTGTTGGGGTCGTTGTACAACACCTTGTGCTCGATGCCGGGGAACTTCGAGGTCTCCCATGGCGCACCCACCACGTCGATGTAATGCGACGGCGGCGAGGGTTCGTCGGCGAGCAGGCGCTTGCGGGTCTTCATCATCCCTTCCGGCATGGCTGGCTCCTCCTGGTTCGGGTGGCGCATCGCGCCTGACTGACCTTATTGCTGTCAAGCGTCGCCGTCGATTGACAAGCCTGTTGGCTACGATCCAGGTTCCTTGCAAGCCGCGAGACCGGAGGCGCGCCATGACCGACAAGCAGCATATCGACCGACGCACTCTGCTCGGTTCCGCCGCGGCGGGCCTGCTCACCGCCGGTCTCGGGCGCGGCGCCAATGCCGCCGCCGGCGGCGAAGACGAGATCGCGCACTGGACGCCGGACTACGTCACCGGCATCGCCGGCACCATCGAGGTGGACACCGCGGCGGAATGTGCCAAGGTCGTGCCGCTCAACACCAAGGGCAAGCTGACCTTCTGGTATGTCGGACCGAACCAGGCGTCGCCGCCGCTCGATACGATCCTGTGGAACCAGTTCTGGGAAGCGTTCGGCAAGACCTATCCGAACATCACCGTCGAGCGCGTCAGCCTCGACTACAACAGCATCCTCGACAAGCTGCGCACCGCCGCGCTGGGTAACGCGGCGCCGTCGGTGGGGCGGCTGATGCTGCTGTGGAGCCCGGAACTCGCCGCCAAGGGCATGCTGCACGAGCTGCGGCCGGAGGATCTCGGCCACAAGACCGCGGACTTCTGGCCGGGTGCCATGAAGTCGGTCACCTGGGAAGGCAAGGTCTATGGCGTGCCGACCAACAACGAGACCATGGCGCTGATCTGGAACGCCCAGCTCTTCCGCGACGCCGGCCTGGATCCGGAACAGCCCCCGGCGACCTGGGACGACCTCGTCGCCTACGCGCGCCAGATCAAGCAGAAGACCGGCAAGGCCGGTTACGGGCTGGTCGCGCGGGCGAATGCCGGCAACACGCCGTACCGCTTCATGCCGCACGCCTGGGCGTTTGGCGGCGGCGCGCTCGACGAGGCGGAAGAACATCCGCAGTACAAGGAGATCACCATCAACAATGCGGGGACCAAGGCGGCGCTGCAGCAGTGCTACGACATGTATGTGCGCGACCAGTCCACGCCGCGCTCCGCGCTGACCAACACGCAGACCGAGAACCAGGATCCCTTCATCGCCGGCCAGCTCGGCATGATGATCAGCCATCCCAGCGAATATGCCGTCATGCTGGAGAAGGCGAAGCACGCGACGGGCGACGATCGCAAGATCGCCGATGCCGTGGTTGCCAATATGCGCTACGGGCTGATCCCGAACGGCCCGGTGCGCCGTGCCGTGGTGTTCGGCGGCTGGAACTACCACATCTTCGACCCGAGCATGGTCAGCGGCGGCCTCGATCTGGACGCCGCGATGGCGCTTGGCGCGTTCATGACGGGTCCCGAATGGTCGGTCAAGCTCGCCTGGACCGGCTCCAATCCCGGCAACCGGCGCGGCTTCCGCACCAAGTGGATGAAGCAGCGGCTGGAGGAGATCAGGTTCCTCAACGTGACCACGTCGATGCTGGCCGGCGGCGTTCCCTTCCCGGCAATCCCGCAATCCGGCGAGATCGAGAACATCATCGTGCCGAACATGATGCAGAATGCGCTTACCGGGAAAATGTCGGTTGCCGCGGCGTGCGACGACGCGGCCGCCAGGGTGCGCGACCTGCTGAGCGCCTGACGTGCCGGCGCGGCGGCTGCGTCGCGCGGCGGCGGATTATGCCTACGTGCTGCCGGCCCTCGGCGTCATGCTGGTGGTGATCGGCTACCCGATCTGCGACACCATCTATCTGTCGTTCTTCGCCACGCCGCCCAATCTGGCGATGTCGCACCGGACCTTCATCGGCTTCGACAACTATACGCGTATCCTCACCAGCGACGCGTTCCTCAGCGCAACCTGGAACACGTTCATCTGGACGTTCTTCTCGACCGTGATCTCGTTCGCGCTCGGGTTTGGCGCCGCGCTCGCACTCAATCGTGAATTTGTCGGGCGCGGCCTGCTGCGCGGCATTCTGCTGATTCCCTATGTGGTCAGCGCGGTCGCTGCGGCCTATGTCTGGCGCTGGCTGTACCACAGTGATTTCGGCGTGATCGGCGCGCTTTCGGTCGCACTCGGCATCACCGACAAGCCGATCATCTTCCTCGACAGCGTCGATACCGTGCTGCCGTCGCTGATCGTGGTGAACATCTGGAAGGAATTCCCGTTCGCGATGATCATGGTGCTCGCCGGGTTGCAGACGGTGCCCGAGCCGCTTCTGCGCGCCGCGCGCGTCGATGGGGCGGGCGCGTGGCACGCCTTCTGGCACGTGACGTTCCCGCATCTGCGCGGCGTCAGCACGATCACCGTGTTGCTGCTGGTGGTGACGAGCATCAACGCCTTCACCATTCCCTGGATCATGACCGGTGGCGGGCCGGCGGGCGCATCGCATATCTGGATCACCGCGATCTACGAGATGGCATTCGGGCGGCTGCGCTTCGGCCCGGCCGCCGCCTATTCGGTGATCCTGTTCCTCATCCTGATGTGTCTCGGCTACTTCTATGTCCGCGCACTCTCCGGCACGCGAAGGAAAGCGGAATGAGCACGCGGCGCTTGGATGGCTGGCGTGTCGGCGGCTGGTTGTTCCTGACCCTGCTGCTGGCCTTCGCCGTGCTGCCGCTGGTCTGGATGCTGCTGACCTCGATCAAGACACAGTTCGCCGCCGTGCAGTACCCGCCGGAGTGGTGGCCGCACAATCCGACGCTGCAGAACTACACCCGCCTGCTGTCGCCCAGCAGCGATGTCGGCCAGGAGTTCCTGACCTATCTGCTGAACAGCCTCTGGGTCTCGTCGGCGACCACGGTGCTGGGCGTGATCGTCGCCGTGCCGGCGGCCTATGCGTTTTCCCGCTTCCGCTTCCCTGGCCGTGACATGCTGTTCTACTCGGTATTGCTGCGCAACATGTTTCCCGGCGTCGTGTTCCTGATCCCGCTGTTCGTCATGATGCGCACCTTCCACCTGGTGAACACCGAGTGGTCGCTGATCCTGACCTACCTGACGTTCGGCCTGCCGCTGTCGATCTGGCTGCTCAAGGGGTTTTACGACAACATCCCGCCGCAGCTCGAGCAGGCGGCGCGGATCGACGGCGCCTCGCGGTTCCAGGCGTTCCTGCGCGTGGTGATGCCGCTGTCGTCGCCGGGGATCATCGCCACCGCGATCTACTCGTTCGTGCAGGCGTGGAACGAATACATCTACGCGCTGACCTTCCTCAACAACCGCGAGAAGCTGACGCTGCCGGTGGGGCTGCAACGCTTCTTCACGGAATATGCCACGGACTGGCCGGGACTGATGGCTGCCGCCTTCATCATGAGCGTGCCGGTCGTCGTGCTGTTCCTGGTGCTGCAACGCTACTTCGTGCGCGCGCTCGCCGAAGGCGCGGTGAAGGCGTAGCATCGCATGGCGCAGGTGCGGCTGGATGACGTGAACAAGGCATACGGCACGCTTCGCGTCGTCGATCGCCTGTCGCTGACCATCGAGGATGGCGAGTTCGTTGCGCTGGTCGGGCCGTCCGGCTGCGGCAAGACGACCACGCTCAACCTGATTGCCGGGCTGGTCGAGCTGACCTCGGGCGACATCCATATCGGCGACCGGTTGGTGAACGATGTCGATCCGAAGGACCGCGACATCGCCATGGTGTTCCAGAACTACGCGCTCTATCCCAACAAGACGGTGTTCCAGAACCTGGCGTTTCCGCTGAAGATGCGGAAGCTGTCGCGCGCGGACATCGACACCAAGGTGCGCGAGGCGGCGCGGCTGCTCGACATCGGGCACCTGCTGGAACGCCGGCCACGCGAGCTGTCCGGCGGACAGCAGCAGCGGGTCGCGCTGGGGCGGGCGCTGGTGCGGGACCCGCTGGCGTTCCTGATGGACGAGCCGCTGTCCAACCTGGATGCGAAGCTGCGGGTGCAGATGCGCGCCGAGCTGAAGCGCTTCCATCAGGACCTGAGTGCGACGGTTATCTATGTCACGCACGACCAGCTCGAGGCGGTGACGATGGCCGACAAGATGGCGGTGATGCACGGCGGCGTGCTGCAGCAGTATGATGCGCCGGAGCTTGTGTTCGCGCATCCGGTGAACACCTTCGTTGCCGGGTTTGTCGGCAGCCCGGCGATGAACCTGATCGGTGCGAAGGTGCTGGCCGGCGGCACGGCGCTGGAAGGCTCCGGCGGCTGGCGGTGCGAGTTGTCCCCAGCCAACGCGCGCAAGGCGCTGGCGGCCCGCGAGGCCTCCGTCGTCCTGGGCGCGCGCCACAGCACGATGCTGCTGCACACCCAGGAAGCGCCGGGGACGATCCCCAGCCGCGTCTATACGGTCGAGCCGACCGGCGACATCACGTATGTGCACGTGTTCCTGGGCGATGCGACGATCATCGTCAGCGTGCCGCCGGACCTGCGGCTACAGGCCGACGAGAAGGTGTGGATCGGCTTCGACCAGGAGCGGCTGCATCTGTTTGATGCAGCGACCGAACAGGCGTTACCGGCTGGGTGACCGTTGTCAGCAGCATCTTCGACAGGAGGCGACATGACCACTGCAGACTTGCTTGCGCAGTTGCGCGCCGCCCGCGTGGTGCCGGTGGTGCGCACGCGCGAGGCGCGCCATGCCGCCACCGCCGTGCAGTGGCTGCGCGACGCCGGTTTGCGCATCTTCGAGATCACCATGACCATCCCAGACGCGCCGGCACTGATCCGCGAGCTGGCCGCTGACCCCGCGCTGCTGGTCGGCGCCGGCACGGTACCGGACCGAACCACCGCCGAGACCTGCCTCGCCGCCGGCGCGCGCTTCATCGTCGCACCCTGGATCGATGCCTCGCTCGCCGCGCCATGCCGTGCGGCGAATGCCGCGCTGATGCTGGGCGCGCTCACGCCGACCGAGGTACGCGGAGCGCTGGCGGCTGGCGCCGATGTAGTGAAGGTGTTCCCGGCATCCTCGGTCGGCGGCCCCGGGCATATCCGCGCCCTGCACAGCGTGCTGCCCCACGTGGCCTTTTGCCCGACGGGAGGAGTCGAACCCGGCAACCTCGCCGCCTATCTCGGCGCCGGGGCCGCGTTCGTCGGCATGGGCGGCGCGCTGGTCGATGAGCGACGCATCGCCGCCGGGGACCGCGCCACGATCGAGGCCGCCGCCCACCAGGTGATGGCCGCGCCATGACTGTCGATCTGCTGTGCATGGGCAGCTTCCACCGCGGCCCGACGGCACGCGGCACTACCTGGAAGGCCGCGGCGGCGAGAGTTCGTCGGCGAGCAGGCGCTTGCGGTCTTGGTCATCCCTTCCGGCATTGCTGGCTCCTCCCGGGTTCGTGGCGCATCGCGCCCGATCCGAGGGTCGCGTTGTCAAGACAAACTGCAGGGCGGGTCCAGGTGCTAGCCTGCTTGGCCGTCCGCACCCTCGGCCTGACGTTCTTCATCCTGAGGTCGATGTTTGCGCAACCAGTCCCACACGGCCGTAGGCAGATAACCTTCATACTCAGAAAAGTCGCCGGGAAATATCAAGAGCGAATCGTCCCGACCGACTGCCTTTCGGAACCGACGATACCAGGTCCCGGTCCCCTGTGATGTCCAGAGCAACCATCGGTTAGGTGCGTATTCGATCCAGTCTGGAGCGCGATCTAGGATTTCCAGAAGCGTTGCTTCGGTGGGGGGTTTGCCGTCCGGATGGAACGACACGTGCAAGATTCTCTTGGGCATTACTCGGCGCTTTCGTCGGGATCAGCCGCAGCCGTGTGTGTTATTGCTGCCTCATGGCTCATGATTTGACTTACAGGAGGGTGCTGTCCTTTCGTGTGGGCCACGAACCGTTGATACTCCAGCAGGTGCGCACCTTCCAAGAGAGCCAAACCTGGATTCCTTTCCGCGAACGCATGTGTCCGACGCATCCACCACACGTATATCGCAGTCGCAATGCCCGCTGTTCCTACAAGGAACGCATCGAGGACCAGATCGCCAGACAGGCGCCATATGACCAATGCCCAAACCCCGACGACAGCCAACGTAAGGTACGAAGTCTTGCCAACGATACCTGAGCCGAACTTGATTTGCCGAAATGACTCAGCGAGCCGCCGGACAATCTCCACTGGATCATTGCTATCGGACATGTCGGGTGGATATTACCACCGGCCCGTGCAAATCGGCCAACCCTCGGCCTTCACAGTCCCATGGAAGGGTGTGTCATGCTCGTCTTACCCAGGCTCGCGCAACTTCACGCCGCCCGCATGGGTGCCGGTGGTGCGCACGTATGCGACACGCCATGCCGCGACCGCGGTGCAGTGGCTGCGCGACTCCGGCATCCGCATCTTCGAGATCACCATGACCATCCCCGACGCGCCGGCACCGATCCATGAACTGGCAGCGGACCCCACGCTGCTGGTCGGTGCCGGCACGGTACCGGACCGCGCCACCACCGAGACCTGCCTCGCCGCCGGTGCGCGCCTCATCGTCGCCCCCTGGATCGATGCCTCGCTCGCCGCGCCGTGCCGAACGGCCAATGCCGTGCTGATTCTGGGTGCGCTCACGCCGACCGAAGTACGGGCCGCGCTGGCGGCCGGCGCCGATGTGGCCCGGCGCATATCCGCGGCCGGCGCGGCGTTCGTCGGCATGGGCGGCGCGCTGGTCGATGAGAAGCGGATCGCCGCCGGCGACCGCGTCGCGATCGAGGCCGCCGCGCGCCAGGTTATGGCAGCGCCATGACGGTCGATCTGCTGTGCATGGGCGAGCCGATGCTGGAGTTCAACCAGCTTCCCCTGCAGCCGGACGGCACGCGGCACTACCTGGAAGGCCACGGCGGCGACACCTCGAACGCCGCGATCGCCGCGGCACGGCAGGGCGCGCGCGTCGGCTACATCACCGCGCTCGGCCAGGACATGCCCGGCGACAGTTTCTTGGCGCTGTGGGCGCGCGAGGGGGTCGATGCGTCGACCGTGATCCGAACCGACCGCTGGCTGACCGGCGTCTACTTCGTCACGCACGACGACACGGGCCATCACTTCCTGCACTATCGAACCGATTCCGCCGCCGCGATGTACACGCCCGCCGATCTGCCCGAGGCGGCGATCGCGGCGTCGCGCATGTTCTATGTTTCCGGCATCAGTCAGGGCATCTCCACCACGGCCGCCGATGCGGTGTTCGCCGCGATCGACATCGCACGGCGCAACGGCGTGAAGGTTGCGTACGATACCAACTACCGCCCGCGCCTGTGGCCGCCGCTGCGCGCCGCCGCGGTGATGCACGCGGCGATGGCCGAGACCGACTATGCACTGCCAGGAATCGAGGACGTCCGGATACTCACCGGCCTCACCGACCCCGATGCCATGCTGGACTTTTATCTACGACTCGGGCCGATGGTGGTGGTGCTGAAGATGGGCGAGGCCGGCGCATATCTGGCGACTCCCGAGTACCGCGTGCGGATTCCGAGGCATCCGGTTCAGGTGGTCGATGCCACCGGTGCAGGCGACGCGTTCTGCGGCAGCTTCCTCGCGCGCATCCTCGCGGGTGATGCGCCCGAACCGGCCGCGCGTTACGCCAATGTCGCCGCCGCGCTGAAATGCACCGGATATGGGGCGGTCGCGCCGATCCCCCGACCATCGGAAGTGTACAAGGCGATACAGGGAGCAACCTTCCGTGTGTGAGCGCTGCTTTGAACCGCAGCGCGCGGACCGGCTTGCTGCCGTGCAACACATATTGTAACCGCTGAGGGAGGAGAGAATCAGGCCGGGCCGAGAATGCTTTTCAACAGCTATCCGTTTCTACTGGCATTCCTTCCCGGCGCAGCCGTTGTGTTTGCGATCATCAATCGTTACCCGCGGCTGCGGATCCCGTGCCTGGTGGTGTTCTCGTTGCTGTTCTACGGCTACTGGAACCCCTCATTCGTCTTGCTGCTGGTCGCATCGATCCTGGTGAACTGGTTCGCGGCGCGGCATTTCGCCGCAACGCGCAACGGGGCGGTCATCACCGCGGCGATCGTGCTGAACCTCGCGGTGCTGGGACTGTTCAAATATGCCGACTTCTTCACCGGCAGCCTGGCAGCACTGGGCCACTTTTCGATCGGTCGCCTGGATTTCGTTCTGCCTCTCGGCATCAGCTTCTTCACCTTCCACCACATCATGTACCTCGCGGACCTGCGGCGCGGCCGAGCCGAGGCCACCACGCTCGACCGTTACGCGCTCTACATCGGCTTCTTCCCGCAGGCTGTGGCCGGCCCGCTTGCCCGCTGGTCGGAGGTAGGGCGGCAGTTCGGGCGTGATGCGTTCGGCCCCGACTGGGAGCAGCGCTGCGCGCTTGGCATCACCTTCATCATGATCGGGCTGATCGAAAAAGTGGTGTTTGGTGACCCGATCGGACGGATCCTGGATCCGATCTATCAGACCGCCGCGTCTGCCCCGCTGCACGACGGATCGGCCTGGCTTGCGCTCGGCTTCGGGTTCCAGATCTTCTTCGACTTTTCGGGTTATTCGGACATTGCAATCGGTATCGGATTGCTTTTCGGCATCCAGCTCCCGTTTAATTTCAATGCCCCGTTCAGTGCGGCCAGCATCCTTATGTTCTGGCAGCGCTGGCACATGACGCTGTCGCGCTTCCTGCGAGACTATGTGTTCATGCCGCTCGCGGACATGCGAGTCGCGGGTACGCGGCACACTGTTGCGCAGTATGTCGGTGCGATCATACTCACCATGGCACTGTGCGGCCTATGGCATGGCGCCGGCTGGAACTTCGTCCTGTGGGGCACGATGCACGGCGTGGCGATCGTGTTTGCGCTTGGCTGGCGGCGCATGCTTCCTTCGCCTCCCAGGATCGCCGGCTGGGCGGCGACGATCGGCTTCTTCCTGTTCAGCGGAGTGATATTTCGAACCGCGAACCTGGGAACGGCATGGAACATCTATGCCGACCTCACGACGCTTCCCGATGCCAGGCTGCTGGGCAAAGCCTGGATACTGGGGCTGGGGATGCTGCTGGCAGTCGCTCTCCCGTCGACGCAGGAGCTGTGCAAGCGCATCAACGCGCGTCCGCTGGCGTGGATTCCCGCCACACTCGGCCTGATCGGCCTCGGAATCCTGGTCCAGCTTGGTGGCAATCAATCGTATGACTTCATCTACTTCAGGTTCTGATCAGCTCGCACATCCCGAGGCTACCACCCGCCTGGTCTGGCGGCGCTGGCTCGTCACGTTCTGCGGCGTGTTCTTTGGAGTGGGCGCACTGCTGTTCACGCTGCTGTTGCTGATAGATCCCTATGATACCGGGCGCTTCCCCTCGTTCGGGATCGCCGGTATCAGCGATGTCAGTCTGCGGACCGCGGATGCCAGCCGAGGGCGCGATCCGCGCTTCAATGCGGCGGTAATCGGGAATTCGACCGCCCAGCGCATCGACCCTTACCGGTTGTCGGCGGGGAGCGGTCTGCGCTTCACCCAGCTGTCGATTTCCAAGGTGGGGCCACGCGAGGAGCTCGTCCTCATGCAATGGGTACTGTCCCACCACGCGCGCTACGGCGCTCTGGTCATCGTAACGGATCCCTTATGGTGCTCGCCCGATCCCGACCGGCCGCTCGACAGCCCGTTTCCATTCTGGCTGTACGGCGACGACCTCGATTACCTGGCGAACGTGCTGAGCTCGAGGGCGCTGGATCGTGCGGGGTGGCGCTTGCTGATCGCCTTAGGCCTGCGGCAGCCCGTCGATCCGGTGGGGTTTACCGACTACCTGAAAACAGCCGAACGACCAGCCTTCGTTACGCCACCACCGGGTCCGCCGGAGGATTTCAGCGAGGCGCAGTCGCTGTCCCAGTTGCCCTGGGTTGACCGGCTGCGCGCGTTCCTCGCGACGGTTCCGCAGAGCGTCCATGTCATACTGGTGATGCCGCCGGTGTATTACACGGTTCTGCCGCACCCCGGCAGCGAACAAGCCGCCGCGATTGACGCCTGCAAGGCAGCCCTCAGCCAAGCGGTCGCCGACCGGCCACTTGGCAGCTTCCTCGACTTCCGAGTCGATTCGGACGGGACACGAGACGCCACGGACTTTGTTGACACGATTCATTATCGCGAGAAGTTGGCAGGGCAGATGGCAGACAGGATCATCGCCGAGTTGCGCTCAGGCGAGGCCGGCGCCGATCAGGCTGACCATGCAGCCGCTGTGACCACTGTCGAGTCGCGGCTGAATGGCCGCTCGAATTGAACCGGACGCCGGGTTGGCCGCGCATGCCGACGAAGCTAATGTCAACCACAGTGCACGCAACGGAGCAGGCATGCCGCAACACTCACCAACCGCAACCGAGCCGGACATCGAGGCGTGGTGCGCCGCCTATCTTCGCAAGGCATTGAAGCTCCCTGACGCCCCGATTGACGTGCACGCCGACTTCGCCAGCCTTGGGCTGGACTCGGCCGAGTCGGTGTTCCTTGTGGCAGCCATCGAGGATTGGCTGGGAGTGGAGCTCGCGTCCGACACCGCCATCGAGCATCCCACGCTGGCGCGACTTGCGCGCTTCGTCGCCGGCCGGATCGAAACGAATTTCCATGCCGTACCGACACGCCGATAGTCGCACTTGACCACACTCGATACCTGTTTCGAGCTTGCATCGCTGGTCGATCTGCTCGACCGGCGCGCAACGGAACGGCCCGACGCGAAGGCCTTCGTCTTCGTCCCGGAACGTGGCGGCGCGCACATCCACCTGACATTTGCCGAATTGCAGCGACGCGCCCGCGCCGTCGCAGCGCGCCTGGCACGTCGGACCGTCGCCGGTGACCGCGCGGTGCTGCTGTTCGCGCCGGGACTGGACTTCATCGTCGCCTTCTTCGGCTGCCTCGCCGCAGGCGTGATCGCGGTGCCGCTGATGGTGCCGCGACGCACCGCTTCCCGCGATTCCAGCGCCGCCATCATCGCCGACTGCTCGCCGAAGATCGCAATGACCACCGGGGAACTTCTCGACAGTCGCCCTGATGTCGTCGAGCGTTTTCGCGACGACGGGTTCGACTGGGTGGCCGTCAGCGCGACGGAAGATGCGGCAAATGATTCCGACGCCGTCCCGCCGCTTGCAGGTCGCAACGATGTTGCCGTCCTGCAGTACACCTCGGGTTCGACGTCCTCGCCCAAGGGCGTCATGGTGGCGCACGACAATCTGCTGGCGAATCTCGAAATGATTCGCGTGGCGATGAGCAACACCGAGCATTCGGCCAGCGTCGGGTGGGTGCCGCTGTACCACGACATGGGACTGATGATGGGCGTGATGCAGCCGTTATACCTTGGCGCCATGTCGGTGCTGATGGCACCGGCAGCCTTCATGCAGCGGCCGCTGAACTGGCTGCACACGATCCACCACTATCGCGCGGAGCTGACCAGTGCTCCGAACTTCGCCTTCGATCTCTGCGTCGATCGCTTTCGTGCCGACCAGATGGAGGGTGTCGATCTGTCGTGCTGGAAGCTCGCGCTGAACGGCGCGGAACCGGTCCATGCCGACACGATCGCGCGCTTCACCGAGACCTTCGCTCCGTATGGCTTCGACCCGGGCACGATGTACCCCGGCTACGGACTGGCGGAAGCCACATTGCTGGTCGCCGGCGGGATACGCGGCCGCGGATCATCCACCCGCCATGTCAGCCGCACGGCACTGCAACAGGGCGAAGTCGCCGACGCAACAGATATCGGCGACGCGCAGCCGTTGGTCTCGTGCGGACGCAGTCTCGCCGGTGAGCAAATCGCCATCGCCGATCCCGACACGCATCACAGGATCGCGCCGTGCCGGGTTGGCGAGATCTGGGTGAGCGGGTCCAACATCACGCGCGGCTATTGGCGCAACCAAGCGGCCACGGCGGACACCTTCCATGCGCGTCTGGCGGACGAACCCGGCCGCACTTGGCTGCGCACGGGAGATCTCGGGTTCCTGGACGAAGCCGGCGAACTGTTCATCACCGGACGGATCAAGGACCTCATCATCATCCGCGGCATGAACCACTACCCGCAGGATATCGAGCGCACCGTCCAGGACAGTCATCCCGCGCTACGCCGGGACTGCGGCGCGGCGTTCGCGATCACGGACCAGGATGGGAACGAGAAACTTGCGGTGGTGCAGGAGGTCGAGCGGACGCAGCGGAGGAACCTGGATTTTGATGAGGTTGCCAGATGCATTCGCGAAGCGGTCACGCGACAGCACGAGATTGCGATCGAGACCATTGCGTTGATACCTCCTGCCACACTGCCGAAGACCACCAGCGGCAAGATCCAGCGCAACGCCGCCAGGAAATTGTTGTTGGAAGGCGCGCTGGAGGTCCTCGGCTGAAGCCGGCAGCGAAGGATTCGTTGCAGAATATGGGACATATCTGGGCGCGGCGCGTACCCAATCGTCATGGCCGGGCTTGACCCGGCCATCCACGTCTTCACGGCCGGCATCTAGAGCACTTTTAGGCTGACTGGAAGCGCAGCGCGTCATTGCGAGGCGCGCAATGACGGTATCGAGGGGCGATGCCACTCATGCTGAAGATGCTCTAGAACAGACATGGATGGCCGGCCTTCGCCGGCCATGACGATCGAGAGCCGCCGCAAAGCTGCCTTTACCCCGTCCGCGGCCGGCGCCGCACATCCGGCCTTACATAGCGGAAGTTCAGGATCGCCGGATCAGCCACCACCGGCCCTGGCGCCACGCCGACGATGATCTGCTCCGCAATCGGCCCGAAATCCGCCCGGAAATGCACCGACGATTTCAGCACCAGGATCGGGCATTCGCTCGGCTCGACTCCGACATGGCGCAGGATCGCCTGGTCGAGCGCCTGCATCTTGTGCGACACCACCATCACGCGAACGCCATCGATGTCGAGCAGCGCGCACGGGCCCAGATTGCCGGGGTTCCCCACCCCCATCGGCCCGGTCAGTGTGAACCGCCCATCGGTCAGCTTCAGCACGCGCGCCGTGCAATCCAACGGCAGCCCATCCGACTTGCCGCCAAGCGACAGGGACAGCGAACCGCCTTCGCCGACCGCCTCGCACGCGGCAACGCTCTCGGCATCGTTGATCAGGCACAGCACCGCACCCCTCGCCTGCTGGCGCACCAGTTCGGCGAGCAGCCCGGTGGTGTCGCCATGGCCGCCGCCACCGGGATTGTCCTGGGTATCGGCGATCACGATCGGCTTCGAGGCACGCGCCGCCAGCCGTTTTGCCTCGGCCACCGCCTCGGCCGCTTGCAGCAGGTCCTGCACGAAATCGGCCTCGCGCGCCGTGACATGTGCAGCGAACGCATCCGCCGCCGCATCCGCGTTCGCCTGCGTGTCCGCATAGGCGGCGATCGCCGGACCGCAGTCGGCGAAATCGGCGTAGGGGAAGCCGAAGCAGAATGCCAGTTCCGCGACACCCAGACGCTCCGCCAATGACGTGCGTTCCGCCATCACCTCGCTCATCGGCGGCATCAGCGTGCACTGCGCACCGATCGGGATCCAGAACGCGAGCTGGCGGAACGCGCGCGCCCACGGCGTGCCGCGTTCGATACGCCTAAGCAGCAGCCGCATCGCCTGCGCGCCGGCGTCCTTCATGTCGACATGCGGATAAGTGCGGAACGGCACCACGGCATCCGCCAGCGTAACCATCCGCACCGTCAGGTTGGCGTGCGGATCGAGGCTGATGGTGAGCGGTAGATCGCCGACGATCGCGCGCACACGGCGCAGCAGCTCGCCTTCCGCGTCGGGGAAGCTCTCCACCACCGCAGCGCCATGCAGGTCGAGATACACGCCGTCGAGCGGCGCCGCGTCCAAGGCGCGCGACAGCGCCGCGCAGATCAGCGCCGCGATGCGCTCGAACGCCTCGTCCTGCACCGGGCCGGCGGGATTGGCGAAGGTCCAGGCCAGCGGCACGACCGCGACGCCGTCCGCCTCGGCGACAGCAAGCGCGCCGGCGGCCGGCACCGAAGTGCCGCGCACCGCATCGAGCATCGCCGTGCCCTCGGTCAGCGGCGGGAAGCCGGCAGGGCGGACGAAATCGGCATAGGTGGTCGGGTGCGGCGCGAAAGAATGGCTCTCGTGCAGGAAGCCGCCGATGGCAATACGCCGGGTCATCCGGAAACTCCTTGCACGACGGGAAAGCCGTCGTTACGGGGACGGTAGGTCGGGTCGCCTGCCTGTCGGGCAAGCACGGTCCCGTCGATGATCTGCGTGCTTGCGGCGGCAAAGGTCATCGGCCGGAAGAACTCCGGATGCGTCTGGGCATACACGCCGTCGAGGAACGCCTGGTACGAATCCTCGATCGGACCCAGGTGATTGTCTGGCCCGATCGCCGGTCCGGCGCCGGGATCGATCTTCAGGCCGGCGCCGATCGCCTGGTTCTGCATCCACGCAAGCGTCAGGTCAGAGAGTCGGCGATCGGCTTCGCCGCCGCCGATATTGCCGTGCGCGCCGGGGAACCAGCGCTGCTCGACGGTCTGGCCCGGCTTGGGAATCTCGCTCCACAGCGAGACCTGGAAATCGATCCGATGCTCGTCCACCGCGACCCCATGCGCTGCGGTCTGTACGATGCTGCTCAGCTCAGTGTCATGAAAGGCGTATTCCGCGGCATTCAGCCAATGCAGCGCCGGGACCGGGATGCCGAGGGCGCCAACCGTGTCCCACACACCCAGAAACCGCACCTTGATCTCGCGCGAATATTTCGCTCTGAACGCGACCGCCTCGTCGGTGTCGGCGCCGGGATCGCGCTTGCGATACAACGCGTAGGCGTCGCGCAGGCGGTACAGGTTGTCTGGCGTCAGCAGGCCGACGTTGCGGATCATGCCGACCAGGCTGCGCGCCTCGTAGGCGCCGCGGCTGAAGCCGAGGATGAACAGTTCATGGTCGTACGGATCCGGGTCCGGATAGTTCTCGACCAGGAAGCGGTAGCCGTCACGGATCTTCTCATCGAGTCCGAAGCCGAAGACGCCACCTGATATGCTGTCCCACCAATCCGTGCCGACCCCGGTGTCGTACCATTTCTTCTGCACAGAACCGTCGGCCTGGGTGCCGTTCGGCACCGAGTCGTAGAAGCGCACGACGTTGGTCTCGACGCGGTGCGCCGGATCGGCATTCGGCGAGGGCCGATCCCAGGTGCCGTCGAAGCAGAGAACGAGTCGGGTGACCATGGCAAACTCCTTCCACCTGTCAGCGCGCCGCGGCGCCGAATTGTCGCATGCGTGACAGCAATTGCGCGCGCCTCACTGGAGGCGCCGCATCGACCATGCCAAATAGACTTTCGCGGATCGGGCCGATGCCGCAGAAGCCCAGAATGCTACGCTCCAGGCTTTTCAGCCCATGCGCGCCGAAATACCAGCGATAGATCAGGAGCGGCATACCCATCGTCACGACAATTCGCGCGCTCTTGCCCTGCAACGGCCGCCGCCACGATCGTCCGCCGAGTTCGAACGCGAAGCCCGGACGAAACACTTGTTCGAGAAATGCCTTCCGTATCGCGGGCAGCGTTTCCAGCCAGAGCGGATACACGATGCACAGATGATCCGCCTGGCCAATCGCCTGCTGCGCCGGTTCCAACATCTCTGGCAACGGGCCATTCTCGAACTCCTCCTTGGCTTGCAGCCGGGGAAAAGCCAGCCCGGCCACCTCGATGGTTGCCGCGTCGTGGCCCGCCTCCCGCGCAGCTTGCGCGTAGGCTTCAGCAAGCGCGTGGCAGAGATGGCCGCCCGCGACATCGGGATGGCCCTGGATGATCATGAGCCGGGCCAAGCCACCATCCTCCTGACCACTGATCCGTAGCTGCGCGCGAGGACCTTACCATTCGTTTGTATCTCGCCCGACCACGAACTGGAAGGGTCGGATGAATGCGATCAGTGGTTGTGCCGCAGCGCCGGATCGCCGGCCGATCGGATGGCGGCACGCCGGGACGCGACACCCGCATTCGATTGGCGGGCATTGTCACGTTAACTTCGGACGGACGAACTGGACGGCGTCCGCGCACGCATCATGTGGCGGGTCTGGTGCACGTCGCGTTGTGCCAGACGTCAAATGCCACGGGCCGGATCGCTCGATATGCGCCGGCTGCCAAAAGGCATGAGCAGAGAGAAAGTGCTGAGCCTGCTCGGGTGATTTGAACCGTTGCATCTGTCGCTCTCGCCGTCGCGTCGGCCGATGTGAGTTCTCGGCACGATTGTTCAGATACCGGCTTTGTCGATGCTCGACACCGGGAAGCAGCTGGCGTTGAGCAACGCCGTAGCTGCGCAGCTTGT
>Ga0209040_10000468_pt1 | contig 31063 bp, 25 predicted proteins | sample BogFormECP12_OM3_FD_188240 | JGI IMG/M metagenome (GOLD analysis project Ga0209040, IMG submission 188240) | Bog forest soil microbial communities from Calvert Island, British Columbia, Canada - ECP12_OM3 (SPAdes) (version 2) | ecosystem: Environmental > Aquatic > Freshwater > Wetlands > Bog ... | reverse complement strand
CTCGTGGGCCAGATCGGGCCGATGCACCATCACAGTGTGCAGCTGGCCCACCTCCGAATGGACCCCGAGCGCCTTCTGTGTGACGGTGTTCACCTCTGCTCTTCTCGCTGGTCGGGTTGGCTTGTCACGGCAACGCCTTCACCGATGAGGTTTCGATGTCCCCGTGCGCGTCGCTGAAGACGAACCGTACCGTGTGCTTGCCGGCCGCGATCGCGGCGTTGCCGGCCCACGCGGTGATCCAGTACGACCACGTTCGCGAACCGACTCAGGTCACTAGGCGCCCGCGAGCGCCCGCTGCTTGATCTGGTCGAACTCGGCCTGGCTGATCGTGCCCTGTTTGAGTAGCTCCTCGCCCTTGGCGATCTGCTGGCTGGGGTCGCTGCGTCCGGCGACAGACCTCACGTACTGGTCCATCTGTGACTTCGCAGCCTGCTGCTGCTGGATCGACCGGTCGGTCATGCCCTTGTGCTCGGCGATCAGGTACACGAACACGCCAAGGTAGGGAAGCACGATGACGAAGATGATCCATGCTGCCTTCCCCCAACCCGATATGTCGTCGCGGCGAAACAGGTCCGCGAACACCGTGAAGAGGATCCAGATCCAGATGAAGAACGCGAAGAAGATGAGCATCGTCCAAAAGACTTCGAGAAACGGATAGCTGGTCGCAATCAACGTGTAGCTCCTTGTCCTAGCCGGGCGGCTCGCGCCGCGTTTGCCCGGAGGATCCTAACGGGGTCGGCGAGTGGGGCCCCGCCGAGGCCGGGGACGCGGAGTGGCCACCAAGCGGCAGGCGCAGCGGTGAGCGGCGCGAATGGCCATCCTGGACTTGGTAGTGCAGGTGGGATGCGAGTGGCCCCGTGAGCAATACTGCCGCCTCGAGACCACCGCATGCTGGCGCATGGCGTGCGGGGTGCAGCATGATGTGTTGGCGTGACTCAGCCCACCCCGACCAATGATCGACCACCGCGGCATCGAGGCAACGGCCACACTGCTGCAGACAGAGCGCGCCAGGGGATCGCCGCCGCACGACGCCACTTCGAGGGTTCGTGGCTGCAGGACGTTGTCGCGCGCCTCAAGACGGTCGACTTCGGCAGTTCGATCATTCTCTTCGGAGCCGCACTGCTCTTGTCGATGCTCCCGCTCATCATCCTCTTGAGTTCGATCGCGAATGAACGGATTGACGACGACCTGAGTCGGCACATCGGCCTCAATAGTCAAGGCGCACACATCATTCAGGGCCTGTTCCGCAAGTCGCCGAGCCATTCGGCCGGTCCGATCATCCTCGGCCTGATCATTGCGTTCGCTGGAACCGTGACGGTTGCCAGCACGCTGCAGGTGATCTACGAGCGGGTCTTCGACCAGGACGATCGTGGCTGGCGTGACCTTTTGCGGTTCCTCGTCTGGGTCTGCGTCTTGCTTGGGGTCTTGATCGCTGAGGGCAGCATCGACGAACCCCTACGTAGCACGGTCGGGCCTGTTGTCCGGGGGCTCGTGAGCTTGATAGGGGTGACGATCTTCTTCTGGTGGACGATGCACTTCTTGCTTGCAGGTCGGGTGCGATGGCGCTACCTTCTCCGACCAGCCTTCGTGAGCGGGCTGTTCTGGCTCGGCTTTGCGCTTTTCTCTTCGATCTACTTCTCATCGGCGCTCATCTCGGAACACAAGCTGTACGGGATCATCGGCGTCGTCTTCATTCTGATGGCCTGGTTCATCGCCATAGGTGCGGTCATTGTGCTCGGCGCGGCTTGCGGTGCGGTGTGGCAAGAGCGAGCGGTCAGACGTGCCCAGGACGCCATCCCGACGACCGCGCGCCGTCAGACCGACGAAGGCCGCGACAGGGAACGCGCGCCCGCGCAGCACCAGCACCCCGAGACTCGGCGAGATGGCGGTCGTGAAGGACCCGCATCCGTAGATGGCGCAACCGATCGAGAAGGCCCGCTTGCGGCCGATGATCTGTCCGATCTTCCCGCCGGGGATCATCAATGACGCCATCGCCAGCGTGTAAAGCGTGATAGCCGTCTGGATCCCGACTACGGTCGTGCCCACGTCTGTGGCAGCGCGACGGCTATCGCTTAGGACGATCCTCAGCAGTCTCGGTGTGCGTGCCGGCCCCGTGGCGGAAACGCGCGCGAGCCTGCTGCCCTGCGCGGGACCTACTCGACGGAGTTGACCTCGAGCGGTTCTTCGCCGGTCTCGGTCATCGTGAGCTTGAGGGCGGCCTGTTCGAACGCCGCTTCGCCGACCGCCTCTTCGAGCACGTCCCTAGGGAGCCCTTCGAAGCCTTCCGGTTTCTGCCTCCCCATTGCGGCCGCGTATTTCACGGTGACCTTCGTCAGCATCTTGTCGCTCGTCACCGGGTCGAGCACGGAGCCCTTCACAGACACGGTGCTCGCTCCGCATGTGAAGCTCGCGACCGGGACCGATTCGCTGCTCGGCGAGAGGTCGGCGCCGATCGCGTCCTTGAGCGGGCCTTCGCCCGACTTGCTGACGACCCCGAGGCTTCCCACGAGCGCCGATGTCACCACTTCACCTTCGCTGCGGCCTGCGCTCGTGCATTTCACGCCCGCCCGCGTGCATCCGGTGAACGTCACTATCACGCTCGCCACCGTCTTGCGGCCCACATATTCGCCGCCGGCCGACGCGCCCGTGCACGTCACGTCCGTGCGGGCGAGCGTTTCGATCACAGCGGTGCTCAGAGGTTTGAGCGTTGCGGTGAATTTCGCCTTCGGTCCCGGTCCCGGCGCCCATTCATAGGAGTATTTTTCTGCGGTAGCCAGCGAGGTGCAGGTGGCGGTCGAGTACGCGCCCTTGACGCCTTTCGCGAGTTTCTCGCAACGCCCGTATTCCGGCGGGCTCCCCGTCGTGAACGCCTCGTCGACGCCTTCGCCCTCGCCGGTGGGATTGCTCGCAACGAGACGGAAGTGATAGGTGCTGCCGGGGCTCAGGCCGAGCAGCGACGCCGACACCGGGACCGGGCTGCTGCCCGGGGCGGGCAGCGACGAGCACGGCGCGCTCAGTCCATAGGAGGCGGTGGGGCCGTATTCGAACACGCACGCGCCCACGATCTGCCCGTTCGGGTTCACCGTGCCGCTCAACACCGCCGACGTCGGCTGGGGTGCGCTCGCGGCCTCCGCCGCCACGGTCGGCGCGAGCTTCTTTGACTCGAGTGCACCCAGCCCGTTCGGCGCGCCCACGCCTGAAGGACCGTCGAAGCCGAGCGCCGCGTCGCACGCGGTCGTGCCTTCGCAGTCGAGCTTGCCGAGCAGTTCGTTGACTTCGGGCTCGCCGCACGGTCCCGGCGCTTCGCCGTCGCAGTATCCGTCGCCGCCTTCGGTCACGTCATACAGCGCCGAGGGCTGGCCGATGTGGGCGTAGAGCGTGGACGCTGGGTAGCTCACCCCGTTGCTGCCGCCGGCGAGCCCGTAGAGCGCGGCGACCAGCGGGGAGGACAGCGAGGTGCCGCCGACCGTCAGCCACCCGGGTTTGAATCCCGCTTCGTAGACGTAGCTGTCGTAGATGTCGAAGCCGGTATACGGGTCGGCGACCGCTGCGATGTCGTTGTCGAGCCGCTTCGTGCCGCAGCCCGTCGCCGCCCAGCCGGGGACGCTCTGCTGCCAGGACGGCGCCGTGTACCGGCCGCTGCAGCCGCCGCCGGTCGCGCTGAACTGTTTGAATTCTTCGACGCTCGGTCGACCGCTGTCGTTCCACACCGTCTCGCTCTGGCGCGTGCCGGCCGCCGTGAGCTTCAGCGCGGTTCCGCCGACCGCGACGACCGTCGGAAGCGACGCCGGGGAGTCTGGCTGCCCGGGGGCCGTCCCGACGCTGGCCACGTAGTCCCAGTTGAGGTAGCCGGAGTCGCCGGCGGACGCCACCATCACCACGCCCGGAGTGTTGTAGGCGGCCGATTCGCTCGCCCCCACGCCGCTCTCGAGCCCGCCGTAGGAGTTAGAGACCTCGCCCGCACCGCGTTTCACGGCCTCGCTCACCGATGCGGCGAGGTCCGCGAAGCTTTCCGAGTTGGCCTCGACGAGCATGATCTTGCAGCTTTCGCAGACGCTGTGCACCGTCTCCACGTCGAGCGTTATCTCGACCGACCAGCCGACGGTGTCCGCGTGCGGAAGCGACGTCGTGCTTCCGGTCTGCCCGACCTTTTCGAAGCAGCCGTTCGCGGCGGTGCAGGACGAGAGCCCGTAGTGCGCGTCGAAGGACGCCAGGTCCGCTTCGATCTTCGGATCGTCGAACGCGTCGACGATCGCCACGGCTTGTCCGCCGCCGCCCGCGGGCGAGTAGGCGTACGCGCTGGCGAGCTCGGCCGGGGTCAGGCCCCCGGCCGGCCCCGATGAGGCCGCTCCGGCGGCGGCCAGGTAGGGGCTCGCGCCGGTCGCGCTCGCCGGGGCAGGGACCAGAGCCTCCACCAAGCAGCTGGCGTGCCTCGGCTTGGGCGAGCGGCACACGTGGCGCACGGCCGCATAGCGCGTCCGCGGCCCGGGCACCGGGAGCCCCGCCTGGGCGCCCGGCGCGACCGCGCCCGACACGGCGCTGACTGCGGCCAGCGCGACGGCGACGCGGAGGGTCAATCGAAGGCGTTGCATGGATCGATCTCTGCCCTGCCCCCGATCGTCGCCAACGCGATCGATCCGGCAGGGGTACGACCGTACACGAACTGTTACAGCTCGGATGCCAGGCTGGACGCATTGGCAAGCGGCCAGCCGAGCACGATGCTCGCGCGCGTGGTAGCGGAATCGCGCGTGGTAACGGAATCCCGGGTCGCTCAGTGCGAGCTCGCGCGACGCAGCTCCGCACGCCTCGTTGCCGCCCAGCGCGAGAGCGTCAAGGGCGAGAAGAGCAGCCTCTCGGAGTCCTTCGGCCTCGTTAGAGGATGATGAGAGAGCGTGATCGATCTCGGATCGCCGGCTGAGCGCAGTGTCGCGGTGTGGGCCGCGGCCGAAGTCGTCCGCTAGGATCGCGCGGCGGGCGATGGACGCGCACGAAGACTGGCTGCTGAACTTCCTCTCGGACTTCGCCTCGATGACGGAGCCGCAGCGCGACGCGGCGATCGACGCCCTCCCACCGGAGCGGCGGGCGGCCCTCGTGGCGCTCGCCGACGTGAGGGCCGCGACGGGATCCGCCGACCTGATCGCGGCGCTGGACTCCGGTCACGCCGGGCTCGAGAGGCTCTACGAGGTGAGCGACCCGGGCGACCTCTTCGCCGTCATCAACCTCGCCCTCAGGGATCGCCCGAACCTCCTCGTCGAGGCCCTGTTCGCGGCCGTCGTCGTCCATCGGGGCTGGGCCAAGAAGGAGCCCGCGGCCGTCGTCGCGCTACGCGAAGCCTGGATCTGGCACGTCTACGACCAGGTCAGCCAGGCCGCAGGAGAGGAGCTCACGCCCTGATGCGCTCGCCCTTCGCGTCGAACAGCGGCTCGCGCGCGAGCACCCCGCCAACCCACTCGCCGAAGATGTCGACCTCGACCTCGGTACCTGGTCCGATCTCGCTCGGCAGGTACGCGTACGCGATCGAGCGCTCGACCGTGTAGCCGTAGCCGCCGCTGGTCACGCGCCCGACTATCTCATCAGCGACCCGCACCGGCTCGTTGCCGAGCGCCACCGACCGCGGATCCTCGAGCGTCAGGCAGCGCAGTCGCCGCGCGGGCACGGGCCGCTCCGCGCAGGGCTCGACGCCGAGCGCCTGCGCGCCGAGGAAGCCGCCCTCGCGCCGCACGCAGAAGCCGAGCCCGGCCTCGAAGGGCGTCTCATCGGCGGTGATATCGGCCGGCCACACGCGGTAGCCCTTCTCGAGGCGCAGCGAGTCGATCGCGCGGTAGCCGCCTGCGACCAGGTCGTGTGCGCGGCCGGCCTGCCACAGCGCGCGCCACAGCCCCGCCCCGTACTCCGTCGGGCAGTAGAGCTCCCATCCGAGCTCGCCGACGAACGTCACGCGCAGCGCGCGCACCGGGACGTCGCCGACGGCGAGGTCGCGCATAGTCATGTAGGGGAACTCCAGCGCGTCCTCGGTGAGCGGGCCGAGGATGTCCCGCGCGCGCGGGCCCCAGAGCGCAAAGCACGCCCACCTCGCGGTCGCATCCGAGCAGCGCACGCTCCCGTCCTCAGGCGCGTTGCGCTTGATCCAGCTCAGGTCGTGGTTGCCGAACGCGGTCCCCGTGACGATCGAGAACAGCTCCTCCTCCACGCGCGAGACCGTGAAGTCGCACTCGATGCCGCCGTGGGCGTTGAGCATCTGCGTATACGTGATCGCACCCACCTCGCGCGCGACGTGGTTGTCGCACATGCGCTCGAGGAACTCTCCCGCGCCCGGTCCGGCGACCTCGAGCTTCGCGAACGAGGACTCGTCGAACAGCCCGGCCCGCTCGCGCGTGGCGAGGTGCTCGGCGCCGATCGCGGGCGACCAGTGCATGCCCGCCCAGCCGCGAGGCCGCAGCGACTCATCGCCCGCCGGTGCGTTCGTCTCATACCAGTTCACCCGCTCCCAGCCAGACTTCTCGCCGAACGCCGCGCCGTGCTGCGCGTGCCACGCATACGCGCTCGAGACCCGCAGCGGCCGTCCGGCGCTGCGCTCATGTGCGGGGTAGCGGATGTCGTAGTAGGTCTCATAGACCTCCTTGGCTCGCTTGAGCGTGTAGCTCGGTGAGCGGAAGTGCGCCCCGAAGCGGCGGATGTCCATCTCCCACACGTCGCTGGAGGGCTCACCGGCGATGATCCACTCGGCGATCACGCGGCCGATGCCGCCCGCGCCGGCGAGGCCGTGCGCGCAGAAGCCGGCCGCCACGAAGAACCCGCGCACCTCGCTCTCGCCGAGGCAGAACTCGTTGTCGGGCGTGAAGGCCTCCGGCCCGTTGATCAGACGCGTCACCTTCACGTCCTCCATCACCGGCACCCGTAGCGAGGAGTTCTTCGCGATCTCCTCGAAACGAGGCCAGTCCTCCTCGAGCAGGCGGCCGTTGAAGTCCGCCGGGATCGCGTCGATGAGGTGCTCGTCGAGCGCCCACGGAGCCGAGTCGCGCTCGTAGCCGCCCATCACCAGCCCGCCGCCCTCCTCGCGGAAGTAGATCAGCAGGTCCGGGTCGCGCAACGTCGGCAGATGGACGCGCTCTCCTTCGCGCGCGTGCTCGCGGAACGGCTGCGTCACGAGGTACTCGTGGGCGAACGGCACGATCGGGACCCGCACTCCTGCCAGGCGCCCGATCTCGGCTGCGAACATCCCGCCCGCGTTGACCACGATCTCGGCCTCGATCGGACCCCACTCGGTCTGCACGCCACGCACGCGCGGCTGGCCCGCCGCGCTGCTCTGCACGTCGATCGCGGTCACGCGCGTGTGCGTAAAGATCCTGCACCCGCCCTCCCGTGCCCCCTCGGCGAGGGCGCTCGTCAGCAGCGACGGATCGAGGTAGCCGTCGCTGGCCAGGTAGGAGCCGCAGCGGACGCCCTCGGTGCTCATCAGAGGGAACAGCTCGCGCGCCTGCTCGGGCGTGATCAGCTCGAGCGGCAGCCCGAACGTCCTCGCCCACGCCACCTGCCGCATCGCCTCCTGCTCGCGCTCGGGCGTGCACGCCAGGCGGATGCCGCCGCACTGCACCCAGCCGCAGTCGAGCGTGCGGTAGAGCTCCACCGAGTCCATCATCAGGCGCGTCAGCGAGAGGCTCGAACGAAGCTGGCCCACGAGCCCGGCGGAGTGGAAGGTGGAGCCGCTCGTCAGCTCGTTGCGGTCGAGCAGCACCACATCGCGCTCGCCGAGGCGAGCGAGGTGGTAGGCGATCGCGGTGCCCCCCACGCCGCCGCCGATGATCACCACCCGCGCGCGATCCGGTAGCTCACGCGGCCGCAAGCCACTCCTCGAAGTCGCGTGCCTCAGCCGCTGCGAGCAGGCGCTCGAAGTGCCGGTTCGCGTACGCGTCGAAGTCGAAGTCGAGCTCGGAGATCGCCGCCTGCGCGACTCCCCACGCTGCCTCGCGGGCGTCGGAGAGCACGCGCATCAACTTCAGCCGCGCGCGAGAGGCGTCGCTGGGAGGCTCGGAGTGATATGCCTGCAGCAGGCGATCGTCGGTCGCATCGTCGAAGTCGTTGTTGACGGACAGGTTGCCGAGGTCGAAATAGGGATGGCCCATGCCCGCGTACTCCCAGTCGACGATGAGGATCGCGCCGTCCTCGAGCGCACGGATGATGTTCCCGGGAAGGAGATCGTTGTGGCAGGGTCGCGGCAGCTCCAGCGGCACCGCGGCCGTAATGCGCGCGGCCGTCGCGCTCGTCCGCTCGTAGGCCGCCGGAAGCCGCTGCCCGCGCTCGGCGACGATCGCGGCGTAGTCCGCGAGCAGGTCGGGCACCCAGAAGGCGCTCGGCAGCTGCAGCGCGGAGTCGTGGAAGCGGCGCAGCGAGCGCGCGAGCTCATCGACGCGTGCTCTCAGCTCCTCGACGGGGACCTCTGTGCACTCGACGAACCTACTCACGAGCCCCCCGGGCAGCGCCGCCACGAGCGCCGGCGCGATGCCCATCGCGGCCGCCGCCGCGCTCGCCGCGCGCTCGGCCTCGCGGTCGATGCCGAGCAGCTGCGTGTCCCTGCCTTGGATGCGGATCACGTACTCCTCCGCCCCCAGCCTCACGCGGAAGTTGCGGTTCGTTATCCCCCCCTCGAGGGCAACGGGCTTGCCCTGCGGCTCGCCCAGCGACGGCGCGAGCTGCACGAGCATCTCCTCGACCTGCCCCATTTCCTCAACGTACAGTCGTGCCAGAAGGACTGCAACCTATACCTTCTAGCGGGATGAGAACAGCGCTCGCAACGACCCTGCGAGGAGGTCCTCGCTCGTGAGCGAGGACGCTCCCGGCGCCGGCGAGGGCGCTGCCACGACGGACGCCGGCGCTCTGATCGCGCGCGTCGACCTGGAGCGCGCCAGCAAGGCGGTCAGCGGGCTCGCGGTGCACACGCCGACACTCCGCAGCGAGGAGCTCGGCGCGCTCAGCGCAGGCCCGGTGGCGCTGAAGGCCGAGTGCCTGCAGCTCGCCGGCTCCTTCAAGCTGCGCGGCGCGCTCAGCAAGCTCGCCTCGCTACAGCCCGGGGAGGCCGGGGTCGTCGCCGCGAGCGCTGGCAACCACGGCCGCGCGCTCGCGTATGCCGCGCGCTCGAAGGGCGTCTGCTGCGCCGTCTTCATGCCGCGCGACGCTCCCGTCTCGAAGGTCGCGGCCGTCGAGGCGCTCGACGCGCGCGTGCAGCTCGAGGGGGACTCCGTCGAGGAAGCGCTCGAGCTCGCCGCCGAGTACGCGCGCCGAACGGGCGCTTCGCTCGTGCACCCGTTCGACGACCTCGACGTCATCGCCGGCCAGGGAACGCTGGGGCTCGAGCTGCTGCACGACGTGCCCGACCTCGCGCGCGTGATCGTCCCGGTCGGGGGCGGGGGCCTGGCCAGCGGCGTCGGCATCGCCGTTCGCCGGGCTCGCGCCCGCGTGCAGCTGATCGGCGTGCAGGCGCGGGCCTGCGCGCCGTATGCCGAGCTGCTGGAAGCGGCCCACGCCGATCGCGGCGAGAGGCGCGCCGAGATCGCGCCCCGAGCGACGATCGCCGACGGGATCGCGATCAAGCGCCCCGGCTGCCTCACGCTGCCGCTATTGGAGGAGCTCCTCGACGACCTGTTCGTGGTCGGCGAGGACGACATCGCCGGTGCGATGGTGTTCCTCGCCGAGCGCGCGAAGCTGGTCTCCGAGGGCGCCGGCGCGGTCGCGGTCGCGGCGCTGCTCGGCGGAGGCCTGCCGCCCGTCGAGGGCACGACCGTCGCTGTCGTCTCGGGCGGCAACGTCGACAGCGGCCTGCTCGCGGCCCTGCTGCGCCGCAGCGAAACCGAGCAGGGACGCCGCGTGCGCATCTTCACGCGCGTACCCGACCGCCCCGGCGGTCTGGCCGAGCTGCTCGCGCTCGTCGCCGGCGCGCGCGCGAACGTGATCGGCGTCGGCCACGTGCGCGAAGCGGTTGCGCTGCACGTGCGCGAAACCGGGGTCGAGCTGACGCTCGAGACGCGCGGCCCGCGCCACACCGATGAGGTGCTCGCGGCGCTGCGCGAGGCCTCCTACGAGGTCACGATCGAGTAGCTCGAGCGCACGAAGGCTCGCCAGCGCTCGCGCGCGCCGGCGCGCTCGCGAGGGTCGGTGCGCGCCGCCACCGCACGCCCGGGCGCCAGGCGCTGTGCGGCATCCTCCACGTCTGCGAACACCCCCGCGCCCACGCCCGCGAGCATCGCCGCGCCGAGCACGGTCGTGTCCGGGCGTCCCACCTCGACGGGCACCTCGAGCGCGTCCGCCTGCAGCTGCACGAGCGTCGGATCGTTGGTCAGACCGCCGTCGACGCGCAAGCTGATCACCGGCGCCTCCCGCGCGATCGCCTCCACCACGTCCGCAACACGCCACGCGATCGCCTCCAGCGCGGCGCGGGCGATATGAGGTGGGCGCACACCGGGATGCAGGCCCGCGAGGACCCCCCGCGCGCGAGGCTCCCACCAGGGGGCGCCGAGGCCCGAGATCGCCGGCAGCACCATCACCCCGGAGCTGTCGGGGACCTCCGCCGCTCGCGCCGCGAGGGCGGGCGCGTCCGGGGCGAGGCCCAGCCCTTGCGCGAGCCAGTCCAGCAGCGCTCCCGCGGCGAAGACGCCGCCGTCGAGCGCGTGCGCGACCTCGAGCCGGGCGGGCTCACTTCCCGAATCGTCGCCCGAGGCCGCGCTCGAGCGCGCCCACGCCACCGTCGGCAGCAGACCCTGCGCGCGCACCGGCGCAGCGGTGCGCCCGAGCACGAACACCCCGGTTCCGTAGGTCGCCTTCAGCTCGCCCGCGCGCACCGCCCCGGAGCCGGCCAGCGCCGCCTGCTGGTCGACGAGGCGGGCCGCGAGACGCAGCGGCGCCGGCCAGCGCACGCTGCTCAGCTCGCCGAGCTCTCCGACCGTCGGCGCGATCCGCGCGAGCCAGTCGCGCCGGAGGCCGAACAGCTCCAGCAGCTCCGCGTCCCAATCCTGCCCCCCGACCGCCAGCAGCTGCATGCGCGAGGCGGTCGAGAGGTCGGTCTCAAAGCCAGCCCCCAGGCGCTCGGATATGAACGCATCGAGCGTCCCCATGCGCAGCGAGCCGGCCGCGCGCGCGGCCTCTACGCGCTGCTCGTGCGCGAGCATCCAGGCGAGCTTGCCGGCCGAGAAGTAGGGGTCCAGCGGAAGGCCCGAACGCTCGCTCGCCCGCTCGTCGATGCTCGCCAGCAGCTCTTCGCTGCGCTTGTCCTGCCACACGATCACGGGAGTCAGCGGCCTGCCGCTGCCGGCTTCCCACGCGAGCACGGACTCGCCCTGGTGATCGAGTCCCGCCGCGATCACCTCCCTGCCCTCGGCCGCGCCGAGCACCTCGGCGACCGCATCGAGCACGGCCTCGAGAATCGCCTCCGGGTCCTGCTCGACGAGACCCGACCCCGGGTGGCGCACCGGAACCGCGCGACGCGCGCGCGCCAGCTCGCGCAGGTCGAGGTCGAACAGAGCCGCCTTCACCGCGGTCGTCCCCTCGTCGATGCCGAGCAGCAGCGGGGAGCTCATGCCGCGCCCCCGAGCGCGCCCTTGTCCGCCTCTCGCGCGTGGTGGCGCGCGGCCCGTCGCCACCAGGGTCCGTCGCCGCTGGCCGGCTGCTGCACGGAGAGCGCCAGGGCGCCGGCCGGCGGGCCGAGCGACAGCCCCGTCTCGGCGAGCATCGCCGCGACGTGCTCGCCGATCGCAAGCGACGCCGACAGGCCCGTCGAGCGGATCGCGGCGACGTGGACGACGCCCCGGCGCGCGCGCGAGTGCTCGATCACGTAGTTCGTGCCGCGCCCCGCCGGGCGCAGGCCCGCGTAGGCGCCAACCTGCTCTGCGTCCTGCAATGGCGGATAGGCGAGCAGGGCCTTGGCCATGATCAGATCGGCAGCGTCGGCCTCGACCGACCAGTCGCGCTTGTCGTCGCGCTCCCGCGCCGTGGGACCGGCGACGATCTGGCCTTCGAGCGTGGGAAACACAAGCACGCCCTTGCCGAGCGCGGAGGGAACGGGAAGCAATATCTCCTCCAGGGCTGCGCCCGGCGGCGGCTCGAAGACGAGGAACTCGCCCTTGCGCGGGTACACGCTGAGCAGCTCGTCGCCGGCCATCAGCGCGACCTCGTCGGCGAACAGGCCGGCGCAGTTGACGAGCGCGCGCGCCTGCACGCGCGCGCCGCCGGCGAGCTCGGCGGCGAGGAGGCCGCGTTCGCCTGAGATCGCCTGCACGCGGGCGTTGCACCTGATCTCGGCGCCCGCGGCGCGCGCCGCCGAGGCGAGCGCCTGCACGAACGCCACCGGATCGGTCACGGACTCCCCCGGCACGCGCAGCGCGCCGTCGCCTTCCAGGTGCGCCTCGACGCCGTTGAAACGCGCGTTCTCGGCAAGCCGGGCGACGGCCCCGCGCTCGTCGGGCCCGCGCGGGCGCAGGCGCGCGCCGCACCGCCACACGCTCACGTCGAGCTGCGCCAGCAGCACCCCGCGCAGCCTCGCCGCCCGCAGGATCAGCGCCGTCTCGAGCTCGCCGGGGTGCGAGTCGAAGCCAGTGTGCAGAATGCCCGAGTTCGCCCCGCTCGCGCCCAGCCCGAGGTCGCGCTCCGCCTCGAGCAGCAGAGCCGCAACGCCGCGGCGAGCGAGGGCGTACGCGACCGCGCAGCCGACGACGCCGCCGCCGATCACGATCACCTGCGCGTCGCTGTCGATCATCGCCGGGGTCGCAGCGCGCGCGCGCGCCTAGCGACGGCTCTCGTGCTGGGCGACGTACCGGCCCAGGCTGGCGAAGTGACCTGCAGGCCCGCTCATCGCTCGCGCGCGCCCAGCTCCTCCAGGCCGTCGGCGATCGTGCGCCGCGCGCCGTAGCCGAGCTGCTCGCGCGCCTTCTCGATCCGGATCGTGCACTCCTGCGCCGAGACCCAGTAGGCGAAGCGCGTGAGCGGCGGTTGGCCGGGAAGCGGCAGCAGCCGCCACGCGGTCTCCCCGGACGCGGCGACTGCGTGCGCCACGCCCGCCGGGAGGTTGCGCGTCGGCGGCGCGACGCCCTGGCTGAGCAGCAGCTCGCTGACGAACTCCCGGAACACGACGGGCTCACCATCGGTGACGAAGTAGGCGTTGCCCGGGCGTCCGCGCGCGGCGGCGAGCGCGAGACCCTCGACGGCGTTATCGACGTGCGTCGTAGAGGTGCGTTGGCGTCCGCCCCCGATCCACGCGAAGCGACCGCTTCGCGCCATCTGCGCGAGCCGCGGCAGCAGCGTCGTGTCGCCCCTGCCCCATACGAACCGGGGCCGCACGACGACGGTCTGCAGCGACTCGCCGTTGGCCGCCAGCACGGCCTGCTCGGCGCGCGCCTTGGTCGAGCTGTACAGCGCCGGCGAGTCCGGGCGCAGCGGTGCGCTCTCGTCGACTTCCACCAGCGGCTGGCCCGCCATCAGCGCCGCCTCGGTCCCCACGTGGACGAAGCGCCGCACGCCCGCTTCGGTGCACACGCGCAGCGCGTTCTCGGTGCCCCGCACGTTGACCCGCTCGAAGTCCTCGCTCCGGCCCCAGTCGCCGAGCATCGCAGCGGCGTGGAACGCGAGCTCGCACCCGTGCGCGCCGGCGCGCATCGCCTCGAGGTCGCCGAGCTCGCCGCTGACCGGCTCCGCCCCCAACGCCGCCACGCGCTCGGCGGCGACGCTCGAGCGCGCGAGCGCCCGGACGGCGTGACCGTCGCGGCGCAGCCGCTCGATCAGCCGACCGCCGATGAAGCCGGAGCCACCCGTTAGGAACGCCGCGCTCATCTCCGCCGCAGGCTACCGTCTTGGCGGGCCACGCCACGAAAGGACGACCGTTCAGATCCGCCCCTTCCAGATAGAGCGCTTCTACGAGCGCTGGGAGTTCCGCGCCGAGCTGATGCTCTCGAGCAGCGACTGCGAGTCGCGCGCGCTGGAGGAGCTGCTGGCGCTCGAGCCCGACAGCCGCGAGCGGCTGATGGGGCTGCGCCTCGGCTACACCGAGGTGCCGGGATCGCCCGAGCTGCGAGCCGCGATAGCGGGTCTCTATGAGCGCGTGCAGGACGAGGACGTGCTCGTGCTCGCCGCCGCTGAGGAGGGCATCTTCCTGACGTACCACGCCCTGCTGGAGGACGGCGACCACGCCGTCGTCGAGGCGCCTTGCTACGGCTCGGCGCTAGAGGTGGTGCCGAGCACGGGCGCGCGCGCCGAGCTCTGGACGCGCCGCTTCGAGGACGGCTGGGCGCACGACGTCGGGCAGCTCGAAGGCCTGCTGCGGCCCGAGACGAAGGCGATCTACATCAACAGCCCCCACAACCCCACCGGGACGCAGATGTCCCTAGCGACTTTCGAGCGGGTGATCGAGATCGCCCGCGAGCGCTCGCTCGTCGTGCTCTGTGACGAGGTCTACCGCGGCCTCGAGCACGACCCGCGCGAGCGCCTGCCGGCGGCCTGCGACGTCTACGAGCGCGCGCTCTCGCTCGGCACGGTCTCAAAGGCCCACGGCCTGCCCGGCCTGCGCCTGGGCTGGCTCGCGTGCCGCGACCCGGAGCTGCTGCGTGCGATCAGGGAGCTGAAGCTCTACACGACGATCTGCTCGAGCGCGCCGAGCGAGCTGCTCGTCGCGATTGCTCTGCGCCATGCCGAGGCGCTCGTCGAGCGCAACCGGCAGCTCGTCCTCTCCAACCTGCCGTTGATGGACGACCTCATCGCACGCCGAGCCGACCTCTTCCAGTGGTGCCGCCCGAGCGCGGGGCCGATCGGCTTCCCGCGCGTGGCGGGCGAGCGCGACGTCCGCGGCTGGTGCGAGGAGATCGCCGAGCACGCCGGCGTGCTGCTGCTTCCGGGATCGGTCTACGAGCAGCCCCGCCACGTGCGCGTGGGCTTCGGGCGGGCGAACCTCGCGCAGGCGATCGAGCGGCTCGACGAGCACCTCGGCTGAGCGCCCTCACGCCACCGCGGCGCACCGCCGCGGTGGACGGCTCCGCGGCCGCGAAGGCTCCGCGGCTCGGCCGCTCCTAGAGAACCTTCGACAGAAACTCCTGCGTGCGCGCCTCGCGGGGGTTTTCGAGCACGTCCGCCGGGTTGCCGGCCTCGACGACGACGCCGCCGTCCATGAACACGACGGTGTTCGCCACCCCGCGCGCGAAGCCGATCTCGTGCGTGACGACGATCATCGTCATCCCGTCGCGGGCGAGTTGCTGCATGACCGCCAGCACGTCGCCGACGAGCTCGGGGTCGAGCGCTGAGGTCGGCTCGTCGAAGAGCATCAGCTTCGGCTTCATCGCCAGTGAGCGGGCGATCGCGACGCGCTGCTGCTGCCCCCCCGAGAGCTGGGAGGGGTATGAGTCGAGCTTGTCGCCGAGACCGACCTGCTCCAGCAGCGCGCTCGCCCGCTCGCGCGCCGCCTCGCGCGGCTCGCGCTTGACGTGGATCGGCGCGCAGGTGACGTTCTCGAGCGCGGTCATGTGCGGGAAGAGATTGAAGTGCTGGAAGACCATCCCGATCTCCGAGCGCTCGCGGGCGACCTCCGATTCGGGCAGCTCGTGCAGGCGATCGCCGACCTGGCGGTAGCCCACGAGCTCCCCGCCGACCATCAGGCGGCCGGCGTCGATCTTCTCGAGATGGTTGATGCAGCGCAGGAACGTCGACTTGCCCGAGCCGGAGGGCCCGAGCAGGCACATCACCTCTCCGGCTGCGACCTCGAGCGTGATGCCCTTCAACACCTCCTGGCGGCCAAAGCGCTTGTAAACGGACTCGGCCTGGAGCATCGGCGTGCTCACGACCACTCCCGTCGGGGCGAGAACAGGCCGGCGCGGATGCGCTGCAGCGGCGTGAGAGGGAGCGCGCGCGAGGAGCCGCGGCCGTAGTAGCGCTCGAGGTAGTACTGGCCGACGTAGAGGATGCTCGTGCACACGAGGTACCAGATGCTCGCCACGAGCAGCAGCGGGATCGTTTTGAAGTTGGTCGAGTAGATGTTCTGCACGGCGTAGAGCAGCTCGCCCACAGCGATCACACTCGCGAGCGAGGAGGTCTTGAGCATCGAGATCGTCTCGTTCCCCGTCGGCGGGATGATCACGCGCATCGCCTGCGGCAGCACGATCCTGTAGAGCGTCTGCATGCGCCGCATGCCGAGCGAGCGCGCAGCGTCGGTCTGGCCCTCGTCGACGGAGATCATCCCGGCGCGCACGATCTCGGCCATGTAGGCGCCCTCGTTGAGCCCCAGCCCTAGGACGGCGGCGGTGAACGGCCTGATCAGAGCGTTCGCGTTCGGGTGCACGAATGAGGGCCCGAACGGAATCCCGAGACCGATCTTCGGATACAGCGCGGCGATGTTGTACCAGAACAGCAGCTGCACGAGGACGGGCGTGCCGCGGAAGAACCAGATATACAGCCAGCTGCCGCCAGACACGAGCGGGTTCGGCGACAGGCGCATCACCGCGAGCACGACCCCGAGCACGATCCCGATCGCCATCGCGATCACGGTGAGCTCGAGCGTGACGCGCAGGCCGGCGAGCACACGCGGGTCGAACAGGTATTCGCCGACGACGCTCCATTCGAAATGCGGGTCGGTCGCGGCCGAGCGCACGAGCGCGACCGCGACCACGAGCACTATGGCGGCCGCGATCCAGCGGCCCGGCCGGCGCACGGGGACGGCTTTGATCTCCTCCGGCCGTCCCCGCGCCTCGGTGACCTCACTGGAGGGCACCGGCTACACGCTCAGCTCGTAGCGCCGTTTATCTTCGCTTCGGATTCGCTGATCGCGCCCGACTGGATGCCCCACTTTTCGAGGATCTTCACGTATTCGCCGCTCGCCATCAGCTTCTTCAGCGCCGCGAGCATCGGCGGGGCCATGCCGTTGTTCTTCGGCAGCGCGATCCCGTAGGGCGCGAACGCGTAGCTTTCGCCGATCAGCTTGAACTGGTTGCCGTTCTGCTTGATCTGATAGGCGACGACAGGCGAGTCGGCCATCCCCAGTTCGGCGCGGCCGCTCGCGACCGCGAGCGTGACGGGGTTCTGCCCCGGGAAGCTCAGGACGGTGACCGCCTTCTTGCCTTCGTGCGTGCACTTGCCGCTCTGCTTCGTCGCTTCTTCGAGCTCCACGGTGCCCTTCTCGACGGCGACCGTCTTGCCGCACAGATCCGCCAAGGTTTTGACGCCGAGGTTGGAGCCGCTCTTGGCGTAGAACGAGATCCCGGCCTTGAAGTAGTCGACGAAGTCGACCGTCTTCTGACGTTCCTTCGTGTCGGTGAACGACGAGGCGCCGACGTCGTAGCGGCCGGCCGCGAGGCCGGGGATGATCGTTTCGAAGTTCGAGTTGATGAACGTCGCTTTCAGGCCCATCACTGCGGCGAGGGCGCTCACGAGGTCCGGATCCATCCCGATCACCGTGTGTCCGTCGGAGGCGATGAACTCATTCGGCGCGTACTGCGCTTCGGTCGCCACGTTCAACGTGCCTTTCGTCTTGATCGCGGCCGGGACCTGCGCTGCGATCGTCGCGTCGGCGGCCGGCGTGGTGCTCGCCGTGGCGGTCGTGGAACTGCTGGTGGTGTTGTTGCTGCTGCTACCGCAGCCCGCGAGCGCGAGAACGGTGAGCGCGGTCACGCCGAGGCGGGCGACCAGCTTGCTCATCGGGAACCTCCCCCTTGTTTGACGTGTTGCCTGTCCGGCCAGAGCCGCGCAAGTATAGGTCCGGCGGCACGGCACCGACGCCGCAGGACGGCGGTTAGAGCGACGCCGGGCCTAGGGTCCTACGCCGGTCGGGCGCGAGACGGTGTGCTCGGCGGCGGCCGAGCGCGGCTCGCGCTCGGGCTGCTCGGGGGTGTTGGCGAGCAGCGTGTCGATCGCCGCGGGCGTCGCGGGGCGGGCCATCAGGAATCCCTGCGCCATGTCGCAGCCCATTTCTTCCAGCGCGGTCATCTGGCTCTTGAGCTCGATCCCCTCGGCGACCACGCGCAGGGAGAGCGCCGCTCCGACGCCGAGGATCGCCTCGAGCAGCTCCCGGCTGTGGCCGCCCTCGTTGAGCGCGGCCACGAAGCTGCGGTCCACCTTGAGCACGTCGACGGGCATCCGCTGCAGGTTCGAAAGCGACGCGTAGCCGGTGCCGAAGTCGTCGATCGCGACGCGCACGCCCAGCTCGCGGACCCTGCCCAGGCGCTCACAGGCGCTGGCGATGTCGCGCATGATCGTCGTCTCGGTCACCTCGAGCGTCAACAGCGAGGGATCGAGGCCGGAGCCCCCCAGCGCTCGGCGCACGTCCTCGGGGAACGTCGCGCGGCCTAGCTGGGAGGCGGAGACGTTCACGGAGATGCCGACGCGGTGCCCCTCGCGCCCCCAGCGCGCGGCCTGCGCGCACGCCTGCTCCAGCACCCAGCGGCCGATCGGCACGATCAGCCCGCTCTCCTCGGCCAGCGGGATGAACGCGTCGGGCGCGATCACCCCGCGCTCGGGGTGCCTCCAGCGCACGAGCGCCTCGACCCCGATCACGCGCTGGGCCGGCAGGACGAAGATCGGCTGGTAGAGGAGGAAGAACTGCTGCTCCTGCACCGCAACGCCGAGCTCGAGCTCCTGGCGGCCTTCTGCGTGCCTGTCGAGGCTCGTGTCGAAGAGCGCGTAGCGGTCCTTGCCTTCCGCCTTGGCCGCGTACAGCGCGAGGTCGGCGTCGCGCAGGAGCTGGTCGCTCGTCGCGTATCTGCCGACCGCGAGGCCGACGCTCGCGGTGACCGAGAACAGCTTGCGGTCGTCCTCGAGGTCGACCGGCGCGCGCACGCGCTGGATGATGCGCTCGGCGAGCACGTCGAGCGCCTCGCCGCTCGCGGGGGTCTCCACGAGCACGACGAACTCGTCGCCGCCCAGTCGCCCGACCGTATCCTCCGCCCGCACCGAGCTCAGCAGGCGTTCGCCCACGACCTTCAGCAGGCGGTCCCCGGCGGCGTGGCCGAGCTGGTCGTTGACGTGCTTGAAGCCGTCCACGTCGACGTACAGGGCGCCCGCGAGGGTGCCCGGCGTGCGCGCGACGCGCGCGAGCATCTGCTCGGCGCGGTCCAGCACGAGCGCGCGGTTGGGAAGCCCCGTGAGGGTGTCGTGCATCGCCTGGTGGGAGAGCTCGCGCGTCTTCTCTCGCACGAGCATCAGAGCGCGCATGCGGCTCGTGCCGAGCACGACCGCGAGCAGCCCGACGAGCAGGCTGAGCAGCGATCCGCCGATCAGCACCAGCAGCGCGTCGCGATCGGCGGACATGCTGCCCTGGACGGGCGGGCCGAACGTGCGCACGCTCCAGCCGTTGTGCAGATTGATGGTCGTCGCCTGCGCGTGTGCGGGAGCGCGTCCCGCCGTGAACACCGCCCGCGAGGTACCCGATTCGTAGCTGAACCGCACGGCCGTGTTCACGTGGCCCTGCAGCGCCCGGGCGATGATCACGTTCGGTTGCAGCAACTCGCCGAGCCAGCCGGTGAAAGCGGCGCGGCGTGCGGCGACTGTCGTCGGGACGACGCCGCCCCTGTAGACGGGCGTCTGGACGCCGAGCGTCACAACGCTGCCGTCGACGAACGGGGCGTAGCTGGCGATGCCATCGTCGCGGGAGGTCCGCAGGGAGCTGGCCAGAGCGCAGTAATCCAGGCCGCTCGGCAGGTAGCTAGCGGCGTTGCGCGCAAGGCCGGCGACCGCGAAGCAGTAGAAGGGACGAGATCCCTGCGGCAGCACTTCGAAGCGCGTACGCGGAGCCGTGCCCGGCCCCAGCGGCTGGACCGGCTCGGCCGCCATATGGGATTCGAACCTCTTCAGCTGCGAGGCGGGCACCAGCGACACGAAGCCGATGTTCAGGAGCTCGGGGTAGCGCGCCATCGCGCGCACAGACCCCGCCCAGTGGTCGAACTGCGTCGGCGAGCGGCGCGGGCCTTCGCTGACGAACGCGCTCGCCGCGACGACGAGGTCTTCCTCGTGCTGGAGCGCGAGGCTCAGAGTCGAGGCGATCTCCGCCGCGGCGAGGTGGAAGCTCAGGCGCGAACCGGCTCTGTCGGATTTCGCGACCGCGTCGGCCGCGAGCACGGACGCCGCCACGCCGGCGCTCACGAGCAGCGCCGTGAGCGCCGCCCAGGCGCCGCGGCGACCCCTCGCGGCCGCGAGCATGCCCGCGAGCCTGCCCCTGGGACGCGGCGTCCGATCGGGGCGCAGCGGGTCGCCTGCCGGTCCAGAGCCCCTACCGCGGCCCTCGCCGGCCGCTTGCAGTGGTTTGGCTGCGGTCCTGGACAAGTTCGATCTCCGGCTTCGAGGATGCGCAAGCCTCACTTCAAGGATCGGCGCAAGCCTCACTTCAAGGATCGGCGTTACGACGCGCTCCTTTAGCTTTCGCACGCACTCACCCGCGCGTGCTACGTAGCTTCTACGCACCCGCCTCGCCGGCACTCGCGCTTCGTGTGCGCACGTAGAATCGGGACGATGTCGGTTGCAGCAGCTTCGCCGGGCCTCGCTGTGGCGTGTGCCCTGGCGCTCGCGGCCGGCGGCTGCGGGTCCTCGGGCACGCATGGCTCGAGCTCGCCCGAACAGCTCAAGACCCCGTCGAAGACCTCCGCGGCGGCATCCGCGGGCGCCTCTGCACCGGCCTCCACCGTCCCGACGGCGCCGAGCGCCTCTGCACGGGGCTCTTCCGCGTCCACGGCGCCGGGGGGCGCAAAGCGCTCGCTGCCGCTGCCGCCGAGCTCCCATCTCGCCGAACTCGACCGGCGCGAGGTCGCGGGCAAGGTCGGCGGCGCCGAGCACCTGCCCGCGGCCGGCAGCTATGTCGCCCCCGGGGCTCCATCCGACGCCCAAATCAAGGCCGAAATCGCGGAGGCGCGGAAGGCCGGCATCATTCTCCCCAAGGGCAACAGCGCCCAGTCCTTCGAACAGGGCGCCACCTACGTGGGGGGCGGCGGGGGCGGTAGCTGGGCCTTCCCGATCCAGCCGCTGTCGGTCGTGCTCGGGCCATCGACGTGGTCCGACGATCAGGGCGTCGACATGGCCACCGTCCACGCCGCCTGCGGCAACTCGGCCGTCGAGGTCGCGATCACCGCGGGCACGGTCGTGCGCACGGGGATCCCGGGCTTCGGACCGTATGCGCCGGTCGTGCGCATCGAAGGCGGGCCCTACGACGGCTGGTTCGTCTACTACGGTCACGCGGCCCCGGCGCTCGTGCGTGTCGGCGAACACGTCAGCACCGGCCAGCCGGTCGCCGAGGTCGGCTGCGGGGTCGTCGGGCTGTCCTCCGGTCCGCACCTCGAGATCGGGCTCACACCGCCAGGGGGCTCGACCTGCTGCCCCGCCTTCGGGGAGACCTCGCCGATCGTAGACGCGCTCATGCAGCGGCTCTACGCCGGCTCGGCCTGAGGCCCGGCCGCCCGCGGCGCAGGCGCCGGCAGGAGTACGTCCCGGCCCCGGAGGGGCCGTCCGCCCGGCGCGTGCGCTAGGCTTGCGCGCGCCTAATCCGGGACATGGTGTCGCGGAGCGGGGGAACCGAGTTGTTGGGGCGAGTCCCGCGGTAATCCGCAGGAGGCGAAGTTCGCTAGCCCGTCAGCTAACCCCGTCGGCCGACGAAGGAGACAGCTTGAGACGGCGCCTGCTTGCACGCATCGCCCTACTCGTTCCCGTTTCGCTGATAGCGCTCGCCGCGACGGTCGGGGTGACCTCGGGGGCGTCCACCGGCGGCACCGGAATGCCCACGCCGAGCACACCGGTGCCGACGCCGACCCCGCTCGCGGGCGCCACGCCGACGGGCGGCGCGAGTGCCGGCGGGACGGGCGCGACGGGGGGAACGGGCAGCACACCCGCGCCGGCGTTCGCGACCAGCCCCTACCCGATCAGCCCCAGCGGCTGGGTGTTCCCGCTCTACCCCGTCTCGCGCGTGGCGCCCTCGAGCTGGTGGAGCCAGGACTCCGGCGTGGACCTCGGCGGCAACGCGAACCAGTGCGGCTCGCACCTCCTCGCGCTCGCGGTCGCCAGCGGCACGATCGTTCACGAGGGGCTGGAAGGCTTCGGCGGATGGGCGCCGGTGCTGCTCGTCGACACCGGGCCCGATCGCGGCCGCTACGTCTACTACGGCCATGCGGAGCCGGCGCTCGTGCCGGTCGGCACGCACGTGAGCGCGGGGCAGCCGATCGCGGAGGTCGGCTGCGGGACGGTGGGCATATCCTCGGCGCCGCATCTCGAGATCGGCATCTACCTCCCCGGCGCGAGCGCGCTCGAAGAAGTTCCTCCCTACCACGCCACGTCGGCGGAAACGCTCGCCAACCTCCTCCCGGCCTACCGTGTCGCGCTCGTCGCCGAAGCCGCACGCAGAGCCGCCGCCGCACGCGCCCACCGCGCCCACCGCGCGCACCGCGGCTGAATCTCGTCCACAGGGGCTAAGGCAACGCCGCGGGCCTGCCGATGAGGCCCCGTGACCACCATTGCCCGCTCGCACCCGCTTTCGCGCAGCGAGCGCGCCCGCTCGTCGCGCGCGCTCATCACCACCGCCTCGCTCGCCTGCCTGATCCTCTCGCTCCTTCTCCTCGCCGCCGCTTCCCCCGCCGGCGCCGTCGTAACCGAAGTCGAAAGCACGAAGGTCGGCCTGCAGCCGCGCAACGGCGAAAGGCTGGGGACGACCGGTGCGAACCCCGAAACGTTCGCCAACGAAAACGGGAACGTCGTCCTGCACGGCACGAACGAGTACGCGATCTACTGGGACCCAGAAGTCTGGTACGAGCACGAGTGGGTCACGGAAATCGATGGCTTCTTCCAGGTGCTCAACGAAGGCGAAGGCGGCGCGCCGGTGGACGACGTCAGCCAGTATCGCGACCGCAGCAACGCGATCACGCCGTTTCACTCCATCTTCAAGGGTGCCTACTCAGACACCGCGAAATTCCCCGCCGCCGGCTGCACCGACCCGAACCCCTTTGTATTGGGGGCGGTGACGTGCCTCACGGACGTGCAGCTGCGCGAACAGCTGCAGTCGTTCATCGCCGCGCACAGCCTCCCCAAGGGCCTCGGGAGCGTGTACTACCTGCTCACGCCCCCCGGCGTCACCGTGTGTCTGGACGCGGCCGGCACCCACTGCTCGGACTACAAGCTCTCGGCGAAAGAAGAAGGCGAAAGAAAGCGTGGAAGCACGAGCTACAAGGACAGCTTCTGCAGCTACCACGGCGCCATAAACCCGGACAAAGCCGTCGAGGGCGATGGCAACACGATCGTCTACGCCGCGATCCCGTGGTCTGCGGGGACGCTCAACCTCCACTATCTGGCACTCAACCCTCTCTACGAAGAAGCGTTCGACTGCCAGGACGGCGGCTTCAACCCCGAAAAACACGGCGAGAAGCGAGAGAAAGCCAAACAACGGACCGAAGAAGAAGAAAAGCAGTTCGAAAAAGAGACCGAAGAACAGAAAGCCGAAGCCCTCAAGATACGGCGCCTCGAAGAACCCCACCAGGAGGAGCCCAACCAGGGGACGATTGAACAGGAAGGTCACCTGACCACTGGTCTCTTCGACTTGATCGTCAACCAGATCGCGGTCGAGGAGATGAACACCATCACGGACCCGCTACTAAACGGCTGGCAGGACGGCTCGGGCAACGAGGCCACAGACCTGTGCCGCAACGTGTTCGCCGCCACCGCGGGTCCCGAAGGCGGCTCGATTGTGGGCACGGCCACGGCCAACCCGGAAACGGAAGCCGGCACGCTGTCGAACGTGAGCCTCGGCGCCCGCCGCTACTACCTGCAAAACATCTTCAGCGCGGGCAACCTGCACGGCGGCGAATGCGCCGGCGGTATCGGCCTCGTCGCTCGCTTCACAGCCCCCAACCCCGTCAACGCGGGCGAAACGATCGGCGTCGACGGAATGGAGTCGACCGTCAGCCTCTTCGCCGCGAAGGCGTTCGGCCCCAGCGGCCCGCCGACGACGACGTACGCGACCTTCAGCTGGAACTTCGGCGACGGCACTCCGGAAGTGAAAGGCTACGCTCCCGGCGCTCCCGTCTGCGAATTCCCCTGGTTGACCCCCTGCGCAGCGAGCGTCTTCCACTCCTACCAGTACGGCGGCACGTACAAGGTCACCCTCAAGATCACCGACGTCGGTGGTAACACGACGAGCGTCAGCCACGAATTGACCGTCAACGGTCCCCCGCCCCCGGGCAGCGAAGCGGGCTCGGGCGGCTCCGGCTCGGGCTCCTCATCGGGAGCCACCGGCTCGGCCGCTCCGGCCGGCGGCGGCTCCTCCTCGAACCCCGGCGGCACGGCAGCAGTGGCCAGCCCGGTTGCCGCCGCCGCGGTCGTCTCCCACACGCTGCGCGCGGCGATGAAGACGGGCGTGGTCGTCGCCTACTCGGTCAACGAGCAGGTCGCGGGCCACTTCGAAGTTCTCCTCAGCCGGGCCCTCGCGCACCGTCTGCACATCACGGGCCCGGCAGCCGTCGGCCTGCCCGCGGGCTCGCCGGCGTCGATCGTCGTCGCCAAAGCGCTCATCATCACGACCGCGGGCGGCCGCAGCACCGTGAAGCTGTTCTTCAGCAAGCGCACGGCTCTGCGCCTCGCGCACGAGCGCAAGGTCTCGTTCCTGCTGCGCCTGGTCGTGCGCAACGCCTCCTCGATGCACCCGACGTCCTCGACGGTGCTCTCGAGCTTCACGCTCACGCACTAGCTGACGTGCCCGCGAGGCTCGGTGTCTCGCCGGCGGGCGCTGGATGAGCCAGCCCGTACGCCGGTGAGCCGAACCGCGCGCTCAGTCCGAGGAGCCGCGTTTTCGCCTGGCGCGCGCCTTGTCGCGGAACACGAAGTGCCACAGCGCCGCGATCACGACGTAGCCCATGACTATCGAGACGACGGAGAGGATCGCCAGGCCGGTGTTGTTGGCGCTCGCCGATTCGCCGTCGAGGGCCAGCGGCAGCCATGCGATCAGGGCGGTCGGGCCCACGTCCGCGCCCTCCGCCTACAGGCCCGGCCAGTGGCGCACGACGAAGCCGCTGTTGTCGACCGAGCCGACCTGCCAGCGCGAGGCGTACACGCCGCTGCGCCCGGCGGTGTCATAGAGGACCCCGTCGACGTACATGTAGGCGTGGCCCGCGTTTGCGTAGACGCTGATGTAGCGGCCCGGCCCCGGCACGCCCCAGCTCTCGAGCGCCCCTGACACCTCGGGTTCGCTCAGCAGCCCGCCGGCTGCCAGCGCGTAGCTGACCGAGCCCGAGCAGTCATAGGCGTTGTCCACGAACGACGCGTGGCCGCCCCCGAACACGTAGGGGAAGTCGGCGATCTCGTTGGCGCCCGCGATCACCTTCTGCACGACTTCGGGCACATCCGCCGGGATCGCGATCGTGCCGTTGCCGCCGACCGACTGGCCGCCGGGGACCGGCGTCAGCTGGAGCCGTTGGGTGCGCCTGGCGCTTCGTTCCACGGCCTGCATCTGTGCGAGCTCCTGCCGGACTTCGGCGTCGGAGGGCGCCCCGGCCGCCACCGCGGCTTCCGAGGGCGTCGCCGCACGCGAGTGCTTGACGGAGGCCGGCGCAGGGAAGCTTGCGGCTTCCTGTGGGTCGGCCACCTCCTTCGTGCCGGGCCGTGCCGGCGCCCTCGCGCCGACGACCGCGACGGTCGGCGTCGGGTCGCTTCGCTGCGTCACGGTCTTCGGCGCGGGATCGGCCGCGTTCGTCGCGGTGTCGATGCCCTGAGAGCTCGAGCCCGCTCCGCTCTTCCCGCATCCGCATAGCGCCGCCAGCACGAGCAGGCAACCCAGCGCGCTCGCTAGCATGGCGCGTGACCTCATCGAGTCAAGGCTAGCGAGAGCGTAGGGCGGTTACGGCGGTAAGTGTCGCTACCCTGGGCGGATGCACGAGGACGCGACCGTAGTCGAGATCCGCCCGCATATCCGTTTGCTGCAGGGGATGCGCCGTCCCTCCAACTGGCTGCAGCTCGTCCGCTTCGGGCTGGTCGGCGCTATCGGGTTCGTCGTCAACCTCGCCGTCTACGCGCTGTTCGTGCACTCGGTGGGGGTCAACTACCACATCGCGAGCGTCGTGGCGTGGTTCGTCGCCGTGGTCAACAACTTTCTCCTCAACCGACACTGGACCTTTGATGCGGGTGAGGGCCAGGCGAGCTTCCAGGCGATCCGCTTCGTGCTCGTCTCGCTCGTGGCGCTCGCGTTCAGCCAGCTGCTCCTGACGGTGTTCGTCGAGGTGGCGGGGGTGTCGAAGGTGCCGGCCCAGGCGCTCGCCGTCGCCGGCTCGATGCCGCTCAACTTCCTCGGCAACAAGCTCTGGAGCTTCCGCACGGGAACCTGAGCGAGCGCTGCCGCAGACACCGCCACTGCGAGCAGCAAGCCCGTCACCCGCTCGTCGGCGCCTGGGGCGCTACATATACTCTGACACCCCCCCTCTCGGAGGATCCTTGTGCAGGAGATGGTGATCTACGGCGTCAGCTTCGACATGGTTGGCAAGCAGCCGATCGTGCTCCTGAAGACCGTCGACGGCAACAAGTTCCTGCCGATCTGGATCGGCCATCCCGAGGCCGCCTCGATCCTGATGAAGCTCCAGGGCGCCGGCACGCCACGGCCGATGACGCACGACCTGCTGTGCGACATCCTCGGCGAGCTCGACGTCAAGTGCACGCAGGTGTCGGTCACGGAGCTGCGTGAGAACACCTTCTTCGCTTCGATAACGCTCAGCGTCGCCGGACGTGAGGTCGAGATCGATTCGCGCCCGAGCGACGCGATCGCGCTCGCCGTGCGCGCAGGCGCCCCGATCTACGCCGCCGAGGAGGTCATCTCGGAGTCGGCGATCGAGTTCGAGCACGACGTGGAGGAGTCCGAGGACGTCGTCGAGAAGTTCAAGGAGTTCCTCGACGAGGTCTCGCCGGAGGACTTCGCCGCCGGCGACTCGTGAGTCGCACGCTAGCGCTTTAGCAGCGCGCCCGCGAGGATGCGCTCGACCAGATCCTCGAAGTCGATTCCGGCGGCGTCGGCGGCCTGGGGCAGGAGGCTCGTCTCGGTCATCCCCGGCACGACGTTGCTCTCCAGCACCCACAGCTCGCCGCTGTCCTGCTCGAGCATCAGGTCGACCCTCGCGACGCCGCTGCAGCCCAGCAGCCGGTAGACGTCCACCGCGAGCTGCTGCGCGCGGGCGGCGGTGCTCTCGGGCAGCTCGGCGGGGCACACGAACGTGGTCATGCCGATCTCGTAGCGCGACTCGTAGTCGTAGAACTGCTCCTCGCGCGGCACGGCCTCGACGATCGGAAGCGCCAGCGGAGGCGATCCCTGGCTCGCCGGATCGCCGTCGATCACCGACACGGCGAGATCGCGTCCTTTGACGAACCGCTCGATCAGGACCGTGCGGTCGTAGGAGAAGGCGCCGACGAGCGCGCCGGGCAGCTCTTCGCTGGAGCTCGCGAACTTGACCCCAAGAGCCGAGCCGCCGCTCGCCGGCTTGACCACCAGCGGGAACCCGATGTCCGCTTCGACCGCGCCCATCGCGTCACCGGCGCCGAGCTCCTTGATCGCGATCTCGGGGAAGGCGTGAAACGCCGGCGTGGGGATCCCGGCCTCGCGTATGAGAAGCTTGGCGAGCACCTTGTTCGTCGCGCACATGCAGGCCGCGGGCCCGGAGCCGGTGTACGGGATGCCGATCGCCTCGAGCAGCCCCTGCACGGTGCCGTCCTCGCCGTCCCGCCCGTGCATCGCGATGAACGCGACGTCGGGATCGGCCGAGAGCAGCTCGGCGATCATCTCCGGGCCGGCCTCGATCGCCCGCGACTCGTGGCCGAGCCGCAGCAGCGCGTCGTGAACGTGCGCGGCCGAGCGCAGGGACACCGCTCGCTCCAGCGAGCGCCCGCCCTTCAGGACCGCCACCCTGCGCGTGGCGCTCATCGGCTGGCGCTGCACATCACTCGCTGCGACGGCGGGCCGTGCGCTTGGCCTCGCGCCGAGGCAGCTCTACGACGTCGGCGAGGTGCGCGTCGTCCTCGGCAGGCGCTCCTCGCCCCTCGTGGGCGTCTCGCCGCTGCACCGCTCCGCGCGCGCCGCCCGCGCTGAGCGAGCCGAGCAGGCCGAGCTGTGCGCGCATCGCCCTGCCGATGCGGCGCACACCCTCGCGGATCTTCTCCTCGGGCACGCCGGCGAAGTTCAACCGCATCGAGGAGGCACCGCTGCGCCCGTCCACGTAGGCGGCGCGGCCGGGCACGAAGGCGACCCCCTCGGTCTTGCGCGCGAGCGCGAGCAGGTCGGTCGTGTCGATGCGATCGTCGAGCGTCGCCCATACGAACAACCCACCCTGCGGGCGCGTCCAGTGGGCCCCGTCGCCGAAGTGCTGGTCGAGGGCCTCGAGCATCGCGTCGCGTCGGCGCGAGTAGTGCTGCCGGAGGTCCTCGACGTACTCGAGCCATGCCGGCCCGCCACGAGCGCCGCGCTCGTCGAAGAAGGCCGCCACGAACAGCTGCGTGACCGGCGAGGAGCACAGGTCGGCGCCCTGTTTTCCGAGGTTCAGCTTCTCGAGCACCGGCCGCGTCGCCACCGCCCAGCCGAGGCGCAGGCCGGGAGAGAGGATCTTCGAGAACGTCCCGAGATAGATGACGAGGTCTGAGCCGCCGCCTCGCCCGATCGCGTCGGCGTCGAGCGAGTAGAGCGTCGGCAGAGCCTCGCCCTCGTAGCGGAGCAGGCCGTAGGGGTTGTCCTCGAGGATCAGCAGCTCGCGCTCGCGCGCCACCTCGATCAGCCGCCGCCGTCGTGGCATCGACATCGTGACGCCGCCGGGGTTCTGGAAGTTGGGGATCGTGTAGATGAACTTCGGCCGTCGTCCCGCGGACTGCAGGCGGTCGAGGGTGCGCTCGAGCTCGTCGATCGGCATGCCGTCGGCGTCCATCTCGATCTGCTCGACGTGAGCCTGGTAGGCGCTGAAGGTGGGCACGGCGCCGGGGTAGGTGGGGGCCTCGGCGACGATCACGTCGCCGGGGTCGATCAGCGTCTTGCAGACGAGGTCGATCACCTGCTGTCCGCCGGTCGTAACGATCACCTCCGAGGCGTCCACGTGCGTGCCCTCGGCAGCCATCACCTCGACGATGCAGCGGGTCGTCACGGCCATCCCCTCGGTGGGTCCGTACTGCAGCGCGCGCGCGGCCGAGTCGGCGGCCACCTCGGCCATCAGCTTCGCGTACAGCTCAGGCGCGAACGTGGTCGTGTCGGGCAGGCCGCCCGCGAGCGAGATCACGTCGGGCTGCTCGGTGAGCGCCATCATCTCGCGCATCGCCGAGCTCTTCATGCCTCGCGTTCGCGACGCGAACAGCGCCTCGTAGCGCGCGAGCTCGTGCGCCGTGGCGCGCGTCCGCCGCCCGTCGCCTCCGCCGCTGCCCGATAGCTCCATGTTCCTTCCTTCCGCGCGGGCGCATCCGCGCAAGGCCTGCCGCTGATCCGCGTACCGGTCGTCTATCGTCCTGACCGATCTCGATCGGTCAGCACCCGCACGGTAGCGCACGCGCGCGGGCACCCTGCATGAACGGCATCTTCTTCTACATCGGGCTGGGCGGCGGGCTGGCGGCCGCGTGCGGGCTGAGGCCGTTCCTGCCGCTGCTGCTGGCGGGCGCGCTCGCCTCCGCGGGAATCCTCGGGGTCACGTTTGGAAGCGGCAGCTTCCACTTCCTGCAGAACGAATGGTGGCTGCTCGCAGTGGCGGTCGCGCTCGTGCTCGCGTATGCCTGCCAGCTCGGGCTCGGGCTGCCGGCCACGCCCGAGGTCGACGACGGCCGCCTACGCGAGGGGCCATTCGCTGCAGCGCTCGAGGGTCTCGGCTACGGCGCCGGAGCGCTGCTGTTCGCCGGCACGCTCGCCGCGCATGGCGACGCGTGGTGGCCGGGAGTAATCGGCGGCCTGGCCGCCGCGGCGCTTGCCGCGCGCGCGGTCGCCCCGATCATCGCGCGCTCGCGCGCGCGCCTTCCCGATCGCGCCGCCCGCGAGGCGCTCACCGTGTATATGGATGCGAGCTCGCTTCTGATCGCCGCTCTTGTTGCGCTGCTGCATCCGCTCGGCTATGTCGTGGTCGCGCTGTTCGCGTGGCTGCTGCTGCGCGGGCGCCTTCGCGCGGGCGAGCGCTACGCCGGCCTTCGCATCCTCGGGCGCTGACGCGAGAGGTGAGCGCCTCCCGCTCCAAGCCGCCGGAAAAGCTCGTGCTGTGCGTGATCGACGCGATGGCGCCGGCGATGCTCGAGCGCGCGATCGCAGAGGGTGTGGCGCCGATGCTCGAGCTGCTCGTGCAGCGCGGCAGCTACGTGTCGGATTGCGTCGCGGCGTTCCCATCGGTGACGCCGGTATGCGCCGCCTCGATCGTCACGGGCGTCGGCCAGGACCGGCACCTGATCCCGGGGATGAACTGGTTCCACCGCGAAGAGCACCGCTACGTCGAGTACGGCTCGAGCTTTCGCGCCGCCCAGCGCTTCGGCATCGCCCGCCAGCTGACCGACACGGTCTACAACATGAACCGCGACCACCTGTCCCCGCGGACGCCGACTGTGTTCGAGCGCCTCGACGACGCGGACATACGCACCGCCGGCACCACCTATCTCATGTACCGGGGTCGCCACCGCCACGAGCCTCAGCGGGACACGGCCCTGACCCGCTTCGTCTCGACGCTGATGCCCCATCCCGTGATGGGGCCGCGCGAGCTCTTCTATGCGGACATTTTCGCCTCCCGCCGCACCGGCTGCCGCTCGGGCCTCGGCATGCCGGGCGTGCGCGACCGCCACTCCGGCTGCGTTTCGTCCTACCTGATCGAGCACGACCTGTGCGATTTCCTGCTGCTGTCCCTGCCCGACAACGACTGGTACTCGCACAAACACGGCCCGGACGCGCAGGTTCATTCGATCGCCCAGGCCGACCTCCAGCTGGCGCGCGTGATGAACGCAGGGGGCGGCGTCGATCGCTTCCTGCAGGAGCACGCGGTGATCGCCATGGCCGACCACTCCCAGGCCCCGATCACCGGCACGATCGCCCTGCAGGACGAGCTGGCCGAGCTCGGCGTGCTCGGACCGGCCCGCTCCCCCGCCGGCCCCCGCGCCGCGGAGCCCC